>WNGC01000664.1_pt1 | contig 20767 bp, 16 predicted proteins | sample 5400051 | NCBI WGS metagenome assembly WNGC01 (sample SAMN13153368, study PRJNA577476) | soil metagenome | isolation source: 20 cm soil or saprolite under grassland replicate 2 | place: USA:California | collected 2016-06-15
CAGAAACTGGTGGCATCTCAGACCGTTTTCAAGGAAGAATCGCTGGCAATTTACAGGCAAGTCACGGACCAACTGGAAAGTGACGCGAACGCACGATTGCTTCAGACTCAGGACCAGTTGGAGAAAAACTCCACTTCCGCTGTGAACGAGTGTAACGAAAAGATGCTTGAGCTTTCGCAAGCGTTCGAGAAGATTGCGCGAGATAGCGCACAGAACATGATCGCGTCGGCTACGGACGAAGGCAATAAGAACCTGGAAGAAAGAGCTGCCGAGATTTCCAGCCATTTCACGGGTCAGCTGGAAGGCCATGTTCGCAGTTATCTCGAATTCATTGGGGAATCGATTAAAGAGTTTCCAAAGAAACCTCCGGCCGCTTAAGTCCGTTTATACTGCTGGGAGCCCCACCCTTGCGTCGTTGGCTGATGCAAGGGCGGGCGAATCGAATACCCGCGGAATTGAATTTTCCGGCGGCAGCAGGCTTCTCGGCTCTCCCCAGGTCACACTTTGACGGGCAGCCTTGCGCGGACTGTTGCCTAGCCGATCCTCGAAAAGCGGATCATGGACAAGATTGACGATCTTCGCATGGGCGACAGAGCTGAGGCTCTTCAGCTGCGGATTTGTCAAACTATTTCAGCAAGGCTTTCTCCCTTCACAACGAGCATCCCGGCGACGCTGTTCTGCAATTTGCCATCGCTTGCTTGCGCTCAGTCAACATTGATCCCGCAAACTGGCCGATGTTTCAAAAGCTTCTCTTGCTTTGCGTCATTCCTGAGCCCGCCTGCCTTCCATACGTCCCCCTGGCCGGCTCGGCCTTACGACAACTGCTTAGCAGCAGCCGTCATGCGGGCAACAGAGCCCAGGACAACATGGACTCATAACGGGCCTCCTTTCCAGGCGCGAATCAGCGCCGAAACCCTACGACACACCTGCCGCCCCGGCGGAGTTTCAGGAGTGTCCGGAGCCGCCGCAAGTCCACTTGGATATCGGCACAACAACAGACCGCCTCGATGCAGCAACGAATGTTGTTGAAGAAAGGATGCTTGGCGTCTCTGAGCCGGTAATAGGCCCACCGGCCATCTCGCTCTTCTTCCACAAGGCCTGCCGTGGACCTCGCCTCATCCCACCACACTGTCAGTTCCGCTGGTGCGTGGTGGAACGCCATTGTTTTCACTTTCCAATCACGAATCGGGACGCAACTGATTTATCGCAGAAAGCATGTCGTTCTTACCCTTGCAAACAAGGAAGGTGGGGCGCATGTCGATAAGGACATACACCCCGACTACGCGAGGTTGCTCACCGATTCACCTCTTTCTTTCACGTTCGCGGGAACCGAAGTCGAGACCCCGGATTTGGCAAGATTAAATACGCGGCGATTCGCACTATTCCTCTTTCCGGGATCTTACTCTGAAAATCAATTTGCCAACTATTTGCCAACTTTTCGGGCGATCAGATACCTCTACTCCCTGGCGCTACTCCACGACGCGCCGCTTGCCAAGGCCACCTCCGGCAAAACGCGAAATGACCGTTGGTCCTGCAGGCCGAGTCGCACAAAACGCATTATTACCTGGAGATTGAGCATGCCGGCAGAAGTGTCCTGCGAAGGAAACGCCAGAGAAGCGGGAGAAACAAGACCAATTGCGAGCAAACCGGCAAGTCAAAATACAAAACTTTTAAAGTTCGATCCGTCAAAGATCATCGGCAAACCAAAAGGATGCTTGCGCTACGCAGCAAGTGACGCGAGCGAATTCTAACATGAGGCTCAACGTGGTAGCCCACGCAACTTGGTTAAGCGAATCAGGTACGACTATACGGATTTATAACAGAACGCTGGCGAGACCCGGCAGCTATGTTATTGATTTCACAGTCGTCCGGGGTTTTGGCGAGAGACTGCGGAAATGGGATGAGCGTAGGTGTAATATAGTGGGCGAACCGCAACGTCGCAGCCGTAGAGAGCCCGGGGAGAGTATGTGGTGCTGAATCAGCGCGGTCGAAGACTGATATCGCTTCTCGACAGAGGCGTTTCATGCTTGCTGGGGGGATGGCTGTGCCTGAGCCTCTTCGCTGCTGCTCAGTCTGGCAAAGCAAAGTCGACTCCGTTTCCAGAAGAAAACGCCGAAAAGCTCTCCTTTAATGACACTATCCAACCAATTTTGTCGGAAAACTGTTATGCATGCCATGGTCCGGATCCGGGAGGGCGGAAAGCGGGCCTGCGGCTGGACCGTGGAGAATTTGCTTTTGCACCTCATCAGGATACTCACGAGAAGTATGGGCCGGCAATTATTCCCGGCAACCCGGACAAAAGCCCGCTGGTCCACCGGATCGAAACGAAGAATGCGAAGGATCGCATGCCGCCACCGGAGGCGCACAAGACATTAAAGCCGGAGCAGATCGCGCTGCTGAGAGAGTGGGTGAAACAGGGGGCCCAGTACGAGGAGCTCTGGTCATTCCTTCCGCTAAAGCATCAGGCGATTCCTGCGGTGACGCACGGTGAATGGGTGAGGAACGCAATCGACAACTTCGTGCTGGCGCGGCTGGAAAAAGGAGGATTGACACCTTCCCCTGAAGGGGATCGGCGGAGCTTGATCCGGCGGGTGACTTATGACTTGACAGGGTTGCCGCCGACCCCGGAAGAAGTGGAAGCGTTCGTGGCTGATTCCGCGCCCGATGCGTATGAGAAGGTTGTCGAGCAGTTGCTGTCCAGTCCTCGCTACGGGGAGCATCGAGCGCGCTATTGGCTGGACGTAGCTCGGTATGGCGACACGCACGGCCTGCATCTGGATAATTTCAGGAGTATCTGGGCGTACCGCGACTATGTGATCCGGGCGTACAACCAGAACAAACCTTTTGATCAGTTTGTGCGGGAGCAACTTGCCGGAGACATGCTACCGGTGAAAACCCTTGATACCTTGACGGCCTCGGCATACCTGCGCGCCGGAATCAGCAGCGGTGAAGGCGGCACGCTGATTGAAGAGTTGCGGGTCAACAACAAAAGAGAACGGACGGAGGCCTATGGCGCGGCGTTTCTTGGATTAACGGTGGGCTGCGCGAACTGCCATGACCACAAGTTTGATCCCATCACGCAAAAAGATTTCTACCGGCTGACCGCCTTCTTTAACAATCTGACAGAAGTCCCGTCGAACGATGATCGCAATGACTGGCCGCCTTTTCTTCGGCTTCCGAAAATAGAGAACCGCGAAGCTTACGAGCAAGCCCTGGCGAAACGGTCGGAACTCGAGCGGCAACTGGCGCTTCGCCGCGAACAGGCTCGCGAACTGATTGCTGCGTGGATTGGCCAGCCAGTGCGCACTGCAATCGCAGTTTCTGTAAGTTCGGAAGGCCTCGCGGTGAGGTTACGCTTCGACGAGCAGAATGGATCGACGTTCGTCGATTCAGCGCCAGGCACATCGCAAAAACATATTTCGGCAACGGGAGCGCCGGTAGTCTGGGGCGAAGGCACCTGGTTCTGGCCGTATATGCGTATGGAAATCAGCACTAGGCTGGAATTGCCGAATGCCGGTGGTGTAGAGGCAAATCAGGCGTTCAGTGTGGGAACGTGGCTGCGACCCCATTTGCGATCGCTGGAAGCAAAAGACGAAGAAAAGCCTGCGGGAGTCATTCTGTCGGCTGCGGATGCGGGACAAAAGCAGCGCGGCTGGCAACTGAGAGTGAGCAAGGGCAAGCTTGGATTCGTTCTGGCGCACGAAATGCCGGATAACGCTATTCAAGTGGAGACCAAGCAGAGAATGTTAGCGGTTGGCCGCTGGAATCACATACTGGCTACCTATGACGGCTCAGGAAAGGCCGCAGGTGTCACGCTGTATGTAGACGGACGACCGCAGGAGCTGGCAGTCACCAAGGATTCTCTGCAAGGAAGCACGCACACCAGCGCGCCTCTGGAATTTGGCCGCACGTATCCGGACGCGGATCCCTTGCGCCAGTCCGCCTTTCAGGATTTCCGGTTCTTCCAGCGGGCACTCTCGGCGCGGGAAGCGGCACGACTTCCCATCGAGGATTATGTAGCGGAAATCGTGCAAAAACCGATGTCGGGTTGGTCGGAGGATGAATTTCATACGGTTAGCGAGTTTTACTTTGCGCAGCGCGATGAAGCGACTCAAAAGCTCAACGCCCAGATCGCACCTTTGAATGAAGAACTTGATCGACTTTCGAAAGATGGCGCGATCACTCTGGTGAGTGAAGAAGGGCCGGGGCTACCCTACGCAGACGTACTGGCACGTGGAGCGTTCGGGGCCCGGACGGAGCGCGTAAGGCCCGGAGTGCCGCACTTTTTGCCGGCGCTTCCTGCGAATGCGCCGCTTGACCGGCGGGGCCTGGCGGAGTGGACAGTCAGCGCCTCAAATCCACTGACGGCCAGAGTGACCGTCAATCGGATGTGGTCGGAGGTTTTTGGCACAGGCCTAGTCGAGACTACAGAGGATTTTGGAGTGATGGGTGGGCGGCCCAGCCATCCGGAACTGCTTGATTGGCTGGCGCTAGATTTTCGCGAGAACGGCTGGGACGTAAAACGTTTTTACAAGCAATTGGTGCTGTCTGCGGCCTATCGGCAATCCGCACGAGTGACTCCGCAGTTGCTCGAAATCGATCCGAAGAACCGCCTGCTGGCGCGTGGCCCGCGGCATCGGATGGATGGCGAGATGCTTCGTGACACGGCGTTGGCGGCCAGCGGTTTGCTGGTAGAAAAAATTGGGGGCCCCAGCGTAAAACCCTATCAGCCGGCTGGAGTGTGGGAAGCAGGAAGCCATCAAGGCAGCGACACAAAAAGCTATACGCAAGACCATGGCGAGTCTTTGTACCGGCGCAGCCTTTACACTTTTTGGAAACGAATGGCGACGATGCCCGATATGGACGCCCTGGATGTGCCCGTGCGTGATGCCGCATGCACCCGCCGCCAACGCACCAACACTCCGCTGCAAGCTTTGGTCTTGATGAACGATCCGCAATGGCTGGAAGCGTCGCGGCGTCTGGCAGAGCGGGTGATCCATCAATCGTCCGAGACCGGTACGCGGCTCAATTATCTTGGCGAAGTGCTGCTCGCTCGTGCGTGGGAACCACGGGAAAAGCTGGTCCTTGAAAATGCGTTGATGAAGTTTCAGAGCGCCTATGCGCATGACCCGTCCCGGGCAGAGGAAGTTCTGAAGGTGGGCGAGAGCAACCGGGACAGCGGGATCCGTCCGGATGAACTGGCTTCGTGGATGCTGGTAGCCAGCGCAGCGATGAATCTCGATGCGGTGTTAAACAAATGAGATCGAACATTCACAAGGACTGCGGAGGCTGTTGTGATCATGGGGGCGTGGGACCCACCGTTTACGACCTTCCGATCCCGCTCGAACTTCGTGAGGAATGGCGGCTGCTGGCAACGCGCAGACATTTCCTCGGCAGCATGGGCAAGACGCTTGGCTGGGCAAGCCTTTCCACTTTGTTTGGCGGCGCTGTGACACCGCGAGTCGTCCACGCGGCAAGCGATTCGCAGGCAATTTCGCCAACGCACTACGTGCCGGACTTTGCGCCAAGGGCCAAGCGCGCGATCTATCTTTTTATGTCCGGTGCGCCCCCGCAGATGGATTTATGGGACTACAAGCCGGGACTCGCGACCCTTTTTGATAAAGATCTTCCGGACTCTGTGCGGGGCACCCAGGCGTTAACGGGCATGACCTCCGGCCAGGCGCGTTTCCCGATTGCGCCATCGCATTGGGGTTTCACTCGCCAGGGCAAATCAGGGCGCTGGGTGAGTGACCTGCTTCCGTGGACAGGAAGGCTGGTGGACGAGCTGGCACTGGTGCACTCGCTGCAGACGGATGCTATCAATCACGAACCGGCAATCTTGTTGATGAATACCGGGAATATGGTGCCTGGCAAGCCGTCGATGGGCGCCTGGCTTTCCTACGGGCTTGGCAGTATGAATGAAAACCTGCCCACTTTTGTAGTATTGAATTCACTGACGTTACCCGGCACAGACTTACAGCCGATTTCGCCAAAATTATGGAGCAGCGGATTTTTGTCAAACGAATATGCCGGGGTCGCATTCCGTTCTCAAGGGGAGCCGGTGCTTTACCTTGGCGATCCAAAGGGCATGAGTCGAGAAACCCGGCGCACGCTGATCGACACTGTGAATGCAATCAATCAAATGACGTTTGAAGAAGTTGGTGACCCGGAGACTCACGCGCGCATTCACCAGTACGAGATGGCGTTCCGCATGCAAACTTCGCTGCCGGAGCTCACGGATATGGGTGACGAACCGGACAGCACTTGGACGTTGTATGGAGACGAAGCAAAACAGGCGGGCACGTTTGCGTACAACTGCCTGCTGGCCCGGCGCATGGCCGAGCGCGGGGTCCGCTTTACACAGATATATCAGCGCGGATGGGATGTGCACTCGAATGCCGTCGGCAATTTGCCCAAGCTTTGCGCAGCGACGGATCGCGCTTCGTACGCGCTGGTCACGGATTTGCGGCGGCGCGGGCTTCTGGATGACACGTTGGTACTATGGGGCGGCGAATTCGGACGCACCGTATACAGCCAGGGCGGCCTTTCCAAGGAAAACTACGGACGGGATCATCATCCGCGTTGCTTCACGATATGGTTGGCAGGCGGGGGCGCTAAAGCCGGAATCGTCCACGGTAAAACTGACGATTTTTGCTACAACGTGGTGAAGGACCCGGTCCACGTGCGTGACTTCAACGCAACCGTGCTTCGATTGCTGGGCATCGATCATGAAAAGCTGAAGTTCAAGTTTCAGGGTCTGGAACAAAAATTGACGGGAGTCATTCCGGCGAAAATCGTGCCGGAACTAATCTCATGAAATCTTCCTCTCGACGGTCTTTTCTTGCTCGCTGCTCGGCATTGGCTGCTGCCGCCGCAATTCCTCCTTTCTACGTGCACGCATCGGACAAGTCCGGTCAGCGTTTGTCGGCGGTTGGTTCGGGCCTTCACACTTATGAATGCGTGCATGATTGGCTCACGCCACCTGATGGGCTGGTCTGGGGAGACACGCACGGACTAGCTCAGGACGAGCAAGGGCGCATCTATGTAGCCCATACGGTCAACAAGTCGAGCATGCGTGGCGAGTCGGTCGTCGTTTATGACGCCGATGGCCGCTTTTCAGGCGCATTTGGGGAGGAATTTCGGGGCGGGGCTCATGGCCTTAGCCTACGCCGCGAGGGCGACGGCGAATTTCTATATCACTGCGATATCAACCGCTGCAAGATCGTGAAAACCACTCTCGACGGAAAGACTCTCTGGTCGCATGGCTATCCTCGCGAAGATGCGGCTTATGCCGAACGGCCTATCGATTTTGTCCCGACGAATGTCGCCTTTGCACCAAATGGCGATTTCTATGTTGGCGATGGATACGGTTCGCATCACGTGCTGCGCTTTTCGCTGAGCGGCAGGTTTTTGGGCGAAATTGGCCGGCCGGGCCATGGAGACGGAGAGTTCGATACGCCGCACGGCTTGTGGGTGGATCCTCGAGGCAAAGAACCCGTGCTGCTAGTGGCCGACCGCGGGAACCGGCGCATTCAAACGTTCACGCTCAGCGGTGCTCATATCCGCACCATAAAGGATGAAGCACATTTGCGAATGCCCTGCCACTTTCACGTTCAGGGCGAGTGGATGGTTTGCCCGGATCTTGACAGCCAGGTGTGCATCTTGGATCGGGAGTACAAGGTGATCGCCCAGCTAGGCGATGGCCAAACCGCAAACGGAGAGGTTGGCTCTCGTCGAAATCAATCGAGACGCGAATTTACGCCAGGACAGTTCATCACGCCACATGCGGCCATTTTCCTGCGTGACGGAAACATCCTGGTGGCCGAGTGGTTGCCAATCGGGCGAATTACGCTCTTGCGACGAGTCTGAGGCTGCTGAATGCTCTTCCGCACCCGGTTGGTATTGTTTGGAATCGGCGCTGCTTTCCTCCTAATTCTCCTCTGGCCCTTGCTTCATGCTGCTCCTGACGGCCTCGAACACGGCGAGCTGAGCCAATTTGTAGGGCGCTTCCATCCGCTGGTAGTTCACTTGCCGATCGCATTCTTGCTGCTGGTTCCGTTGCTGGAATGTGCGGGCCCGGTTCGCCGGTCGAATCGTGTGCGAGAGTCGGCGGAATTTGTTCTTACCCTCGCGGCCATCACCGTCTTTGTGGCAGTGTTTTTGGGCTGGCTCCTGGCCTGGAGCGGAGGCTACGAAGGAAAACTGGTAACCAGTCACATGTGGGGCGGATTTTCGTTGGCCGTTGCTGTGCTGCTCTGTTTTGTCTTGCGTGCCTGGGACAAACGTGTTTACGGCGCCGCGCTTCTTGCCACACTGGTTCTTTTGGCCTGGACCAGCGATAAGGGCGGAAAGCTGACGCACGGCGAAACGTTCATGACGCGGCACATGCCGGGCAAGCTGCAGACCTTGCTACGCGTGCGGGCCATACCAAACAAAGTGCGGGCGATCAAGGAAGCGAGCGTAACATCGACAAGCGTAAATGCTACTCTGGCGCCATCCCCCACGTTTTTCGCTGCGCGAGTGGCGCCGATCTTTGAGAACAAGTGCTCGAATTGCCACAACGCAGAAAAAAGAAAAGGGAAACTCCGGTTGGATAGCTTTGAAAACGTAATGCGCGGCGGAAAGGACGGCATCGTTGTAAGACCCGGTGACCCGAAGCACAGCGAACTGTTCCGCCGCATCAACTTGTCACCGGACGAAAAGGATTTCATGCCGACAGACGGCAAACCACCGCTGACGGCCTCGGAAGTCAGAGTCATCGAGTTATGGATCGCTTCGGGCGCATCGAGCAGCCTGCCTGCAATTGAGGTGCGCGGAGCTCCGCCTCTTCTGGTCTCCGAGCTGCCTGTGTTGCCCCTTACCAGAGACTATCGTCCGCAACTGCCACTGATCACTTCACTCGAGCACGAGCTGGGCGTGCGCCTGGTTCCCCGCTCGCGAAATCCTGAGGATGGATTGATATTGCGCACCGTGAGCGCGCCAGAGCGCTGCGATGATGTTGCAGTCGCTCGGCTAAAAGTGATCGGGATCCTGATCGTGGATGCTGAACTGGCGCGCACGAAGGTCACTGACGTTGGACTGAAAACGCTCGCGACGTTTTCCAACCTTCGTGTCGTTGATCTCGCGCACACGGTTGTCACGTCGGCCGGCGTGCCGATTCTTGCCCGCCTGAGCCGTTTGGAATCGCTGAATCTGACCGCGACCGCCGTTGACGACGCGGGAGTTGCCGCACTTCGCCGCAAGCAAACGCTCAAGCGGTTATATCTTTTCGAGACAAAATGTACGGCTCAGTCTGAGCTGGAATCAAGGGATGAGAGGCCGTAGCTACCGTGCAACGATGTTGCGGCCGATTTCGGAGAACAGCAGACAAATGGCTGTATCCTATTGACTTGTAAGGAAGAAAATGGAGTCCAGAGTGGGGATCGAATCCACCTCCGAAGCTCGGGAAGGGTGGTTCAGATTACTTGGCTCGTCCTCGGCTAAGGCTTCTGCCGATTTGCGGCAGAGTCCAACTCCCCCTCTGCGCTATGAATTCAGGGAGTCTTGGCGGGCAAGGCCAACGGATTCAACGGGACTTATGGTAGGGGCCCACCGCCCATTTCTGCAGTCAACTGACCGAGGTTCTACTTTTCGGCAGTCTGGTGTCGTAGCCTTCGCTCTCCCCAGCAGATTCCATCAGATGCTCGCGATTTCGCACTTATCGATGCCCCCACAATTCTTGCGTCGTTTTTGTGTCCCAGGTTCGGAAACGATGGACAGCAATGGGCAGTAATGGGAAACTAAACCTTGAAATTTCAGCCATGTTGTCGTTTGTTCAAATGGCTATGCCACAGTTTATGAGTCCGCTGCTCTAACCGCTGAGCTACGTGCACCGCCGCGGTTTTCCGCGGTTTTCGAAATAAGCTCTAGGGAGCCGAAGGTTTAGGGGCCGCTGACGGCGGGGGCGGCAAGAATTTGGAGTCGTCCACAGCAACATTCTGCTGAAGCTGCTCGACCTGAATGGTGAATCGGTTGCCGGGGCGCGCAAGCATCCAGCGGAATGGCGCCTTCACGCCATTCGCATCGCGATAATCCGCATAGTCGATCTGCGTTGGGTTACGGCCGAGAGGAGTTTCGGCGTAGCGCACGAGTCGCAGCAGCAGGCCCGATTCCTTGTCCAGATATAAGCGGAGCGGCGGTTGGCCCACGGTGCGGCCGGCAACCACGTAAGTCTCATGACCATCGATTTTTTCGCCAATGTCCACGCGGAATTTCTCATACAGCGTCTTCAGGTGCGCCGGCAAGTAAAGATCGGCATCGATGCGCGCGGCGGCGTTTTCCGCTGCCGACATCGTGTGCACACGCCCGAGAACACTGAGCCACCCCTGTTTCCCATCAAAACCAGTGAAACTGTCTCCGCCCTGGAGATGCATGACCGAAAGCCGCTTGTCCGGAGCCTTCGAATAAACATCGACGGGAAAATGCTGGCCGCCGAATGCAGTGATCGTTCCCTTCTGCACGCGGCTCGTGATTTTCTGGAGCGCCTCGGCCCCGCCGATGGCGGCGAGATACTTGTCGAGTAGCTGCTCCGCACTCGGCAACATGGCTTTTGCCTCGCCGGGCTTTTTCTCTCCTTCGGCTGCCGGCTTGGCATCTTCGTCAGTGATGATGGGTGTGGCCACAGGATCTCTTGAGCCGCGGTGGCAGGAATAGCAGGTAACTTCTCGAGGGCCCTCGAAGTTGTCTTTATTGATCGCCATCATCATGTTGATCATCTTCCGCGCGGTGACTTTAGGCTTTTTGTCGTCTTTTTCGTTCGCATGCGCGACGTGGCAGTATTCGCACTCGACGCCAAGAGAAGCGGCAATGAACTGCATCGAAGGGATCACCTGATCGGCCGGGATTCCCTTGAGAGCTTGAATATTCTTAAACTCTTCCTCTGCGAGTTTAGGCCTCGCCGGGGCCGCCGGCGGATTCGGTGCAGTGGACTGCGCCCAAGCCTCGCCAATCGCCAGCAAGAGGCCCAGCGATGTTCCGCAGACGGCAATCCAGAGTTTCTGACGATTCCCATTCATCGAATTAATCCTCGCAGGTGATGTAACGAAAGTCCGCGCGGTACGGTTACAAGAACCTGCTGAATCCTTGGGAATGGAACGCAAGATCAGGCGCTGATTTCGCCGCCCTTCGCGAGCTTCGTAATGCGGTCAGCGGCGCGGAAGGCCAGCGCCTCAATGGTCATGGTGGGCTGGCCGCGGCCGGAAGTCACCAGGCTGCTGCCGTCGCAAAGAAAAAGATTCTTGACGTCATGCGTCTGGTGGTCAGAATTGATCACCGACGTCTTCGGATTTTTTCCCATGCGGCAGGTGCCGAGAAGATGCACGGCGAACTGCTGCTCCCTTGCCGGAAAACTCCACTTTTTCTGCGCGCCGGCAGCGTCAAAGATTTCATGGGCGCGTGCGAACATCCAATTCCCGAGCTTCAAATCATCAGGATGATCCGTGTAGGTCAGGCGGAGCGCGGGCAGTCCCCAGGCGTCCTTCAGATCGGGATCGAGCGAGAAGCTGTTGTTTTCGAGAGGCAGGGACGTGCCATGGCAGAAGATTTCCATAGTGCGGTTGAAATCCTGGGCGAGAGCGGCCTTGAAGTCCTTGCCCCAGCGGGGCGTTTCGGGCGGTAGACCGTCGAAAGGAAAACTGATGGGCGTGAAATCGAAGCGCGCATCAAGCCCGCCCCCGCCGTAGAATCCAACTTTCTGTGGATCGAGTTCGTAGAAATCGTGCATCACGCGGCTGACGGCGAATCCCTTGTAGTCATTGAGCGGATGCTCGAACTGGCCGATTACCACGCCACCACTATTAAGCATCAGATATTTACCGACGATGCCGCTGGAGTTCGCCAGACCGTTGGGAAATTGTTTGTTGGCAGACAGCAATAGCAGGCGCGGGGTCTCTGCGCCGTTCGCGCAAACTACCACAGCCTTGGCTTTCTGTAGATGCATGTTGTGCTTTTCATCGAAGTAGATGGCGCCGGTTACCCGGCCATTGGCGTCCGATTCGATGCGATGCACGTAGGAGTTGGGACGAATCTCGCAGCGGCCGGTGCGCTCCGCCATTCGAATGGCGGTGGCCAGCGAACTGGATTTCGCGCCGACTTCGCAGCCGAAGGAGAGACAAAAACCACAATTGATGCAAGCGCTTCGTCCGGCTCGCGCCTGAGAAAGAATCGCCATGGGTGCCGGGAAAGGATGCCAGCCCAGCTTGCGCGCGGCACGCTCGAAAATCACGCCGGAAGATTTCACCGGCAGCGGAGGCATCGGATAAGGCTTCGACCGCGGCGGATCAAAGGGGCTGGCGCCGGCAAGGCCGGAAACACCGATTTCCCATTCCACTTTCGTATAGTAGGGCTCGAGGTCCGCATAGGTGATCGGCCAATCCATCAGTCCGGTGCCGGAAACCGCGCCGATCTTGCTGCGCTCGATGAAATCGATTTCGTGAAATCGCCAGAAATTCGCCGTGAAGTGCACGCTGGTCCCGCCAACGCATCGCCCATAAACCAGCGCGCGCTGCGGCTTTGCTTTTTCGCCCGGCGTCTTGCGAAAGGTGTTCGGCTGAAGCTTCGGATGGTTGGTGAGCTTGTCCAGTGCCAGAATTTCGATTTCGTTGTGATTAAAATCGGCTTCCGTCAGGTACGGGCCCTGCTCCAGCACCACGACGCGAAACCCGTTCGTCGAAAGTTCCTTGGCGATGATCCCGCCGGCTGCACCGGAGCCGACGACGACAAAGTCCACTTCGTCGGAAGTCTTGTACTTGGGCTGGTCAACCGTCATTTCTTGTCCGCTTCTTTCGCCTCCGGTTGCCAGCCGGAATACTCTTTGTCGTAGTACCCGAACGGTGCCTGAAACATATGTTCGCGCTCGCGGCCGATGACTTTCCACCCGACCCCATCGTGATTGCTGCCGTAATCAGGGTCGATCAGGAATCCGTTGATCGTATGCAGGCGGAGCGTCTCAAAAAAATTCTGCGCACCCGGGCGCGCCCTAAACGCCCTCCTCGGTGCATCGGTGTTTTCATCGAAGGAGTGCAAAACCGCGTCTTGCTGTTCAGCCGCCAAGCCGGAGAATTTAGAGACGCTCGGGTACATCTCACTCACTCTCGCCTGCAAATCGGGCAGACCCTCGCGGTACGTCTTTTGGTCGTCGGCCCAAAAGGTGGCCAGGCCACGATCGATGAAATAAACGACACCGGCTTCGCGGGCCCCAGGAGTGTCGTCGGTCGGAATGAGGCGCGCTGTGATGGCCTCGACTTCGGCCGCCTCCTCCGGAGTGAAGAATTCAGATTTTGGCGGCGTGGCCGCCTTCGCGGCGTTATGCGCGTGCGTTGCGGCGGACAGAAGGGCAGGCCAATTCGCGGAAACCCACGCGGCGCTGAGACCTGCTCCTGCTCGCAGGAGAAAATGGCGGCGGTTGAGTTCGTTCATAGGGAATGGTCAAAAATTCTCGGACTTGCCGACTTTAGGATGAAGCCGATTCTCCGTCAAGAACAATTGACGCAAGTACGCGATTCAAAATCTCTATCAAAGTCCGCATGAGCGGAAGGGTTTGGCGGGCAGAACCCGCTGGTAGAGGATGTCCGGCATTCGCAATCTTCAGTAGTGAGTTAGTTTCCAATTGTCCGACATTCGGACTGGACTATTTTTATAGCGCATCAAGATCGGAAGGAATCCAAGCGTTCACAACGCAGAACGCCTGGAAAATAGAGATAGGATGCCTCGATGAGTTTCGAGCGTTCTGGTGTATCATCCTCTGTGCCCTCCATAATAACAGGGAGGCTATTTGACCTAGCGCAAAGAAGGCGCTCGCTGGGTCTGCTATATACTTCTCGAAAGTTTCCTCAAGGAGGCGGACATATGAAATCAATACGATGTTTCGCGGCGACTTTGGTTCTCGTTGGATTGCTTGCGGGCTGTTTGTGCTTGGGGGGCGCGAATACGGTGGCGTACGCCGCCAGTCCCGGCGCCACAATTGCTGCCAGCACGCCCAGTTTCTGCCAAGTGCTCCCCAACTTCATCACCAAGGTCGAAGCGCTGAAGCCGGGGCCACTTCGCAATTGGGTCCTTGCCGCGGCGCTGCGGATCTACGGCAAATATTGCGGCGGTAGCTGAGTCGACCGTCACATATCACCCCGGAAGAAAGTGGGGACGCTGAGGCTCGATTCTCTCGACTGTCCCGAGCGTGCGGTTGTGCCCCTTGTATCCGTGGTGGTAACCCAGATTCATCGTTCACTTGATCGCGACCGTCAGGGGCGGTCTGCGGCCGTCTTTATGAACTGGCAAGTCAATTCCCTGGAACCAACCAACTTGCCCAACTTCTGATAAAAAAAAGCTAGTGCTTAATGGGACGCGCGTTTTCGGGAATACGTGAAGGTAGGCGCGGTGCTCTGCGCGCGTTCGATTAAGCCGTTTGAAGGTGGCCGCTGGCGGTTGCGGGCTAATGGCTATGGGAATTCAATCTTTTCGCCCATCTGTAAGCTATTGGTTTTGCTGTACTTATAAAATGAGCATGTGCGAGAACCGCAATGCGATGCGTTGCGTTGCGCTGGGGCATGACGTGCGGAGCATAGCACGCGAAGCGTCCGCCGCGCGAGCGGCTTCGTTCAAACGCTCAATCCGGAAGCGGCTGACCCACCACTGAATCTTCTTTCAATTTCGCGAATCCGCGGTGATTCTGAGACACTATTAAGCGCTTATGGCTACGTTATCGGGGGCAATTGGATCCGGCAGCAAATGGCTGCTTGACAAAATAGTTGGCGCGATCGCCGCCACGGGAATCAATCCCAACCTCCTGACATTCCTTGGACTGGTCGTAAATTTTGGCGCCGCCGCTTTTTTTGCAGTGGGCCGGTTCTTCGTCGGCGCCCTGATTATTTTCTTCGCCGGCTTCCTGGACATTTTGGATGGGCAAGTGGCGCGGCGCCAGAACCGCGTTACCGCCTTTGGTGCGTTCTACGATTCGACGCTCGACCGCTACGCGGACATGGCCTTGTACATGGGCCTCTTGGTCTACTACTCCGTGACCGGCCGGACTCCCTATGTCGTGCTGGCCGCCGTCGCCACGGCCGGCTCCGTGATGGTGAGTTACGCGCGCGCGCGCGCCGAGTCCCTCATTTCCTTGTGTAAAGTCGGCTTTATGGAGCGCCCCGAACGCATAGTACTGCTGATCATCGGCGGGCTCTTCAATCGCATGGGGCCGGTTCTTTGGGTTATCGCCGTCGTTTCAACGCTGACCGTCATCCACCGCATTTATTACACCTGGCAGGAAACCCGTGCAGGCCGCGTCCTTCCGGGCATCAAGCTGAGTCTTTGATTGCCCTCCCGCAACCTCTGTAGAGTCGAGATGTGGCGCGGTGGGTTAGGTTTGGCCTATCTGTTGCCGGCCCTCTCGGTGCCGGTGCCTCACTATCCGGCTCTCGGAGAAGACTCACGCAATCGCCGTAGCCGCTGGGACTTCCCGTGTTGCGCTTGATCCACTTCGCCTACATGCCGTCACCAATACCCCGACAGGTTTGATGGAACTTGTTCGCTCGTACCGTTCCACCAGCTTCGGCCTTCCCTCCATCTAAGGCGGGTCGGCTCCTGTATTACTATCACCCTGCTCCCTCTTCAAGGTTTCTTCCACTGGCGCGGTTATGATTTCGCGAACGCGTTCGCGCAACGCCGGCACATCTTCCTTCCTCAAACCCTTGGTCTCGATGGTGTCGTGCAGAAGAACCGTGATTTTCGCGGGCCAGAGCATCCAGTGGCCCGTCCGGTGATGCTGAAAGGAACCAATCAGACTCACGGGCACGATGGGAATTCCGAGCTGCTGCGCGAGGCGGAAGCCGCCATCCTGGAATTGATCCACGTGCCCGTCGCGCGTCCGTTTCGCCTCGGGAAAAATGATGAGGCTGGTGCCGCCGTCGACGGCGTCCTTCGTGAGCCGCCACATGCGCTTCAAATCCGACGGCCGCCGGACATCCGGCACCGGGACGTTGCCGAAGCGCTTCATCAGCCATCCGTATGCGGGAATCTTGAAGTGGGATTCCAGCTCCCATCCGCGGACAAACTGCGGGATCGCGCAGTAAAGCATGAAAGGATCGAAAAGATTGACGTGATTGGACATGAAGAAAGAAGTCCGGTTGGCATTGAAGCCGCCGGAGCGGCGGACCTCGACCTGCGCGCCGGAAAGAAACGCGATGCGGCGGCAGAAACTGCGCTGCAGCCAATCATGCTTGCGAGGATCGAGGAAGATGCCGAAAAGGATGAGCGCTGGCACGACGAGAAAAAAATGCAAGCCGCTGACGATCCACAGAATCGCGCTGCGGAACACCAGCCATGCCCGTTTCATATATAGATGTCCACGGCCGCGGGAAGAATGTCGAGTGCCCGGCATTCCAGTGTCGCAACTTCACCGTCGATCATGATGTCCACGGGCGCGGCTGCTTTGAATTCGACGCGGCGCACCGCCCGGCGCGAAGCGAGCGGATGTTCGATATGAGAACCGTCGTAAAGACGCGGCAAAGTGCGAAGCAAGCCCAGCCGGCCAATCGGGCCCCAGCGGACAAATTCAATCAGCCCGTCCGTAGGATCAGCGTGCGGCGCGATGAGCATTGTGCCGCCCGTATACTTGCTGTTGTTAAACGTCAGGAAAAGGGCGCGCCGCTCGTCCCACTCCTGATCGTCGTCGCAACGCAGCGCCAGGGATCGCCGGCGCAACTGCACCACGCGCACGAAGACGCCGAGCAAATAACCGAGATCGCCAAACGGCTTGAACATGCGATTGGCCAGAGCGGCGACATCAGCCGTAAAGCCCACGCTCAAAAGATTGAAGGAATAAATTTCGCCGGCGGCGTGCGTCAGGCGCAAAAGGTCGACGGTGCGAGTGCGGCCTTCGAGGAGAGCCTGCATTGAAGCTGTGGCTCCGTCCTTTGTAAAATCGCGCAAGAAGGAATTGCCGGTACCCAGCGGCAGGAACCCCAGTGCGACGCGTTGAACCGCGGTGCGCCCCGCAAAAACACCGTTGAGGATTTCGTGAGCGGTGCCATCACCGCCGACGGCAAGAAAGCGCCGGTAGCCTTGTCGGTAGGCTTCGCGGGCAAGTTGCACCGTGTGGCCCGGACCCGTCGAAGCAATGACGTCGACCTTCAACCCTTTCTCGAGCAAACGCGCGAGGGCGGGCCCAGCGAGTTTCGCGGAGCGGCCGCCACCGGCGGCGGGGTTGACGATGGCAAAGAATCGATTCATTTTGGAGCGCGAACGAACCCGAAATGCTAACTCCCGGTCGACACAATCATTTCCAAACTGGCTTCACAAGGGCAGAATGGCGCCCGCACTGTCCAACTTCGCGAGACGTTCTGCCAGAACATTGCGTTTGATTTTGAGAGAAGCCGTCCGGGGAAAGTCCTCGTCCAGCAGAACTACCCCGTGGACACGTTTGTAGTTTAGCAGGCGATTGTTGCGTGCGTTGATGTCTCGTCGGAGTTTTTCGTCGTACTCCTGTCCCGGCTCGAGATGGAGCACTAGCACAAGTTTTTCGCCAACCATCGAACGTTTCGGCCAAATGTAGTTGGCTGCGAAAACGCACAATTCCTTGACAGGAAGGGTCTCGAAAACAGTTTCGATGTCTTCGGGATAAATATTTTTCCCTTCTTGGGTGACGATCATGTTTTTTTTGCGGCCGGTAAGCTGCAAGTGACCGGCGTCGTCGAAACGCCCGAGGTCGCCGGTCAGCAGCCAACCACCAACGATGGTTTCCGCCGTGAGTTCAGGCTCATTCAAGTAGCCCGCCATGACGGTCTTGCTTCGAACGGAAACTTCGCCAACGCCGTCGGCGGCCGGATTCACGATGCGCACTTCCATCCCCTGCAGCGGCTTGCCAACGGTGTCCGCCCGAAAAGGTTTCAAATCGTTTACCGTGATCGCCGTGCCCGCTTCCGTGAGTCCGTATCCGTTCGCGACCGGAATACCGAGATCGTAGAAAAATTGCAGCGTCTGCGGTTCGGTGAAGGCGCCGCCGACGATGATGGCGCGGAGTTCTCCGCCAAACGCTTCATGGACTTGCTTGAGCAGGCGGCGGCTGATGCCGAGACACGGCTTGCTTTTGGTAAGCGCCTTGTTGATTCGAACGAGCGCATTGAAAACTTTACGCCTGCCCGGTGGCAGCACGTCAAAGCGCGCTTGCAAGCCTTTCTGCAAGTTTTTCAAAACGAGAGGAACGAGACTCACATAAGTGATTTTGTATTTCGGAAAAGCTTCGCGCACGTATTCTGGACGCAACGTGCGCAAATGCACGACCGTTGCGCCGCACGTAAAAGGTCCGAAAAAACCCACCATGAAATCAATGGCATGGTTCGTTGGCAGGATACTGAGATAGCGCACGCCCGGCCAGAATGGATAATTCGATGTGAGCGCGACACACTGCTCCAGATAGTTCTCGTGCGTCATCATGCAACCCTTCGGGCGGCCGCCTGTCCCGGAAGAGTAGACGATGCAAGCCGTGTCCTGGCGTTTGCGCGCGATGAACACAGGCTCGTCTTCTCCGCGAAAATCTTCCCAGCGCCGCGCGCCAGCGAGATCGGCACTTTCCGGTGCTTCCGTCACCAGCACGGTTTGCACGTTCGTCGCGGCAGCGCGTCCAGCCGAGGTGCTGAGTTGCCGCCAGATCGGATATTCCGTGATCAGCAAGGTAGCGCTCGAATGCTTGAGCAGTTGCCATTGCTCGTCCGGCGTGAGTTTGTAATCCAGGGGAACAAGAACGCCGCCGCCAAAAAAAATGGCATACGCAGAAATCAGCCACTTCGACTGATTCGTCATGATGATGCTGGCGCGAGCGCCTGCGGAGAAACCGCCTTCTTGCAAAGCTCTCGAAAGGGGATGCGCGCGTTCCTTGAAATCGCGGTAGGTCAGGCGCTCTTTCTCGCGCTCACGGTCCGCTTCGATGAGACACACTTCGGTGGAAAACTGATCCAGCGCGTCCCGCAGCGCTTCGCCGATGGATTGATATTTCGAAAGGTCCAGCATTACAGGCGGGACTGAATCCGTTCAGCAAGGGTCTTGAAGTCGCTGACGCCTTGAACCTCGTAATCGGGCAGCTCGATCCCGAAATGATTCTCGAGGCGCGAGAGCATTTCCAGGGTCTGCAGGCTGTCGATGCCGAGTTTCTTGAAAAAATCATCTCCCGGCGCGAGCGATCCCGCGGGCAGTTGAAAATGCTTTACCGCCAGGTCGAGGACTTCCTGTGTGGTTTGTTCCAGCGTGCGCATAGAAAGGTAAATCTATCATTCCTGCATTCGGAAAGAAAATTCTTCACGTGACGGTGCTACGGCAATGTTGCGCCGTTCAGAGCCGTCCTAGCGCATGACCAGGCCGCGGCGAACTCCAAAACAGCTTCGGTTCGAGTGGAGGCGCCGAGCTTGCCCAAAATCGAGGCTATGTGGAATTTCACAGTGTGATCGGAGATTGCCAGACGCGCGGCAATTTCCTTATTGGCGAGTCCCGCAGCCAACATTTGAAGCACTTCGCGCTCGCGGCGCGTTAAGGGCTCAAGCAACTCGTCGAGAGGCGCAGACGGGCCGATAGTGGCAGAAAGAACGGTATCCAGCTCCGAGGGATGAATGACGACCAGCCCTGCCGCAGCGGCTTCAAGTGCAGCACGGAGTTGTTCCGGAGCGACGTCGCGGGGTAAGACGGCGCGCACTCCCGCGCGAAGCGCCTTGGAGGGCCAAGCGGTCTTTGGCTGCTCCGATAACCGGATGACGGGATATTCTTGGGCGAGTTCTGCGTCCTCAAGCGCATTTAGCAACTCTTCCTAAGCGTCCGCAGCGGCTTCAACCAAAACAACATCCGGCTCAACGTCGACGAGCTGGCCGGAGATGGATTCAAGATCCGCGACGCTTCCTACAATATCGACGCGGCTATCCCCCAACATGCTCTGCAGGCCCGCGCGCATCAGCGGCGAAGCTGCGACGATAAAAACGTGAATCACGCGGCGATTCGGTCCTTTCCGTTGTTCGAAACTCTCAGCTGCACGGTGACACGCCGGACTCGCGAGTAGTTGCCGCGGAGAAATTCGATACGCAACAGTCGGAGACCTTGTCCATCCATCGCTTTGGCAAGATCAGTCGAAGGATCACGCCCTGCTAATGTTGCGGGCACGATACGTCCGTTCGGTAGCGTTGCTTGGATTTCTTCATCGCGACGAAGGGCGTGCTCTGCCGTAACAATGACGCCAGGGCGCCAGATGACGCCGCTGGACGACCTGCGCGCTTCCGTATGAACTGCCACCACGGACGCAGCAGTATGATCGGTCCCCTTAACCAGAGCATTCGAGAGTTCAATGAGTTCCATGGACATTTCCCTACCTCCTTGAACAAGATGCAACAGGAGCGGGGGCGTATACATCCGCCTGTTGGCTAGGTTGGGACCTGGTATTTCAGCTAGGTGCGGCCCGCAGACGAGAATGAATCCATTCTCTCCGCAATATTTCGCAAAAAGCAGATCCCTCGCTTCGCTCGGGATGACGTCAAGTGGACTTTTTCAGCGTCCTGCTAGGGACTAGGGAAGATAAGGCATAGGGCCGGAGTCTTCGACAAATTTTTTCAGTGCGGCCATGACCGCGGGGCGCGTAAAGAGTTCGCAGAAGAGGTCGATCTCGCGCCGAAGCTCGTCGTTCGGGATGGGCTTGATGAATTTCTTGGCCGCCGCTCGCGTCACCGCGTCGTATTTGGTGATTTGCGCGGCAGTCGAGCGGGCGATT
>WNGC01000669.1_pt1 | contig 20740 bp, 20 predicted proteins | sample 5400051 | NCBI WGS metagenome assembly WNGC01 (sample SAMN13153368, study PRJNA577476) | soil metagenome | isolation source: 20 cm soil or saprolite under grassland replicate 2 | place: USA:California | collected 2016-06-15
TTGTTCTGCGCCGGGTTCGCCTCGGCCGAGCCGACGATGTAGTACTCGACCGTCTGCTTGGCCGTGACGTCGCGCAGCTTGACCTTCGAGCCGACCGAGACGACGTCCTTGGCGACGTCCTTCTTGTTGATCACCTTCGCATCTCGGAGCCGTTCCTCGAGCAACGCGATCCGGTGCTCGAGCAGCGCCTGCTCGTTCTTGGCGTCGTCATATTCGGCGTTCTCGGCAATGTCGCCGAATTCGCGCGCGATCCGAATCCGGTCCGCGACCTCGCGCCGCTTGTCGTTCGAGAGGTACTCGATCTCCGCTTGGAGCTTCTTGTATCCCTCTGGAGTAAGGATGACTTCCTTCACAACTTGCCCTTTCCGAAAGAAAAGCGCGGCGTTATCGCGCCGTCGCGGGCGCGAATAGTAGCTATACAGTCAGGCAGTCGCAACAGCAGTGACGTTTAGGATTTCCGCTCTATGCAGGTAAATCTTCACGAGACGTGGCACATCGGGCCGGTGGAGATCCCCAGCCGCCTGGTTCTGGCCCCGATGGCAGGCGTCAGCGTGCAGGCGTTTCGGCGCCAGGGACGGCGATTTGGCGCCGGGCTCGGGGACGGCGATTTGGCGCCGGGCTCGTCTGCTCCGAGATGGTCTCGTGCGCGGGCCTGCAGCACGGAAACGAGCGCACGCTGGGCTATCTGCGCATCGCAGCCGACGAGCGCCCCCTGGCGGTGCAGATCTTCGGCTCCGATCCGGGAGTGATGGCGGAGGCGGCCGCGATGGTCGAGGAAGCCGGCGCGGACATCGTCGACATCAACTTCGGCTGCCCGGTGAAGAAGGTGACAAAGACCGGAGCCGGGGCGACGCTGCTCGACGAGCCCGATCGGGCCTGCCGTGTCGTCGACGCCGTGGCTTCCGCCGTCTCGGTGCCGGTGACGGTCAAGCTGCGGCGCGGGCTCGAGAACGGGTCGCGCGCGTGCCTGTCGGTCGGGCCGCGGCTGGTCGATGCCGGCGCGGCTTCCCTGACGCTCCATCCACGCTCGGCCAAGCAGATGTACACGGGCGCCGCCGACCACGCCCTGACCGCCGAGCTCGTCTCGCTCGTGGACGTGCCCGTGGTCGCCTCCGGCGACATCACGTCGCGCGCGCGGGCGCAGGCTACGCTGGCCGCGACAGGCGCGGCGGCCGTCATGGTCGGCCGCGCCGCGCAGGGGAACCCGTGGGCGTTGCAGGAGATCCTCGAAGGCGACGGGGTCGAGCCCTCGCGCGAGGAAGTGGTCGCCGAGCTCGTTCTGTTCATGCACGAGACCGTCCGCGAGCTCGGTGAGCACCGGGCGACCGGATTCCTGAAGAAGTTCTACGGCTGGTACCTCGGCCGCGGACGCTTCCCGCGCGCGTTCAAGGCCGAGCTGACGCAGCTGCCGACGATCGCAGAGGTCGAGGCCCGCCTCTTCGCTGCCGTTCCGGGAGCTCGTTTTCCGCTTGCGCGACTGGAAGAGGAGCTGCCGGAAAGCGACGAGGTCCTCCTGGACCTCCCGATCTCGATCTACGGCGGCGGCTGACCAGAAAGAGCGCCGCCGTCTAGGCGACGGGAAGGGACTGTCCCGAACGGGACTGTCCCCAAAAACGGTTCGAAGGTCGTTGCCGTTTCAGGGACAGTCCCCTGGCGGGGACAGTCCCTAAGCGTTGCGTTCCCAGACCAGCCTTAGCCCCTCGAGAGTCAGGAACGGATCGACCCGGTCGATCGTCTTCGCATGCGGGGCGATCAGCTCGGCGAGGCCACCTGTGGCGATGACGGGCGCCGCCTCGTCGCCGAGCTCGGCTCGGATTCGCTCGACGATGCCGTCCACCTGGCCGGCGAAGCCGTAGACGAGGCCCGAGCGCAAAGCCGACTCGGTCGTCTTGCCGATCGCCGTCTCGGGCGCCACGAAGTCGACCTTGACCAAGCGGGCCGCGCGCTCGAACAAGGCATCCATCGAGACCTCGATCCCGGGTGCGAGGACTCCGCCGACGTACTCGCCTGCGGGCGAGACGACGTCGAAGTTCGTCGAGGTTCCGAAGTCGACGACGATCGAGGGCGCGCCGTAGCGCTCCCTCGCCGCGACCGCGTTCGCGATCCGGTCGGGACCGACCTCTCGCGGATCGTCGTAGCGAATCGGGATTCCGGTCTTCGTCCCGGGGCCCAGAACGAGCAGCCGGACTCCCGCAGACGCGGCCAGTTCCTCGTAGGAGCGGATCAGCGCCGGGACGGTCGAGGCGAGACAGATTCCCTCGAGCGATGTGAGGTCGAGCAGACCGCCGAGGAAAAGCCCCAGCTCGTCACCCGTCCGCTGCGGTTCCGTGGCGAGCCGCCAGCGTCGAGTCAACTCGCCGCCCTCGAACAGTCCGAGCGCTGTTTGCGTGTTTCCGACGTCGACTGCGAGCAGGCCGGTCATAGAAAAAGCGAGGCTATCCCACTAGAGTCGCAGGGCAGATGGCTCTCCTGCGCGTGCGTCGACCCCGCCGGCGGACGCGTCCGCTCCAGGAAGCGGAGGCGTACGCACGCTGCCACGGCGACAGAGGCAACGACGTCAAGCTCGTCCGCCTGCCTCCGCGGCGACCACGCTACCTGTCGATCTTGCGCACCGGTGAGGAGCTCCGCCAGCGCTTCGAGGAGCGCCTGAACCAACGAGAGCGCGAGGCTTCTTAGAGACGCCCGCCCTCTGGGTCGGCGTCGCGAGCGAGCGCCTTAGGTCGACTCGTCGTCCGAAGGAAGCGGCTCGCCGATTCGCTCGGCGAGGTCCTCGGCGGTCAGGCTAGGCTCGTCGCCCTCGCCGCGGAGCTCCTCGACGGTCACGTCGCTCGAGGTGTAGACCTCCGCCCGCGGGATGATCCGCGTCGGGCGGTTCTTGTCCCAGACCCAGACATCCTCCATCCGCAGGTGGAAGAACGGGTAGCTGGGCTGCGGAACGTATTGAAGATCGAGCTTGTTGCAGAGGTACGTGGCGTCCTGCGTCAGCACGCAGTAGCGAAACAGTCCGAAGACCGCCGAGTACTCCTTCTTGAGCGTGAGCTCGAGCTCGGCCTCGAACTCGTCGAGCTCGTCGATGTGCGACATGAGGCCGTCATTCTAGCTCTGCGAGCAATGCCGACACAGGGCCGCGGCCCGGGACGACGAGGCCTGGATCGAGTTCGGCAAGCGGCTCCAGGACGAAGCGCCGCTCGTGCAGCCGGGGATGTGGAACCTCGAGGGCGTCCTCGTCGATCGTCTCGTCGCCGTAGAGCAGCAGGTCGAGATCGATCGTGCGCGGGCCGTAGCGGGGGCCCTCGCCCCGGACGCGGCCAAGGTCGCGCTCGATCTCCAGCAGGAGGTCCAGCAGCTCGCGCGGCGACCGGGTCGTCGCCAGGCTCGCTGCAGCGTTGAAAAAGCGCGGCTGATCCGTGTAGCCGACCGGGTCGGTCTCGATCGGAACAGTCGAGCGCAGGAGCGACGTCCGCTCGTCCTCGTCGATCCGGCGGAGGGCCGCCGCGATCGTCCGCTCGCGCTCACCCAGATTCGCGCCGAGTCCGATGTAGGCAATTGTGCTTTCCTTCGGTGGCTTGAACGGTCGACTCTTGACCATCGGGGTCATTCTCGTCGCCCTCGCAATCGCGCCGGTTGCGGGTGCGAGGGGGTTCGCCCATCCTGCAGCGCGGAGCACCACGCCGGCGCCTCGCCCGGGAGCTCCCGTGCTCGTTCAGCTCTCCGACCCTGGCGGGGGCCTTTCCCCGGGTCTTCGGGCTGCAAATGCGCGCCTCGTCTCCCCCGGGCTGAACGTCTGGCGGGTTCCCGGAGCTCACGCGCAGAGCGTCGTTGAGGCGCTACGTAGAGAGAGTCTGCTTGCGCACGTCGAGGCCGACCGCCGGCTGATCCCCTTCACGCACCTCAGTTCGACCGACCCATTGGTTCCGAACGAGTGGTGGATCCATGACGTCGGCGACGACCAGGTCGAGCCGCCGGCTGCCGGCGTGCCGGTCACGGTGATCGACACCGGTCTCGATCTGACACATCCGGAGTTCAACTCGCGGCCGAACACGACTGCGCTGAACACTCAGACGGTCGTCTCGAGCGACGACATCCACGGAACGGCTGTGAGCTCGGTCATCGGCGCGCCGTCGAATGGAGTCGGCCTGGTCGGCGTGTACCCCCAGGCGGCCCTCCAGGAGTGGGACTTCAGCGACGGATCGCTCTCCGAGATTCTTGCCGGCCTCGACGCAGCGACCAAACGCGGGCGGAGCGTGATCAACATCAGCGGCGGTTTCCTCGGGTTCGATTCGCTGCTCGAACAAGGAGTCGACCGGGCTCTGCGCCGGGGCGCGATCGTCGTGGCCGCGGTCGGCAACGACCGGCAGTCGGGCAACCGCAGCTTCGTGCCGGCGAGCCTGCCGCACGTCCTCACGGTGGGAGCGACCGACCAGAGCGACCGCTTCGCGTTCTTCTCCAACCGCTCGAGCGCGCTCGATCTCGCCGCGCCCGGCGTTTCAATCCCGGTGGCGGTGCCGACCTTCTTCAACGCGAGCGGCTTCGCGAGCTTCGACGGCACGAGCTTCTCGGCGCCTCTGGTCGCCGGGGCGGCCGCCTGGGTCTGGACCGTCAGACCCGACCTCGACCCGACCCAACTCGAGGACGTCATGCGCAACTCGGCGCGGGACGTGGGCCGGAAGGGCTGGGACGCCGATACGGGCTTCGGCATCCTTTCGATCCCCGCAGCGCTCGCAGCGAAGATTCCCGCGAAGGACCCACAGGAGCCGAACGACGACATTAACCTCGTGCGTCCGCACGCCGTCACCGCGAGCGGGACGCGCCTCACCACTCCGGCTCGCCTGCAGGCGCGGCTAGACGTGGCCGAGGATCCGGAGGACGTCTACCGCGTCTGGGTCCCGGCCCACAACCGAATCTCCGCCAGCACGCGCAGCGGGGCGAATGTCAACGTCGCGCTCTGGGGCCCCAAGACCCGGACCGTCTACGAGCGGGGCACCGCGCTGAAGCGTGACCTGCTCGCCTACAGCCAGCGTTCGGGCAGCCGTCCGGACACAGTCAGAGGCCGCAACACGACGCGCGCCGGCGCTTTCTACTACGTGGACGCGTTCCTCGGCAAGCAGGTCAGCGCGGCCTCGTACTCGTTCAAGGTCTCCGTCTCTCGACGGTAGCGGCGGTCCACTCGACCGGCGCTTCCAATCGCACGGCGGGCTTGCGCACGCGAACCCGCGCGGCCTCGAGCTCGAAGCGGGCGACCAGCGCGTCGGCCACTGCCGCCGCCATGGCCTCGAGCAGCTGGAACTGCCGGCCCGCCGAGATCTCCTGCACGCAGCGAACCACGTCGCGGTAGTCGACCGTCGCCTCGAGACGATCTGACGTCGCCTCCTCCGGAACCTCGAGCCACAGGTCGTAGAGGAACGGCTGAGGCTCGCGCCTTTCCTCCTCTTCGACCCCGTGCGCTCCCGCGACCTCGAGGCCGTAGAGCTCGACAGTCACGCTCATCGGGTGACGATCGCCCGTGCGGCCGTGAGCGCCTCGACGTGCTCGCGCACATCGTGCACGCGAAAGATCGAGGCGCCGCGCTCGTAGGCGAGGACTGCGGCTCCGACGCTGGCCGCCGTGGTCCCGGTCTTCGCGTCGGGATCGCCCATGATCTTGCCGAGCGAGCTCTTGCGCGAGATCCCGACGAGAATCGGGCGCCCCAGGGCCGTCAGCTCGTCGAGCCGCCGCAGGAGCTCGAAGTTGTGCTCGACGGTCTTGCCGAAGCCGATGCCGGGGTCGAGGCAGATCGACTCCTCACGAATCCCCTGGGAGACCGCAAAGGTGAGCCGGTCGGCGAGGAACCGGACGACCTCCGCGACGACGTCCTCGTATCGCGGGTCGACCTGCATCGTCCTCGGCTCGCCCTGCATGTGCATCAGGCAAAGGTAGGCGTCGTGCTCGGCGACGACGCCTGCGAGCTTGGGGTCGCCGCGCAGGGCGGTAACGTCGTTCACGAGCTCGGCCCCGAGCTCGAGCGCCCTCGCTGCCACCTCTGATTTCGCGGTGTCGATCGAGACGGGAAGGCCCTGGAGCGCCTCCAGCACCGGCACCACGCGGCGTAGCTCCTCTTCGGTCGAGACGCGCTCGGCGCCCGGCCGCGTCGACTCCCCGCCGACGTCGACGATCGCCGCGCCTTCGCTCATGAGGCGCCTCGCCGACGCCGACGCGTCGTCGGGATCGAAGTTGACGCCGCCGTCCGAGAACGAGTCAGGAGTGACGTTGACGACCCCCATCACCGACGGGCGCGGAAATCGCTGCTCGAGAGGCAGGCTCACGGGTGGCAGCGTAGTCCCCCACGTCCCAAAGCTAGATTGGCCCCATGGGGGCAGTAGAGGTGCGCCGCCGCGCGGCGTGGCGTTTCGTGCGCGCGATCGTCCGCTCACAGGCCGGCGGTGTCGTCGGCGCGGTCCTCTCCGGGCTGCTCTGGCAGACCGGAGCGATCGCGGCGCCGCTGATCGTCAGCTACACGATCGACCACGGAATCGTGCCGCGCGACCGCCACACGCTCGTGGTCTGGCTGCTGGCGCTGCTCGGAGTCGGGCTGCTCGAGGTCGTCGCGGGCGGCATGCGCCACATCTACGCGATCCGCAACCGCTCCGCAACCGACGCGCGGGTTCGCGACGCGATCTTCGCGCACGCGCTCCGTCTCGACGCCTCCTACCACGATCGCGTCGGCCCGGGCGAGCTGATGAGCCGCGCCTCCTCGGATTCGGAGCACGTCGCCCGGATGATGGACGCGATCGGCCACACGATCGGCTACGCGCTCACCGTCGTCGCCGTCTCGATCGTGATGCTCGTCGTCGACGCGAAGCTGGCCCTGCTCGTACTGCTGCCACTCCCGTTCGTCAGCGTCGTCGCCTGGCTGTACTCGCGGCGCTACGACGAGCGCACGCGGCGGCTGCAAGAAGCTTGGGCTGGCGCTGCGACGCTGGTCGAAGAGTCGGTAAGCGGCATCCGCGTCGTCAAGGGCCTCGGCGCCGGGGGCGCGCTCTCCGGTCGCTTTCGGAGTCGCAGCGACGAGATTGTGGGGCGAGCGCTCGATGTCGCGCGCCTGGACGCCGTCTTCAATCCGGCGCTCGAGGTGCTGCCGCTGATCGGGATCGCCGCAGTCCTCTGGGTCGGGGGCAGGCAGGTGATGTCAGGCGGGCTCAGCCTCGGCCTGTTCGTGGCGTTCAATGCCTACGTCGTCATGCTCGTCTGGCCGCTCCGCGTGCTCGGCCAGCGGGTGTCGACCCTGCAGAAGGCGCTCGCCGCCAGCGCGCGGATCACGGAGGTGCTCGAAACCGAGCCCCGGCTGCGTGAACCGCGGCATCCGCAGGAGCTCGACCAGCCTGTCCGCGGCGAGGTGCAGCTGGAGAACGTGCGGTTCGGCCACGAGGGCGACCGCCCGATCCTCGATGGGCTCGATCTCGAGCTGCGCGCGGGCGAGTCGGTCGCGCTCGTCGGCGCGACTGGCTCCGGGAAGAGCACGGTCGCCGGCCTCCTCGCGCGGCTCTACGATCCGGACGGCGGCCGCGTCCTCCTCGACGGCCATGACGTCCGTGAGCTGCGGCTCGCCGACGTGCGGCAGGCGGTCGCGCTCGTCTTCGAGGAGACCTTCCTCTTCACGGAGAGCGTGCGCGAGAACATCCGCTTCGGCCGTCCGGACGCCGACGATGAAGCGGTTGCTCGCGCCGCCGCGCTGGCCGGTGCGGCGGAGTTCATCGCGGGACTCCCGGACGGGTACGAGACGGTGCTCGGCGAGCGGGGCTTCTCGCTGTCCGGCGGACAGCGCCAGCGGATCGCGATCGCGCGCGCGATCCTCGCGGATCCGGCGGTGCTCGTCCTCGACGATGCGACCTCCGCCGTCGACGCGACGAAGGAGCACGAGATCCGCGCCGCCCTCGCGAAGGTGATGCGCGGCCGGACGACCCTCGTAATCGCGCACCGGCCGGCGACGATCGCGCTCGCCGATCGCGTCGCGGTGCTCGAGAACGGTCGGATCGTCGAGGAAGGCACGCATGCGAAGCTCGTTGCCAGGTCGGCGCGCTACCGCGAGCTGCTCGCGCTCGAGAGCGAGGCGGCGTGAAGGCGTCGACTCGGCGACGCCGCCTGGAGGCCCGGCGGGCTTTGCCCGTCGGGCCGTTTCGACCCGGTTTGGGAAACGCGGGCGGCTTGAAACGCGTGGAGGCGACGTGAACGAACGCGCGTCGTTGCGGGAGGTTTGGGCAGTTGCGCGCCCCTTGATCCGACCGGTGCGGGCCCGTTACCTCGGCGCGGCCGCGGCCGTGATCGCCTCGACGTTGATCACGCTGTCCGGCCCCGCGCTCGTCCGCTACGCCATCGACTCCGGGATCTCGAAGCACGCGCGCGGCCCGCTCGATGCTGCGGCGATCGCCTTCCTCTTTCTCGCCGCGGCGAAGCCCTTCGTCGTCCGCGCTCAGACGCTGCTCGCGGCGAGTGCCGGCGAACGCTTTCTCGGCTCCCTGCGGACGGCAGCGTTCGACAAGCTCCAGGCACTCCCGCTCGGCTTCTTCGAGCGCGAGCGAGCCGGCGTGCTGCTCTCGCGGCTGACCTCGGACGTCCAGTCGTTGACCGAGTTCATCCGCGAAGCGCTGATCGAGGTCGTCGGCAGCGGCCTGCAGATCGCGCTGACCATGGTGGCACTCGTGATCCTCTCGCCGACCCTGGCAGCTGTCTCGCTGGTAGCGCTGCCGATCCTGATCGCGTCGAGCTGGACGTTCCACCACAGCGCGGGCCGCGTCTACCACGCAATCCGCGACCGAGTTGCGGAGACATTGACGGTCTTGCAGGAAGGGCTGGCGGGCGTGCGCGTTGTGCAGGCGTTCCGCCGTGAGCGGCGCACGCTCGAGGCCTACAACCCGCACAGCCAGGCGCAGGTCCACGCGTGGCGCCGCGCCTCGTTCGTGAACATCCGCCTCTTCACGATGATCCCGCTCGCGCAGACGGCGGCGCTGCTCGCGGTCCTGCTCGTCGCCGCGTCGATGTATCGCCACGGGTCGATCTCGAAAGGGACGATCGCCGCCTACGTCCTCTACCTGGTGCAGCTGTTCGACCCGGTCGCCCGCTTCAGCGAATGGCTCGGCGAGTTCCGCCAGGGCCTCGCCGCGCTCGGGAAGATCGTCGGCCTGCTGCAGACGCCGAACGCGATCGTCGAGCGCGGCGGAGCGGTCGCCCTCCCGCGCAGCGGAACACTCGCGCTGCACGACGTCACGTTCGGCTACGACGAAGAACGGCCGGTCGTTCACGGCGTGACGGTCGAGCTCGAGGCCGGCGAGCACGTCGCGCTCGTCGGCGCGACCGGAGCGGGCAAGTCGACCCTGGCGAAGCTGCTGACGCGCCAGTACGACCCGCAGCGCGGCGCGATTACGTTCGCCGGCGTCGACCTGCGCGACGCGACGCTCGATTCCCTTCACCGGCGGATCGTGATGCTGCCCCAGGAGGGCCACCTGTTCAGCGGCACGATCGCCGACAACGTGCGCCTGGCCGACCCGGACGCCTCCGACGAGCAGGTCGTGCGCGCGCTGAACCGAATCGGCGCGCTGGAGCGCTTCGAATCGCTGCCCGAGGGGCTGGAAACCGACGTCCAGACGCGCGGCCTGCGGCTCTCAGCGGGCGAGCGCCAGCTCGTCGGGATCGCCCGCGTCGCGCTGGCGGACCCGGCTGTGATCGTGCTGGACGAAGCGACGTCGAGCCTCGACCCGGCGACCGAGGCCGCGGTCGAGCGCGCGCTCGCAGCGGTCGCCGCGGGCCGAACGGTCGTCACGATCGCGCACCGCCTCTCGACGGCCGAGCGCGCCGACCGCGTCGTCGTGATGGAGCACGGGCGCGCCGTCGAGGTGGCATCCCACGAAGAGCTCGTCGAACAGGGCGAGCGCTACGCGAAGCTGTGGGCGTCGTGGCAGGCCGGCCTGGCCGCCGACCCGGTCTCGTAACCTTTTTGACTCCCCGAGTAACTAGTAATGCGCGTCAACGCAGACGATTCAGCGCTCGCCGCGGCCGTCCGCGCCCGAGCTCGTGAAGTCCATTTGGGGAGCGAAAGTGACAAAGTCATTCCGGCGCAGGGGCGGGCTTTGCCCGTCCCTGCTCACCAGCGCCGAGGGTCGATCCTCCGAACAAAGTCGTCATGGCTCGCGCAAAGCGCGAGCCGGACTTTGTTCGGCTAACCCTTCGCGCCTTCCGGCGGCGGGGGCTGCATGGTCGCGCCGGGGAGCGGGAACGGGCGCGGCTTCGGCTTCGGCAGACGCTTCGGCTCGTCGGCCGGGGCCTCCGCCTCCGGCTGCTCGTCCTCGGCGAAGATCTCCTCTTCGGGCGCGCCGGCGAGCAGGCGCTCGAACTGGTCCTTGTCGATCGTTTCGCGCTCGATCAGGATCGCCGAGATCTTGTGCAGCTCAGCCATGTGCTCCTTGAGCACGGTGATGGCGAGCTCATGCGCCTCCTCGATCACGCGCTTGATCTCGTCGTCGATCTCGCGGGCGATCTCCTCGGAGTAATCCGGCTCGTTGCCCATCTCACGGCCGAGGAACGGCATGTCGTGGTTTCGGCCGAGCACGCGGGGACCGAGCTTGTCGCTCATGCCGTAGCGCATGATCATCTGCTTCGAGATCGACGTGACCTTCTCGAGGTCGTTCGCGGCCCCGGTCGTCACCTCGTGGAAGACGAGCTCCTCCGCAGCGCGGCCGCCGAGGGTCATTGCCAGCTGCTCCATCAGCGCGGTCTTCGTCGTCAGGTAGCGGTCTTCGCGCGGCAGCGAGATCGTGTACCCGAGCGCCTGACCGCGGCTGATCACGGAAATCTTGTGCACCTCGTCGGTGTGCTCGAGGTAGTGACCGACGAGCGCGTGGCCAAGCTCGTGGTAGGCGGTGATCTTCCGCTCCTCCTCGGAGAGCAGGCGGGTCTTCTTCTCGGGCCCGGCGATCACGCGCATGATCCCTTCCTCGAGCTCCTCCTGCTGGATCACCTTCTTGCCGCGGCGAGCGGCGAGCAAGGCGGCCTCGTTGACGAGGTTCGCAAGGTCGGCGCCGGTGAAGCCCGGCGTGCCGGCGGCGAGCGTGTCGAGATCGATCTCAGGCGCGATCGGCTTGCCCTTGGCGTGCACCTCGAGGATCTTGCGGCGGCCTATGCGGTCAGGCCTGTCGACGACGATCTGGCGGTCGAAGCGGCCGGGGCGCAGCAGCGCGGGGTCGAGGATGTCCGGCCGGTTGGTGGCCGCGATCAAGATGATGTTGTCCTTCAGCTCGAACCCGTCCATCTCGACGAGGAGCTGGTTCAGGGTCTGCTCGCGCTCGTCGTGCCCTCCGCCGAGGCCGGCGCCGCGGTGGCGGCCGACAGCATCGATCTCGTCCATGAAGACGATGCACGGGGCGGCCTGCTTGGCCTGCTCGAAGAGGTCGCGGACGCGCGAGGCGCCGACACCGACGAACATCTCGACGAAGTCCGAGCCGGAGATCGAGAAGAACGGTACGCCCGCCTCGCCGGCAACGGCACGAGCGAGCAGCGTCTTACCGGTGCCGGGCGGTCCGTAGAGCAGCACGCCCTTCGGGATCCGCGCGCCGAGCGCCTGGAACTTCTTCGGGTTCTCGAGGAACTCCTTGATCTCGTGCAGCTCCTCGACGGCCTCGTCCACGCCGGCGACATCCTTGAAGCCGATCTTCGGCGAGTCCGGCGCCATCCGCTTGGCGCGGCTCTTGCCGAAGCTCATCACCTTCGAGCCGCCGCCCTGGACCTGGTTCATGAGGAAGATCCAGAAGGCAAACAGCAGCACGAACGGCAGTAGCGAGGTAAAGAAGCCGATCCAGGACCAGTTGCCCGTGCCCTTCGAGTCGTACTGGACGGAAGCTTTGAGGAGCGACGTCTCGATCCCCGGCACCGACTGGTCGGCCGGGTAGTGGACCGAGTACTTCTTACCGTCGGTCAGCTTGCCGCTGATCTGCCGCTTGCTGGGGTTGAACTCGGCGCTGGCGATCTTGCCGGCGGGAATGTCGTCGCGGAACTCCGAATAGGTGACCTTCTGCGTGTTCTTCCCGTGCGGGATCAGCGTCTGGCTCGCCAGGTAGACGAGCAGCACGATTACGAACAGGGGGAAGAGTGCGCTGCGGAAGAACCGGTTCACGAAACCTCTATCGGCAGGGTACCAGGGTGCATGAGGGCCACCAATCGCCCCATTCGGGCTATCCGCAGATCTAAATGCCTTCGGGCAGGGCGTCGTCGCTGAGCACAGCGACGTAGGGGAGGTTGCGATACCGCTCCCCGAAATCCAGGCCGTAGCCGATCACGAAGCGATTCGGAATCTCGAAGCCGACATAGCGGACGGGAACCTCGATCTCCCGGCGGTCGGGTTTTGTCAAGAGCGCGCAGACCTCCAGGGTTGCGGGCTCGCGGGACTCGAGGTTCCGCATCAGGTACGAGAGCGTCAGGCCGGAGTCGATGATGTCCTCGACCACGAGCACGTCGCGCCCCTCGATGTTGATGTCGAGATCCTTCAGGATCCGGACGACTCCAGAGGAGTCGGTCGATGCGCCGTAGCTCGAGATCGCCATGAAGTCGACCTCGCAGGGGATCGTCAGCTTGCGCATCAGGTCGGCCATGAAGAAGACGGCCCCCTTGAGGACGCCGATCAGCAGCAGGTCGCGGCCCGCGTAATCAGCGGAGATCTCCGCGCCGAGCTCGGCGATCCGGGCGCTCAGCGCCTCTTTGTCGATCAGGACCTCGCCGACGGCGCTTTCGAGCTCAGTCTGAGACACGCTCGGCCTTCACCTCGGGATGCTCGACGACTCCTGGGACGGCAACGACCTCGTCGCCGCGCACCACGAGGGGCCATGCCTCGCGCTCCGAGCGTGGGATCTTGGCGTCGACGAACACGTCTTGGATCTTCTTTTGCCGGCCGGCAAGCCTGTCGCCCGGCCTCCAGCCTCGTACCTTAAGGCCTGCGAGCTCAGACTCGATCGTCCACTCGCCCCAGCGAACCGCTCCCTCGAGCGCCACGGGGCCGCGCTCGAGCCAGGCGCGGTCGTACTCGCGGACGAGCTGGACCCCGTTGCCGAGATCGAGCCGTTTCGAGCCGGCCGTCGATCCGATCAGCTCGGCGAGGGCGGGCTGGAGCGTGGGGCGCTGCTCGAGGGCGCGCAGGAGGTTGTCCTCGGCGGCGGGGTGAATCTCGCGAAGGAGGGGCAGGATGCGTTCGCGGATCAGCCCGCGTGTCGTGTCCTTGTTGGTGCTGTCACTGCGGTAGTCGAGCCCCTGCGCCCGGCAGTAGGCCTCGGTCTCCCCCCGCCAGATCGGCAGCAGCGGACGGACGATCCCGTCCTCGCGCTTCGGCTTGATCCCTGTCGGGCGGCCGCTCGTCACCAGCCGGTAGAGGATCGTCTCGACCTGGTCGGAGGCGGTGTGCCCGGTGGCTCGGAGCCGGTCGGTCGCGAAGCCGTACCGAATCTCCCGCAGTTCGACCTCGGTCGTTCCGCCGCGGCCGTCGACGATCTCGGCCCCCAACAGCTCGCGGCAGAAGCGAGCGTCTTCGTCGGCTTCTTCTCCGCGCAGCCCATGGTTGACGTGGAGGGCGGAAACGCGGTAGCCGAGCTCGCAAAGAACGTGCCAGGCACACGTCGAGTCGGCGCCGCCGGAAACGAGCACGGTCACCTCTCCGCCCGGCGGAATCAGCTCGAGCCGGCGGATGTGGTCTTGTACACGCGAGAGCAGGTCGGCTCGCTCCATGCGGAGATTGTTGCAACGCGGGAGCTAGAGCAGAGGTGCCACGTCGCAGCCGCGTTTGGCAAGCCCGGGCTCGGCCTTCAGCAGCACGTCATGGGCGAAGTTCGCCAGCCCGTAGGCGTGGAAGATGTGCTCACCCGCGTCTCGGTGCTTCGCGCGCTGATCCATCGCCTTGCCGTACGCGGTGAACATCGCCACCAGCAGCTTGCGCGTCTGGGCGAGCGACGGGTCGGTCGGGGTGGTGGCGCCGACGATCTTCGCTGCGCGAGCCGACTCGGCCGCGACGTCCGCAGGCGTGGCCTCTCCGTCCAGGTACTGCTGTCCCCAGAGGTCGACAGCGTCCACGTTCGTCTTGGCCCCGTCGAGGAACGCGCGATCGGTCACCGAGCAAGTGTGCGAGACCGGACCGCCCGACTTCGCTCGACTCGACGTTACGTACGTCAGGGCAAGCGCGGAAGCCAGCAGCAAACCAAGCCCGTAGAGGGCGATTCTCCGCATCGCCTCCATCATCGGAGCCAGGCGGGCTCCACGCCTCCCTCTTTCGGTGGTTCACCGCCGGTCAACCACGCGGAGCGGCATCCAACCCGGCCGGCGCGCCGACTCCCTCGGCGGCGGCCCAGGCGGCAGAAGTCGGTGCCCTGCGTATGAAGCGAGCTCCATCGCCACCCAGCGGCCGACCCAGAGGCCGAGCGCAACGTAGGCCAGCCGCCGCACGCGCCTCAGAAGATCAGGCTCCGATACGAGATCGTGTGCCGCATCCCAACCGCCTCGTAAACCCGGATCGCCACTGCGTTGTCGCGGCGGACGAACAGGCAGACGGTGGGGACGCGGGCGAGCAGCAGGCGGCAGAGGTCGCGCAAGCCGCGCTGCGCGTAACCGTGCCCTCGCACCTCCGGGTCGACCCAGACCTGTTGCAGCTGGACCGCCCGCGGCGTCCACGCGGAGGCTTCGGCCTTGAACAGGATCGTTCCGCCCTCGGCCCAGAGCCAGGAGCGCCCCTCGTCGATCTGGGCGCGCGTCCGCCAGCGGAACCCTTCGGGATCCCGCTCGAGCGGATCGATCCCGATCTCCTCCCGGTGAGCCGCCGCACACGCGGGCAGCAGCAGCTCGAAGTCGTCCGGCGTGGCTGCGCGCAACCCGGTCTCCCCCGGCTCGGGAGCGTCGTCGAGCACGTAGACCGGCTGACCGGGGCGGTCCTCGCGCGGTCGCGGCAATCGCGACGAGGCGGCGTCCCAGAGCTCGGTCACCGCGCCTTGCTCGCCGATGATCATTCGCGCGCGCCAACCGTCTGCGAGCTCAGAGAAGGCGCCGCAGCCCTCTCCCGACGGCACGAGGTTCGCCCCTGCATGGCAAAGCGCGGTGAGACCGCCGTTCCGCGCCAGGGCGGTGAAGCGACCGAGCCCGCGGCGGGCGATGTCCTCGAGGAAGACACGCTCGACCGGATCGTCGGCGCAGAACGCCAGGATCTCGTCGAGCTCAGGCTCCTTCAGCGCGGGCACGCCGCAATCGTGCACGACACGATCGCCAGGCGCCTGAGGCGTCGCTCGCGAACGGGTGCTTGGCAGGTCTGCGCAGCGCAGCCCAGCCGGCTCCGCTTAAGGTTGCGTCGTGCCGATTCACGTCCGCGCCGAGCCCGGCGACTACGCGGAGGCCTGCCTGCTGCCGGGGGATCCGCTGCGCGCCCAGTACATCGCCGAGACGTATCTCGACAATCCCGTACAGCGAAACAGCGAGCGCGGCATGCTCGGCTACACGGGTGAGTTCGAGGGCCGGCCGCTGTCGGTGCAGGCGACCGGCATGGGCTGCCCGTCGGCCGCGATCGTGGTCGAGGAGCTGGTGCAGCTCGGCGTGAAGCGGCTGCTCCGCGTCGGCACGTGCGGCGGCCTGCAGCCGGACCTGCAACTGGGAGACCTGATTGTCGCGGTCTCGGCGGTGGCCGCCGACGCCACCGCAAAGCATCTCGTCGGAGGGGAGCCGCACACGCCGACGTCGGACTGGGAGCTCGTCCACGGGGCCGTCCACTACGCGAAGGAGCTCGACCAGCCTCTCCGCGTCGGGCCAGTCGTCTCGAGCGACCTCTTCTACAACCCCGACGCCGGGCAGTACGAACGCTGGTCCTCTCGGGGCATCCTGGCCGTCGAGATGGAAGCGGCGGTGCTGTTCACGCTCGGCGCCCTCCGCGGCGTCCAGGCCGGCTGCCTCTTGACGGTCAGCGACGTGGTCGTCGAGCAGGAGTTCAAGCGGATCTCGGACGAGGAGCTGCGCGCGGCCGTCGACCGGATGACACGGATCGCCCTAGCGACCGCAACGGCCGAGCCCAAGCATTAGCGCGCCGCGGACCGTTTTTCTCGTCAACCCGGCCTCGGAGAACGGCGCCACCGGCCGGCGGTGGCCCGAGATCGCCAACCGAGCCGCAGCCGCCGGGCTGAGCGGCGACGCGCTGCTGTCAGAGAGGCCCGGACAGCTGGCCGAGCTCGCGCGGCGGGCTGCCGAGGACGGCGCCGAGCTGCTCGTGGCCGTCGGCGGCGACGGGACGGTCCACGAGATCGTGAACGGGATCGCAGGCCGGACCGGCATCGACCTTGCGATCGTCCCACGGGGTACGGGGCGGGACTTCGCGCGCACCTACGGGATCCCGCGCAAGCTCGATGACGCCCTGCGGACGGCCCTGGACGGCCCGATCCGGGAGATCGATCTAGGCCTGGCGCGATTTCGTTCCTGGCAGGGCGAAGCGGCCGAGGCGTACTTCGCGAACATCGCCAGCGCCGGCATGAGCGGCGCGATCGCAAAGCGTGCGAACGAGACCAGCAAGGCGCTCGGAGGCAAGGCGTCCTACTTCTGGTCGACGTTCGCAGTCTTCGCGCGCTGGCGGACCTCAGAGATCAGCGTCCGCGTCGGAGCCGAGACGCGGCGCGCTCGGATGCACGATGTCGTGGTCGCGAACGGCCGCTACTTCGGTGGTGGAATGATGATCTGCCCGGGCGCAGAGCCTGACGACGGCGTCTTCGACGTACTGCTGATCGGAAATCTGACAAAGCGAGACCTGCTCCTGACGCTGCCGAAGACCTATCGCGGCAGGCATCTGCCGCACCCGAAGGCCGAGCTGCTCCACGGCACCACCGTCGAGGTCGAGACGGCCGAGCCGCTACCGGTGGAGCTCGACGGCGAGCAGCCGGGGACGACACCGGTGCAGTTCGAGCTCGTGCCGCGCGCTCTACGGCTGCGCGTGCCCCGCTTGTGATCTAGATCACTAGAACCGTGGGCTCGAGTCGCCGTTCCCGCCCTAGTCACCGCGTTCCGGCGCGGCCTCGGTCGAGGACTTCGGCTTCGCCGCGGACGACCGCGAGGAGGTTGACTTCCGCGCCGTGCCGCGGCGGGTGGAGCCCTTTTTACCCGACAGCTGATCGACCCGCCGCTCGAGCGCGTCGACGCGTCGCGTCAGCTCGTCCAGCCCGCGCATTCGCTTCTGGAGCTCGTCGACCCGCTCCCGCAACGTGTTCACGCCGTCGAGCAGGCTCTTTGCGCCCGGGAGCTCGTTGATCCGTCCCACTAACTCCTCGCTGATTCCTTTCAAACCGCCCTGTCGCCGTGAAGCCATCCGGTTCCTTTCGTCGTTTCGAGCGCGCGTGACGCGGAGGCTAACGGTCCAGGGATCTAAGTGAGCGTCTCCGCTTTGTCACAACTTCTTCACCCTTTCGAGCGTCCTACGTTCCGAGGACGAAGCTACCTTGAGTGAGATGCGTAAGACAATCCCGTTCCGGGCTCGGGCACCACACCGGCATACCAAGGTGACGAGCTACACGCTGCGCCAGCGGGAGGGCATTCCCTACCAGGTCGAGCGCGTGCACTGCAGCCAGTGCAGCCGACTCCTCGGGGAACGTCCACTGCGACGCGCGGTCGCCTAGGCTCCCAACTCCGCGGCAACCCCGCGGAGGATCTCTCCGGCGTTCCCTTCCACCTTCAGCTCGGCTCGCCCGTCGTAGGGCGTCCGACCCTTGTTGACGATCGCAACGCGGCCGCCGGCCGAGAGTGTCTCTTCGGGGAGCGCGGCGACAGGATGCACTTCGAGTGAGGACCCGACCACGAGCAGCAGCCGCGCCCGCCGTGCGAGCTCGAAGGCCCGCTCGATCGCAGCGGCCGGTAGCAGCTCGCCGAAGAAGACGACGTCGGGCTTGAGGATCGCGCCGCAGTTGTCGCAAGGCGGAGCATCCGCGCGCTCGAGCTTGGCCACGACCGCAGCCCGCGGATACAGGGAGCCGCAAGCCGGACACGTCGCCGTGCGGATCGACCCATGAACCTCGACGAGGTTGCGGCTGCCGGCACGCTCGTGCAGGAGGTCGATGTTCTGGGTGACGACAGCCTCGACGAAGCCGGCCTCCTCGAGCGCGGCGAGCGCGCGATGGGCGGCATTGGGCTCAGCCTCGGCCAGCATCGCGATCCGCGGCTTGTAGAACCGCCAGACCTTGGTGGGATCGGCCCGGAAGGCAGGAAGCGAGGCGTATTCGGCCGGGTCGAACTCCGCCCAGATCCCGGTCGGCGAGCGGAAGTCCGGGATCCCGCTCTCGGTCGAGACGCCTGCTCCGGTCAGCACGACGCACGGCTGATTCGCCCTGATCAGGCGGGCGAGGGCGGGCGCGTCCACGGCGCCGATGGTAGAGAGTTCAACCGTGGACTTCGGCTTCTCGACCGAGGTGAAGGTTCGCTTCGCCGAGACGGACGCGCAGGGCATCGCGCATCACGCCGTCTACCTCGTCTGGTTCGAGGTCGCGCGGATCGAGTACCTCGCCCGCTTTCGCGGCGGCTACCCGGCGCTGCAGGCCGAGGGCATCGAAGCGCTGACGCTCGACGCAAACGTCAGCTTTCGAGCGCCTGCCCGCTTCGACGACCGGCTGGTGATCTCCGCGCGCTGCAGCGACGTTCGCGGGGCGCGCTTCCGCTTCGACTATCGCGTCGAGCGGAACGGCGAGTTGATCGCAGAGGGATGGACGGGCCACGCCTGCGCTGATGCCAGCACGCTGAAGCCGACCCGGGTACCGGTTTGGCTTGTCGAAGCGATTTCGGAGGTCGAAGGGTGACCCGTCGTCGACGAGATCGCGAAGGCCGAAGCTACGGCCCGGTCGTCGTCGTGGTCGTTGTCGTGGTAGTGGTCGTCGTTGTCGGCGGCGGCTTTTTTTTCTTCCGTGCGGGCAGGGGCTTCGGCTTCGTCCCGACGAGCACGAGCTTGGGCTGGCTCCGGTACGACGAGTACCAGGTGTCGTCGTAGACCAGCTTCCCGCGCCTGTAGACCAGCCGCCGGACGCTGGTCGAGCGCGACGGCTCGCCGCCTTCGACGACGACCGTGCGGCCCTCGGTGAGGCTCGGGTCCGGCTCATGCTTCACCGGCGCGGGCCCTGTGTCGACGAGCGGCCTCGCGTGGGTGACGACGCGGCGATGCTGTGGCGTTCCGTAGAGCCCCACCGTCAGCGAGTAGGAGCCGACGAAGGTCCGGAGGAGGAGCCAGTGCGACGTGTCGTTGACGAAGCGGAGGTCGACGTCCGGGTAGTTCACGGTCGCATCGCGGCCGAGCGGGTAGTGGCTGATGTAGAGGGCGTGGTTCGTGCGTGAGGTGATCTTCAGCCCCGCCTCGTAGGCGGAGTTGAAGACGGTGGTCGAGACCTGGCAGACGCCGCCCCCGAGGCCCGTCCCCAATTCGCCGTTGATGATCACGGGCGCCTCGCGGAAACCCTTTGCCGCGGTGCGCGCACCCGTCGCTTGGTTGAACGAGAAGGTCGCCCCGGGAGCGATCAGGTGCCCATCGAGCAGCCGCGACACGAGCTGGACGTTGTGGATGCGATTCGCATCGCCGCCGTAAATCGTCTCGTAGCTTCCGACGAGGCCGCGAATACCCATCGCTCGGGCCTCGCGGGTCGTCCGCCCCGGCTTCGCCGTCGAGACGACGATGCGCGCCGTGCGTTGGTTTTGCGAGAGCGCCGCGGCAAGCAGGTTCGCGGACGTGGCCGCGACATCGAGCCTCCGTCCAACGCGCGACGGGATGATTCCGACGTCGCCGCCCGGCGAGGCCGCGAAACCGGCGTTTCGGGCCGGCCGGTCGAGCGCTCTGCCGAGCCGCGCGAAGTAGCGGTCGGCTCCTGGACCGCCGATTCCCAGCGTCGTCGTCCCGCGGTCGGGCAGGGCGAGCATCGCCCGCAGCCGGTGGGGCGCGATCGTCCAGTGGACGCCCCGCCAGCGCATCTGCACAGGCCCCGAGAGGGCGGTGCGCACACCTGTGGCGGCAGCGGCGAGCTGTGCGGCCGAGACGGCGGTCGGCTCCCTCCTGACAGGCAGGACGACGGGTTGCCGCGAGAACCCGGCCAGCGCGGCCACGACGATGCTCGCGGCCGCGGGTCGGTCCAGCTTCCGGCCGGCGGTTCCGCTGATCACCACGGGCACTAGACCGCGAAGGCGGAGCTGAGGATCGCGGTGTGGCCGGTAGACCGCCCGTCCAAAGCGGCTGAGCTCGTACCCGAGCGCAGCCTCGTACACCTGCGTCGGCGGCGCGAACTGGGCGCCGAAGACTCTGACACCGATACGTCGAAAGCCTCGCAGCGGCCCAAATCCGTCCCCGTGGCGCCGCGCCAGCTCGACGGCGGCATGCCAGTCCGCGTGGACGCCCAGTTGCTGCGGGGCCAGCCGCCAGCGCCGGTCGCCTGCAACGAAGGTCACCGGAACCCGCTCGAGGCTGCGCGCCCGCCGCTCGAGGAGCCGCTGCGCCGCATCGGGTTTCATGCCGCCGACGTTGACGCCGTCGATCTGCACGCCGGCGGCGATCCGCTCCGGCGAGCCCGCGAAGACGAGCCCGAGCGCGGAGCCGATCACGGCCAGGACCAGGAATCCGAGCGCGCCGCGCTGGACGCGCACGCGCGTCGAGGTCTTCCGCTTGCGCCGGGCTCGGGCGCGTGCGGAAGCGGCGCGTGAGTCCGCAACCACGAAGGCGCGAAGTCTAGCGGCGCCGGAGGCCGTTTTTAAG
>WNGC01000624.1_pt1 | contig 20722 bp, 16 predicted proteins | sample 5400051 | NCBI WGS metagenome assembly WNGC01 (sample SAMN13153368, study PRJNA577476) | soil metagenome | isolation source: 20 cm soil or saprolite under grassland replicate 2 | place: USA:California | collected 2016-06-15
CCCTTCGCGCTCGCAAGGAAGAAGTCTTCGCCATCCTCGATGGGCGCAAGCCCGGTCAACTCGTTGACGTTCGCTCTGTGGATGAATTCACCGGCAAGATCATCGCCCCTCCGGGCATGACCGAAACCGCCCAGCGCGCTGGCCATATTCCCCAGGCCGCGAATATCCCCTGGGCCCAGGCTTCGAACGAAGATGGCACCTTCAAGTCCTTCGACGACTTGAAAAAACTCTACGAGTCCAAGGGCATCACCGGCAAAGACGAAGTCATCGCCTACTGCCGCATCGGCGAGCGCAGTTCGCACACCTGGTTCGTCCTCAAGTATCTACTGGGCTTCAACCAGGTCCGCAACTACGACGGCTCCTGGACCGAGTGGGGCAACCTCATCGGCGCCCCCATCGTCAACGAAACCCGTGCCGCCCAACCTGAGCAGGCGGCTTCAGCCCGCTAGCCTGCGCCGCCCTTTCTTGTAGGGGCACAGCTCGGCTCAAAATCTTAATCAGGGGAACTTTTCGCTTTAGAAAGACAGAGTTGACAGTTACAGCAAAGAAACAGTCACGCATTATTCTGTCTGACCGCAACAGAGAACTGACAACCATTCGGAATGAAAAAGGAGAGTTCACCACCAAGAGTTTGCAAGTGCAGAACAGAAGCTTCGGCGCATTTTTTTCTGACTGAGAACTGACTACTGAGAACTGACAACTTTTCAGTCCGGTGGCGCGGTCGCCAAGTGGTAAGGCAATGGTCTGCAAAACCATCTCATTCGCACGGTCACATTCGGAATCAACGACTTGCAAAGAGATTGTATGGGGTAAATAGGCGATACGCGGGCGGTTTGGGTACAGCTTTGGGTATAGATTTGGGTATAAGGTGGCGATGCCGAAGCGGTCGAGGCGTCGGTCTGCAAAACCGACCTTAGTGGGTTCGAGTCCCACCGCTACCTCCAATTTCTTCTTGAATCCCATTTGAAGCTCCTCTGTTTTTCTGGTTGCGACCTTTATGCGGGCTGCGATTTCTTGGTGATGGCGAAACTCCGCGAAATTCGTCTCGTCAGCAAATGGGAATGGGGGCCACAGTTCCGCTATGGAAAATAATGGAAAACGGCCCGGAACGGAACCGCTTTGTATCGTGAGGTGTGACGCCGCAGTGGCGCGTCCTGTGCGCATGTGACTTTGTTCTTGTGCATCCACTGGAACACACCCAAACAAGCACTCCTTTGGGCCTGCCGAAAACGTCTGAAAAGAGTTCCGGAACTTGCTTTAGAGAACAGCAGCGGCAAGTTGGGTAGAGAACAGCGCCATCCGTGTCTATGACTGCCTCTTCCGGTTCAAAAATCCATGTCTAATCTTTAATTGCGACGATTCCGGGTCCTGGCGGTGGATTCAACTTGAGAACCTCCACGGACTTCAAGATTAAATCTTTCCTAACATCCAAGTCCTTTTCCTTGAAGTAACGAACGACGAGTTCCGCAAGGTCCTGGGCGTAGTCCTCCATCTTTTTCAAGAGGAGATAGTAATTCTTGTTGATAACCATTCGATGCTTATTCGGGCTGTCTACGGGGGAAGCAATCGCATTAAGCAGTCCTTCCCCGACATGCTTAAGCCGTTTCGTCAGTTTCTTCTTCACCGTCAGACATTTCCTCAAGTTCAGGGAATTCAATCTCAGGCAGCGGATTGGAAGTTGGAGTTCGCCTAGTCATTTTCGTCGCCTCCTAACTCCTCGCCAACCTGGCCCGATTGGCATCTCAGCAAATGGCTTCTCAGCTTCTCCGCATCAACCCGCGCCTCAGAGCACGCATGGAAAAATACCTTCTCGCTTTCGAACAGGAACCATGTCGCTCCTCTATGCCTCGCAGACCCCGGTTCCGCCGACGTGCTGTCGTTCAGAAACCCTAAGACCGCATCAGCGTAGGCGTTATCCTTGACTTCGCCATTCGCTGCGAACTTGGAAAGCGGATGCGGCAATCCGAACCGTTTCCGCAGGGCTGTCGGGACCATCTTCTTGCCGTCCTCAGAACTTGTTGGTTGTAATCGAAACTAACTTTCCCTTATCCTTTAACACTAACTCATAGGTGTGCTCATCGGGGAACCCGCAACTGTACACAACGCCTGCCAAAAACGTGTTGGGGTGATCTTTGCCATCGCAATGCCGCTCATCCGTAATTCCATGGAGGTCCGTAGCTGTGAACACAATCTACCATAAAGCCTGCTCTAATCTGCTTCTCGTTCTCATCAGCCAAAGTAAGTGTGAGTTATGATGGATAGAGTGGGAGAACACACGTGAAAACCGATAAAAATCGCAGGGCAGGTTGCGAAGATTCCGCAAAGTGCTGCGACTCAAACAAGAGGAACTGGCCACGTTGGCGGGGGTCACCCCAGAGATGGTTGCTCGCTTTGAACGAGGCAAGCACGTTTCGCGAATTGTTGAAGAGCGTGTGACCAAGGCAATCTTTAGGACGATTGCGAAAAAGAATCCTGAAGCCGTGAAGCAGGCGGCACAGCCAGCGCTGGAAGCGGCAGAAAAATGGGAGTCCTTTCTTTAGAGCCAGGAAGTGAGGCTGCGTTAGAACTCGAAAAACAGACTGGAAAGAGTTTGGCAGAGCTAAAGTCTCAGGCTAAAACACTGACAGGTTTTCTTCGAAGTGCGACGAACGTTGCCCTTTCGTTGACCAAGTAATGCTCCCGATCAGGGCCTCTGTCACTCGGCTACCGCTGGGTTGCCTCCCGTGAGCGCATCGCCCACGGCATCCATTCGCTCCGTAGCTCCTCCGGATGATCCGCCTTAAACCATATACCCAACCCTGCCGTAGCAACGGTTTACTGCGGAGCCTGGGCAGCCTGAATATCCGTCACCGGATGAATCTCCCAAGCGGTCGCCCTCCAGTTGTGTGCGCCGCCAGGATTCGTATTTTCCGCCGCATTTGCGTGTTGAGAGTCAAAGGTCATCCAACCTCGAACCTTGACCCACTTGTGAAGAAATTGCGTGCGCAACGTTTTCGTTGACCAATCGGTGCCGTTAGCTCCCATGATTGCTCGCAATCGGGGCGTCACCTCCACGACAACGGTTTGAGTCCCCGCACTGTCTGCCGAATGCAAGACTAGTTCAATGTGACTGTCGAGGTGTGCCAGGTCAGTTTTGCCGCAATTGCATGTTTCCCTGCCCCCCGGCTTCATGTCCAAGACGAAACCAGTAACCTCGGCCCCGCTTGTCGAACTCCAGCGAGATTTGTCATCGCCGGGGGATAACATGGCGCTGAGTGTAATGGAGGAATCGATTTGGTTATCCTGGGGCACCGTATAGCGATTCTTAAACTGATTGAGCGCCTTCAGTCGCGCAGTTGTGGCGCTCCCGTCCATGCCACAGCCATCGAGATCGTCCATGTTTGAAACGGGTGCCTGAGCATTCGCTCCTAGAAATGCGAAGCCGAGGGACAGAAGAATCATTAGTGTCTTCATGGGCTGTCTCCTTGGAGGAAGGATGCGTGGAGTATTTACTGCGCCTTACATATCCCAGACAGATAAGCATGTCAAGGTCTGTCTTTCTTCCGTGCGGTACGTTACCTTTGATGGAACTTGTTCGCTCGTACCGTTCCACCAGCTTCGGCCTTCCCTCCATCTAAGGCGGGTCGGCTCCTGTATTAGTTAGTGGTTTCGAGGCCTGCACAGCGTTCCCGTTGTTACGGCCTGCACGCTCGCCAAGTCGCCATAGCGACCCTCTGCACCAGAGGCTTCAGCAGCTTCGTTGCCTCCGCTGCTGCTCTGATTGCTACCGGGTGGAGCGAACCCGTTCCCGGGCAGGTATACCCCCGCTGTGGACCAGCGCCTTTCAAAGCCGATGGGGATGCTTATCCTGAGCGACCTGAGGGCTTCGAACGATCTCTGCTCTCTACATTCCTCGGTGAGCCGCGACCCTTCACCCGCCGGCCAGTTCCTTCAGCAGCGCCTTGCCCTTGCGGAACCACGGCCGCTCGCGCCTCTGCATATACCGCGGCAATGTCCGCTTCTTTGCGAGTAACTTCTGCGCCCACTCGCGCGACTCTTCCCGTCGGTTCGCCGTCTTCAGAAAACCCGCGTAGTTGTAAAGCGTCTCCGGAGTCGTCGAAATCTGCGTGACCTCCGCAAAAAGCTGATCCGCGCGTTCCAGTTGACCCGTTTGCGCATACGCGTTCGCCAGCAGTCCCGCCGCTCGATAATAATCGAACTTCCGGTCGCCCGCGACCACTCGCTCCAGGTCCGGAATCGCCGCCGCCAGGTCCTTCATTCCCAGCGACGATTGCGCCCGTGAATAAAACGTATAGATCGAATCGCTTCGCCCGGTGATCGTATGATTGAATGCATCGCGCGCCTTTTCAAATTGCCCTTGATCTTTGTAAAGCTCCCCCAGCTCTTCGTAATTTGCCGGCGACGGATTATCCAGAATCGCCGTCTCCACCTTCTGGATGCGCGACCTTCGTCCAAACCCCTGAAACACGCCCCGCAGCAACCCCAAGTCCGGCAGCACTTCGGCGACGATATACACGCTCGCTCCCAGGAACCCGCCGAAGAAAATAATGTAGAACCAATAGTTCTCTGGCCGTCGCCGCACGAAGTGCACGATCGCCAGTCCTTGCACGATAAAGCCCCACGGATAGAAGAGGTAGCTCAGCCCAAACATGGATGACCATCCCGTCAACAGAATCGCTTGCCTTTACAGGCAGGTCAAACGGAAACTCCGCTCAGTACATGGGGAAGTTACTGCCTGTTTGGACGATTTCCCGCCTGCTATGATGATCCTGCATGAATCCCATCGAAACGCTCGGCCTCGCCCTGGGCGCCGGATTTTCCTCCGGGTTGAATCTCTATGCCACCATTGCAACACTGGGCCTTCTCCAGCGCTTCGGCGTGCTCCATCTGCCGCCGAAATTGCAGGTTCTTTCTCATCCCTGGGTGCTCGGAATTGCCCTCGCACTCTACCTTCTGGAATTCTTCGCGGACAAGATTCCGTACCTTGACACCGCCTGGGACGCCATCCACACGTTCATTCGTCCACCCGCCGCCGCGCTTCTTGCTTATGCCGCCGCGGGAGGAGCCGCGGCCGAATGGCGCTGGGGCGCCGCCTTAATGGCTGGCGGAATTGCCCTCACCGCCCACGGCGCGAAAGCCAGCGCCCGCGCCACCGTTAACGCCAGTCCCGAACCGCTCAGTAATTGGGCATTAAGCTTTGGCGAAGACGTTCTCGCCGTTTGGCTCACCTGGATGGCGACAGCGCATCCGCTCGCGACAACCATCATCGTTGTCGCACTCGTCGCGCTTTCTGCTTTCTTGCTCTACCATCTTTTCCGTTTTGCGCGCCGCGCCTTTCAGCGCCTGCTCGCTTCTTAATCTCTGTGTACGGGCGCTCCGACCGGGTCGGAGCGCCCCTTTCTGGTCAGACTGATCCGCTATTTCACATACGCCGCCAGCCAATCCAAAAACGTCCTGTACCAAAACTGGCTGTTCTGCGGTTTCAGCACCCAATGCCCTTCGTCCGGAAAAACCACCAGCTTCGATGGCACCCCCTGCCGCTGCAGCGCGCTGAACAATTCCAGCGACTGCGTGTACGGCACGCGATAATCTCTTTCGCCCGCAATCACCAGCGTAGGCGTCTTGAATTTTCCCAGCTCGCCCGCGTACGTCACTGGCGCCCACTTCTTGTAACTTTCCGGATTCGTCCACGGCGTGCCCTGCATGTCGTGCTCTTCAAACCACAGTTCCTCGGTCGCGTACATCGCCACTTTGTCGTACACACTTGCGTGGCTCACGATCGCCTTGAACCGTCCCGTGTGCGTGGCGATCCAGTCCGCCACGTACCCGCCATAAGATCCGCCTGCCGCGGCCATGCGCGTCCCATCGATGAAAGGATATTTTTTCAGCGTGTAGTCCACTCCGTTCATCACGTCGGTGTACGCTTTTCCGCCCCAGTCATTCGTGATTTCATCCGTGAATTTTTGCCCATAGCCGGTCGACCCTCGCCGGTTGATCATCAGCGTCACGTATCCGGCCGCGGAAAACACTTGCGCGTTCCACCGGTAGCCCCACGCATTCGACCACATCGTCTGCGGCCCCCCGTGCAGCAGCAGTAGCAGCGGATATTTTTTCGTCGCGTCAAATTTCGGCGGCCGGATCGCCATCGCCTGCACTTTCGTTCCTGCGGCGCCGTCGAACCAGAATGTCTCCGGCGCATTCATCTCCAGCGCCGCCAGGATCGATTCATTCTGATGCGTCAGTTGCCGCACGTTCGAGCCGTCGCTCGATGACGCGAAAATTTCGGCCGGCATTGTCAGGCTCGTCCGCTCGAAGACCAGTATCTTGCCATCAGCGCTGAGTGAAATTGCCGTGTTGAATCCTTCCGTGATTACTTTTGTCGGCAAGCCGCAACTACATGCCGGAATCGAATAGACTGGCTGCAACGTTTCGTCCTCTGCTGTGAAGTAAATCGTCTTGCTGTCCGCCGACCACGCTAGCCCGTCCGCGCTCCGGTCAAACGTCTCGGACAGGTTTTCGATTTTCCCTGTTTGCCGGTCGTAGAGCATCACTCGCCACCGGTCAGCTTCATATTCGGCGGTGAGCTGCGCGTGATACGCAATGTATTTCCCATCTGGCGAATACACCGGATTCCCGTCGAATCCCGGTTGCATGGTGATGCGCCTGGCCTCGCCGCCGGCAACCGGAACGATGAACAAATCACCGTTCGTGCTGATCGCTTCTATCTTGTCCGTAACCGCCGTGAAGCACATCTCTTTTCCGTCCGGCGAAAAGTTAATATCTCCCGGTCCGCTGCGCTCATCCGGCGGAACGTCGTAGTTCGCGCCCGGCGTCAGATCCCGTGGCGCGGCGCTTCCATCCGCCGGAACCACAAACAAATGGCTGCGCTTCCCGTCATTCCAGTGCGTCCAGTGGCGGTACAGAAGATGCTCCGCCACGTGCGCTTTCACCTTGCTTTTTTCCTTTTCCGCGTCGCGCTTGCTGTTGCAATCGTCGTCTTTGCAATCCGGGTACACCGAAGAAGTAAACGCAATCGTCTTTCCGTCCGGCGACCACTTCACGATGTCCGCGCCGGTCGATAATTTCGTCAGTGCGTGCGCTTCGCCGCCTTCCATCGAAAGCAAATACACTTGCGATTCGCCGCCGCGCGAGGAGAGAAACGCGAGTGTCTTCCCGTCCGGCGACCACACCGGCGACGAATCATGCCCGCTCTGCGTCAATTGCATCGCGGAGCCGCCGCTCGTTGACACCATCCAGATATTGCTCGCATTACGGTTGGCTTCCATGTCCGGCGTCGCCATCGTGTACGCCACCCACTTTCCATCCGGCAACACCTGCGGTTCCGCGATGCGGTGCAACTTGATCATGTCCTCAAAGGTGATGGGATGTTTCGTCGCCTCTTGGGCAGAAACGGCCAGTCCGGCTCCAAGCAGCAACGCGCTCATGAAACCGCACCGCAGAATGATGCCTTTCATCTCGATTCTTCTCCTGTGAATCACTGTGAGTCGCAACGTTTCTTGCAGAATCACGCTTTGCAGAATCACGAATGATGTCACGTTTCCCTACCGAATCCAATAGTCCGGCCCACAGTTCGCCGCTCACGTGGATGGATTAGCGCGCAACTTGCGTGGGAGTTGCCCTCTACCGCGCGCCTTGCTGCGTGCAGCTGCGACTCTGCTACAATCCTTTGCTGGGCATCTCATGCCGACGAGCAGCGGACTTTTCCCCCGCAATTTCAAGAAGACCTTTCCTATTGCCTCTCGCGGAGAAGGTTGCTGGATCATCGCTGCCGATGGCCGCCGATTCCTCGACGCTTCCGGCCAGGCCGCCGTAGTCGGTATCGGTCACGGTGTCCCCGAAATCGGCCGCGCCATGGCCGAGCAGTCGTCGCAGATCGCTTTCGCGCACACCTCGCAATTTCACACCGCTCCCGCGGAAAAACTTGCCGAGCGCTTGCTAGCGATGGCTCCGCCGAATTTCCGTAACAGCGCCCGCGTCTACTTCACTTCCGGTGGCTCTGAAGCCACCGAAACCGCCATAAAACTCGCGCGCCAGTTTCACCTCGAAAGCGGCCAGAAGGAGCGCTACCGCGTTCTCTCCCGCCGCCAGAGTTATCACGGCAGCACTCTTGGCGCGATGTCCGTCAGCGGAAACGTCGCGCGCCGCGCGCCCTACGAGCCGCTCCTCACGGAATGGGGACACATTGCGCCGTGTTTCTGCTACCACTGCCCTTTCGAAAAAACTTTTCCGCAATGCGACCTCGCTTGCGCCGACGATCTCGAAGTCCATCTGTTCGAACACGAATCCAGTAAGGCCGCAGCCTTCATCTTCGAGCCAGTCGTGGGTGCCACTCTCGGTGCCGCAGTGCCGCCCGAAGGCTACGTCGCGCGCATTGCGGAAATCTGCTGCAAGAACGGAATTCTCCTCATCGCGGACGAAGTTATGACCGGCATGGGCCGCACCGGAAAACCTTTTGCTGTGCAGCACTGGGACATCGAGCCGGACATGATTCTGGTCGGTAAGGGAGTCGCCAGCGGTTACGCCCCGCTCGGCGCGGTTCTCGTTTCCGCCCGCGTCGTCGAAGCATTCGAGCACGGCTCCGGTGCCTTCATGCACGGCTTCACTTATGAGGCGCATCCGGTTTGTACCGCCGCGGGCAACGCCGTTCTCGACCACCTCGAATCGCACCAGCTCTTTGATCGCGTGACTCCCGCCGCAGAAAATCTGCGCGACGCTCTTTCTTTGCTTCAATCGCACCCGAACGTCGGTGATGTTCGCGGCCGGGGCCTTCTCTGCGGCGTCGAATTCGTCAAAGACAAAACTACTCACGAACCTTTCCCGAGAGAACAAAACATCGCCGAGAGAATTCGCCAGGCCTGTCTCGACGAAAATGTGCTTACCTATCCGACGCAAGGCTGCGTCGATGGCCTCCGCGGCGATCACATCCTTCTCGCGCCGCCTTTCACGGTGTCCCCGGAAGAATCCGCGCTGATCGCTCGCGCTCTCCAGTCCGCTTTGGCAAAAGTGTTTACATCTTGATACGCTGTCTGGCCGTTCCGTTTTGTCGCTGTCTGCGCGGTCGTTTTTTGTGGAGAACAAAATAGTGATGCCACTTCGTTCTTGCAATCTTTACGCCTTCTTCTGTCCTTTCCTCGTTCTTGCCTTTGCGCTTTCCGCTCAGCAGAAACAGTCCGAATCGCCTGCTTCTCCGATTCTAGGTTTTTCCCCGCCGCACGCCGCCGCCGAGCACGCGATCGAAACCGCGTTTCAATTGATTCCGTCTCCCGAAAAAGTGCGCGAGTGGCACCGCACCTTCACCGCCGAACCTCACCCCGCCGCTTCCGACCGCAACAACCAGCTCGCTGATTTTGTCGCGGACGAATGGCGCAAGCAGGGGTGGGAAGACGTCACCCTTCGACGCTACGATGTTTTGCACTCGCGCCCGCGCAGCATCTCTCTTGAAATGACGGAGCCGGTCCACTTCACCGCGTCTCTGCACGAAGATGCTTACGATGCCGATCCGGACACGAAAAACTCCTCCGTCTCCGGCTCGTACTTTGGCTATTCCGCATCGGGCGACGTCAGCGCCGAAGTCATCTATGCGCACAGCGGCAACCCCGAAGATTACGATCTTCTTCGGAAAAACGGCATCAGCGTAAAGGGCAAGATCGTTCTCGTCCGCTATTCGAATCCCTACAGCTATCGCGGCTTCAAGGCGCTCACCGCCGAACGGGAAGGCGCCGCCGCTCTGCTCATTTATTCCGATCCCACGGAAGATGGCTACACGAAAGGAAAAGTTTTCCCCGATGGCCCCTGGGGCCCGGAAAGTCACATTCAGCGCGGCGCGATCACTTACGATTACATCGTTCCCGGCGATCCCACCACGCCCGGCTGGGCATCGGTCCCCGGCGCAAAACACATCGCGCCGGAAGAAGCGCGTTCGCTCCCGAAAATTCCCGCGCTCCCACTCTCGTGGCGCGACGCCAAACCGCTTCTCGAAAACATGAACGGTCTTGAAGCCCCGAAGGACTGGCGGGGAGCTTTGCCCATCACGTATCGCTTCACCGGCGCCGTAAGAGTTCACGTGAAAGTGGACATGGACACCAGCATGCAGCCTTACACGGTCGTCGAAGCACGCATTCGCGGCGGTGAGTTGCCCGACGAATGGGTGTTGCTCGGCAATCACCGCGACGCCTGGGTCTTCGGCGGTGTGGATCCTTCGAGCGGCACCGCCTCGATGATGGAGCTCACGCGGTCTCTTGGCGAACTCAAGCAGCGTGGCGTCCGTCCGCGCCGCACCATCGTGGTCTGCAGTTGGGATGGCGAAGAATACGCTCTCACCGGCTCGACGGAATGGGGCGAGCAATTCGCCGATGAACTCAAGAAAAAACTCGTCGCCTATCTCAACGTCGATGAATCCGTCGCCGGAGCCGCCACCACAGCAGGCCCCGATGGCATGAGTTTTTCGCCGTCGGCCATAGCATCTCTCGCGCCTATGCTCGTGGAAGCCTCCAAAGACGTTCGCGCGCCTTCCGGAAAATCTCTCTACGAAGCGTGGCGTGCCACCACTATGCGCGGTTCGAAAGCGAGCACTCCACTGGTCGACAGCGCGCTCGTCGAAACGCGCATCGGCAGCGGCTCCGACCACACCGTGTTTCTGAATCATCTCGGCCGGCCAGTGATCAATCTCGGATTTGACGGCGAATACGGCGTGTATCACTCGATGTACGACGATCATTACTGGATGTCGCATATCGGTGATCCCGCCTTCGAATACCACGTCGCCCTCACTCGCATCTGGGGGCTTGTCGCGCTGCGTCTCGCCAATTCCGACATTCTGCCTTTCGACTTCGGCTTCAATGCTTCTGCGCTGGAACAATTCCTGCGCGAGCTCGAACAGCAAAACAAAATCGAGCAGCGGAGTCTTCCAGTGAAGCGGCTTCACGTTCGAATCGCCCAATTCGAGAAAGCGGGCAACCTCCTGCGTGACGCCGTCGCTCGCGATCTTTTGTCAGGCTCTGCCTCGCCGGAGAAGATTCAGCATCTCAACGAACAAATGCTGCAGGTCGAATCCAACTGGCTCGATCCCGCGGGCATTCCCGACCGCCCGTGGTTTCAGCATCTTCTTTATTCTTCGCGCTACACCTACGCGCACTTGGAATTCCCCGGGCTTACCGAAGCCGTGGAAAAGCGCGATTGGAATTTGGCACGCGAACAAGCTGTACTGCTCGAAAAGGCCGTGGAGAAAAACACCAAATTGCTGCGCTCCGCGCAATCCTCCTGGGGGAAAAGCAACCCATGATTTGTCCAAATTATTTTTGCGCTATCGCCATTCTTCTTTGCTCGCTCTCGGCAATTTCTTCGGCCGCGGGTCAAGAAACTCCGCCTGCCAAGCCCCGCGCGCGCGATCTGGGTGTCCCCTTTGACGGCACGCCCGGGCCGCTCAACGCCATCACCGACGTTTCCGGCGTCACTGTCGGTCATACCACGCTCATTTCAGGCGAAGGAAAACTTCAAGTAGGCAAGGGACCGGTTCGAACGGGAGTGACCGCCGTACTTCCGCGTGGAAAAGACTCGATGAACAATCCCGTTTTCGCCGGCTGGTGGTCGCTGAACGGCAATGGCGAAATGACCGGTACCACGTGGGTCGAAGAATCCGGCTTTCTTGAAGGGCCAGTCATGATCACCAACACGCACAGCGTGGGCGTTGTTCGCGATGCCGTCATCCAATGGCGCGTCGCGCACGGCCAGCCCGATCCCGCCGGTTATTGGTGGTCGCTGCCCGTCGTCGCGGAAACGTGGGATGGCTGGCTCAATGACATCAATGGATCTCAGGTCAAACCCGAACACGCGTTCCACGCGATCGATTCCGCACACAACGGCGCCGTCGAAGAAGGCAACGTCGGCGGCGGAACGGGAATGATCTGCAACGAATTCAAGGGCGGCATCGGCACGTCTTCGCGAAAAGTCGAATCGAAAATCGGCGCCTACACAGTTGGTGTCCTGGTGCAATGCAACTATGGCTCGCGCAAAAATCTTCGCATCGCGGGGGTCCCTATCGGCCAGGAGATTCCCGATGAGCGTGCCTACGCCTCCACTTCATTCAGCGATTTGGACCGTGGCTCGATCATCGTTGTCGTCGGCACCGACGCGCCGCTCGTTGCGCATCAACTCAAGCGCCTCGCTCGCCGTGTTTCTCTCGGACTCGGCCGCAACGGCAGCATCTCCGGCAACGGCTCTGGCGACATTTTCATCGCCTTCTCCACGGCCAATCCCGGCGGGGCCGCTGCCGACCATGTCGTCGATTTGAAAATGCTTCCCAACGATCAGCTCGAGCCCGTCTTCGCCGCCACCGTCCAGGCCACCGAAGAGGCCGTGATCAACGCCATGGTTGCCGCCGAAACCATGACCGGAATCGAAAATCACAAAGTCATCGCCCTACCGCACGACCGCCTTCGCGAAGTTCTAAAAAAATACAACCGCCTGGCCCAATGACGATCAACGCCTGTTCGCAATGGCATTGCGATTGAATTGCAATGAAAACGCGGTTGGGTGCGCGTCAAATCACGGGCACAGCCGTTTTTCTCGGCGGATTGAAAAACGGCATGGCTACTACCTTTGCGGAAACCGTGTGGCGCGCCGCTTCCACGGTCATTTCCATGCTGAGCGTGGTTCCGACTGCTGAATGCTCGCGACTCACGCAGGCCAGCGCGATCATCTTCTTAAGCGTCGGGGACCACGTTGTCGAAGTGGCCTTGCCCACTTGGCGCCCGCCGCGATACACCGGCACTGCGGTACGCGACGCCATGCTCGGCACCTGCGGCGCCATCTTCAACTTGTCGTAGAGCGCCTCAACTTCGTTCCAATTAATTTCCAGTCCTACCAGCGCTCGTCCCGCTGCTTTCTTCGCTTCCAGCGCTAGCGCTTCGCGCCCCACAAAAGTTTCCTTCTTCAAGTCCACCAGCTTCCCCAGCCCAATCTCGGCCGGCGAATATTTCTGCGATTCGATCAGCGATTTCTTGCTCGAAATGTAATCCACTTCGATCAAAATCAGCCCCGCCTCAATCCGCGCGATGTCCAGCGCGATCATTCCCGCGGGGTGAATATCAAACGCCTTGCCCTTCGCGATCAGCGCATCCCACACCTTCACCGCGTCGCGCCACGGCATCCACACTTCGAATCCCAAATCGCCCGTATATCCGGTGCGCGAAATGTCCACGGGCACGCCCGCAATCTTCCCTCGCGTCACGCGAAAATATTTCAGGTTCGTGATGTTCGCGTCCGCCGCTGCGTGCAGCAGCTTTCCCGACGTCGGCCCCTGAAGTGCCAGCGCCGCGGTCTGCTCCGAAATATCCTCAATCGTTACGTCCAGCCCCAGCGTATTCTGCTGAAACCATCTCAGACTCGGGTCCGCCGCCGTCCACCTGTATTCGTCCTCCCCCAGCCGTGTGATCGTTCCGTCATCGATCACTTTTCCTTCGGGATCGCACCAGCAGCAGTAAATCACCTGATCCACTGCAACCTTATTAATGTCGCGGGAAATGACGCGGTTCACGAACTTCGTGGAGTCCCGCCCCGTCACACGGTATTTGAAGAGCGGTGAAATATCGATCAGCGCCGCCGCATTGCGGATGGCGTTGTACTCGTGCTCGTGGTGCATCTCGTAAACGCTGACCGTGTAATAGCCCGACCATTCGCGGTAATTCAAGCTCTCGCATAACGCCAGCGTTCTTTCGTGAAACGCAGTTCCAACCGGCAAGGATCCTCCCGATGCGCACGCGGCTGACGCCGCCGTAAAGACACTGGATTATAGGTGTGAACTCTCCACCCCCGCAAGGTTCGCTTGATGGAAGGAGGAGGCTGACACCGCTTTACAGATGGTCGAAGCTGGCCCTATAGTCATTTGGCGACGACTTCGTACACTGCATGCGAAAAACCCACCTCGTTCGAACCGCAGTGCTTCACTGCCTGCTTTTGTTCAGCGCGAGCTTCTGCGCAGCGGAAGACGTCAAGAAGATTCATCCCAACGGCTATGTGAGTGACCTTGCCGGAGTTATCACGCCGGAAGCCAGAACTCGGCTCGAAGCGTTATGCGCGGAAGTTGAGCAGAAGACCGGCGCGCAGATGGCCATTGTGACCGTTCAATCGCTCGATGGAGAAGGCGTCGAGAATTATTCCGTGGACCTCTTCAAACAGCTTGGAGTCGGAAGTAAAAAAGACAATCGCGGAGTGTTATTACTCGTAGCCCCCCATGAGCGCAAATATCGCATCGAAGTGGGCTATGGGCTCGAGCCGGTGATCAATGATGCGCGGGCCGGAGATGCGGGCCGCGCGATGGTGCCCTTCTTGCGTCAGAACGACTACGGCAAAGCAGCCGAGGTCGCCGCCTGGCAGTTGGCCAAGTACATTGCGGACGATTCGGGAGTAATGCTAAGCGGTCAGCCTCCCGCCGGACGGATTCGAGACACCGGTGGTCGCGGCGGGAATCTGGGACTCTGGTTCGTGCTCGGTTTGATCGTGCTCTTTCTGGTGGTCGGCAGCCTGTCTTCTCGCGGCGGTGGTCGGCGCGGAGGCGGATCGGACGGAAGCGGCTTGCTCTGGTTTCTGCTGGGAATGCTCGCGGACAGCGCGGGGAGGCGTTCGGGAGGCGGCTCGGGAGGCTGGGGCGGGGGAGGCTTCGGCGGAGGCGGAGATGGCGGCGGATTTGGGGGTTTTGGCGGCGGCAGCAGCGGAGGCGGAGGCGCTTCAGGAAGCTGGTAGCGCGGGATGAAAAGGAACGGATGTGAAATGCTCTCCACGGAAACTAAACTGACGGAACTGGTCAACAGGGTGAAAGAATTCGCCGGTGCAAACCTCGAATGCGTCATTTTGTTCGGATCGGCTGCGCGCGGTGACTTTCGCGAAGGACACTCGGACCTCAATGTGGTTTGCATCCTTCATTCATTGAGCGTCGAGGAGTTGGGACGCCTCGCACACGTAGTGAAATGGTGGTGTGTCGAGCAGAAAGAGCCTGCGCCTCTTTTCTTCACGAAAGAAGAGCTGAGGGATGCCGCGAATGTCTTCGCGATCGAGATTCTAGATATGAAGCACGGGCGGCGAGTGCTCTACGGAGCGGACGTCGTCGCGGAAATTGAAGTGCCGATGAACCTGCATCGCGTGCAGATTGAGCATGACTTGCGCACGATTCTGCTGAAGTTGAGGCAGCATTATCTGCGCGCGCCGGGGAGCGCAAAAGAACTGGCGCCGATCCTGAGAAAATCGTTTTCGGGAGTGCTGACGCTGCTGCGCCATTTGGTGATCGCTTTTGGAGAAGAGCCGCCGGTGGGCGCGCATGATATCGTTGCACGAGCGTCGGCGCTGACGGGCTCAAGCATGACGGCATTCGGCCCCATGCTGAAGCTGCGCGAGACGGGCGAATTTCACGGCGAAATTGTTCAGGTGTACGGTGCGTATCTAAAGGCATTGGAGAAAACCCTAGATGCGCTGGAGCATCACTTTCCCAAGCGGGAATGGCGGCGCGTGAAGAACGCACATTCGTAAATCTAACTGATTCGAGGCGGATATGAAGAAAGGTCTGATAGTTTTAATTGTTTTGGTGGTCATCGCGCTGATGCTGGGGAGTTCGTTTATCAGCCGTAGAAATCAGATGGCCGTGAAGCGCGAGGCGGTGAATGCCGCGTGGGCGCAGGTGGACGTCGTCCTGCAACGGCGAGCGGACCTGATTCCCAATCTGGTGGAGACCGTGAAGGGCTTTGCGGCGCAGGAGCAAACCGTGTTCGGCGATATCGCCAAGGCGCGTTCCGCGTTGCTTGGCGCGCATTCTCCGGCTGAAAAAATCGCGGCAAATGGCCAATTGGATTCTGCGTTGGGCCGCTTGCTCGTGGTCGTTGAAAACTATCCCCAGCTGAGATCCAACGAGAATTTCTTGCGTCTACAGGACGAGCTGGCGGGCACAGAAAATCGGATCGCGGTGGAGCGCCGCCGTTACAACGAGGCGGTGCAGGATTACAACACGTTTATTGCGCTCTTCCCGAACAGTTTGGTGGCGAGCATGAGTGGATTTACTCGGAACGATGCCTACTTCAAGACCGAAGAAGGCGCGCGGCAGGTCCCCAAGGTGAGTTTCGGAACGCCGAACGCACCGGCGACGACACCCAAGCCAGCGCCTGCAAAGCCCTAGAGTTCTGCTCCAGCAAGCGGCGCTTCTTAAGATAACGCGAGTCGCTTGCGGATTTCTGCGACGATTTGTTCCGGGGACTGCGCGGCGTCGATCGTAATGGCATCCGTGGGTTCCTCGAGATCCGCGAATTGGCCGGCGAGGATTTGCTCGCCGGCGTAGTGCCCTTTTCGCGAGCGCAACCGTTCTCGAAACAGTTCGTAAGAACCCTTCAAGTAGACGAGCTTTACATTGGAATTGATTTGAAGCAGCTCGCGGTAGCTGCGCTTCAGGGCGGAGCATGCCAGGACAACGTTCCGGTGCTGTGCATCCCATTGCAACATCGCTTCGCGAAGGGAACGCAGCCACGGGATGCGGTCGTCGTCGCTGAGCGGAATGCCACGGGACATTTTCTCAATGTTGGCGGACGAGTGGAAATTGTCGGCATCGGCAAATTCCCATTGCAGTTGCGCGGCGAGCAGTTTGCCGACGGTCGTCTTTCCGGATCCGGCGGGGCCCATCAAGAGAACGATCACGGGAGCATCATCGCCGCTTACGGCTGCCCCAGGAACTCGCCGAGCAGCATGTGGAAATGGTGAACGCCGTTTTCGCGCTTGACGGAGTAGCGTCCGCGGTCATAGGTCGAAGAGCGCAATCCACGCTGGACATTTTCACAGAGGCCAATATCTTCCTGCTGAACTTCATCGCTGAAGGCCACGGAGCGCTTGATGCGTTCCTGATTTTTTTCTGCCGCGACACCGTGGAAAAACCACTCGAAGATCGTGAGCGTTTTTTCGTGGGAGAGAGGCACGATTACGTTTGTCGAAATGTTATCGGGATAAATGTTGAGCATCAGGTTCGGGAAAATCCAAAAGTAGAGAGCCTGCTGCAAGACGGCGCCAGGCGCGTAGAGGCGTTCGCCCGCATTTTCTGCTTTTATGGCGCGAATGGGCGCGAATTGCTGAGAATAGTAGCGGAAGGTATCCGTGCGGTATTGCGCGTAGTCGATTTCCTTCATCAAGCCGGGATGCGCGATGGGAATGTGATAGCCCTCGAGATAGTTGTCGACGTAAACTTTCCAATTGCAATCGATGACGTAATCGCGGCGCTCGGCAAATTGCAGACCCTCGAATTGGAAACCTTGCGCCTGCTGAGGAATCTGGCCGAGGTAAGCCGACAACGGCTCCGCCTTCAGATCGAAATTCACAAAGATGAATTGTTCCCAGGTCTCGCAGCGTAGCGGCACCATGCCCATGGTGCTGCGGTCGAAAAACTCGACGCCCTCGACGTCGGGTGTGCCGATGAGGCGACCATCCAGCGTGTAGGTCCAGCCATGATATTGGCAGCGCAGAACGTTTTTGCAACCGCTGCCGAGCGCGATCGGCCCGGCGCGATGGCGGCAAACGTTGCTGAAGGCACGCAGCGCGCCCTCCTTGCCACGAACGACGATGATTGGCTCGCCGGAAACGTCGGCGGTGAAAAAACTTTCGGGGTCGGAGATGGTGCGTTTCACTCCATTCACTTCCCCGCAGGACTGGCTGAGTGTTCCAACGAGTTGCCAGGTGCGCTGGAAAATGCACGACTTCTCGATTTCTAGAATGGCGGGGTCAGTGTAAAAGCGCGACGCGAGCGTCTGCGCGCACTCGATTTGCTCGTGGACGTCCAGATGAAGAGGTTTCGTTGCCATGATCAGAACTTGCGTGTTTCCTGGCGCGACCAGCGTTCAATCACGATCTTGGACTCGGTGAAAAATTCCACAGCGTCGCGCCCCTGGCCGTGGAGGATGCCGAAGAAACTTTCTTTCCATCCACTGAAGGGGAAATAGGCCATCGGGGCGGCGACGCCGATATTGATTCCGATGTTGCCTGCGGGTGCTTCGTAACGGAATTTGCGCGCGGCGGAACCGCTTGTTGTAAAGAGCGACGCCTGGTTGCCGTAGGGACTGCGGCGGAGAAATTCCATTGCTTCATCAATGGAGTTGGCGTGAACCAAGCTGAGGACCGGGCCGAAGATTTCCGTATTGGCAAGCTGGCTGGTGGACGGCATTCCGTCGAGGACCGTCGGCGTGAGAAAATTTCCGGACTCGTATTTGGGGATTTTCGTGTTGCGCCCATCGACGATTGGTTTTGCGCCTTCGCCGACGCCTGCGGAGATCAACGATTCGATGCGCTGCTTGCTTTCCTTGGTGATTACCGGCCCCATCTGTATGCCGGCGTCGAGGCCATTGCCGACACGAATTGCGGAGGCGGCGTGCGCGATGGAATCGCGGAACGTTTTTTGCGCTTCGCCAATGGTGACGGCAACGGAAACGGCAAGGCAGCGCTGGCCGGCGCAGCCAAACGCGCTGTCGCTGATGATCTGCGTTGCAAGCTCCATGTCTGCATCGGGCAGGACGATCACATGATTCTTTGCGCCGCCCTGGCACTGCATGCGTTTGCCACTGGCGGCCGAGCGCGTATAAACATGCCTGGCGACGGGAGTCGAGCCGACAAAACTAATCGCGCGAACTTGCGGATGGTCGCAGAGCGCATTGACCACGTCGCGGCCGCCGTTGACGAGGTTTACGACTCCTTTTGGCAGGCCGGTCTTGTCGAGGAGTTCAAAGAGGCGGCGCATCGATAGAGGAACGCGCTCGGATGGTTTCAGGATAAAGGTATTTCCGCAGGCGATGGCGTATGGCAAGAACCAGTAGACGATCATGGCGGGAAAATTAAAGGGCGTGATCGCAGCGACGACTCCGAGCGGCTGGCGAATCTGCATTTCATCGACGCCGGGAGTCACGTCTTCGAGGACGTGGCCCTGCATCATCATAGGGATGCCGCACGCGACTTCGACGTTTTCGATGCCGCGGCGCAGCTCGGCTTTGGCTTCGCCAAAAGTTTTTCCGTTCTCGATGGTGATAAGCCGGGCGAGTTCATCAAGATGCTCTTCGAGGAGATTCTTCAGCTTGAAGAGGTATTGAACGCGCTCGCCGGGAGGAGTGCGGCGCCAAGCCGGGAAGGCATCGGCGGCGGCTTGAACGGCGGCGGCGACGTCCGCGGATGTCGAGAGAGGTGTGCGCGCCAGCAGTTCAGCGGTAGCTGGGTTGGTGACGTCCACGAATTCGGTTGCGCCGGCTCGCCGCCAGGCGCCATTCACGTAGTTCTGTAGATCGGATACCTGGGTGGTTACGGCACTGCTCATACTTAGCTCCTTGGCCCGCGCGTGAAAAGGGGGATGCAGCTCCCTAAACCGGCCATTTGAGACATGGGGTGTCTGTAGTTTACCAAGAAACGGCAAGGATGAGAGGCCAATCGCGGGCCAAGCGAAGCCCCGGAGCGGGTCGGTTGTCGATGAAGATGACCCAGGGTCTCATCGGTGGAACAAGTTTTAGCGCTGGCTTGGTTCATTTTTGATCCCCGCGGTGAATTGCGGGGGTATCCCACGCTGCGCGGTTTTTTCACGCAGAGTGCGGAATCGCTTGAAAAGAAGAAAGTTGAGTTTTTGCTGAGTGCAAAAGAGTGCGGAAGAATGTGAATACAAAGGGGATAGCTCGAAACGAAGAGCACAGGTTGGCAGGTTTGAAGGCCGAAGCCCCCTCCCCCATGTTTTCGAAACGATATGATTCGAGAGGACTTAGTGGGTGGGCGTGTGCAAACGATAGGATGCGATGAGGCTTAGGATGAGAAGGCAGGGAGTTAGCTGAATACAGAGCGCCCCGACGAGGATGGCGGCTAGCAACCACAACTCATGTTAACACGAAAGTATCGTAAGTGTAGAGATAAATATGTGTGTCTGGGGATGATTGGCGGAGAAAAAGATAGCGCCGTGAGGGCTGAAGCCCGGGGAGTCGGAAGGCGGTGCTTCATGGCATTGCGGAAGGAAGTCTCTCTGACGACGCCTCCACTCTTATCGAGGGGCACCCCGATCTTGCCTAGCCCTAGAGTGGGGGCCATGCGTCCACCCAAGAGACCCGCTTGCAAAGGCGGCACGTGGGGCACCCCGGGATCCGCCATTTCCTTGTCCTTCTGTTCGACTCTGGCGTCTGGCCAAGAAGCGCAAGGAAGAGAAAATGAAAGTACAAAGCAGAATCGAGAGTGCACGCATCGTCACACAATAATAGTTTGCTCAATGACGGAAACTAGATAGGAACGCGCCTAGCGCTTCGCATCGTGGCGGAGACGGTGGGCAAGCCAGGCCATGGTGGCGAGCATGCCGAGCCAGCCGAGGGTGCGCATGATTCCGCCGATTTTCTGGTCCTGGGCGAGGAGGCCCCACTGGCTGAAGAGAATTTCCCAGTCGGAGTCGCCGGAGCCGACCAGGGGCAAGGCTGCGGTGCGGGCGTCGGCCATGTAGGTGCCGATATAGGGGAAATTTTCGAAGAACCAGAAGCTGCAAAAAGCGAAGCCGGTGGCTTCGCGTTGCCAGAGGAAATAGATGGCGCACACGAGGGGCACGAGCAGTTCGCCCAGCGTTCCGCCGAGAATCATGATGGTGTTGCCGAACCAACTGAAGAAGAAATGCCCGCCCTCGTGGATGATCAGATTGACGAAATCCAGGAAGAGAAATCCGGAGCGGTTGGTGAAG
>WNGC01000763.1_pt1 | contig 20714 bp, 20 predicted proteins | sample 5400051 | NCBI WGS metagenome assembly WNGC01 (sample SAMN13153368, study PRJNA577476) | soil metagenome | isolation source: 20 cm soil or saprolite under grassland replicate 2 | place: USA:California | collected 2016-06-15
AAGTTGAAAGCCGCGACCGACGCGCTCGAGGACAGTCTGCGGAAGCTCCGCGAGCTCGAGAAGGTTCGCGACGACTTGATGAAGATGATCGTGCACGACCTCAAGACGCCGCTGACCTCCGTGCTCGCGACGCTGGAGATGCTCGCCGACGGCGACTTTGGCGGCGTCAGCACTCCGCAGAAAGCGGCGATCGCCGAGGCGGAGACGAAATCGGAGGACCTGCTCGCGCTGATCGACGATATCCTGGAGGTCGCGCGAATAGAAGAGGCGAACATCTCGCTCACCGTCGCTCCGATCGCTCCCGGCGCGCTACTCGCCGAGCTGGTCCACGAGTGGACCCATCGGTTCCAGCAGGAGCGAACGACGACATCGGTGTCGGTCGCCGACGACGCGCCTGTTTTCACCGGTGACAAGGGTCTCATCAAGCGCGTATTCTCGAATCTTATCCAGAACGCGGTGACGCACTCATCTCGGCCAATTCATCTGGAGCTGAGCGCGCGCCGGGCCCGTCATGGAGTGCTCTTCACGGTGAGCGATAACGGGCCAGGGATTCCACCGGAATACCACGAAATCATTTTCCGAAAATTCGGGCAGGTGGAGATGCCTCGGACTCCGCGCACACGCAGCTCGGGCCTCGGGCTCACCTTCTGCAAGCTCGTCGTGGAGCGGCACGGCGGCCGAATTTGGGGCAAGAGCGCGGAAGGAAAGGGAAGCTCGTTTTACATCGAGCTACCGTCGGACACGGAGAACATTGAGAGCCAATACGTCGGGAGCCACAGTATTGGTGCGACCGGATCGGATCGGTAACGAACGCCGAGAGCGCGCTTCCGCTTTATCTTTCACGCATGCTTCCGAATCCTCGCCCAACGGTCTACATCGAAACCTACGGCTGCCAGATGAATGTCAGCGATACCGAGTTGATGCTCGGGAAACTGGCCGAGTCGGGCTACGAGTCCGTCGAGCAGCCGGATGCGGCCGATGTGATCCTCATCAATACTTGCGCGATCCGCGAGCACGCCGAACAGCGCGTGATTGGCCGGCTTGGCGAGATGAAGAGCAGAATGAAGCGCGACGCTGTGCTCGGAGTCACCGGGTGCATGGCGCAGCGCCTCGGGGCGCAGCTGCTCGACCGACTCAAACATGTAAGCCTCGTGATCGGGCCCGACGGATATCGCGAGCTTCCGTCGTTGATCGAGAGCGCGCGGGGAGGAGCAAGAGCTGCCGCCACCGAGTTCGATCTGGACGAGCACTACGAAGATTTCGCGGCCCGCCGGTTCGACGGGGTGAAGGCGTGGATTCCGGTGCAGCGCGGGTGCGACTACCGTTGCACCTACTGCATCGTTCCTACCACGCGCGGACCCGAGAGGAGCCGTCAGCTCGCTGACGTCGTGCGCGAGACCGAAGCGGTTGCAGCGTCTGGAATTTCCGAGATCGTTTTGCTGGGGCAAACCGTCAACTCCTACTTCGACGGAACGCACGACTTCGCTGATCTTTTGCGCGCGGTCGGCGGAGTGGCGGGCGTCAAGCGGCTACGGTTCACGAGCCCGCATCCGAACGATTTCAGCGCAAGGGTAATTCGCGCGATGGCGGAAACAGAGGCTTGTTGCGAGCACGTGCACCTGCCAATGCAATCGGGCTCGACAAGGACACTCAAGCGGATGCTCCGGCGCTACACACGCGAAGGCTATCTCGAGTGCGTCGACAAGCTCAGGGACGCCATTCCGAACCTTGCCCTCACGACCGACGTGATCGTCGGGTTTCCCGGCGAGAGCGACGCCGATTTCGATGACACCATCAGCGTCGTGCAGGCGGTTGGATTCGACGACGCTTACACTTTCAAATTTTCGCCGCGCGAAGGGACGCCTGCGACCCGCTTCCCCGCGTCCGAAAGCGTGTCGGACGAGATCGCGAGTGAGCGGCTGGCCAGACTCATCGCTACGGTTCGCGCCGGGACACGGGAGCGCAATCTGAGCCTGCTGGGCGAGCGGCGCGAAGTTCTGGTCGAGAAGCCCGCGCGCCGCGGCGGATTGCTGCAGTCGCGCACGCGTGATTTCAAGACGGTCATGATTCCGGGCGACGCCTCCCTCATCGGCAAATACCTCAGCGTGGAGCTCACGGGTACTACTGGCTCGACGTTCATCGGCAAGGTCGCGGGCCAGCGCAGCCCCCTCCCGCTCGCGATCTAGCGCATTTGCGGGCGGCATAGGCGACTACGTGCATGTCGCCAGCGCGCTCGCCCTTTGATTGTGCGGTGTGGCGAATGATTGCGCGCGCCGCGGGGTGACCAGCTAGAGTCGTTCAGCACAGAGTCGGAGTTCGGCTGCCGCTCATCACCGCCACATATCTCGTCTACATAAGCGGTCTCGTCGCTGGGTTCGCGGGTGTTGGCTGGATTGCGGTCGCAATAGCTGGAGCGGCTTTCCTCGTCGGGCTCTTTCGCGCTCGGTTGGACCTCGCCGCTCTTGCCCTCATTCTTGGCGCGGCGGCGATTGTCGCGGTGTCAGCTCCGCCCGCGGAGCGTCCGAGTGCGCATCCCGGCCCCGGAGCAAAGCCGACCGATATGCTCTCGCGCGTAAGGGCGCGCGCGGCTCGCTCCATCGACCGGACGTTCGGAGACGACGCACCGCTTGCGCGGGCGCTTCTCATCGCCGACCAGCGACAGATCCCCACCGAGATGCGTGACCGATACGCCGCCGCCGGTTTGATCCACATGCTCTCCATCTCGGGACTTCACGTCGCCGTCATCGCATCGGCGATGGAGCTTCTCTTTCAGGTCGGGCGCATGTCGCGCCGCGCCTCATTGCTCGGCGCGTTCCTCGCGACCGGGCTCTACGTCGCCGTTATCGGCGCCCCTGCACCAGCGCTTCGATCAGCTGCGATGCTTGGCGTGTCCATGACATCGCGGCTGACACAGCGTCCGACGTCACCGTGGGCCGCCTGGGCCATCGGCGCATTCGTGCCGCTCGTCCAGCCGCGAATCGCCGTCGATGTAGGATATCAGCTGAGTGTGCTTGGCATGTGCGCGCTCGTTGCGGCAGGAGCCCTTTGGAAGCGACATCTCGCCAGGCGACTCGACGGATGGAACGGCAAACTTGCGCGCGAGCTCGTCACGTCATTGGTGGCGTGCGCGGTCACGGCGCCACTGGTGGCCTGGGTTTTTGGGCGGGTCAGCCTCATTGCGCCGTTATCCAACCTCCTTGCCGCTCCAGTGATAACGCTCGCTCAGCCGATCCTGTTTCTTGCATTGCTTCTCGCGCCACTGAGCAGCGTCGCAACGTTCTTCGCGCAGGCCGTGCATCCGCTGCTCTTTGCTTTTGACTGGATCGCATGGTCGGCGGCTTCCGTTCCCAATGCTGCGATCACCGTCACTACGACTCTTATCACGGCGTTGCTTTCAGCTTCCGCTGCCATAGCTCTCGTCGTCGCCTGCACCAGCCGATTCCCGGCTCGGCCGGCGATCCTGGGAGTGGCGGCGCTCGCTACGATGGCGGCGCTACCAACGTTTTCTTTACCGCACTCTAGGCAGGTCGAGCTTCACGTGCTGGATGTGGGTCAGGGCGATGCGATTCTCCTCCGCACGAATGCAGATCATTGGCTGTTGGTCGACGCTGGCCCAGCGTGGCGTGGCGGCGATGCCGGCCGGACGACGGTGCTTCCGTACATTCTCAGGCGCGGCGGAACGCTCGAAGCATTCGTCCTGTCCCATCCGCACACGGATCACGTCGGTGGCGCGGCCAGCGTGCTCACTGCTTTGCGACCACACTCGTACTGGGATGCCGCGTTCGCCGGCGGCTCCGACGCCTACAGCGCTTCGCTCGTCGCAGCGCGGAAGCAGGGGATTGAATGGCACCGCGTTCATCCGGGCGATTCCATCGTCATCGACGGCGTCGTCCTTTCGTTTCTGGCGCCCGACTCTGCATGGACGGTCGGACTCAAGGATCCGAATCTTGCCAGCGCGATCGCGTTGGTGCGTTACGGCTTGGTGCGCTTTCTGCTTGTTGGTGATGCGGAGCGCGGAGAGGAGGACTGGCTGCTCAAGAAGTACCACGACGAACTCCACGCCCAGGTTCTCAAGATCGGTCACCATGGCAGTTCGACGAGCAGCAGCGATGACTTCCTGAGCGCCGTTCATCCGGAAGTTGCCGTCATCTCGGTCGGTGCGGGAAATAAATACGGACATCCGAGCAACGATGTCCTGCAGGCGTTGTCCCGCATTGGCGCTCAAGTGTTACGCACCGATGATGATGGTACCGTCGTTGTTCGCTCTGATGGCATTCACATCGAGATCGAAGCGAAAGGAGACAAATGGGAGTTGGCTCGCGACTCGTCGCGGCACTGATTGGAGAGGAATTCCAGCTTCCCGAAGAGCTGACCCGTCGCTATCCGGATCTGGCGCACGCCACGTATCGTCGGGGTGGACTTCCGGTTCGCGTCGGAGGATGGGCGTTGGGAACCAGTACCGCGGCCGCAATCACACTTTGGAAAACAATATTCATTGCGTCCTCGACTCCGCTCAGCGCCGAACTCCTCTTGCACGAGCTGCGTCACGTCCACCAATTTTTGGAAGACAAGGCATTTCCACTAAGCTATCTCTGGCAGTCCATCCGTTACGGCTATACGCGTAACGCTTACGAAGTTGATGCTCGTCGCTATTCCGCATCCCGCCTCGATACCGCCGAAAAGGATCTCTGAGTGGTCAAGCACACGGCGACATCTGTCGTAACGATCGAACGCTTCATCATCGAGCAGGAGAAGCTGCATCCGGAAGCCACCGGCGAGCTGTCCGGCCTGCTCTATGATCTTGCGCTTGCCGCGAAGATGATTGCCAACAAGGTGCGGAGCGCCGGACTTGCCGACATCCTTGGCGCGACTGATCTGGAGAACATCCAGGGCGAGACCCAGCAGAAGCTCGACGTCCTCGCCAATGAGATCATCATCAAGGCCGTAGATCACGGCGGACGTCTCTGCGCAATGGCCTCGGAGGAGGAGCCGGGAATCATCGATATCCCGCCACATTTTCGCTGCGGAAAATATTGCCTGCTCTTCGATCCGCTCGATGGCTCGTCGAACATCGACGTCAACGTGCCAGTGGGAACGATTTTCTCCGTCGTCCGCAAAATCACACGCGGAAGTCGCGGCGAGATGGAGGACATGCTTCAACCGGGGCGTCGACAGGTCGCGGCCGGATATGTGATCTACGGCTCAAGCACAATGCTGGTCTACACGACCGGTCAGGGCGCGCACGGGTTCACGCTCGATCCGTCGCTGGGCGAATTCCTGCTCTCGCACCCGAACATCAGGACGCCTGACACCGGGAGATATTTGTCCGTCAACGATTCGTACCACAGTCAGTGGGAGTCAAATGTACAGGAGCTCATGCGTTACTATCGGGGACAGGACGGGAACCGCCAGCCATTGAACACGCGATACGTCGGCTCGCTCGTCGCCGATTTCCATCGCAATCTCCTCGGCGGCGGTCTGTTCGCGTATCCCGCCAACCGGAAGAACAAGCGTGGCAAGCTCCGGCTGCTGTACGAGGCTAGTCCACTTTCTTTCATCGTCGAGCAGGCGGGCGGTGCGGCAACCGATGGTCACGAGCGTATCCTCGACATTCAGCCGACCGAGCTGCACCAGCGGACTCCGCTTTTTATCGGCAGCAGCAACGACGTCGAAGCCGCCCGCGCGATGTTGAGTGGCGCGAAGGACGCGAGCTCGCTCTCGGCCGTCGGATCGGTCGGCGCGTGAGATCCGGCCGGCGCCCGAGCCGGCGCACGTGAGCAAGCGCGGCCCGGACGAGAAGATCTCGCCCTCGGGCATTCCATTGAAAGCAGTTTATCGACCCGAAGATGGGGAGCTCGATTACAGCTCCGATCTCGCCGACCCGGGGCGCTGGCCCTACACGCGTGGCGTGCAGCCGACCATGTATCGCGGCCGTCTCTGGACAATGCGCCAGTATGCCGGCTTCGGAAGTGCAAAGAGTACCAACGAGCGGTTCAAACTTCTGCTCGACGCCGGTCAGACCGGTCTTTCGGTCGCATTCGATCTTCCCACTCAAATGGGACTGGATTCTGACTCACCGCGTGCTCTCGGCGAAGTAGGACGAGCAGGCGTTGCCATCGACAGCGTCGAGGACATGCGAGTGCTGCTGGAGGGGATTCCGCTGGACAAAGTGTCGACGTCGATGACCATCAATGCCACCGCGTCGACGCTGCTCGCGATGTATATCGTCGTCGCGGAAGAGCGGGGAATTCCTCGCGACAAGATTAGCGGCACGATCCAGAACGATATCCTGAAGGAGTACATCGCGCGGGGTACGTATATCTATCCTCCCGAGCCAAGCCTGGCGCTCATCGCCGAGGTCTTCCGCTTCTGCGCCGACGAAGTGCCAAACTGGAATCCGATTTCGATTTCGGGATACCACATCCGCGAGGCCGGCGCCACCGCCGTGCAGGAGCTCGCCTTCACACTGGCGAACACGATCGAATATGTCACGCGCGCTCTTGGAGCCGGACTCGACGTGGATTCTTTCGCACCACGCCTCTCGTTCTTCTTCGCCGCCCACAGCGATCTATTCGAAGAGGTCGCCAAGTTCCGCGCTGCACGACGACTCTACGCGCGGATAATGCGCGATCGCTTCCGCGCGTCGGAGTCGAGCGCGCGGTTGCGCTTTCATACGCAGACTGGTGGCGTGACACTCACGGCGCAGCAGCCGCTCAATAACGTCGTTCGCGTAACCATACAATCTCTCGCCGCTACCCTGGGCGGTACGCAGTCGCTGCACACCAACGGTTACGATGAGGCTCTTGCGCTACCGACCGCTGAAGCGGCCAAGCTCGCTTTGCGCACGCAGCAAATAGTGGCGTACGAATCCGGAATCACGAACACCGCCGATCCACTCGCGGGAAGCTACTACGTCGAGAGTCTGACGAACGAGCTCGAGTCCCGCGCCGTCGAGCTCATGGCCAAGGTGGACGCGCTCGGCGGGTCGGAAAAAGCGATCGCCGCGGGCTTTTTCCAGGAAGAGATCGCGCGCAGTGCCTACGAGCAGCAGCTGCGCGTCGAGGCGGGAGAAACAGTCATCGTTGGCGTCAATCGCTTTGCCGACGAAAGCGAGGCGCTGGCGATTCCCGCGCCGGATTATTCCGCTCTCGAGAAGTCACAGGTGAAAAGCGTTAAAGCGCTGCGAAAGAGCAGGGATTCGAGCGCAATCAAGCGTGCGCTTGGCGCGCTCCGTGATGCTTCGTCACCAAAAAACGCTCAGCCGCATCTGATGCCGCTCATCATCGACGCTGTGCGCGCGCGCGCGACTGTCGGAGAAATTTCGGAATGCCTCGCGGCGAATTGGGGACTGTACCGGCCGGCCCTGTGACACGCGCCGGCGCGACGCTTGAGCCGCTATCTCCCGCAAACTAACTTTCACCCCTGCGGTTCTCTCCGAATCAACATGCCCACATACGAGTTTCGTTGCCCGACGGGCCACGAGTTCGAAAAGTTTTATCGCTCCATTAGCGCGGCACCGCCCGAGGTGTCGTGTCCGACTTGCGGCAAGATCGCGGAGCGTCAGCTGTCCGGTGGCGGCGGTCTCGTGTTCAAAGGGTCGGGCTTCTACATCACCGACTACGGCAAGGATGGGAAGAAATCGCAGACCCCAGCGGCGACGGCGAGCGAAGGAGCCGCACCCGCGGCTGGTTCCGATGCTGCATCTGCGAAAGGTGAGTCCGGTGGCAAAGTCGATACTAAGCCAGCCCCGGACGCAAAAGCCCCCAGCGATTCGAAGGCACCTGCGCCCAGCAAGTCTGCGAGCAAAAACGCCTCGTCCGGCCGACCGAAAAAGAGCGAATGACCGCTGCTGACCAGATTCGCGCCGAGCTGATTCGCGCGGCGCGCGGCCTCGGCGCGCCCGACGACGTGGATCCGCTCCTCGAGCGCCCGCGAGAATCGTCGCACGGAGACTGGGCGACGAACCTGGCGATGGTTCTGGCGAAGCCGCTCGGGTCGCGGCCGCGTGACATCGCGGAACGGCTGCGCGGCGCGATGAGGCTGGAGAGCGCGGGAGTCTCGAAGGTCGAGATCGCGGGTCCGGGGTTCATGAACTTCTGGATCGATGCCGGCAGAATCGCATCCGGCCTCGGTGACATCATTACCGCGAACGAGACCTACGGCCGCAACCAAGTCGGCGGTGGGCACGTCGTGAACGTGGAGTTCGTGTCCGCGAATCCGACCGGTCCGCTGCACGTTGGACATGGGCGGCAGGCTGCTTTGGGCGATGCGATCGCGACGCTCCTCGAAGTCACCGGCTGGAAGGTGACCCGCGAATTCTACTACAATGACGCAGGTGTCCAGATCGACAACCTTGCCGCAAGCGTTGAAGCGCGTCTCAACGAGCTCCGCGGAACCCCGGCCCCGATCCCGGAGGGCGGATACCACGGCGAATACATCCGCGAGCTGGCAGAGCGCTACAACGCGAACAGCGAAGGACTCGGGGTGCGCGAATTCGCCGTGCGAGAGCTGAGAAAGGAGCAGGACCTGGATCTTCAGGCCTTTGGGGTCCGCTTCGATCACTATTTTCTCGAGTCGTCGCTGTACACCGAAGGAATGGTCGACGACACGGTGAGGCTCCTCGTAGCGTCTGGGAGGACTTACGAGCACGAAGGCGCCCTCTGGCTTCGCACCACCGAGTTCGGCGACGATAAGGATCGGGTGATGCGAAAAAGCGACGGGACTTACACCTACTTCCTTCCCGACGTCGCCTACCATGTCACCAAATGGAAACGCGGATTCCACCGCGCCATCGATGTTCAGGGAGCCGATCATCACAGCACGGTAACACGCGTGCGCGCCGGACTTCAGGCCCTCGACATGGGCGTGACCGAGAACTATCCGGAGTACGTGCTCCATCAGATGGTGACGGTGATGAAGCACGGTGAAGAGGTAAAGATCTCCAAGCGGGCCGGGAGCTACGTAACCGTTCGAGATCTCGTCAACGAAGTGGGGCGCGATGCAGTGCGTTACTTCTTTCTGATGCGGAAGAGTGACTCGCAGCTCGTCTTCAACGTCGATCTCGCCGCGTCGCAATCCGAAGAGAATCCGGTCTACTACATCCAGATGGCGCACGCCCGCATGTGTGGAATCTTCCGCGTCGGAGAGATCGATCCGGAGTCGGTTTCAGTCGAAGGCGTCAACTTCGACGTGCTCACGGAACCCGAGGAGCGGGAGCTGATCAAGGCGCTCCTCGATTTTCCGGGGCTGGTCGAGTCTGCCGCCGAGACGTTGGAGCCACACCGCATTGCCAGCTATTTGCTCGAGACTGCGCGCCTGGCCCACCTCTGGTATCACAAGCATCACGTTCTCGAGCAGGCCGAGGACGTAACCCGGGCGCGATTGGCGCTCGCCAGGAGCGCGCAGATCGTGCTCCGGAACGGGATGCGAATCCTTGGCATCACTTCGCCGGAGCGGATGTAGTTGCCGCGTCGCCCGGCATAGTTACCATTAGCAGCCTGGCACGAGCGCCTGGACACGCCAAGCGTAACTCACTTTGACGATATAGACACGAATGTCTGTACTGGTTGTTGGCTCGGTTGCGCTTGATTCGGTGGAGACGCCCTTCGGAAAAGCCGACGATGTCCTCGGCGGGTCGGCGACTTTTTTCTCCGCGTCCGCCAGTCATCTCACACAAGTGAGCGTTGTCGGCGTTGTCGGGTCTGACTATCCAATCGAGAAACTGGAGCCGTTGAAGAAGCGCGGCGTCGATTTCAGCGGCCTCGAGCGAGCTGAAGGCCAATCCTTTCGCTGGCGTGGCCGCTACCGCCACGATCTGAATTCGGCCGAGACCCTCGAAACGCATCTCGGCGTGTTCTCGCGCTTCAGCCCAAAGATCCCTGAGACGCTTCGCGCTTCACCCTACGTGTTTCTCGCCAACATCGACCCACGATTGCAGCTCGACGTACTGAGTCAGGTCAGAAAGCCGAAGCTGATCGCGTGCGATACGATGAACTTCTGGATCCAGAGCCGGCGACCCGATATTCTCGAGCTGCTCGAGCGAGTGGATCTTGTAACTCTGAACGACGCGGAAGCACGTCAGCTCACCGAAAAGGCGAATCTCGTTCAGGCGGCGCAGTGGATAATGGCGCGCGGCCCGCGACACGTCATCATCAAAAAGGGTGAACACGGCGCGTTCATGTTCACCGAGAAGTCGATCTTCTTCGCGCCGGCGTTTCCACTGGAGAACGTGTTCGATCCAACGGGCGCCGGAGATGCTTTTGCCGGCGGATTCATTGGCTACCTGGCGAAGACCGGTGACTTGAGCGAAGCGAACATGCGGCGCGCGGTTATCTACGGGTCGGTGATGGGCTCGTTTGCGGTGGAAAAGTTTTCGATCGAGCGCCTCATGACCGTGACTCGCGCCGAGATCGATCAGCGCATGCGAGACATGCGGCGGCTCGTGGCATTCGAGGAGGAGATTCCAGCGTGAGCGACGACGCGCTTCGCTACGGAAGCGCCGGAGTCGATATCGACGCTTCCAACGCTGCCAAAGATCGCATCAAGACGCTCGTGGAGTCGACCTTCACCAAAGGTGTGGTCGGAGGGTTCGGCGGGTTCGGGGGAATGTTTCGCATCCCGCCTGGTCTCGACAAACCGGTCCTTGTATCGAGCGCCGATGGCGTTGGCACCAAGATAAAAGTCGCAATCGAGGCGGGGCGTCACGACACGATCGGGCGCGATCTCGTCAACCATTGCGTCAACGACATCCTGGTGCAAGGTGCGCTGCCGTTGTTCTTCCTCGACTATCTGGCGTTCGGCAAGCTCGACGTAACGGTTGCCGAGGCGGTCGTCGCTGGCGTCGCTGCGGGCTGCCGCGAGAACAGTTGCGCGCTAATAGGCGGAGAAACAGCCGAAATGCCGGGTTTGTACTCCCCGCCTGATTACGACTTGGCGGGGTTCATCGTCGGATATGTGGAAGAAGATCATCTCCTCGGGTCGCATCGTGTGGAACCTGATGACGTGCTGATCGGACTTCCAAGTTCCGGGTTGCATACGAACGGCTATTCGCTCGCACGGAAGATCATTTCTGAAAGACTCAAGCTGCGAATGAATGATTCGTTTCCGGGTGGTGGCGGGGCGGTTGCGGATGTTCTGCTTGCTGAGCACCGGTCCTATTTGCCGGCGCTCAGGCCGGTTCTCGATCGCATTCACGCGATGGCCCACATCACGGGCGGCGGATTGCCGGAGAATCTCGATCGCGCGCTGCCGCCGACGCTGGATGCGCTAGTAGATGTTTCCAGCTGGAGGGTCCCGAGTGTTTACGGGGTCTTAATGACAGCAGGATCGGTGGAAACCACCGAGATGTACCGAACTTTCAACATGGGTGTAGGAATGGTTGTCGTCTGCGCGCCGTCAAACGTCAAATCCGTGTTGGCGGCGGCCGCAGCGGCGGGAGTGAAAGGTTGGCAGATCGGCAAGCTCCGAACGGGCACAGGCGCAGTCATACTTTCTTGAGGAATTATCGATGAAACTTCGTGCGTTGATCTCTTTCGCGGCGCTTTCTTTGGCTGCTACGTCGGTTCAGGCGCAGGTAGATACTCAGCGTTGCCCAGCAACGACTAATGCGCAGCGGATCGCGCAGGATGCGTGTCAGAAAGCTATTGATCTCTTCCAATATCTGGCCCCCCAGCTCGGCACGAGCATCGCCGGCGGCAACCCTACTCTTGGTCAGGGTGGGAACCTCGGCGGCCTCGGTCATTTTTCCGTCGGTCTGAGAGTGAACGTGTTGCAGGGTAGCCTGCCCCAGGTTCAGAACGTTACGCCTTCTGTCAACGGGGCGGTGAGCACGCGGTTCGACACGAAAACCCAGGTCCTGCCAATGCCAACGGCTGATTTGGCGATCGGCGTGTTCAAGGGGTTGCCACTCGCGATCACGAATGTCGGTGGCGTGGACCTATTGGTCAGCGCCTCTTACGTGCCGGAGTTCGACAACAGTGGTGTGACTGTGAAGGTCCCGAACGGATCGCTCAAGCTCGGTTACGGCGCGCGCGTGGGAATCCTGCAAGAGTCACTGCTGGTTCCGGGGATTGCAGTGAGCTACCTCGTCCGCGATTTGCCCACTCTGAACATCGCCGGCGCCAATGGTAGTGACTCGCTGTACGTGAACAACCTCAGCCTCAAGACGAAGGCCTGGCGCGTAACCGCGAGCAAGAGTTTGATTTTCTTTGGATTGGCTGCCGGCTTCGGTCAGGACAAGTATGATGCGTCGACCGACGTCGGTGCTCACGTCGCCGCACGTACGGTCCCGCCAAGCCCTGCCGCAAACGCGGGTCCCGTATCCATCTCACAAAATCTTACCCGAACGAATGTCTTTGCCGATGCGTCGATGAACCTTCTGCTTTTGAAGCTCACCGGCGAAATTGGACAGGTATCGGGCGGCACAATCAACACTTACAATACCTTCAGTGGCAAGCAAGCAGCCGATTCCAGAATCTACGGATCGGTCGGAGCTCGATTCGGATTCTGACGACGCGCGCGACGTAGAATACATGCGTCGTGCGCTCGCCCTCGCCCAGCAAGGCTGGGGTCAAACAGCGCCGAACCCAATGGTCGGCGCTGTTGTCGTTCGCGACGGCGTCGTGGTCGGTGAAGGCTACCATGCGCGTTACGGCGACCCGCACGCCGAGATAGTTGCGCTCAGAGCAGCAGGGGATCGCGCGCGCGGCGCCACCCTGTACGTGACGCTCGAGCCGTGCAATCACTTCGGCAAAACGCCGCCGTGCACGGAGGCAATTCTGGAAGCGCGCGTGAAGCGGGTCGTCATCGCGTCTGCCGACCCTACTGCCTTGGCGGGCGGAGGTGCGAGACACCTCGCAGACTACGGCGTGCAGGTCGATTTCTCCGTTCAGGAGGGGGCGGCCCTCGAGCTCAACGCGCCATTTTTCTTCGCCGCGACCAATCCCGATCGCCCCTGGGTGACACTCAAGCTTGCGCTCTCGAGCGACGGGAAAATGAACGATCCGTCCGGAGAACGGAGATGGATCAGCAACGAGCTGTCGAGACAGGAAGTTCAGCGTCTGCGGGCGAACGTCGACGCGATCGCGGTTGGTCTCGGAACTGTGCGAGCCGATGATCCACAGCTGACCGCACGGGGTCCAATCCGTCCGCGCGTCGTGCCGACCCGCATTGTGCTCGACAGAAACGCCGAGACTCCGCTCGAATCGGTGCTCGTAAGGACAGCCAGGCAAACGCCAACCATGATTTTCGCCCACCACCCGCCGGTCGCGAGGCTCGCCGCTCTCCACAACGCCGGTGTGGACGTGTTCGAGGCCGAAGATCTCACCACCGCGCTAACCGCGCTGCGCGGCTTTGAGATGCAGCACTTGATGGTCGAAGGCGGCGCCCACGTTGCGCGGGAGTTTCTGCGGCAGAAGCTGGTAGACCGACTGATTATCTTTCAATCACCGCTCACCCTTGGTCCGAATGCGCTCAGTCCCTTTACGCCAGCGACGGGCGACTATCGCGAATGGCTCGCGAAGCTTCCGATGGTGCGCCGAGCTGAGTTTGGCGAGGATGTGATGTCGGTCTATACGCTGCGCGAGGCTTGAATGTTTACTGGACTGATTGAGCAAGTTGGCGAAGTTGAAAAGGTTCGACAAACCGACGCCGGCCGCGAACTCCGCATCCGCGCGTCATTTTCGGACCTCGCGAACGGCGAGAGCATCGCGGTAAACGGCGCCTGCCTGACGATCCGCGAGGCCGGCAGCGGCTGGTTCGAGTGCGCTGCGGTCGTAACCACGCTCGATCGCACCACCATCGGTGGGTGGGAAAAAGGGACGCTCGTCAATCTCGAGCGAGCGCTACGTCCGGGTGACAGGCTGGGTGGCCACATCGTTCAGGGCCATGTGGACTGCGTAGCAATCGTTGCCGGCGTTGAGCGCGAGACCGACGCACTGCTCGTAGATCTCTCGATTCCGTCGTCTTTCGAGCCGTTGTTCGTGGTGCACGGCTCTATCGCCGTCGACGGCGTCAGTCTAACCGTGAACAGACTCAAGCCCGGCGGTTTGCAACTTTCGCTCATCGAATACACCTTGCGTCATACGAATCTCGGCGATTTGAAGACCGGATCGAGGGTGCACGTCGAGGCGGATGTCATCGCCAAGCACGTGCGCCGACTCCTCGAGCCGTACATGCGCGAGTCGTCGGCGCTAGATTCACTGACCGATTTTTCGCTGGAGCACTGAGCACGATGGAGTTCGGAACCGTCGAACAGGCAGTCGCCGACATTAAAGCCGGCAAATTGATAATCGTCGCCGACGATGAAGATCGCGAGAACGAAGGCGATCTGATTTGCGCCGCGGAGCTGGTCACGCCCGAGATGATCAACTTCATGATCCGCAAGGCCGGCGGGTGGATTTGCCTGGCGCTTACGGGCGAGCGGGCCGATCAGCTCGAGCTCGCGCAGCAGAGCGAAATAAACACCGACGAGTATCGAACCGCGTTCACGATCAGCATCGACGCCGACGAGCGTTTCGGAGTGACCACCGGTGTCAGCGCGCAGGATCGCGCCAAGACGATCCGTGTCGCCGTCGATCCGAAATCCATGCCGTCCGATCTTCGGCGGCCCGGCCACGTACCGCCGCTCCGCGCGCGCGAAGGGGGCGTGCTGCAGCGGGTCGGCCACACCGAAGCGGCGGTAGACCTTGCTCGCCTTGCCGGCCTCATTCCCGCCGGCGTCGTCTGCGAGATTCTCAGCGAGGACGGCTCGAGCGCGCGCCGGCCCGAGCTGGAGCGATTCGCCCAGCAACACGGGCTGACTTTCATAACGGTTGCCCAGCTCGTCGCGCACCGCTTGCAAACCGAGCGCCTCGTCCACCGCGTTGCGGAAGCGCGACTTCCCACTGACCAAGGTGCGTGGCGCGTCGTCGGCTATCGCAACGATGTCGACAACCACGAGCACATCGCGCTCGTCCTGGGAGACGTTGGTCCTGACGCGCCGGTTCTCGTCAGAATGCACTCGAAGTGTCTGACCGGGGATGTGTTCCACTCGCTGCGCTGTGACTGCGGATGGCAGTTGGAGACGGCGATGAAAATGATCGCCAAGGAAGGCAAGGGCGTGATCGTCTACCTCGATCAGGAAGGCCGAGGGATCGGACTGCTCAACAAGCTCAAGGCGTACGAGCTGCAGGACCAGGGAATCGATACCGTGGAAGCGAATGAGCGACTGGGATTCAAGCCTGATCTCCGCAACTACGGGATCGGCGCGCAGATTCTCCTCGATCTCGGACTCAAGATTATCCGGCCGATCACCAACAATCCGCGCAAGCTGGTCGGGCTCGAAGGTTACGGTCTCACGATCGATGAGCGCGTGCCGATCATCTCGATCGCGCACGACGAAAACGCAAGCTATCTCGAAGCCAAGCGAGCGAAGCTCGGACACCTTTTCGCTTCGTAAATGGCGGAGTTCAACGGGTTGCCGAGCGGCGTTGGGCGACGGATTGTCGTTCTCGCCAGTCGGTTCAACGAGTCAGTCGTAAAAAAGCTGGTCGACGGGGCTCTCGAGGCACTGGTCAAGCACGGCGTCGCGTTCGAGGACATCGATGTAGTTTGGGTTCCTGGTGCCTGGGAGCTTCCGACCGCTGCCCGATGGCTCCTCGCCGGCGAGCGCTACGATGGGATCGTCGCCGTCGGCGCCGTAATCCGCGGCGAGACCGCGCACTTCGAATACATCGCCGGCGAAGCATCGCGCGGTCTGGCGGACGCGAGCGCGCAATCTGACACCCCCATTGGCTTCGGCGTGCTGACCTGCGACACCGACGAACAGGCTGAAGCGCGGGCCGGCGGCGCCCACGGCAACAAGGGATGGGACGCGGCCGTCGCAACGCTCGAGATGGTGGACCTCCTGAATCGGCTCGAACCAGACGATGCGGATTGAATCCCGCGCCCGCGCGCGCGCGCTACAGGCGCTATACGCGTGGGAGATGCGGGGCGGAAAGAATCTGGACCGCGTTGCGACACAGGTTTGGGACGATCTCGCCGTTACGCCCGAGGAGCGCCGGCTCGCGGGACTGCTCGTGCGCGAAGTCTCGCTCGCCGGCAGTGAGCTCGACTCGCGACTCGCCGACCTTACGACGAACTGGCGTCTCGAGCGCATTGGCGCGATCGAGCGCTCGGTGCTCAGGCTCGGCGCCGCGGAGCTCATGAAAGGCGAGACGCCACCGCGCGTCGCGATCCAGGAGGCAGTCCGACTGGCGGAGCGGTTTGGAACCTCGGCGAGTGCTAAATTCGTGAACGGCGTGCTCGACGCTTTTGCCCGACAGGCCGGCATGATCTAGTGCGGATACTTGTCGTCAACTGGCAGGATTTCACCAATCCGCAAGCGGGCGGAGCAGAGCTTCACCTACAGGAAATCTTCAGCCGCATCGTTGCGCGCGGACACAGTGTCGATCTTCTCTGCAGCTCATGGGCAAATGCGCCGAAGCGCGTCAATCTGAACGGGATCGACGTTCATCGGGTGGGCACGCGTGAGACCTTTCCATTCGTCGCGCGCCGCTATTATGGATTGAACCTCGCGCGCAACAGTTACGACGTCCTTGTCGAAGACCTGAACAAGATCCCGCTCTATACTCCGTTCTGGGGTGCGCGTAGCCTCGTGACGCTGGTGCATCACCTGTTCGGATCGACCGTCTTTCGGCAGGCCAATCCGCTTCTCGCCGCCGCGGTATGGCTTTCCGAGCGTCCTCTCAGTGCGTTCTATCGTGGTGTCCCGTTCGAGGCGGTCAGCGTCAGCACGGCCGATGATCTCGCCGCGCGCGGCATTCCGCGGGATTCTATCCGGGTGATCTACAATGGCGTCGATTCGGCGCGCCTCACGCCCAATGCGGCCGAGCGGTCGGTCGAGCCGCTCTTCGTCTATCTTGGTCGGCTCAAGAAGTACAAGCGAGTCGACACCGTCATTCGCGCATTTGGAGAGCTCGGAGCGACGCGCGCAACGCTGGAGGTCGCGGGGGCGGGCGACTATCGCGCTCCGCTCGAACGACTGGTAGAATCCCTCGGTCTTGGCGGCAGGGTAAAGTTTCTGGGCTTCATTTCAGAAGAGGCAAAGCTGCATCTTCTTCGGCGGGCGTGGGCCTCGGTGTTGGCATCACCGAAAGAGGGCTGGGGAATCGGCAACCTCGAGGCCGCGGCGTGCGGAACCGCCGTCATCGCGGCCAACTCTCCCGGCATCCGCGAGTCAGTCATCAACGGCGAGACTGGATTTCTTGTTCCACAGGACGACCCACAAGCAATGGCAGCAGCAATGCGGAGAATCGTGCAGGCGCCGGATCTCGTGAGCTCGCTTGGAGTGGCGGCGCGGCGCTTCGCCGAAAGCTTCACCTGGGATCGTGCGGCGAACGAGACACTCGCGCACCTGGAGGAAGTCGTCGCGAAATGACATTCCTTTTTAGGCACAGGTCGGAATAGTCATGGCCGCTCCGAAGGTCACCGTCGGACAGCTGCTCGAGCGCCTGAGCGGCACGCTGCAGCTCGAGGAGATCGAGCCCGGCACCGGGCTGGAGCGTGAGGTCGCAAACGCCGAGGTGTCGAGCCCCGGACTGGTTCTCGCCGGTTATGTGAAGCGCTTCTCTGCCGGCCGCCTCCAGGTGTTGGGCGAGACGGAAATTACCTATCTGTCCTCGTTGAGCGCCGCTGAGTGCAAGAACATTCTCGAGCTGTTTTTTTCGTTCCCCATTCCCGCCGTGTTCGTCACCAAAGGGCAGCGACTTCCAGCAGGTCTCAAGGAAATCGCGAGCGCTGCGGGAATTCCATTGATCAGAACCAAGCTGAAGACGGCCGAATTCTACCGGCGCATTAAGCCGGTGCTGGAGATGGAGTTCGCGCCGACCGTCTCCCTTCACGGCTCGCTCGCCGACGTGTTCGGTGTCGGCCTTTTCTTCACCGGCATGAGCGGGATCGGTAAATCGGAGTGCGTACTTGATCTCGTCGAGCGCGGACACCGGCTCGTTGCGGACGATCTCGTAATAACGAGCAAGCGTGGGAACGACGTACTCATCGGTCGCGGCCACGAGATGCAGCGTCACTACATGGAAATACGCGGCGTCGGCCTGATCGACATTCCCGCGATCTTCGGAATACGCGCCGTCAGACAGCAGAAACGCATCGAGGTTGTCGTTCAACTCGAAGAGTGGAACCAGCACGCGATCGTCGAACGTACTGGCCTCGATGTTGAGACGACGACCATCCTCGATGTCGAATTGCCGAAGATCACGGTGTTCCTGAACCCGGGCAAGAACATCACCGTGATTGCCGAAGTGATCGCCTTGAATCATTTGCTCCGCTACTCCGGCATCAATGCGGCCGAGGTGTTCAATGATCGACTCGTCCGCCGGATGAAGACGGCGGCGGCGAGCAACATTCGCGAGTATCTGCAGGAAGACCATGAATGAGCAGGCGGGCGGCGGCCCCGGAAAAGCGCGTGCGATAGTTGTCGGCCACGGCGAATTCGCTGGTGGATTGGTATCCGCGGTTGGGCAGATATGTGGACTGGCGGACAAGCTCGTCGTGATCTCGATGATGGGAATGACGCCGGAGGACATTGAGGGCGAGTTGCGTGAACAACTTGCACGCACCGGCGCTCACGTGATCTTTACCGATCTGCCGGCCGGAAGCGCCACGATTGCGGCGCGCCGCCTTGTGAAGGATGATCCCGAGCTGGTCCTCGTGAGCGGAGTCAATCTCGCGACGCTGCTGGATTTTGTTTTCAACACCGGCATGTCGCCGACAGAGGCCGCTCGGGCGGCTGCCGAACGAGGAAAGGCATCCCTGATCGTGGTCGGGCGCTGATGGGAATTCTGCTCTACCGGATCGACGACCGGCTCATTCACGGCCAGGTCGTCGTCGGCTGGGGTCAGCCACTCAATGCTCGGTTTCTGGTTCTGGTCGATGATCTCGTGGCGTCGAGCGACTGGGAGAAAGAGCTCTATCGCATGGCCGTTCCGCCAGAAATGGAGATCCATTTCGCCGACGTGGGGTCGGCGATCAGCAATCACCCACGGTACGAGGCCGATCCGCGACCCGGTCTTCTCATCACCGGCGACATTGCCAGCATGCACCGCCTCGTGAAGGGCGTGAAAGCTGCGCTACATCTTTCTGACCCCTGCCGAAGAAGAGGAGCTCAGGGAGCTCGAATCAGCGGGTGTCGAAGTGACGGCGCAGGATGTCCCGTCAGCCCACGCGGTTCCACTGTCCGAAGTGCTCGACGGAGCGGCCAGGTGACCCTGCTCGAGGCCCTTCCGATTGCATTGCTTGGGGCTCTGCTTGGACTGGACGTCGTCAGCTTTCCGCAAGCGATGGTTTCGCGACCGATCGTCGCTGCGACTCTGGCCGGAGCCCTCATCGGGAATCCTGTCCCCGGCCTCTTGATTGGTGTGGTACTGGAGATGATCGCGCTCGACACACTCCCCTTCGGCGCCTCGCGCTACCCGGAGTGGGGATCCGCCGCTGTAGTCGGCGGCGCTCTCTTTGCCGCCCAGCCGCCGGCGATGCCGGGCGCCCTGCCTGCGTCGGTGCTGGCCGCTCTCCTCACCGCGAGCATCAGCGGGTGGAGCATGGTCGTGCTCAGACGAATAATCGCTTCGCGGTTGGAGCGAACGCGTGACCGCATCGAGGAAGGATCTCGGGACGCCCTGATCTCGTTCCACCTCTCGGGGATGTCGATGGACCTTCTGCGCGGCGCGTTGGTGACGACGACCGCGATGTTGATCTTCCGACCGCTCGTTCGCGCCATAGTCGCCGTTTGGGGAAGCGAGTCAGCGCCGTCGCGCGCGGTCGTCGTTGTCGTGGCCGCCATAGTCGCGGGCGGAGCGCTATGGAAAGTGTTTCACTCCGTGCGCCATATCCTCTGGTTCTTTCTTGCCGGCCTGGTCGCGTGGACTTTGATACTGGTGATGCGATGAGTCATCCCGCCACTACGCCGTTCGAGCTTCCGCTGCGTGTCAGGATCGCGATGTTTTTTCGACTCTTGGCGCTGCAGGGCTCGTGGAATTACGAGACTCTGCTTGGCACCGGAATCGGGTTCGTGATGGAGCCGGCTCTCCGCTATCTGCCCGGCGGATTCGATGGGCCCGCTTACCGCGCCGCGCTGGCGCGCCAATCGCGCTATTTCAACGCTCACCCATATCTGGCCGGAGTGGCGGTCGGGGCCTTGACCCGTGCTGAGCTCGACGGCGTCGATCCGGCGAGAATCGAACGCTTTCGAATCGCACTCGCCGGCCCGCTTGGGAGCGTCGGCGACCGCCTGGTGTGGGCGAGCTGGCTACCCTTGTGCTCGATCGTCGCGCTCGGGGTTTACGGGACGGGCGGCTCGCCCATGGCAGTCGTTGGTACATTTCTCTTGTTGTACAACGCCGGACACTTTCTGCTGAGGGCATGGGGACTTCGAATCGGTCTTTCGCGTGGTCTCAACGTCGCCTCGGCGCTCGGCAACCCGGTGCTGCGGCAGGGGCCCCAGTATATCGGATCCGCGGCCGCGCTCTTTGCCGGGATTTCATTGCCACTCGCACTTCAGCGCATCGCCGGTCCGGGTCGCGTTCTGGCGGGCGGAATCATCGCCTCGGCATTGATTGGAATTCTGATTCTCGCCGCCGTGCGCGAACGGGCGGAAGGCTGGCGCATCGCTCTTGGTGTTCTTGCGGTTTTCGTTCTCTACTCGGTGCTGACTTGATGCCTGAGCG
>WNGC01000626.1_pt1 | contig 20707 bp, 18 predicted proteins | sample 5400051 | NCBI WGS metagenome assembly WNGC01 (sample SAMN13153368, study PRJNA577476) | soil metagenome | isolation source: 20 cm soil or saprolite under grassland replicate 2 | place: USA:California | collected 2016-06-15
TCCGTAGCACCCTTCTTGTCGTTCGCTTTCATGCGGGTGAAAGCCATCAACATGTGGGCTTCGGCGGTATCGCCATTCCGCAAGATGCGCTCGATCATAAGCGCTCCGCGCTCGTCCTTCCCTTGGTGCAGCAACGCGGTACCGAGCAGGTAAGCCAGAGTGAGGTCGTTCGAATCGGTGTCGGCCAGCGGATCTAGCAGCGCCACAACACGCGCATCTTCGCCCTGGCGAAGGTAGCATTCCGAAAGCAGCAGCGTGAGCCGCCGCCGCTCGGGTGCGTCGACCGGCTGAGTCGCGTAGACCGCTTCGAACTCTTTGACGGCCTGTTTAATCTCGCCCGTTTTGTAGTGGGCCAATGCAAGGTTGAAGCGGATTCCGTAGTTGGTTGGCTGTGCCGCTAGAGCCTGCGTGTATTCCCGAATGGCTTCCGTGTAGAGGCCCTCGTGAGCGAGCGCCGCACCCAGATTTGAGCGAACCGCAGCCGCTTCCGGATGGGCTTTCAAATAGAGCTGATACTCGGTTATCGCCTCGACGTAGTGTCCCGACTGGTGCAGCTCGAGGGCACGGCTCAATGACTGCTGCCCGGATTCATCCTGTGCCTGCGCGAAGCATCCCCAAAGCAAGCACACCAATATGCACCACCGCGTCACTCTTGCAGCTCCCAAGGCAGTATAACCGGAGCGTAGCCCAATGCGTTCATTTGACTCCACCGCTTTCCTTGCGCCTCCGGATGGAATGTCAGGAGCTGGGCCAGGGCGAAATCCGGCGGTGTTTCCGTCACGATCTGGACCAACTGCGATTGGGCATTACGCCCACCCCTTCCCGAATTGTCAGCAGTTGATTGGCAGACATACCTTTGTAGCTTTCATGCAGGCCACTTGGCCAAAATATCTCAAGGTCAACCGAAACCGATGTCCCAAGCCCGAAGTGCAACCGTGGATCGTTACAGGAGAAGAAGCTAGACTGACTGAGTACGGCTTGGGCTTGGGTCTTCCCGCCATAATGCGACAAGACGCGGGCTCCGATCGCACTGCGATTGGATCTTACGCCTTCGAGCTTAACCTTAATCCAGTTGACTTTCCCGGTGACGTCGTTTCGCAAAAGCGACGGCGGTTCGTTAAGGTTGACGACGAGGATGTCTAGGTCGCCATCATTATCGAAATCCCCGAAGGCGCAGCCGCGGCTGCAATGCGCGGCTGCAACGCCAGGACCTGCTTCATCGATCAACTCTTCAAATATGCCTTGCCCCAAGTTTCGGAAGACTGCCCGCGGAGTCTTGTTGGGATATTGTGGGAGCTTTTTTTCAACCTTCGGGTCCACATGGCCTGTAGTCATAAACAGGTCTGGGTAGCCATCATTATCCAGATCAGCAATTCCTGCGCCCCAGCACACATAACGAGTCTCGACACCGAGGCGCGAAGATGATGTGGCGTCCTGAAAGTAGGCCTTTCCATCGTTGCGATAAAGAATGTTCCTATCGTCAGCGAAGTGTGTCTTAAAAAGATCGAGGTGCCCATCCAGATTGTAATCTCCCACTCCGACACCCATGCCCGCCTGCGCCATGCCGTCATCATTCAACGCGACGCCCCGGAGGATCCCCTCTTCGCGAAAGGTGCCATCATGGTTGTTCATGAAAAGGAGGCTTGGAGAGGCATCACAAGCGACGTAAATGTCCGGCCAGCCATCTTCATCGAAATCGGCCGCTACAAGCGTCATGCCGTAACTCGAAGTCGCTTGCGCGATGCCCGCGCGCTCGCTCACATCAGTGAACGTCCCGTCGCCATTGTTTCGATAGAGCCAATGCCTGCCGGTGGGCAGCCCGCGCGGCCCGCACGCGACGGGAATTCCTAGCCAGAGGCAGTTGTTGTTTTGCCCAGGGACCGGCGCCTGCTCAAAGGAAAACCGCACATAGTTGGAGACGAAAAGGTCCAGGTACCCGTCGCGATCGTAGTCCACAAAGCTGCAACCGGCGCCCCAGCGCTGCTCCTGACTCCAAAGCCCGGCCTCCTTGGTCAAATCCGTGAAAGTGCCATCGCCGTTATTGCGGTAGAGAATGTTCTTCCCGAAGCAGGTGCAGAAAATATCGTCAAAGCCGTCGTTGTTATAGTCACCCACACAAACGCCACAAGCCCAACCAACCGAGTGCAGCCCTGCTTTTTTTGTAACGTCCGTGAAAGTGCCGTCACGATTGTTTTTGTAGAGACGATTGGTGGTGCCTTCAGGTGCGCCCTCAAGACGCGTGCCCGACAAAATGAAAATGTCCATCCACCCGTCGTTGTCGTAGTCGATGAACGCGCAGCCACAACCAGTCGACTCGATAAGGTACTTTTTTTGCTCCACTCCGCCGTAGATGACGGGTGCGTGCAGACCTGCATTGTGCCCAACATCCACAAAACGGACATGGAAAGGACGACCGGAGGGCGCGGATCTCGGCAATGGCTTAGCTCTGTGTGTGGAAAGCCCTTGCGTCAGGAGCCACTCACTACCAAGGGAAAACGCAGACCCCATTCCTAACTGCGCGAACCTGCGGCGGGTGATAGTCATTGGCAGACGTTCTCCAAGAAATTCATGCGTGTCCAGGACAAACTCGTCCCGCGCGCCCTTGCTAGTTCACCTGAACTGTAACCTTCTCCTCCGCCTTGGAGCTGCCTTGAGTGACGCCGATGTGGATTTCGTATGCGCCTGGCGTGAATTTATCCGCGGGCAAGTTCGCGATGTAAGGAATTCGTCCGTCTTGTTGCACGTCCGGCAGCGGCGCCTCTGCCGCGCCGAGGTACTGTCCTTCCTTGTAGAAGGACATGGTGAGCTTAAGAGAATCCTTAGTGGAGCGATCCGGATACACAGCAAAGTAGAAAGGTAGAACATTTCCGGGACCACCCTTGAGCGTGCGACTAAGAGTGGGCACGACCTTGCCGCCCGGGAAATAGAATGCATCCAGGATCTGATTACTGTCTTTTAGGGCGTCAGTCCGACGTATTAAGACCACGTCACTCATAGACAGCTTGCTGGACGGTTGTGGGACCGTGAAGGTGCTTTTCGTTACTCCGATTCTGCTGCCGTTTCTGTCCATTACAGCTGCTTCCAGGGCATATTCCCCAGGAGGCAGTTCCGTTCGGAACGTTTGAACCAGGTTTCCCGCCTTGAATGCATCCACCTTGTCAAGAGCGACCTGCACGGCAAAGTCTTTGCTAAACTTCTCAACGATTTCGCCGTTGGAATTCTTCAATACGGCCAGCAGCGCCGCATCGACCGCACTGTTTTTTTGATCTGGCTGTGGCGCGAAAGTCAGTCCGTTGAGGGGGGCTTCCAACGTCATCATGTACTCGACTTTCGGTCCATGATCATTGAACCGCTCTGCTGTGGCCTGAAAGGCCACATCAAGGGGAGGCGAGGTGGCATTCAAAGCATTCAGTAGCGGCATCTCATAGGCGTATACCTGCTGCCCACCCTTGAGCTGTGGCAGGGCAAAGTATCCGCTCCGCGTGTGGACAACGACATCAGCCCGGTCTACGCGGACAGAGATTCTGCGGAATTTGCCATCGTACACCGCAATGTGAGGAGCGTAGGCTGCCTCGTAGTAGGTGCGCACTTCATCCATTGCAACTCTGAGCGGGGCCCGATAGTCGTTCGTCTCGGCAATGGCCGTGCCGCCAGTCTGCTGCGCCAGGTCGCGCAGCCAGAGCAGCGGATTGGCGCGCAGCGCGCCTTCCGCCGTTTCCGCAGCACGGGCCTGCCCGGCCGATACCGCTCCGACCCCTCCTCTCATTTGTTCCGATCGGATCTCCCCAGCAGCGCCGCGGAGCCAGTCGCGGCCATTGCTTTCCTGGCTCCAAGTCACTAGCCCTTTGGGGTCGACCGTGTAGAAGCTGACGTTAGCGCGATTCGCCATGCTGATCAGGTTGCTGTATTGCTCTTTAACCGTTTCCGATATGAACAACCAAGGGTTGAAATACAAGATCACTTTGCGGCCTGGCAGCTCTGACTGCGCCCGCACCAGGGTCCTCAATGCATCTATCGTTGCGCGGACGTTGTACTCGCGGTCAGCAGTATCGGCAGCCTGAAGCATGTCATACTGGATTTTCGCCATTCTCCAACTAACAGAGCTCTGAATCTGGGACGCGCTCGGGCCACCTGTCGAACCGTTTCCGGAAGCACCTTGCAGCTGCGGCTCGCCTTGAGAAAGCATTTGCTTCAACTCTTCTTTCACCTCAGCTGAATTATTCGAGTATTGGATAAAGGACCACATTGACGACCGATCGACACTCTTTAGTAATGCGGAGTGATCGGCGGTGAAAGGCTGAATGCAGTGCAGCTTCTGATCGATGGTCAGGATTGAGAAATACAGGTTCGGCTCCGGCGCCATGTCGAGAATGTCCTTCAGTGCCTGGCGGAAGAACCGTTTTCCCTCTTGGTCCAGTCCCTCGAAGACGAGTGTGACCAGGCGGACCTCCCGCATAGGATCCAATGACAGTGACCCACCTTCCACGGATGATTTGGGCACGGTAAGTGACTCGGCAGTCTTTCCGTCCACTACCCGGAAAGCTGTCAGCCTCTGCTCGACACCGTCCTCAGAGACATGGATTTCCTCTGGTCGGATATCCCTGATCGTTCTGCCCTTCTTATCGCGGAAGACCATGTCGAGCACTACCTCTTGCGCAGTCGAACGGACAGTAGGAGGGGTAGCCTGACCTGAAGTGTCTTGCTGGGATTGCCCCTGGGCCTCCAGGCTCGATGCACTCAGCAGAAGTGCCGTGAGAAAAACGAACAGTCGGTTCATGATTCAGACCTCCCGCCGGACCGTTGCTGACAGTTCTATGAACAATGTAATACAGGCCGAACGAACTTTTCTAGCATTGCCTGAGAATTTTTAGGTCATGCAAATAATCTCCGCGAGTTTTCGGCCCAAGCCGATCTTCATTGCCGGATGCAGTCGCTTTATGCGGCCTTGAAGTAGCCCACCGATTGTTAGATGTTAGAGAGGTTAGAGAGGTCCAGATCTACGCAACTCCACAATGGAGGCCGCACGCTCTTCGAAATGAAGGTCGGGAATCAAAGAATAGTTGTTGCTCTCATTTTTGCGTTTTGTCTGATGGCGCTTCCGCAATCCGAGGCTTCGGGATGCCGCAGCGAAATCCGCGAGTCAATGGCAGTCCGCAATCAAACGACTGACAACAAGCAGGCGCAGGATGCGAATCGCGAATCGCTCGAAAAGTTGGTGGAGCGCGCGCAGGTAGCAATGGACTCCGACCGCGTCCCGGAAGCCATCCGGCTGTATGACCGCGTCACTAGGCTTCGGCCTGACTGGTCGGAAGGCTGGTGGCATCTCGGAACGCTGTTATTCGATGCAGGGCGCTTCAGGGAAGCGCGCGATGCCTTCGCGCACTTCGCATCGATCGAACGAAAACAGCCGGGTCCGGGGTTCGCCATGATAGGTCTGAGCGAATTTCAACTAAAGCATTACGTCAGAGCACTTCAGGCGTTGGAGCGCGGCAGAAAGCTCGGCTTAGGGACCAACCCTGATTTCGTCCGCAGTGTGCTGTTTCACGATGGCATCACGAACGCTCTGTTGGGCAAACCAGAAATCGCACTGCAGCGGTTGACCTTGACCGCCAACCAGATCGCTGCCGCGCACCGGGAGGCTCCCGAAGATGCGGTATTGGCGGATCTGAAGCTGCTAGACGCTTTCGGAATCGCTGCGCTACGGATCCCGAAGCTCCCTTCCGATCTCGCAGCTTTGCAAATCCCTGTGGTTCGTCTGGCCGGCCGCGCGCAGGCGTTGATTGCTTTACAGGATCGCGTGGCGGCCGAAGCGGAGTTCAAACAGCTGTTGGCCCTCTACCCCTCCGAACCCGGCGTGCACTACATGTACGGTGTGTTTCTGCTTCAAGAGCATCCCCCTCTAGCCATTGACGAATTTCGCCGTGAAATCGAAGTCTCCCCCTCTCATCAGGCGGCTCGGATTCAACTCGCTCTGGAATTCCTCCGCACCGCCGAGTACGAACAGGGGCTGAAGTATGCCAGAGAGGCAGTCAGGTTGGCTCCGGAGAACTTCGTCGCGCACATAGCATGCGGCAGGCTATGGCTGGCGCTCGGAAAAACGGATCGCGCGCTGCAGGAACTGCGAACGGCAGTTAAGTTGGCTCCCGGCAGCCCCGACGTGCACTTTGCGCTTTCCCAAGCTTTGTCTGAGGCGGGGCGAAACGGCGAGGCCGCGCGCGAGCGAGCAGAGTTCGAGCGTCTGAAAGCGTTGACCGACACCGCGGAGCGACAGCAAGTTCCAGACTCGCCATGCTAAACTGAGCTTCCAACGATGATTCGATTCTTGCTTTCCATAGCCCTCTCCATGGCGGCCATCGTCACTCTCACGGTAACGATCGTGATTGCAGCACAGGCAGACAAGAGCAGCAGGATTCGTTTTGAAGACGTCACCGGCAGATCGGGTTTGGACTTCTTGACGGACAGTAGTCCAACTCCGAACAAAAACCAGCCGGAGACGATGATCTCGGGCATTGGTCTCATCGATTACGACAACGACGGGTACCTGGATATCTTTCTCATTAACGGGGCGGCGATTCCGTCCCTTAAGAAAGAGTCCCCGAAATACTACAACCGCCTTTTCCACAACAACCATGACGGTACGTTCACGGACGTCACCGAGAAAGCCGGACTGGTGGGCGACGGCTACGACATGGGTGTTGCCATCGGCGACTTCGACAACGATGGATGGCAGGATATTTACGTCGCCAGCGTCACCAAGAATCATCTGTATCGAAATAATGGAGACGGCACGTTCACAGACGTCACGGACAAGGCTGGCGTCGGTACACCGATTTATAAAGGCCGGAAGATGTGGAGCGCGGCTGCTGGCTGGCTGGACTACAATAACGATGGCAAGCTGGATCTGTTCGTGTCGAATTATTGCCGCTGGGAAGTCAACAAGGATCCCGTATGTCTAAGCGGAGGGCGGTTGCGGGCTTATTGCCACCCCAAGTTTTACGAGCCCCTCCCGGCCACCTTGTATCGCAATAACGGCGATGGGACATTCACTGACGTTTCTGACGAGACTGGCATCTCCAAGAAGTTAGGCAAGGGGATGGGTGTAGGTTTCAATGATTATGATGGGGACGGCTTCATTGATATTTTTGTCGCCAACGACAACATGGCGAACGCGCTCTTCCACAACCTCAAGGGCAAAGCTTTTGAAGAGGTCGCGATGGATGTCGGCGTAGCTTACTCCGAAAACGGCAAGGCTGTCTCGGGGATGGGAGCCGAGTTTCGCGATCTGGACAATGATGGCCTGCCTGACATCTGGCAGACGGCGACGGAACTTGAAACCTTTCCCCTGTTCCGTAATCGCGGCAAAGGCATCTTTATCGATGTTACAGGCCGGAGTGGGCTCGCCCGGCCTACTCTGGAAATGTCGGGCTGGTCCAACGGGGTCGCCGACTTTGACAACGACGGCTTGAAGGATCTGTTCGTTGCGCGCGGCAACGTTCTTGACAACGTCGCTGAGTTCACCAATCGAAGGTACGCCGAGCCTAACTCAATCTTCCGAAACCTTGGCAAAATGACGTTCGAGGATGTGACGGCACAAGCAGGTCCGGACATGCAGCTCGCAGAACCATATCGCGGCACGGTTATCGGGGATCTCTTTAACGACGGACACATGGACATCGTTGTTACCGTTTTGAATGGAAAAGCAAGGATTCTCCGTAATGTGTCATCGAATGCCAATAACTGGGTGACCTTTCAATTGAAAGGCTCTAAAGATAACCGGATGGCCATCGGAGCGCAGCTCAAAGTGACCACAGAGGACGGCGCCAGCCAGTACGATATTGTCTCGACAAGCGCAGGCTACGGAGCTTCACGGGACCCGCGCCCGCATTTCGGTCTGGGTCCGTTCAAGACCGTGAAGCAGCTCGAAGTGCGCTGGCCCAGCGGCACGCGCCAAGTGCTGAGAGATCTGCCCGCCAATCAGGTCCATCGCATCGCGGAGCCATGACGCAGCCGCGGCTATCCCCCCTAACAGCATAGTAACTTTATGTGAAACACCGCCGCCGTGACGGGTTCGATCCGGGCTCCCCTGAGGCAGCAAGAACACTTCCTGTGTATCAGCCTGAGCAAGCGAACGGCGCGGAAAAACGCCCAGCCGATTCTGGATTACGTCAATAACCAGACCGAGATACCCGTTCGCGACAGCAACCCCGGGATCACACTGGCGGAATTCATCCCCGATTGGCGCAAGCACGCGGCAAACTCGCTCAAACCCTCTACTTTACGCGGGATGGAATCATCCATTCGCGCCCGCCTGATTCCGGTCCTTGGGGATACTCCCATGACGGAGATCGGAACGAAGCAGATTCAGGAACTCATAACGAGCATGGATGGGCGAGCGCGGGGAACGGTTGAGAACGTCGTGATGGACCTTCAACAGATTCTCAACGCAGCGCGGAAGTGGCATAACGGAGTCCCGGTCGTGAAGAAGTCTGATCTGTACTTCGGCAAGCTCAAGGCCGGGGAAGGCAAACCCTTCTTCTTTACGGTGAATCAGATGAAGGCGATTCTCAAGGCATTTGCGGGCCGCAAGCCGTGGGACCTATTCTTCACGCTCCTCGCGCTCAGTGGCCTACGTGCCTCGGAGATTCTCGGCCTCCGGGTTGAGGATATGGATTTTGAGACATCCACGATTCACGTTCGGCAGGCGGCGTGGCACGGCCAGATTCAGACCGTGAAGACCCGCGAATCAGAGAACTCGATTCCGATGACGCCGCTCGTGCGCGAAAAACTTCAAGCGCATCTTGTCGGTCACACCAACGAACTTCTATTCGTAAACGGGCGAGGCCGCCCCTACAGCCGGAACAAAGTGGTCCAAACGGTGCTCCACCCGGTCGTGGATAAATTGGGGATTTCGCGGAAGGGACGCAGGGTTGGACTTCACGCATTCAGGCACGGATTGGCCTCTATGCTTTTACAGACCACAGGCGCGGCAGTAGCCCAACGTCAGCTCCGTCACGCGGATCCGGCGACAACACTCGGCATCTATGGGCACGTTTTGGGTGATGACCAGCGCGTGGCTATGGGTGAAATCGAATCGGTACTTTCCAACCCATTAGGTACCTTTCGGTACTTCGGGCACCTGTTGACCGGAGAAACCTGTCAAAACATTGGGATTCTGGTAGGGGCGGTGGGGATCGAACCCACGACCTTCGGCTTAAAAGGCCGCTGCTCTACCACTGAGCTACGCCCCTGGCTATTTGCAACATTTTACATTGAAACGGTTTAGCGCGCATCTCGCATCTCAGATATGTCGGTATGAAAGATTGAGGGGTCACAGTCGGTTTCAGTTCGTAATTGGCTAGTGCAGGCGTGAACTGACGCGTTAGGACGCACAAATCGCTTCATGTCTTGACCTTTTGACGCGTTGGCGCAACCGCTGACATAGGCAGGCCGATGCTCCATGCTGGCAAATTCTTGCAAGCGTCCGAAAATGAGCGCAGCTCAATGATGGGATCGCGAGGATCAAAGTCAATTGAACTTTCTAGCGCGGGTGACTGTCTTCAAGTGAAGTTCAGCAGAACCTAGCGCGAGCACCGGAGTGATTGAGGCTGTCGTGCTCGTCCAATGAGTCGCGTATTTCCCCGCGTAGCAAGTGAGTACGCCGCCTAGAATCACCAGCACCAGCAATACAAACAGCAGGCTGAAGAATAACCAGAAGACCAGAAGTTCCCGTACGCGGTAGGAATACACGCTAAATACCAGGAGCGGCCCAGAGAATTGCCACACGCGACGGATTCCCCGTAACTGATTCAAAGATTTGTCTATCTCGCTCAACTTGGAGTGGAAGGCGGTCTTCCGGGGTGTAGATGAGGAAAACGGCGAGATGAGGGACATCGTCCGGCCCAGCCTTGCATCGCGGCCAATGTCGCTCAGTCTCGCAGTTTATAGCTGGAGCCTACGGGTTATGAAAACAAATAGCTGTTCTCTTTTAGACAGTCCTGCGAAGAATATTCTTGGGAGGCCGGCGACACGTTTTTACGGTCAATTGCACTACGATCGGGATCGCCGATGGCGGAACTGTCCACCGCGAATTCCATCTCCAACGAAGATTGGCTCGAGGGGATCCGACGGCTGCCGCTGCAGCTACTGTCGCCTGGCAGGCAGCTGTGCTCCACCGACAGACAAAGAGACCCTGGCAGAGATGATCGGAACCACACGTTCGCGCGTCAATTTTTTCATGAACAAATTCAGAAAACTGGGATTCATCGAATACAACGACAAAATCAAAGTCAATAAGTCTTTGTTCACGGTAGTCTTACACGAGTAAAGCGACTAGGCCGTCTCCGACAACTGGGGCGCGATCCAGGATTCGGCAGAAAAGCCCGATAGCCAAAACACGTCCAAGGCGAATGGCTCTTGGGTAGTCAACTGCACACCTTCTTAAGCCATTCGAATTCACGCCAGGTCAGGACAAATCCAGGCATTCCAATACGATACGCCTTGCCGCGCTGACGCAGATTTCAGGAGAGAGCTTGGGCGCGGGGGAGAGGGCGCTTGCGTTTCCACTCGTAGTCTTTGCGCAGCTTGGACTGGTGTTTTTTGACTTGGGATTCGAGTTCGCTGAAGGCTTTCTTACAACTGGCCCGCACGGTGGCCCCAGTGCCGGTGGCGTGCAGCGTTCCGGTTGGCAGCGATAAATTCAGCGAGCAGGAATTCTCGTCCGTGCGTGGATGCTTTGAAAATGCGCCGTGCAATTGCACGAGATCCGGCGAGTAACTCTGGAGCAGTTTTCCCAGCTTACCTACGTGACGCTCGACTTCGACCTCGACCGGTTTGTGCGACTCGACATGCTTGTAACTGATGGAGAGTTTCATGTGCGCACCTGTAGGAAAAGCTGCGAAAGAGGAGGGGGACAGGGACAAGGTTCGGCCACCACATCGGAGAAAAGCATAGCAGCCCGAAACGCCGGGGGCAACGGGGACCGGAATTTTTGCGCTTGCCTGCGTTGACACTTCTCCTGCCTTCCCTCTACTCTGCTGTCGGCGCAAATCGCGTGCGCCACTTCATGCCGCGGCGCAAATCACAAACTACACCTCGGTCAGACGAGACCAATTCTTCGGCCAGTGCCGCGCCTGACAGTATCCTGCGCGTGGGGCCCGCGGGCTGGTCTTATCCCGACTGGGCCGGCTACGTTTATCCTTTTCGTAGGACCAAAGGATTCCACGAGGCGACTTATCTTGCGGAATTCTTTGACACTATCGAGATCAACACTTCGTTCTACCAGCCGCTGCGTCCGGACCACACGGCCCAATGGATCGATCGAGTGGCGGCGAATCCGCGATTCGTTTTCACGGCCAAGCTCTGGCAGCGGTTCACGCACGATATCCGATCCACGACATCCGGCTCCACCACGGCGGACGAACGCGCTGTTCGCGCGGGCTTCGATGTACTTCGCGCGGCAAAGAGGCTCGGCGCGGTCCTGCTGCAATTCCCTTTTTCGTTTCATCGCGCTACGGAAACAGTGGCGTATCTCTCCGCCGTTCTCAAGCGCTTCGCTGACTATCCCCTGGTCGTCGAAGTTCGCCACGCTTCGTGGGATTCTCGAGAAACGCTGGAGTTGCTGCACGCCAACGGCGCCGCTTTCTGCAACATTGACCAACCTATCATCGGGCGATCGCTTGCGCCCTCGGCGCAGGCCACCTCTCCTGTCGGGTACGTCCGGCTCCACGGCCGGCGCTACGACTCGTGGTTCAGTGACGATGCAACGATCCCCGCGCATGAGCGTTACAACTATCTGTACACCGCCGAAGAGTTGGCCCCTTGGGTCGCGCGCGTCCGCAAAGTCACAGAGCGGGCCCGCGAGACGTTCGTAGTGACCAACAATCACTTTCAGGGCAAGTCCGTCGTCAATGCCCTACAGCTCATCAGCATCTTGAAAGGATCGAAAGTCAAAGTGCCGGAGCCGCTCCGGCGGCAGTATCCGGAACTAGAGGCCATCGCTGATACTCCGCCCGCCGAGCCGATGCTGTTTCCGATGAGAAGAGGAAGTAAAGACGTAATGAAGTAAGCATGCAACGACAGAAACTCGTGCCGTATTTTCGGCTAGCAACTTGTCCCCCTCCCCCCATTCTTTGCCAAGAGTGCGGAATCTCTTGAAAATAAGAGAGTTGAGTTTTTGGAGAGTGCAAAAAAGTGCAAAAGAATGCGCAAGAATGTGAAAAGAAAGAACTTAAATACTGTAGCGAGTGATGAGCGGCCCCTCGGCTTCGCTCCGGGTGAACTCGCTCCAGAATGGGAATTTTGGGCACATACCCGGCAGTTTTCGGAGACGGGTCAGTCTGTGATACAAGCATCGTTCCGAGACGATTGCTTGGAGGTCGGCACTCACTCTGTGACGACACAGATCCCGCGTAAGAGACTGACCCGCGCCAGTTATGAGGGGCACCCGTTCGGAAGAATGGAAGCAAGGAGGGCAACAAAAATAAACGTCAACTTCCCCACCCTTGCACAACCCAACCCGCAAGGATGGGGCACCCGCAGAAAGAAAAGGCAAAATCAAAGCCTGCCGCACCTCCCTGATTTTCCCGGATTGGTTTTGATCCTGAGCGCATAATAATTGGATCTGTCCGATATCGGCGGAGCAAATCAATCGTCCAACGAACTCCAGCGCAGCTCTCCAAGTATCTGGACCGCAGCGGCCTTGGGATCGTCCCCTGGCCATAACGGCTGCTGTGCTGTTCGTCATCTCTTCGGCGTTCCCTGCGGTCGCTGGCCTGTCGAGAAACACGGCGGCCTTCCCAAAATGGGAAGCCACCGCCGTTTAGGTTTTTCCGTTTTTTTCTTCATCCTATTTTCGTTCGTGCTGCGCCGTCAGAAATGGACGACGAAGCCGAGCGAGAGGCGCGTGCAATTGGCGGTCTGGCCGGAGTTGCGCAGGCCTACGTAGTCCAGTTGGGGGCGCAAAGCGAGGTGCGGAAGAAGACCGACATCCACTCCGCCGCCGAAACTATAGGCGAACTGGTTGGACGAGCCGCCGCCGGATCCGGCGGTCAAGCGCGACCCGCCAATCAGGAATTGCGCAAAGGGATTGAATTTGAAGGGGTTGCGCAAGGACACGCGGGGGCCGAAGAGATAGGTGTAGGTGTTGAGGGAAACGCCGCCGGGAGAGGCGTGGTAGCCGCCGAAGTCGCCGACGATACCGAGCCACCTGTTGGGGTTATAGGCGACAGAGCCGCTAACGCCGTTCTGGTTGATGCCCCCGGAAGCACCCAGGCGGAAATAGGAGTAGCCGACGGAGGCGTCGACGGACTGGGCGCGCGACGGAAGGGCGAAGAGGAACAGCCCGAAGCTAAGCAGGAGCAGTCGTCTCATAGGAATCGATCCTTTCGAGCGTGATTGAGCGTTGAGAATCCGAGCCGGAAGGGCACGGTAAGGGCAGGGTGGGTAGCCTTCCCCAACGGCAGATACTATTTTGATGCAGCGAGGGGGAATTGGCTAGGGATAGAGGAGAGATTTATTGGGTTGCAATGGCGGAGCTGGCGTTGGCCAAGAGTAGCTGGCGCAAACTATGACGGCCGGGGGAGTCCGGATATTCCTGGCTATTGTCTCATTACTTTGCGGATGCGGCGACGGCTTTGGATTTTCCGTTTTTTGATTTGGCCGGCTTCGACCAGCCACCTAGATCCAGGGCTACTTGCATGCAGGCGTCGCACAGTTCATCGGCAAGAGTGCGGTCGACCAGGGTGCGAGCGACGACCATGCCTCCGATGCACAGTGTGGCAATGCCTTGCGCAGTGGCGCGGCGGGGGCGGCCGTTCTCGGTGAGGCTACGCTCGAGTACGCTGACCATGGAGCGGAAGACGGCCTCGAAGGCGCTCCTGGCGGAGTTGCCGCTGCGGGCGACGTCGGTGGGCAAGGGGACCATGGGGCAGGAATCCTCAACGTTTTCAAAATGCTGGCGGGAGAGATAGGCGCGGACGACTCGGGGGCCTACGTCGCCGGAGGAGAGGTCCACTTTGACGCCTTCCCAACAACTTTTCCAATTGGGGTCGGTGAAGAAGCAGGTGAGGACCTCGGCGTAGAGATCGCTCTTGCTTTTGAAACAGCTGTACAAGCCGCTGTGGGTCAAGCCCGCGCCGGACATGATCTGCTGGATGGAGACACTCTCGACACCATGGCGATTGAAGAGCTTGCGGGCGCTATCGATGATGGTTTTTGTTCACGACTGCGCGGTGACCGACGGCCTAAAGGGCATGGGGGCTCCTGTTTTTGAGGTGCCGAAGTATGCTACGAAGAGGGTTACACTTTCCACGAAAAGATTATCTTGAACATATTTTGGCGAGGTCGTTTTATGCCGGAGGGTCGCGCGGCAAATTCTGGAGGAGAAATGATGAGCGATAGCAAAAAGACACGCGCATTGGTGAGTACGCCGACACGGCGGCAAGTGATCGCCGGTGTGCCCGTTGCGTTTGGGGGACTGAGCCTGGGGTCAGCGATGAGTTGGGCGGCAGCGGAGGAGGAGATTTCGCATACGGCAGAATCGATCCACCAGGAGCCCATTTTCAAAGCGAGCCGGAAGCGGGTGTATGAAGCGCTGACGGACGCAAAACAGTTTGACAAGGTCGTGCAGTTTAGTACGGCGATGAAATCCGGCATGGCGCCAGGAGCCAAGCCCACGGAGATCGGTCGTGAAGCGGGCGGGGCGTTCGCGCTATTCGGGGGCCACGTCACGGGAAGGCAGCTAGAGCTTGTGCCGAACGAGCGCATTGTCCAAGCATGGCGATCGCGAGACTGGGATCCGGGAGATTACTCGATTGCGAAATTTCAGCTGGTGGAGCAAGGGGCCGGAATCAAGATCGTGTTTGACCATGCCGGATTTCCTAGAGGCAAAGCGGAACACCTGGCGGAGGGATGGAGAATGAATTATTGGGAGCCACTGGAGAAATTCCTGGGTTAGCTACTTCTTGAAGAGATTTTCGAAGGCCTGGCGGGCGTCCGTGTGGCGCAGGGGTGCAGCAGGGGGCGCGGAACCAGGAGCTGGCGGCTGAGTATAGGAAGTTGGGGCGGTATCTTTTTCGATGGTCATGCGGAATTCGTAAGAGGTGCAGGCGTTTTTGGCATCTTTGGGAGAGATGCGTTCCGGGATCGGCTGGGTGCATTCAAACTGCGCGCCGGAATCGAAAAAGCGGCACTGTTTGCAGCAGTGCAATTCGAACTGGCACTTGGGACATGTGCCCTTGGGATCGAATCCCGGAGTGAGAACGGCGCCGCAATTGGCACATCGCGCGCGCGTGACGGTGCCCACCATGCGCGGTGTGCGGGGGCCGAATTGGTCGGCGCCGCGCGGACCGCCGGCGGGCGGCTTGCGGTCGTGCGACTTGTCTTTTTTATCGGTTTTTTCCGCGTCGCGGTAACCGCGGTGACTGTACTTTCGATCCACAAAGGCCTCCGTTCGCCCGTTTCGACGGACTGCCACAACTACAAGTCGTGCTCACGCGCTGTTGCGCCTGCCAACTTGGCTTGTATCCAATCGGATTGTTACACTCGGCCGGACCGCGCAATCGTTCCCTAGAGTTTGCTTGCAGAAATGCGTAAGTCCAACGAGCAGGAGATGGGACATCTATGTTTGTAGCCCTCTGGGAGTACGAAGTCAAGCCAGGTTGTGAAGAAAGATTCGAGAACGCCTATCGCCCGGCGGGTGACTGGGCTCGGCTCTTCCAGAGCGACTCGAACTACCGCGAGACTCGTCTTCTGCGCGATCCCGTTCGTCCTGCGATTTACCTCACCCTCGATTTCTGGAATTCGCGCGAAGCCTACGAACAGTTCATGGCCGCCCACAAAGACAGGTACAAGATGCTGGACGCCGCGGGGCAAGAACTAACGAGCAAGGAGCGCCGCATCGGCTGGTATGAACTGGTTGGGCCGTGAACGGATATCGGGCAGGGTTTTCAGTTGTTAGCTGTTAGTTGTTGGTTGTTAGTTTTAAGCGTGAGCCACCCCGCTGGGGTGGTTATGCGACCCTGAAACTCTATCAGAGCTCGATGGCATGGGACAGGCGGACTTGGTGCAGCTAGTAGGACTGCACATGAGCCGGTGGAAAACCGAGGCCCACTTTTCCTCTTGGTTGGGACTTTGCCCGGACAACCGGATCAGTGGCGACCGGGTCCTGCGCCGAGGCCCGCGGCGTGTGATCAACCGTGCTGCGACGGCCCTGCGCATGGCAGCGACCACGTTGATTCGCAGCCGCAGCTACCTTGGAGCCCAGTACCGCCAATTGCGCAGCAAGCTCGGCGCCCCGAAAGCCATTACGGCGATGGCCCACCGGCTCGCCCGACTGGTCTATCGCATGCTGAAGTGCGGTCAACAGTACGTCGACAAAGGCGCCGAGTACTACGAGCAGAGAAACCGCCAACAACAAATCGAGTTCCTCAGAAAGAAGGCAGCGCAACTCGGCCTCCGGGTCACACCAACCCAGGCTTGAATCTATCAACCAAGAAGGTTCTGAGGAGTCGTTGGAAGCTATTTCAAAACTCCCATTTGGCCCTTTTAAGTCATTGATTCGCAAGATGCCGAATGAAGTTTTGAACTGCGTTCTCGTTTATTGTTTTTCGTTCCCATCCCCGTGGTTTTTTCGCTCCTGGGTTTCTTGTTATCAGCTACCGGACGCTGTGTTCTGCCTCCCAAGCCACATGGCGATGAATCCATCGGGCGCGAGATCCGGTTGCAGAAATTTTCTGGGTGCGCCGGCGGTACGAAGCAGAGCTTCGGCTGCGAGATAGCCGCTGCGCACGGCGCCTTCCATCGTCGCGGGCCAGCCGGTGTCCGTCCAGTCGCCCGCCAGGAACAAACCTGCCAAGGAGGTCTGCTGTTTGGGACGCCAGCGATCGACTCCCGGCTCCGGGGAAAACGTCGCTGCCGCTTCTTTTATGACGGTGGCCTTCAGCAATTCGGCGTCACGAGCCGCGGGCAGAGCCTGCCAGACTTCTCCTAAACAGAGGTCGATGATCTCCTGGCGAGGTTTCTGCAGCAAATCGTAAGACGCGCTGATAACCAGTTGCAAGTACTGTCCCGCGGGAACGGTCTTCTCTTTACCGTTCGAATCGGCGTAGAGAGCGGACTTATTGAAGATCCACTGTGTGGTGGTGTCCAGGAGCGTCAAGAAGGGCCCCCTCATCACCTGCCGGTCAAACCAGAAATGAACTCCGGTGATCGGAGCGACTTTGATTTTGTCCAGATTTGCGAGCGAGGGAAGGCTCTGCTTCACGCTCTCCGGAAGCAGCTCGGCCAGCGCGGTGTGGGGCACTGCGAATATGTAAGCATCGGCCGTTTCTTCGCGCCCTTCGTCGAAGCGAACTCCGGAGAGTTCGCCATTTTCCATTTTCAGGCCGCGCACCGGAGCGCGCAGAACCACTTCCCCGCCGCGGCGCTCGATTTCCGACTTGCCTCCATCGTAGAGATTGGTGAGCGGGACGGTGGGCACTCCCATGCGATAGCCGGTGCTATTGGAGAGGAAAGCTTTCCAGAAAACGTCGACGCCGAAGCGCGCGTCGGTGCGATCAAGTTCCTCGTCGAGAGCGCTGACGAGGACAACGCGCCAGAAACGTTCGATGGCGCGTTTCGTTTGGCCGCGGCGGCGGAGCCATTCGAGCATGGAGATGCCGCCGCTTTCGTGCAGGTCCGGCGGCTTAAGCTTGGTCCGCAGAATATCGAGCATGGCGCGCGCGATGGAAAGCTTGTCCAGCAAAGCCAGCGGCGCAAAGGCCGCGAACGATCCGCTGAGATGAAACGGCGCGGGCAAGAACCCGGCTTGCATCTCGCCATGGCGGCCCTGGGGGTCCAGGAAGAAGAGGCGGTCGAAGAACTTGATTTTGCCGGCGGCGCCGATGCGCATGTAGAAATCTTCGAGATTTGTGCAGCATCCCAGAGTCACGTGCTGACAATTGTCGACATGCTCGCCGTCGGGCAACACGTAAGAGGTTGCGCGGCCGCCAAGATACGGACGCTGTTCAAACAGACGTACGCGCCAGCCGGATTCAGCCAGCGCGACGCCGGCTGCCAGTCCCGCCAGCCCGCCGCCGATCACGATCACGCTTTTCAAGGATATTCTCTTCCGTGTGGCGGCCGAAGCGCGCCTTGGCAACGAACATCATTTTTTCCGCTTTGGGAAGCCGCACACGCTCGCCGAAGACGGCAAAGTCCAGCGACTCGATGCGTGCGAGCAAGGCGCTATAAGTATGAACCAGCAGCCACAAGGCGCCGCGGCTGTCCGCATCGATGAGCCCGAGCAAAGCAGAACCTTCTTCATAGAGTTGCCAGGCGCGTTCGGCTTCGAAACGCAGCAATTCGCGAATGCCGAGAGTTGCTTCGCCGCGGCCAAAGTCTCCCGGTGAAACTCCGTAACGCTGCAGATCTTCTTCAGGGAGATAGACGCGCCCGAGTTTGTAATCCTCGTGTACGTCGCGAATGATGTTCGTCAGTTGAAAGGCGAGGCCCAGTTTTTCCGCCAGGTCCAAGGCACGCGCGTCGCTGAAGCCGAACACGTGCGTGCAGGTGAGTCCAACCGTGCCGGCCACGCGATAGCAATACTCGCGCAGGCGATCGAAGGTCGGATACGTCTGCACCGTTAAATCCATCTCGGCGCCGCTGATCAGGTCGTGAAGATAGCGCGCGGGCATTTTGTAACGGTGCATGGTGTCCACGAGCACGGGCAAGATTTCGGCAGCGCCGCTCAAGGCCGACACAGGCGTGGCCATCGCAGCGTTGCCATCGAAAAGTCGTTCCTGCCCGGTGATAGCTTGATCGAGAGCGGCGCGCCACCTCGCAAGACCGCGCTGCTTTGCCGCGAGGTCCGCGCCTTCGTCCGCAACGTCGTCCACAAGGCGCATGAAGGCGTAGAGAGCAGCCAAGCCATCGCGCTTCGCCCCTGGCAGGAGGAAGAAGGCGTAATAGAAGTTGCTGTGGGAGGCGCGGGCGATGCGGTGGCATTCTTCGTACGATTTCGCCAAGTTCATCTGGTCAGAGGGCGCAGCATGCTGCGCCCCTACAACTGCCGGCGGTGGCGCTTTCTCAACCGAGATCGAATCTGTGTTTACCAGGTGTTTTACCAACGTGCGGCCTAAGAGCGCCGCTTGCTTCATCTTGCTAACGGCCGGACGGTGGTGGAGAGTGTCATATCCCATCGCTTCGATGGCGTCGAGAACGGCCAAACCACCGCGGGTAAACATCTCCAGGTCCACACTGAGGCGTGCACCCACCATTTTTGCCAGCGGCTTGCCGGCGGCAAAGAGGAGCCGCGTGCGAGCCATCAGATCCTTCATCAAGCGCACGTAGCGCTCATCGAAGCGCCGCTCGAGGATGTCGCTCTCGGAGAGCCCCTGCGCCGCAGCCGCATCAAGCGGAATGTAAATCCGTCCGATCTCCAGGTCACGAGAGACATCCTGCCAGAAGTTCGCGAGCTGAAGCGCCGTACAAGTTGCATCCGACAAACGCTGGCGTTGTTCGTCGCGGTAACCGCACAGGTACAGCACCAGCCGTCCCACCGGATTTGCCGAATACCTACAATAGCCGAGCACGGCATCCCAGTTCGGATAGCGCTTCACGGTCTGGTCCTGACGGAAAGCTATCAGAAGATCCGCGAAGGGCTGCTTGGGAATATCTTTCGGGACGATCGTCTCGCGCAGCGCTACGAAGACCGGGTGTGAAGGTTTTCCCTGGTAACACCTATCCAGCTCGCGCTCCCACCAATGGAGCAATTCCAGGGCGCGCGCCGCTTCGGGAACTTCGTCGCCAAGGTCATCAGCCCATCGGCAGTAAGCATAGAGGTTGTAGAAATGCTGGTGCAGTGCTTTGGGGAGGAGCCACGATACAACGTTGAAGTTCTCGTAGTGATGCGTCGCCAGCCAGCGCGTGTACTTCTGCGCCACTTCGGACGAGCAACCGGGCTCAGGCGCGTGCCGCGTGATGTCGATTTCACCGGGGAGCAACATCAGAAGAGAGGTTCCTCGCTCTGCAAATCCGCCCGGAGCGCAAATGGCACGCTTCGCTCGGTCCCGCAGAACCGTCGTGGATGCGGAAACCACAAATAACGAGTGGGTTTGGTTTGCACCGGAAAACTACGGCCGCACGGCCAACTTGATCTCGCCGCTGCGCGACTTCATGCGCGCAAACGCCTGCGGCAGGTCCGCCAGCCGGATTTCTTCGGTGACGAAATCACGAGCCGAAATGTCCCCGCGCCGGATGGCTTCCAACGCTTCGCGAAAGAACCGCGGCGTGTGATGAAAGGGTGAAATCAGCTTGATCTCCGAGTAGTGAATCGCCGCCGGGTCGATTTCCACGCGGGTGCCCGAAGGCAAGCCGCTAAAGAAATTCACAACACCACCGCGCCGCACCATCGCCAGGGCCTGCTGCCAGGTGGCCGGATTGCCCGCCGCTTCGACCACGGAATCAGGTCCAAGCTGGTCTTCCGTAAGCGCTTTTACCGCGGACACGACATCACCCGTCTCGGTGACGTTGAAGGCCGCCACCGCGCCCAGCCGCTTGGCAATATCGAGCGGCGCCGCGCGGCGCGCTAATGCGATGACGCGCACTCCGCGCCTTGAAAGCATGCGGACAAACTTTAATCCGATAGGACCGCAGCCGATCACCGCGGCGGTATCTCCGGCACGCACTTCCATTTCGTGAATTCCACGAAGCACGCAGGCCAGGGGTTCGG
>WNGC01000627.1_pt1 | contig 20700 bp, 20 predicted proteins | sample 5400051 | NCBI WGS metagenome assembly WNGC01 (sample SAMN13153368, study PRJNA577476) | soil metagenome | isolation source: 20 cm soil or saprolite under grassland replicate 2 | place: USA:California | collected 2016-06-15
CGGGGCGAGGACGCGCCAGGGATTCATGGAGATCCAGCCCCTGCTCACGCAGGTCATGGAACGCATCGACCTCCTCTATCACAAGGACAACCCCTCGGACATCACCGGGATTCCGACCGGCTACCGCGACCTCGATCGCGAGACCTCGGGATTGCAGCCGGGCGATCTCATCATCATCGCCGGACGCCCGTCGATGGGAAAGACCGCGCTCGCGCTCAATATGGCCGAGCATGTTGCCGTAGAAAACAAACTTCCGGTGGCGGTGTTCAGCATGGAGATGTCGGGCAGCCAGCTGGCGATGCGCATGCTCGGCTCGATCGGGAGGCTGGATCAGCACAAGCTCCGCACCGGTCGCCTCTCCGACGACGACTGGAATCGCCTGACGAACGCCGTCGGGAAGCTGCACGACGCGCCCATCCTGGTGGACGAATCGGGTGCGCTGAACGCGCTCGAGCTGCGCGCCCGCGCGAGGCGGCTGCACCGGCAGTACGGCGCGCTCGGTCTGATCGTCGTCGATTACCTCCAGCTCATGCAGGCGACGAGCGAAGGCGAGAACCGCGCGACCGAGATCTCCGAGATCTCGCGCTCGCTCAAGTCGCTCGCCAAGGAGCTCAAGGTTCCCGTGGTGGCGCTCTCGCAGCTCTCCCGTGCGGTCGAGCAGCGCACCGGCCCGAAGCGCCCGATCATGTCGGACTTGCGTGAGTCCGGTGCGATCGAGCAGGACGCCGACCTGATTCTCGCGATCTACCGAGAAGAGGTCTACACGCCGGACACGCCCGAAAAAGGCGTGGCCGAAATCATCATTCTCAAGCAGCGCAACGGCCCCATCGGCACTGTCAAGCTGACCTTCCTCGGGGAATACACCCGCTTCGAGAATTACGCGCAGTCCGGCGCGTTCTAGCTTTTCAGTTTCGCGCCGCGCTCACTAGCGCGTCCCAGCGCTCCACCCGAATCCGCGCGATGATCTGAAAGTCCGCGCCCAGCGGCCGGATCACGGCCGCTTCGCCTTCGGCGAGGTAGGGCGGACCGGCGACGCTGTGGAACGGATTGCCGTGGCTGACGACCGCGACGTTGCTTCCCGCGCGTACCGGCGTGGCCAAGATCTTTCGCAGGGCGGCGTAGCGCTCCGAGCCCGCCGGAGCGCTAGGACCGCCGCGCACTTCCTGCATCCTCTCCGCGCGCCCGAAGATGAGCTGCGCCGTTTCCACGGTGCGGCAGAAGGGACTCGCGAGAACGCGCTCCACGGGAATGCCCAGATGCCGGATTGCCGCAGCGGTAGCCCGCGCATCGGACCGGCCGCGGTCGATGAGGTTGCGCTGATTGGCGCAGTCCTCGTAGCTCTTCATTTTTTCGTCGTTCTGGCTGAAGTCGGTCGCCGCGTGGCGGAAGTAGAGGATATAGCCGCCTTTGCGTAATTCGGCGAGCAGCTCCGCAGGCGGCAGCTCGCGCGACGGCAGCGAGCTGCGTTCCGATGCGGCGGTCTGTGGCCATGCGGGCGCGCACAGCAGCCATGCGAGGAGCGCGAAGGCGAATCGGGTTCTGTTCATCGGCGGGTACCGATTGTACGTGCGGTGGCCCGGAAACGGACGTATTTGACAACAGTAATGAGAATAGTTATCATTTTTATATGAAATCGAGTCCCCGCAAAAAATCGACGTCAAATCAAAACCCTGAACCGGAGATGCCTTTTCAGGGGGAGCGGGTCATGAGCAACCAGCTCCTCGGCGAACGCCGCGAGCTGATCATCGAGCACGACGGTCGAGAGTACCGTTTACGCCGCACGCAGAACGGCAAACTGATTCTCACCGCTTAGATTCCGAACTCCTTAGGCTCGAGGCAAAGTCCCGATGCTCCAAATGCTGGTAGTCACGCTGCGAGAGGGGATAGAAGCATTTCTCATCGTCGCCATCGCCGTCGCCTATCTGCGCAAGACCGGCCGCGACGCTCTGGTGCCCGCAGCTTGGTGGGGCACGGGCATCGCAGTGACGCTCTCGATCGTGCTCGGCGTGTTCCTCGCCGAGTTCGCGGTGCTGCCGATCTGGGAGGCGGTGCTCGCCGCCGTGGCGGCCGCACTCGTGATCTCGATGGTGGTGTACATGCTGAAGCATGCCAAAAAATTGCGCGGCGAGATCGGTGGTCGCATCGAAACCGCGAGTCGGTCCCCGGGCACGGGTGCGTGGATCGGAGTGTTTCTGCTGGTGCTGCTGATGATTACGCGCGAGGGCATGGAGATGGCATTCATCACCGCGACGCTCGCGCGCCAAGAAGAATCCGTGCATATGTTTTGGGGCGCGCTCGTCGGCATCGCGCTTGCAGGGGCTCTCGCATGGGGCTGGTCTCGCTACGAGCACCGCGTCAATCTCGGGCTTTTTTTCCAGGTGACCTCGATCTTCCTCGTCTTATTTGCGCTTCAGCTGCTCGTGTACTCATTCCACGAGGCCACCGAGGCGAACGTGCTGCCGATCAACAATCAGTACTGGCACATCGCTACCGAACCGTACGGACCCGAAGGCGAGTACGGCGCGATGTTGTCCTATGCCCTGGTGCTATTGCCCGGCCTTTGGATCGCTTGGTCGATGTTCGGCGGGAAGCGCAAGACAGGTCCCGCCGTATCCGCGAACTCCTGAGAACGCCTCCGTCTAGGGAATTTCAGGGAGCCAGCCAGTCAGCGTCGAAGCTGAGTTAGCCAGCCATGTTCCAACTCGCTAGTCAACTCAGTAGGAGACGCAATGAGGCAATCCACTTTGGCTCTGGCACTGGCCGCCGCATTGGCGAACACCCCCGCATTCGGCCAGGCGACCGTCGAGGACAAGCTGCAAATCCTGCAACAGGAAATAGACGATCTTAAGGCGCAGGCTCGAAGAGCAGCGCCGCCCGTGCAGCAGCCCGCGGCTCCGTATTCGCCGGATTACAGCTCTCCGCTCGACCGGAGTCTCGGCCTGGGCAGCGGAGCGACCAATATCACCGGTTACGGCGAGGTGGGTTACAGCAAGTTTCGCCAGAGCGGCAACGCAACGGCCGACCTGCAGCGCTTCGTGTTGGGCTTCAACCACCGGTTCGACGAGCGGCTCAGCTTTCATTCGGAGATCGAGATCGAGCACGCCGTCGTCAGCAAGGACGACAACGGCGAAGCCGAAATCGAGCAAGCCTGGCTCAACTACAAGCTCAGCGACGCGGCGAACGTGAAAGGCGGACTGTTCCTGGTCCCTCTCGGCATCCTCAACGAAACCCACGAGCCGCCGACCTACTACGGGGTGATGCGCAATCAGGTTGAGACCCGCATCATTCCCACAACCTGGCGAGAGCTGGGTGCGGGCGTTCACGGCGCCGTCGGCGAAGGCCTCAGGTACGACGTAGGCATGACGACGAATTTCGACTCGGGCAAGCTCGACGATCCGACCACGGGTATCCGCAGCGGGCACCAGGAAGGGCAACTCGCCAACGCCCGCAATCTCGCCGTCTACGGCGCGCTCAACTACCGGCGCCCGGGCCTGCTCGTCGGCGGCGGTGTCTTTACCGGCGATACCGGGCAGAACGGTGCATCTAGTCCCGCGTTGCAGGGGGTGGCGGCCCGCCTCACGCTGTGGGATGTCCACGCGCAGTACCGCGTCGCCGGGCTGGATCTGCAAGCGCTCTACGCGGCGGGCTCGCTCGGTGACCCCGACAGGCTCAACTCCGCGATCCTTGCGAATGCGAACGCAAACGGAACCACGCTCTTTGCCGCGCCCAAGACGTTCAAGGGGGGGTACGTCCAGGCTGCGTATCACGTCTACAAGCGGGGCAATTTCGACATCGCGCCTTTCGTCCGCTACGAGCGCATCGATATCAGGCAGCAGGAAGATCCCGCCAACGGCCAGTTCCAGGATCCTAGCAATATCGAACGCATCAGGACCTTCGGTGTGAATTTCTGGGTCCATCCGCAGGTGGTGCTGAAGGCCGACATCCAGCGTTACGCGACCGACAAATCCAGGGACCGCTTCGATCTCGGCCTGGGATTCATGTTCTGATGAATCGGAGACCACGCCGCTCGCTTGCGTTGTTGACGTTGGCGCTAGTGGCCGGGCTTGCCCGCGGCGAGGTCTATCAGCAGCCCGATGCGTTCGTCGCCGAGGTATTCGGCGTCGAGCCGGTGCCCAAGGTGCTCTGGCTCACCAAACCGATCCAGGCCGAGGCGGGCGCGATCCTCGGCCATTCACCTGCGCAATTGCGGCAACGCTATTGGAGCGACGGCCGCAAGAGCGTGTGGATCCTCGAGGAAATCGGCAAGGAGGAGCCGATCACCGCGGGGTTCGTCGTCGCCGACGGGCGCATCGAGCACGTGCGCGTGCTCGTCTATCGCGAAAGCCGGGGCGGTGAAGTACGCCAGCCTCCATTCCTGAGGCAATTCCGCGACGCGAGGCTCGCGCCGGGTAACCGTCTCGATCGCGACATCGACGGTATCGTAGGCGCGACACTGTCGGTCGGCGCGATGGAGCGCATGGCGCGGCTCGCGCTCTACTTCGACCGCAAGAGCCGCGAGCGGTAAATGTCGCCGAGACTCATCCTGCTGCGGTTGCTGCGGCGCTGGCACGCGCGCATCGGTTTCGCGGCGGTATTGTTTTTCCTGATCCTTGCGGTGACGGGCTTCGTCCTGAACCACGGCGGCGATCTCAGCCTGGACACAAAGTACGTGCACGCGGCATGGCTTGCGCGCTGGTACGGGCTCAAGGCCGAGGGGCCTCGCCAGGCGTTTCGCTCGGGGCGCCACGCTCTGGTCGCCGCAAACGGCCGCTGGCTCTTCGACGGGCAGCTCTTCGGCGAGAAATTCCCGCAGCCGGTCGGTCTGGTCGAGCTGCCCGACATGGTGGTGGTCGCGAGCGATGCGGCACTCTACCTTTACCGTAAAGACGGCGGGCTGATCGACCGATTGGAGCGAAGCGCTCTCCCCGGGACGCCCGTGCGCGCGATCGGATCGAGCACGCACAAACTCGTGCTGCGCACGGGGTCGGGCGTCTTTTTGAGTGCCGAAGCGCTCTCCTGGCAGCCGGCACCGCCGCAGAACATCGTCTGGTCCGCGCCGGTCGAGCTTTCCGCGGCCGAGCGCAGCGCCTACGAGCAAGCCCTCGCGCCGGGCGTTTCCGTGCAACAGCTGCTTCTCGATCTGCACAGCGGAAGATTTGCAGGTCGCTACGGGCCGCTAGTGGTCGACGCGCTGGCGGTGCTCCTCGCCGTTCTCTCGCTCTCGGGAGCGTGGCTCTTTCTCAGACGGCGGCACCGGCATTGAGAATGCGCCCGCGCGGGCTCGCATTGTTCTTCGTGGCGTTCATCACGCTGCCGCCGGCACGAGCCGCCGCAGTCGAGTACCGGGCGAGCGCCTACGTCTTCGGAACGCTCGCGGAGATTACGGTCATCGACCCCCACCCTGCGCACGCGCAAGCAGTGGTCGGGCGAGTCTTTCGCGAGTTCGACCGCATGCACCGCGAGTTGCACGCATGGAAGCCGGGCGAGTTGGTCGCACTCAACCAGGCGATCGCCCGCGGCGAGAAAAATATCCGGACCAGCGGCGAGATCGCGGCGCTCATTCGCGAGTCGCAGGTGCTCGCCGCGCGGTCGGGCGAGCTTTTCAATCCTGCGATCGGAAAGCTTGTGGGCCTATGGAGTTTTCATGGCGAGAAGCCCGGGGGGCCGGTGCCGGACGCAAACGAGATCGCGCGAATCGTCGCCCAACATCCGCACATGAGCGATCTCCGCGTGCGGGGGGATACCGTCACGAGCGCCAATCCGGCGGTGCAGCTCGACTTTGGCGGCTACGCCAAGGGCTACGCGCTCGATCGTGCGGCCGACCTCCTTCGCGCAGACGGCATCAGGAACGCGCTTATCAATGTCGGCGGCAATATCATGGCGCTGGGCGACCATGCCGGACGTCCCTGGCATATCGGCCTCGATTCCCCCCGCGGCAAGGGTTTCGTGGCCACGCTCGACCTGAAGGACGGTGAGGCCATCGGCACTTCAGGCGACTACCGGCGCTATTACGAGATCGACGGCAAGCGCTACGCGCATATCATCGATCCGCGTACCGGTTATCCGGTCGCCGGAGTCCAATCGGTGACGGTGCTGGTGCTCAAACAGGCAGGTGCGGGTGCGTTGTCCGATGCGGCATCCAAGCCGATTTTCATCGAAGGACTCGATGGCTGGCGGCGTGCGGCGGCACGCATGGGGATTTCTTCGGCGATGCTGGTCGACACGGACGGCGCAATTCACGTTACCAGCGAGCTGAAAGAGCGGCTACGCCTCAGCCAGCCGTACTTCGTCGGTGAGCTCGTGCAGTAGCCGTTCGGGCTACGCGAATCCGTATCGCCGCGCCGGGCCAGGATCGAGGAGTTGATAGCGGTTCTTGCCGGTCGCCTTGGCGCGGTACATCGCGAGGTCCGCGCGCTTGAGCAGGACATCGGCCTCTTGCCCGTCGCGTGGATAAAGGCTCAGGCCGATGCTCATCGTGACGCGCGCGCGGTTGCCGCGCAGCTCGTAGTCGCCGCGGCAGCTTACAAGAAGCTTGTCCGCCATATTCGCCGCGATCTGGGGGTCGAGAACCTGCTCGAGAATGGCGACGAACTCGTCCCCGCCCATGCGTGCGACGGTGTCGGTTTTGCGGACCGCGGCTTGCAGACGCACCGCAAACTGGCGCAGCAACTCGTCGCCGGCGTCGTGCCCGAACGAGTCGTTCACCAGCTTGAAGTGATCGATGTCGATCGAGAGCACGGCAAAGCCGTGGCGGGTGCGGCGCGCCGTCGCCATTGCGAGCGAGAGCCTGTCGTGAAACAGGTTGCGGTTCGGCAGGCCCGTCAGGCTGTCGTAGAACGCGAGGCTCTTCAGCGTCTCGGAAAGTTTCAGGAGGCTCAGGTCTTGCAGAAAATGGATAAAGTGCGTGATGCGCCCCTCGCTGTTGCGCAAAGGGTAGGCGGATTCGAGCACGTGAAGCGCGTTGCCGCTGCCGGTGCGAAACTGCGTTTCCTCCTGCCATGGCCGGCCGGCAAGCAGCTCGCGCTTCATCTGCTGGTGCCGCGAAATACTGCCGGAAAACCGGAACCAGGCGAGATCGGCGCCCCAGATTTGGGCGGCCTCCAGCTCGAGCATTCTGTGCAAATGCGGGTTGGCGTACTCCACCGATCCCAGCGGCAGGGTCACTGCGACGCCGATCTGTATCTGCTCGATGAGTTGGGAAAGATCGTGTCTTCGCCAGGTCACGGGATGCATGCCGGCGGTCTGCCGGAGCTCGCCACATACGCGACGCCGTGATGTTACTATCGGTTTGAAAAAAACGCAACCAAGAGTAACCGTTTGCGGTCTTGCTTGGTGATAGTTTTCACGGCATGACCGTGGTGGAAGAAAAAGAGGACTTCAGCAGGCGCCTCAAGGAAGCCATGCGCAAGGCGCGCGTGGACGCCGGCGGGCCTACGCGCTTCGCGCGCGAGTTCAACTTACGGCACCACGGCGAGCCGGTGACCGCACAGACGGCGCGCAAATGGCTCTACGGCAGCGCGCTTCCCACGCAGGACAAGTTGCGCACGCTGGCGCAGTGGTTGGAGGTCTCCCCCCAGTGGCTGCGCTATGGCGAGGCGGAACGCTCCCATACAGCGGTGGCAAAGCAGGACGCCGTGTCCTACGCGGTGGATTCCGCCTGGCTTGAAAAGAAGTTCGACTCGCTCAGCGAGCCGCACAAGAAGATGGTTCTCGAAATCACGCGTGCGCTGCTGCGGCTGGAAGGGAAGCAGTAGCAATGCATTTCACCGCCCATGGGAGAGGGCAGGTGAGGGGTCACGCTAAGCGCACGTACTCGTAGTCCACCGGCAGGTTGTTGACGCCTCGCTCCGGAGGCGCGATCCACGCCGCCATTTTTCCTGGCTCGACCACGCGCCGCATCAGACTCTTTACGTGGCCTCTATCGGATGCGCTCGGCAGCCAGCCGGGTATGCGTCGGTCGTGCTCCTCGCGGTCGATGGGCCGTCCATCGAGGTCGGTGGGAATGTTCGCCCAGGCGCCGATGGCGCGGCGGAACCGGCTGCTCGGCAGCTTCAGCTCGAACTTGTAACCGCCGCGCTTGATCTGCATGTTCCAGCGCTTCAGTCCGATCTCGCAATCCCTGATATAGGCGTCGCGCAGCACTTCGTTCATGGCGTTGCGCATCGGGGACTTGTCCTTCATGACTCCGCCTTTGCCGTCCGGCACTTCGATCTCGAAGCTCGAATCGGCGCAGACGTGGTCCTGGTACTGCGTAGTCTCGTCGGGACGTCCCTTGATGCCGTTGGCGAAAGTCGTTGCGGCGTTCGAGGAGACCTCCGATCCGAAGAGATCCAGGGAGGAGCTGAACCAGAAATTGAGGTAGCGCTGTAAGAGCGGCAGGTCCACCGCGCCCTGGCGGCGGATCGCCTCGGGGTCGTCGCTGCCGATCTCCTTCATCACCTCGAGCGTGCGCCGCACGATCCGGCCGAGGCCGGTCTCGCCGACGAACATGTGGTGAGCTTCCTCAGTCAGCATGAAGCGGCAGGTGCGGGCGAGCGGATCGAACGAGGACTCGGCAAGGCTCTTCAGCTGGAACTTGCCGTCGCGGTCGGTGAAATAGCAGAAGCAAAAGAACGACAGCCAGTCTTCGATTGGCTCGTTGAAGGTGCCGAGGATGCGCGGCTTGTCGACGTCGCCCGAGTGGCGCGCGAGGAGCTCCTCGGCTTCCTCGCGGCCGTCGCGGCCGAAGTAGGCGTGCAATATGTATACCATCGCCCAAAGATGCCTTCCCTCCTCGACGTTGATCTGGAAGAGATTGCGCAGGTCGTAGAGGGAAGGGCAGCTGTGGCCTAGTTTGTGCTGCTGCTCGACCGAAGCGGGCTCCGTATCCCCTTGGGTGACGATAAGGCGGCGGAACTGCGAGCGGAATTCGCCGGGCACCTGCTGCCACACCGGCTGGCCGTAGGAGTCGCCGAATCCGATGGTGCGATCCGCGATGGGATCGGCCAGAAAAATGCCCCATCGATAGTCGGGCATCTTCACCGTGCCGTAATGCGCCCAGCCTTGCGCGTCCACGCCGACGGCGGTGCGCAGATACACGTCCGAGTTGGCGAAATCATTCGGGCCAAGCTCCTTCCACCATTCGAGGAAACGCGGCTGCCAGTGCTCGAGCGCGCGCTGCAGAGTCCGGTCGTTCGCGAGATCGACGTTGTTGGGGATCTTCTCGGAATAGTCGATAGTGCTCACACGCGCTCCCGATCGAACCTTGCCCTTGCGCCGCTGCCGTACACTTTGAGCGCGCCGTGCTCGCCCACCGCGTTCGGACGAACGAAGATCCAGTTCTGCCAGGCGCTGAGTCTGCCGAAGATGCGCGTCTGCATGGTTTCCTTGCCCGAGAAGCGGAGATTCGCTTCCATTCCGGTGAGCGCGTCGGGGGAGAGGCTCGCGCGCTCCTCGATCGCGATGCGCACCTCCTCGTCCCAATCGAGATCGTCGGGCGTGAAAGTGACCAGACCCAATTCGGAGGCGCGCGTGGCGTCGAGCTTCTCGCCGATGCGCGCGTGCGCCGCCTCGACGGGTCCCGCGAGGCCGCAGTAATGCGCGGCGATGCGCGCTTCCTGACTCACCATCGGGTAGGGGTCGAAGTTCATGTGCGTGAGCGCAATCGCCGGTGCGCCCGTTTCTTCATCCGGCAGCTGGAGCATGTAGCTGCGGTCGGCGGCGAGCGCGAGTTCGAACAGCGTTCCCGCGAAGCAGGAACCCTTGTCGATGATGGCGAATAGCGTGCGCGAGGAGACATCCAGCCTCGCAAGGGTCCGGCGTAGGAAACCGACCACCTGGCGCACGAACCAATCGCTCTCGTTCGCCTTCATCGCGGCGTCGGCCGCGATGGCCTTGTCCATGTCCCCGCGCGTGTTGAATATCCAGGTGCCGATCTCGAGGTCGTTGGTGCGCAGCATCAGGATGGCGTCGTCCAGCTCGCGCGCCATCGCGAGCGGCCACCACCTGTCGCCCGCAGCGTGGATCGCTTCGAGCCCGGAGGGAACGTCCTGGCGGGGTGCGAACACCGTGATCGTCGCGGTGCGCTGTTTGCGGTCGATCACAGCGTCGACGTTGTCGTAGTGGTAGCCGTTCGCGTCTATCGTGCGCTTGAGCGCGTTGAGGGTCACGCCTTTGCCGCTCCCGCGCGCGCTTTGCGTGCTGAGCGCCGCAACCCGTTCCCTTACTGCATCCTTGAACGCCTGCGGCTTCGCGATGTGGTCGACCAGCTTCCATTGCTTGGCGCGGTCGGCGCGGACGCCTTCGCTCGTCGTGCAGAACACGTCGGCGAGGTCGCGCCGGACTTTCCGCTTGTCGGTGACGCGGGTGAGGCCGCCCGTTCCGGGGAGGACGCCCAGCAGGGGCAGCTCGGGCAGGCTCACGGTCGAGGAGCGGTCGTCGATCATCAGGATCTCGTCGCAGGCGAGCGCGAGCTCGTAGCCGCCGCCGGCGACCGTGCCGTTCACGGCGGCAAGAGCCTTGAGGCCTTCGTGGCGGCTCGAGTCCTCGATTCCGTTGCGCGTTTCGTTGGTGAACTTGCAGAAGTTCACCTTCCAGGCGTGTGTCGCCTGGCCGAGCATGTAGATGTTGGCGCCCGAGCAGAACATGCGCTCGCGCGCGCTGGTGATCACCACGCACTTCACCTCGGGATGCTCGAAGCGGATGCGGTTCATCGCGTCCGCGAGCTCGATGTCCACGCCGAGATCGTAGGAGTTGAGCTTGAGCTTGTATCCGGGTTTGAGAGCCTTGTCCTCGTTCACGTCCATCGCGAGCGTCGCCACGTGCCCGTCGCAGGAGAGCCGCCAATGGAAATAACGGTCAGGGTGCGTGTCGTAAGTGATGAGGGAAGGGGAGGGTTGGGGTTCGAGAACGGCACTCATGGGCACTCCTGATGCTAGGCGGCGACCGCCCTACGCAGCGCCGAGAGACTCCGCTCCGGAGTCTGACCGGCCGTATCCACCGTCGCATCGGCCTGTCCGTAGAGCGCGGCCCGGCCCTCGAGTATACGCCGCAGATCCTCCATCGCCTGGTCGTTCCCGGCCATCGGGCGGGTGTCGCCCTGGGCAATGACGCGCGCCATATGCTCCTCGGGCTCGGCCTTGAGCCACACCGAGAAGCAGGCCGAGAGCAGGAGTTCGTAGGTTCCGGGCTCGGAGACGATGCTGCCGCCCGTGGCGATCACAGCACGGTCGTTTTTTTCGAGCACTCTTTCCAGGCAGCGCCGCTCGTAGCGCCGGTAGCCGGCCTGGCCGTAGAGCAAAAAAATCTCCGAGAGGCTGGTGCCCGCCTCGCGCTCGATCTCGCGATCGAGCTCGATAAAGGGCGCCCCCAATGCCTTGGCGAGCCTTGCGCCCAGCGTGGATTTCCCCGCGCCGCGCAGTCCGATGAGCGCGATGCGCTTCATGCGCTCGTCGCGCGCATTGCCGTAGTCGCGCACCAGCTGCGATCGCACCGCGGCGAGCTTCTGCCGCGGGAGGCGCTTCAGGAACTGCGTCATGAGAGTCAGCTCCACGGCGTCGCCCGCGTTCTCGGCAAGCAGCTCGGTGAGCGGCAAATCGAGCGCCGATGCGATCTGACGCAGCAGCAGGATGGAGATGTTTCCCTGTCCCGCTTCGAGCTGGGCCAGGTAGCGCTCCGACACCCCTGAACCGCGGGCGAGAAGCTTGCGCGATATTCCTCGCTTGGCGCGAGCTTCTCGCACCCGGTCACCCAAAACGGCGAGGTAGTCGCGTTCGCTATGCGCATTGTTTTCACTAGTGCGAACAGCATGCTGCGGTGTTTTCTTAATGTGAATACTGGATGTGCTCACTGATGCAATATAATGCTTGCCATACGCGAGGCATGCAGTATGATGCACCTCATATCGAAACGCAAGCGGGAACGCAAACCCTCGATGGCGCTAGACCTGACCATCCTCGTCGGGACCATGACCGGCACTGCGCAGCTGGTCGCCCAGGAGCTCGAGCTCACGCTCGACGAAGGCGAGACCCGCGTCCAGACCCGTCCGATGGACGGGCTCGACGCCGGCGTGTTCTCGGGCGGCGGACTGTTTCTGATCTGCTCCTCCACTTACGGGCAGGGCGACGTGCCCGACAACGCGAAGAATCTGTACGAGTCGCTTCGTACCACGCGTCCCGATCTCTCCAATGTTCAATACGGCGTGATCGCGCTCGGCGACCGGACCTACGCGGAAACCTTCTGCAACGGCGGCAAGCGTTTCGACGCGATCCTCTCGGAGCTGGGAGCGAGGCGTATCGGCGAGATCATGTTCCACGACGCGAGCGCGGGCACGATGCCGGAGGAAATCGCCGTCGCGTGGGTGACCGGCTGGATTTCGCAATGTCGCAGCCCGGCTTACAGCCTGAGTTGACCGAAGAAGGGAGCGAATATCGTGCCCTTTCTCAGCGCCGCTGACCACTCGCTCAGCCCGCCGAAAATCCATATTCCCCGCGACTACAACGCCGCTTACGATCTGATCGAGCGCAATCTCTCCGCCGGCCGCGCGGGCAAGGTCGCGTTCGTGGACGACAAGGGTCACTATACCTTCGGCGAGCTCGCCGAGCGCGTCAACCGCTTCGGATCGGGGCTTCGGGCAATGGGCCTGGCGATGGAGGACCGGGTGCTGCTCGCGCTCACCGACACGATCGATTTCCCGACCGCTTTCCTCGGCGCGATCAAGGCGGGGATCATTCCGGTCGCGGTGAACACGCTCCTCACACCCAGAGACTACGAACACATGCTCTCCGACAGCCGCGCCAAGGCGTTGGTCGTTTCGGAGCAGCTGCTTCCCCGGATCGCGCCGCTATTGCCCGCAGCCCCGACCCGAAGCGGTTCACGCGCTCGGCGAGCTCGCCGAAGGTATATCGACCCGCGTCGTCCACGAACGCGACCTTGTCCGCGCGTCCGGCAGAGAGGTTGCGCTGGACCAAATCGTACGCGGCGTTGTAGTCGCGGGGAATATGGATTCTAGGCGGGCTGACCGAGTGGTCGGCGGCGCTGAGCGACGGCACGATTGTCACTCCCCTCTTCGATCAAGTCAGGCCGTGAGTCGGGCTTCTTTGCGGCACAGCGAGATCCAGTCGGCCACCCAACTCACCGCGACTTCTTCGGGCATGGTGCCCGCGCTAGCATCGTGCAGCATGATCTCGCCGATGCGCCTCGCTCCCAGCTCGGAGAGGATCGCGTCGAAACGCTTGCCGCCGTTGCAGAAGGTTTCTGCGTAGGTCCGGTCACCGAGCGCGATCACGCCGTACTGCACGTTGGAGAGGTCGGGGCGAGCCGTCTGAAGCGACTCGTACAGATTCTTCGCGTTGTCGGGCACGTCGCCCTGGCCGTAGGTGGACGAGCAGATCAGGAACAGGCCGCCGACGGAAAACACACCCGCATCGAGGCCGTCCATCATCACGGTCCGCACGCGTGTTTCGCCGTCGTCGAGCGTGAGCTCGAGCTCCTGCGCGACCAGTTGCGCGGTTCCGGTCATCGTTCCGACAAGGATGGTCAGCTCGAGCGCCATCGGCTTTTTTCTCGTTCCCGCTTGCGTTTCAATATCGAGTGCATCATACTGCATGGAGCACTTATATCAAGCATTATATTGCATCGGTGAGCACAACGAGTATTCACATTAAGAAACATTCACAACAGTCTGCTCGTACGAAGGAAAGCGATGCCCATAGCGGGCGTGACTACCTCGCCGTCCTCGGTGACCGGGTGCGGGAAGCCCGTGCCAGGCGAGGCATGTCACGCAAGCTGCTTGCCGGTGATTCGGGGGTGTCGGAGCGCTACCTCGCGCAGCTCGAAGGCGGACAGGGCAACGTTTCGATCCTGCTGCTGCGCCAGATAGCGACCGCCCTCAATTTACCGCTCGCCGAACTGCTCGCCGAGGACACGCGAGATGCCGTGGAGTTGACTCTCACTACGCAATTCCTGAAGCGTCTGCCGCGACAAACGCTCGCCGCCGTGCGTTCGCAGCTCGTCCGCGACTACGGCAGCGCGCGCGACGAGCGCATGAAGCGGATCGCGCTCATCGGGTTGCGCGGCGCGGGCAAATCCACGCTCGGCGCCAAGCTCGCCAAGACGCTGGGCGCGCCCTTTATCGAGCTCGACCGCGAGATCGAGCGCGAGGCGGGCACCGGCCTCTCGGAGATTTTTCTGCTGTATGGGCAGGCCGGGTACCGGCGCTATGAGCGCCGCTGCCTCGAAAGGGTGCTCGAAAAAAACGAGCGCGCCGTGATCGCCACGGGCGGCAGCATCGTCTCGGAGCCCGGAACCTATGAACTCCTCCTCTCGACCTGCTTTACGGTGTGGCTCAGGGCCGAGCCCGAAGAGCATATGGCGCGCGTGATCGCGCAGGGCGACACGCGTCCCATGGCCGGGAACGACCAGGCGATGGAGGATCTGCGGCGTATACTCGACGGCCGGGCCGTGCTTTACGGACAGGCCGACGTCACGGTGGACACGGCCGCCAGGACGCCGGAGCAGAGTCTCTCGGCGCTGCGCAAAGCGGTCGCTGCCTAGCACATTTAGGAGAGTCCCATGGCCGCAGTTCTCGAAGCTCAAGCCTCCCCTTCCCTCGTCACCTACGACACGCATCCGGAGCGCTACAGCCACTGGCGCCTCGCGTTCGACGGTCCGGTGGCGACGCTCGCGATGGATGTGGACGAGGACAAGGGCCTGAAGCCCGGCTACAAGCTCAAGCTCAATTCCTACGATCTCGGCGTCGACATCGAGCTTGCGGATGCGTTGAACCGCATCCGCTTCGAACATCCCGAGGTGAAGTGCCTGGTGATCACCAGCGCTCGCGAGCGCATGTTCTGCTCGGGCGCCAACATCTACATGCTCGGGCAATCCACCCACGCGTGGAAGGTGAATTTCTGCAAGTTCACCAACGAAACGCGCAACGGCATCGAGGACTCGAGCCGCCACGAGGGACTGAAATCCCTCGCCGCGGTCAACGGCACGGTCGCCGGCGGCGGCTATGAGCTCGCGCTCGCCTGCGACGAGATCCTGATGATCGATGACCGCTCCTCCACGGTGAGCCTGCCCGAGCTGCCGCTGCTCGGCGTCCTCCCCGGAACAGGCGGCCTCACGCGCGTCACCGACAAGCGCAAAGTCCGGCGCGACCTCGCTGACGTGTTCTGCACGACGAGCGAAGGCGTGCGTGCCGACCGCGCGAGGCAATGGAAGCTGGTGGACCATATCGCGAAGCCTCAGGGCTTCAAGGATGCCGTAGCCGAGCGCGCTGCGGCACTCGCGGCGCAAAGCGCACGCGGAAGCGGCAAAGGCGTGACCCTCAATCCATTCAAGCGTTCGATCGACGCCGGCGGCTATCACTACGACAATGTGGACGTGGTGATCGACCGGAAAGCGCGCACCGCTACGATCACGGTCTTCGCGCCCCGCCACGACGTTCCCGCCGGCGTCGAGGCGATCCACTCGGCGGGCGACAAGTGGTGGCCTCTCGCGATGGCGCGCGAGTTGGACGATGCCGTCCTGATGCTGCGTACCAACGACCTCGAGATCGGCACCTGGATATTCAACACGCGCGGGGACATGGAAAGGGCCCTCGCCGCCGACGCTGCGATGAAGGCGAACGAGAACGACTGGTTCGTGCGCCAGGTGATCGGTTTTCTGCGCCGCACGCTCGCGAGGCTGGACGTCACCTCGCGCACTCTATTCGCGATCATCGACAAGGGTTCCTGCTTTGCGGGGACGCTGTTCGAGCTCGCGCTCGCAGCCGACCGCAGCTACATGCTCCAGTTGCCCGACGATGAAACCGGCGCGCCGGCGGTCGCGCTCTCGGAGCTGAATTTCGGCGCCTATCCGATGGTCAGCCGGGGAACGCGCATCAGTGCGCATTTCTGCGGCGAGTCTAAACCCATCGACGTGGCGCGCGCGCGCATCGGCGAGAAGCTCGACGCCAAGCTCGCCTCCGAATCGGGCCTCGTTACCTTCACGCCCGACGATCTCGACTGGAACGAAGAGGTGCGCATCGCGATCGAGGAGCGCGCGAGCCTTTCCCCAGATGCCCTCACCGGCATGGAAGCGAATCTGCGTTTCTCAGGCAAGGAAAGCATGGAGACGCGCATCTTCGGCAGGCTTTCCGCCTGGCAGAACTGGATCTTCGTTCGCCCCAACGCGGTAGGCGAGCAGGGCGCGCTGAAGGTGTACGGCAGCGGCGCGAAGGCGAGATTCAATTGGGAGCGGGTATGAGCACCATCGACTATTCCGAGAAGATCCCCAACAACGTCGATCTCGCCAACGATCGCACCCTGCAGCGCGCGCTCGAGCACTGGCAGCCGCGTTTCCTCGAATGGTGGAAGGAACTCGGGCCGAACGACTTCGCGAACTCAGACGTGTACCTGCGAACGGCGGTCGGCGTGGACGCGCAAGGCTGGGCGCATTACGGCACGGTGAAGATGCCCGACTACCGCTGGGGCATCTTCCTCGCCGATCCCATCGCGGATCGCACGATCGGCTTCGGGGACTCCTTCGGCCAGCCGGTGTGGCAGCAGGTGCCCGGCGAATTCCGCTCGCAGTTCCGCCGCCTCATCGTCACGCAAGGCGACACCGAGCCCGCTTCGGTCGAACAGCAGCACCGGCTGGGCCACACCTGCCCTTCCCTCTACGATCTGCGCAATCTCTTCCAGATCAACGTCGAGGAAGGGCGGCATCTTTGGGCTATGGTGTACATATTGCACGCTTACTTCGGCCGCGACGGCCGCGAGGAAGCCGAGGAGCTGCTCGCGCGCCACTCCGGCGACGTGGACAAGCCGCGCATCCTCGGCACATTCAACGAGCCGATCGAGGACTGGCTGTCGTTCTTCTGCTTCTGCTATTTCACCGACCGCGACGGAAAGTTCCAGCTGAAGAGCCTCGCCGAGTCTTCGTTCGACCCGCTCGCCCGCACCTGCCGCTTCATGCTGACCGAGGAAGCCCACCACATGTTCGTCGGCGAGACCGGCCTCGGCCGGATCGTGCGGCGCACGCTCGAGGTGATGAAAGAGGCCGCCAGCGACAACCCCGAAGCGATCCGCCGTCAGGGCGCGGTGGATCTGCCGCTCTTGCAACGCTATCTTAACTACTGGTTCAGCTCGTCGCTCGATCTGTTCGGATCGGAGGTCTCCTCGAACGCCGCAACGACCTTCGCCAACGGCATCAAGGGACGTCCCGACGAGACTACTCAATACCAGGATCACGTCTGCGCCGATTCGAGCTTCGAGATCGAAGTGCCGGACGGCAAAGGCGGAATCATGAAGGAACCATCCCCGATGCGCAACGCCATGAACGAAGTGCTGCGCGACGCCTACATCAGGGACTGCGAGATCGGCCTGAAGCGCTGGAACATGCAGATCAAGCGCGCCGGCTACAACTTCGAGCTGAAGCTGCCGAGCAACCGCTTCCGCCGCGCGATCGGTGCATGGGCGAACATTCCCACCGACCTCGAGGGCCGACTTATCGGCCGCGAGGAGTACGACCGACGCATGCCCGGCTGGCTGCCGAGCGCATCCGACAGGGGCTACGTGAAGAGTCTGATGCAGCGCGTGGTCGAGCCCGGAAAAATGGCCGCCTGGATCGCGCCGCCCGAGCGTGGCGTCAACAACCTGCCGCTGGACTACGCGTACGTGCAGCTGAACTGATTATTTTCCGGCCGCTTTTGCGAGCTCGCTCATCGCTGAAGAGCAGCCGCGCGTTGAGTTCCGGGGTGATGTGGATGACGCCCTCGGAATCGACGAGCATTGCCTGAGAAATCCCCATGCGCGCCGCCGCTTCCCTCCAGCCTTCGAGTCCTTCGATGAAGATCGGCTTGGAGGCTGCATCAGACAAGGCGCCCGCCCCCGCCTGCTTGGGCACGAGCACTGTCACCGACCGGACTCCTGGAACCGGATAACCGGTGCGCGGGTCGATGATGTGCGCGTAACGCTTGCCGTGGATCTCGTAATAGCGCCGGTAATCGCCTGAAGTGCCGATAGCCTCACCGTCCTTCAGCTCGAGTGTGGCCAACAAGCTCCTGCCGCGAGGGGAATCAAGGCCGACGCGCCAGGGACGTCCAGCGTGGTTGCCCAGCGCCATGATATTGCCGCCGATGTTGACGAGCGCATCCTTGATGCCGTTTTCCCGAAGAAGGTCCGCCGCGCGATCGAGCGCGTAGCCTTTCGCGTAGCCGCCGAAGTCGAGCTGCACGGCCGGGTTTTTGCTCGTCACTGCATCTCCTTGAACGCTCAGATCGCTCATGCGCGGGTCGGCACGAACGATTCGGGCGATTTCTTCGGGGTCCGGCAGAGGGCCTCCAGGCTTGTTCCGGTGAAAACTCCACAGTCCGACCAGCTTGCCGATGGCGGGGTTGAACAGGCCTTCGGACCGAGCGGCAAGGCGCTGCGTTTCGCGAATCAGCGCCGCGATCTCCTTCGTCGTCCGCATATTTTCTTCGCCGCTGGCGATCGCGCGATTGAGAGCGACGAGCTCGCCGGCTTTCCACGCATGCAGCTCGCGGTGCATACGGTCGAATTCGCGAAAGACCTGTCCGACTGCTTCGCGTGCGACCATGGCATCGCCACCGACGACGGTGATCTCGACCACCGTGCCGAAGACGTAGGAGCTCGCGCGGTGATCGGCTGCGATCACCCGCGCGCACGGCACCGCCGCAAGCGCCGAGAACACCAGCGCCAGAAAGCGCCGGCGATCGCAGCCGCGCCAATGTTTCAATGCCTCCCCCGGTGCATCCGAGGCACAAGAAAGAGCCACGCTCCGGTGAGAGACAGGGTCACGAGCAACAGAGCCAGCAAATCCACGGCCAGCGGCCCATAGCGACCTGCGAACCTGCCGCTATGCAGATCGAGAAGCAGCTGCTCGACTGAAATCCCGGGCGCCAGTGCTTCTTCGTAAGCCTGTTGTTCGGAGATGGAAAGTTCCGCGGGCACCGACCAACGCACGCTCCGTTCCGACGCCGGGCGCCAGGACAAGGCATCGGCGCTCGCAAAAACTCCCGATGCGGTGCGGAGCACGATGCGGCGCGCGTTCGAGCCGATCGCCCGCACCGGAGCACCCGGCAGTGCGCCAGGTCCCACCTTCTCGATCAGCTCGCCGTTCTCGCGGTATACATGCAGCGCTGTATCGCTCGCGACCACGAAGACATCGGCGAGCTCGACCAGACCGACTGCCTGCGGCAATTTCTCTCCGGAAATCTTTCCGTCTAGCAACCAGCGGCCGTTCGCCGCTGTCAGGACGTGGTGTCCGGAACGGAACACCCGGCGCGGAGGCTCGGACTTGATGCCGTACCAGCGCGCGAGCCACTCGGCGTGGACGAACCGGCCGTCGAGCCCTAGGCTCTGCCCGTGGTTCAGCGCCAGGCCGGTCACCGCGAGAATCAGGAAGAACAGCAGGGCGGCAAAACCGATGCGCGCGTGCCAGCGCCGCAGCAGCCGCAGCAGGAGTAGCCTGGGCGACATTTACTTGCGGCTCGTCCGGTCGAAAAAAAGCGCGAGTCGGGCCATGCGCTCCATCGCTGCGACGGAGAGCGTGGCGCCGGCAATGCCGTCGATTTCGCGGTCCAGTCGATCGCCGGGCGCGAGCTTCGCGTCCTTGAACTGCTTCAGGAACGAGGGAGTGCGGACTTCCTGCCCCCGGCTTTCGCGATAGACGAGCACACGCACATGATCGATGCGCCCGTCGACGACGACGAAGCCCGCGGTGATCAACTCCTCCTTGCCGATCTCCTCCAGTATCCACACGCTCTTGCGGGAATCGCTCCAGTAGCGCTGGCGCACTTGCGCCGGGGAATGGCCCAGAATCGCCGCGGCTTGCGCTTGTAGGTCCTGGGTCAACCAGAGCACCTTGGGTGCCGGCCTCGAGCCGAACACTTCGGCGACGAAGGCATCCGGCGCCTGATAGATCTCGCCGCGAACGAGTCCCGCCGCGGCCGCGCCAAGCGCCAGCGTCAGCAATGCTAGGGAGCGGCGCGGCCTCCGATTCATCAGAACATGAATCCCAGGCCGAGATCGAGCCGGTCCTGGGATTTGTCGATCGCGTAACGCTGGACGTCGGCTTTCAGCACCACCTGGGGATGGACCCAGAAATTGACTCCGAATGTCTTGGTGCGTTCGATATTGTTCGGATCCTGGAGCTGGCCGTTGGCGGGGTCCTCCTGCTGCTTGATATCGATGCGCTCGTAGCGGACGAAAGGCGCCACGTCGAAATTGCCCCGTTTGTACGCGTGATACGCCGCCTGAACGAAGCCTCCCCTGATCGTTTTCGGCGCGGCAAAAGGCGTGGTCCCGTTCGCGGTCGCATTCGCCAGGATCGCGGCGTTGAGCTTATCGGAGTCCCCGAGCGAGCCTGCCGCGTACAGCGCCTGCAGATCCAGTCCGGCGACGCGATACTGCGCGTGCACGTCCCACAGCGTCAGGCGCGCCGAGACGCCCCGCAATGCAGGATTGGACGCTCCGTTTTGTCCGGTATCGCCCGTAAAAACCCCGCCGCCGACGAGCAAACCCGGGCGCCGATAGTTGAGCGCGCCGTACACGGCGAGATTGCGGGCGTTGGCGAGCTGTCCTTCCTGGTGGGCGCTGCGGATCCCCGTGGTCGGATCGTCGAGCTTGCCCGAGTCGAAATTCGTGGTGATACCGACGTCGTACCGAATGCCTTCGCCGACGATACCGTGAACGCCCGCTCCCAGCTCTCGCCAGG
>WNGC01000628.1_pt1 | contig 20695 bp, 19 predicted proteins | sample 5400051 | NCBI WGS metagenome assembly WNGC01 (sample SAMN13153368, study PRJNA577476) | soil metagenome | isolation source: 20 cm soil or saprolite under grassland replicate 2 | place: USA:California | collected 2016-06-15
GGGGGCGTGGCGGTCGCGGCCGGGGGCGCGGTGGCGAGCGACGCGACGGGGGTGAGCGTCAGCGTGAGGGCGACGGGCTCATCGAAAACGTCATCGCGATCAACCGCGTGGCCAAGGTGGTGAAAGGCGGCCGGCGGTTCGGTTTCAACGCGCTCGTCGCCGTGGGCGACGGGCACGGGCACGTCGGCGTCGCGACCGGCAAGGCGAACGAGGTCAGCGAAGCGGTGCGCAAGGCGGTGGAAGCGGCGCGCCGTCGGTTGATGGAGGTGCCGCTCACGGGCACGACGATCCCGCACGAGATCGTCGGTCATCACGGCGCCGGCCGTGTGCTGCTGAAGCCCGCGGCGTCGGGCACCGGGGTCATCGCGGGAGGCGCGGTGCGCGCGGTGCTCGAGTGCGCCGGCGTGCGCGACATCCTCACGAAGAGCCTCGGCTCGACCAACCCGCATAACATGGTGCGGGCCGCCCTCGACGGCCTCCAGCACCTCACGACGGCGCGGCACGTGGCGCGCGAGCGCGGCGTCGAGCTCGAAGCGATCCATTACAAGGCTCGCCAGGAGGCGGTCCATGGCTAGGTTGCCGCCCACCAGAAAATACCGCAAGCGCAAGCCCGGTCGCGACCGCGTGCTGCCGCCCCCGGGCAAGGCGCCGCTGCGGATCGTCCAGGTCCGCTCGGGAATCGGGCGTCCGGCGTTCGAGCGGCGCACGCTCGAGGCCCTGGGGTTGAAGCATCACCAGGACAGCGTGGTGAAGCCGGATCATCCGGCGCTGCGCGGCATGCTCCATCAGGTGCGTCACCTGGTCGAGGTGACGCCCGCGAAGGCAGGGGAGTAGACGATGCCCAAGGCGAAGGGGCGGGGGCGGGCGAAGGCGAAAGGGAAGGCCAAGCCGAAGGCGCCGCGGCGCGCCCGTGCGACCCCGCGGGCGAAGGCGCCCGACGGAGAAATCCGGGCGCTCACCCTCTCGGGCCTGCGCCCGCCCCCCGGCTCGCACCGTGCCCGCATCCGCAAGGGGCGTGGGCCCGGCTCGGGGATCGGCAAGACCGCCGGCCGGGGAGGCAAGGGGCAGACCGCGCGGACGGGCGGCCAGACGCGCCCTGGGTTCGAGGGCGGGCAAATGCCGCTCATCCGCCGCATCCCCAAGCGCGGCTTCACCAACCCGTTCAAGCAGCCGGCGCAGGTGGTGAACGTGCGACACCTGGGCCGGCTCGCCGAGGGCGTGGAGGTCACGCCCGACACGTTGTTCGGCGCGGGGCTGGTGCGCCGGCCGGACCGCCCCATCAAGCTGCTCGGCATGGGGGACGTCCAGCGCAAGTTCAGCGTGAAGGGCGTGACGGTGTCGGCCTCCGCCCGCTCGAAGATCGAGCAGGCGGGCGGCACGATCGCGAGCTGACCACATGTCCGCTCCCCGGCTGCCCAACCTGTTCAAGGTGCCGGAGCTGAAGGAGAAGATTCTCTTCACGCTCCTGTGCCTGGTGGTGTACCGCGTCGGCGCCCATATCGCGACGCCCGGCGTCAACGTCCAGGCCCTCGCCGATTATCTGAAGAACCAGGCGCAGGGCACGCTGTTCGCGCTCTACGACCTGTTCGCGGGTGGCAGCTTCGGCCGGGCGACGGTGTTTGCGCTGGGGATCATGCCGTACATCTCGGCGAGCATCGTCTTCCAGCTCGCCGCGCCCGTGTTCCCCGTCGTCGAGAAGATGCAGCGTGACGAAGAGGGTCGAAAAAAGCTCACGCAGTGGACTCGCTACCTCACGGTGGTGCTGTGCCTGTTCCAGGCCTACGGCTACGCCCTCTTCACCGAGCAGATCCCGGGCGCGGTCGGCCACCCCGGCTTCTTCTTCCGGCTCACCACGGTGCTCACCCTCACCACCGGTGGTGTGTTCGTGATGTGGTTGGGGGAGCAGATCACGGAGCGCGGCATCGGCAACGGGGCGAGCCTGCTGATCTTCTTCTCGATCGTGGAGCGGATCTGGCCCGAGACGATCCGCACGATCGACGCGCTGCAGGCGCGCAGCCTCAGCGTGCCCACGCTGCTCGCGGTGCTGGTCGTGATGGTGCTGGTGGTGGCGGGCACGGTGGCGGTGACGGTGGCGGCGCGGCGCATCCCGATCCAGATCCCGCGCAAGGTGATGGGGCGGGGCCGGATCCGCGAGGGGCAGAAGACGTTCATCCCCCTGCGGCTCAACACGGCGAACGTGATGCCGATCATCTTCGCCCAGTCGCTCATTATCGTCCCGGGGACGCTCGCGGCCTTCAGCGGCAACCAGACCTTGAAGCACCTCGCCGAGTATTTCAACGTCACGTCACCGGTGTACCTGATCTCGAGCGCCGTGCTGATCATCTTCTTCGCCTACTTCTACACGTCCATCATCTTCAACCCCGTGGATCTGGCTGAGAATCTCAAAAAGCAGGGCGGCTTCATCCCCGGCGTGAAACCCGGGGTCGCTACGGCCGACTACATCGACGACGTGCTCTCGCGGATCACGTTCCCGGGCGCGCTGTTTCTCACGCTCGTGGCGATGCTGCCGATCGTGGTCTCGAACATCCTCGGCATGCCGTTCGGCTTCGGCGGCACGGCGCTGCTCATCGTCGTGGGCGTGGCCCTCGACACGGTGCAGCAGGTGCAGCAGCATCTGCTGTTGCGCCATTACGACGGCTTCATGAAAGAAGGGCGCGTCAAGTTCCGCGGCCGCCAGCGCTACATGTAGGCATGCGGTGTTCATCCTCCTGTTAGGCGCGCCGGGCTCGGGGAAGGGGACCCAGGGCAAGATCCTCGCCCACCGGCTGGGTCTGCCGAAGATCACGACGGGCGACATCCTGCGCGCCGCCGTCAAGGGCGAGACGCCGCTCGGCCGCGAAGCAAAGAAGTACATGGACGCCGGCTCGCTCGTGCCCGACAGCGTGATCCTGGGCATGATCAAGGAGGAGCTCGCCAAGCCGGAGGCGCAGCAGGGCGCCGTGTTCGACGGCTTCCCCCGCACCGCCGTCCAGGCGGAGCTGGTCGACCGCACGCTGGCCGAGCGGGGCCAGCGGCTCAATCACATCCTGCTGCTCGACGTCCCCGAAGAAGAGCTGGTCCGCCGGATGACGGGCCGGGCGGCTCAGGAAGGGCGCTCGGACGATACCCCCGACGCCATCCGGACGCGGCTGCAGGTGTACCAGCGCGACACCGCCCCCCTCATCGCTCATTACGCCGAGCGCGGTATCGTCAAGCGTGTGCCCGGCGTGGGCGCCGTGGACGAGATCGCGATGGAGATCAAGCGGGTCATCGGGCGATGATCACGATCAAGTCGCCCCGCGAGATCGAGACGATGGCGGCCGCCGGCCACATCGTGGCCGCGACGCTCGCGCTCGTGCAGCGCCACGTCCGCCCCGGCGTGTCCACGGAGGAGCTCGACCGCCTCGCCGAGCAATTCATCCGCTCCCACCCGGGCGCCCGGCCTTCGTTCAAGGGATTGTACGACTTCCCCGCCACGCTGTGCACCTCGATCAACCACGAGGTGGTCCATGGCATCCCGTCGTCCGAACGGGTGCTCAAGGCCGGCGACCTCTTGAGCGTCGACGTGGGAGTGTGGCTCGACGGGCTGCACGCGGACTCGGCGGCGACGTTTCCCGTCGGTGCCGTGAGCGCGGATGCGGAACGGCTGCTCGCCACCACGCGGACCGCCCTCGCGGCCGGGGTGGCGCAGGCGCGCGCGGGCAATCATGTCGGCGATATCGGGCACGCCGTCCAGCAGGTGGCCGAAGGGGCGGGGTATTCCGTCGTGCGCGAGCTGGTGGGACACGGGATCGGATCGTCGTTCCACGAAGATCCCCAGGTGCCGAACTACGGCAAGCCGCGGCGCGGGCCCCGCCTCGTGCCGGGGATGACCATCGCCATCGAGCCGATGGTGAACCTGGGCGGCGCCGACATCCGCACCCTCGACGACAGGTGGACGGTGGTCACCGAAGACGGCTCGCTCTCCGCCCACTTCGAGCACACGGTGGCCATTCTCGAGAACGGCGGGCCGCCGCGGGTGCTCACGACCGCCGACTAGGGAGTCACCGTCGGCGACGCTCCGTGACGCCGGGCCAGGTCGAGAAACTCCGCCTGGGCCGCCGGCTGCGGCAGGACGCGCCTCGATACCAGCAGGTTCTGGCCGCTCACCTCGAGGACGAGCACCGCGAACGCCCCCAGCACCTCCGCGTCGGTGAAGTTGCAGTGCCCGTACCGGTTGATGGTAAGCGCGGTATTCAGCAGGCGACTGCGCAGATCCAGCCGCCTGCGATACAGCGCCTCGTGCCAGATCGGGACGATCGGGTCGCCCGTCGTGTGGATCGTCACCAAGGGCCGCCGCAGCCGCGCCGACGTCTGCAACGCGGCGAGCCGCGCCGGGTCGGCCGTCGGCTGGAATCGCTGGACGCCGGCGTTGAGGCTCGCGTCGTCGCTCGACCCGCTGTACCGGCGCCCCACGTTACCGAACGGCATGCCGCCGTTCTTGGCGATGGCGTCATGGGTGCCGCGGAAGCTGTACCAGAGGATTCCCAGCGTGGTCCCTTTGACGGTTGCCGGGTCGGCCGGATCGGTCGGGGCGTGTGTCACGTGCAGCACCTGCCCGATGCGATCGGCGTTGCCCGGATCGTCGAGCGCCGCTCCGGCACTCGCTTCGGCCGCGCCCCAAGAGCCCGGATCGATGTCGCCGGGGTCGCCCGCGCTCAGGTCCTGCCTCCACACCGGCCAGGCCGGGATGGTGCCGGTAAAGAAGTGATCGAACACCACGCGGAAGTCGGCGACGTAATCGATCTGCTTCTGGTAGTCGCCGATGGGACCGCATCCCGCCAACCCGCCGCTGAAGATGTGAGGGTAGCGCTCCACCGCCATCACGGTGCCGAGGCCGCCCTGGGATCCGCCGGTCTGATATACGTAGCGCGTGGTCCGACCGGTCGTGGCCGACAGCAGCGCCTTGGCCGTCTCGACCAGTTCGAGCAGGTCCCCGCCGATCCACGTATCCGGCTCGATGAGACCGGTGGCGCGAAAGCTCGTAGTCGCGTAGCCGTAGCCGAGACCGCCGAAGAGCAGGGACGCGGCCGTCGGAGAGAGATCCTGTGGTAACGTCGGGGCGCTCGCGGGATCGTGATACCCCGGAATGAACACGACGAGATCACGGTTCCATTTCGCGGGGTCGAAGCAGATCTTGAACAACGCACCCGAGCTGAGTTTCGCGTCCGGCTCCGTGCACGACTGTCCGTTGGCCTGCGGCACCAGGCGGGGCAGCGAGCGTTTGACTTGCTCGCGCAGGGCCGGCTGGACCGGCCCATCCGAGCATCCGGCCAACGCGAGCATCATGACCGCAACTCCGGCACATGCGGCCCGTTTCATAACGGCATCCTCCTGCGGGAGACATTCCACGTGTGTCGGGCTCGGCGAGCGGCAAAGCTCGTACCGGCGAAGCCCGGATGCGTTTCGAAACGATGATAGCGGAGGTGCTCGTGCGGTGGTGCGGTGTCGCAGCAGGCTCGCCGCGAGGTAGCCCTATGCGGGCAGGTCTCGCTCGAGTCGCTCCGTTTCCGCCAGCAACTCTTTTCCCAGCGCCGGATTCGACAGGCCGGCCACGTTGACTCGCACGTTCTCGATCGCGCCAGCGACGGCGGCCCGGGCGAGCGCGGCGGCGACCTTGGCGTCCGCGCGGGCGTTCTTGTTGCCGATCGCCGCGATCTCGCGCGCCAGGGTGACCAGGCGCGCCGCCCGCCGGGCCACCTCGAGCGGCGGTTGCGCCGCGCCGACGAGCGCCGCGTCGATGGCCCGGGCGCGGGTCGCGTCGTCCTTGGGAATCCGGTAGGCCGCACTGACCTTCGCGTACGCGGCGGCGTCGTCGTCGACCAGGCGACGCAGCTCGGCCCGCAGCGTGTCCGCTGTGGTGAGGACCTCTGCGGCACGCCGCTCCACTGCGGCGTAGGCCTTCCGGCCCACGGTGAGGCGGGCCACCATCGCCACCAGCGCGCCGGCCAGCGCGCCGGCGAGCGCCGCCGCGCTGCCGCCGCCCGGGACGGGGGCCCCCCCGGCCAGGTCCTCGAGCCAGCCGTCGAGGCTCGGGCCCTCCGCGGCGCGGATCTTCGCCTCGATCAGATGGTCGGCGGCGTCCGGCAACCGCAGCGCGGCGGCGCCCGCGCCCAGGATCGCCCGTTCGGGCACGAGACCCACGATCTCGCTCCGCACGACGGCGACGCCGCGGGCGCGGGCCTCGGTCTCGACCGCGGCGTACACCGCCGCCGGCGGCGTCGTGTCGATGTCGAGCAGGTTCATCGACACCTGAGCCCGTCCCCCGACGTCGAAGCCGGAGGCCTGCACCGCCGGCAGGCCACCGCTCGACGTGCGGATGCGTTTCGCGATTTCCTTGGAGACGCCCACGTCGGCCGTGTCGAGGTAGATGTTGAACGCCACGAGAAAGGGTCGCGCCCCCACGGCCGTCGCCCCCGCCGTGGGATGGATGCCACGCGGGCCGAAGTCCGGATCGGCGGCCGGATCGGTACCGATGCGCTCACGCAGGCCCTCGAACTCACCCTTGCGAATATCCGGCAGGCGCTCCCGCTCCGGCCGCCCGGCCGCCCGGGCATAGAGATAGATCGGGATCAGGAGCTCGGCCGCCGCGCGCTCGCCGAACCGCCGGGCGAGCGCCACGCACTGGTCCATCGTGACGTCGCGCACGGGGATGAAGGGGACCACGTCGGTCGCGCCCATGCGGGGGTGCTCGCCCCGGTGCTTGGTCAGGTCGATTCGTTCGGTGGCGACGCGCATGGCGGAGAGCGCGGCCTCGACCGCGGCGTCCGGAGGGGCGACGAACGTGAACACAGAGCGGTTGTGCGATGTGTCGGCCTGCACGTCGAGCAGGCGAACGCCGGGGACGGTCGTGAGCGCCGTGCGGAGGGCCTCGAGGGTGGCGGCGTCGCGGCCCTCGGAGAAGTTCGGCACGCATTCGACCAACGGTGTCGCCATCGGACTCCTCAATAGAAGATTGCGGATTGCGGATTTCGGATTGCGGAATCGAAGGACGGTCGTCCAATCCGCAATCGACAATCCGCAATCCGCAATTTCAAGCGCCCCTCAACACCTCCATGAGCCATTTGTGCATCCGTGGGTTGCCGGCGACCACCGAGCCGTGCTGCAGCATGTCGTCCGAGCCCTCCAATGTGGTCACGATACCGCCGGCTTCCCGGACCAGCACCACGCCGGCCGCCACGTCCCACGGCGCGAGCGTCAGCTCCCAGAAACAGTCGAGGCGGCCCGCGGCTACATCCACGAGATCGAGCGCCGCGGCGCCGGCCCGGCGGATGCCGCTCGTCGCTCCCATCACCGCGGCGAACTGGTCCTGGTAACGGCGCAGAATTGGGAGCTGCTTGAATGGGAACCCGGTGCCGACCAGCGCGTGGCGCGGCTCGGTGAGGCGTGATACGTGGATCGGGCGTTCGCCCTGCCAAGCGCCGAGCCCCGCTCCCCCCCAATAGGCCAGGTCACGCGCCACGTCGTGCACGACTCCAACGCGCAGCGTGCCACGCAGCGCGCACGCGATCGAGACCGCGTACTGCGGATATCCGTGCAGATAGTTCGTGGTGCCGTCGAGCGGGTCCACGATCCACGCCACCTCGCCCGCGGCCGCGACGTGCGGCGACAGCTCTTCGCCCATGACCGTACTTCCGGGCACGTCGCGCGTGAGCGCCTCGGTGATCAGCGCTTCCGCCCGCCGGTCGGCTTGGGTCACGAAATCGTGGCGGCCTTTCTCGATCCAGTCCGCCGCCGGGGGCGGCGTCGTGTCGCGGAGAAAGGCGGCCGCGCGTCCGGCGGCACGCCGGGCCACGTCGACTAAGTCTTTGAGTTCTCGCACCTTGCGGCGCTCGCCTCCACCCCCGTAGGTTGTGAGCCCATGGCGCGCGTCTTCTCCGGTATCCAGCCCTCGGGCGAGCTGCACATCGGCAACTATCTGGGCGCGGTGCAGAACTGGGTGCGCCTGCAGCATCAGCACGACTGCCTCTTCTGCGTGGTTGACCTGCACGCCATCACGCAGCCCTACGACCCCGCGACCCTGCCGCAGCGCACGATCGACATGGCGGTCGGGCTGTTCGCCTCCGGGCTCGACCCGGAGCGGGCGATCGTGTTCGTGCAGTCGCACGTGCCGGAGCATGCCGAGCTGAACTGGCTCCTGAACACCGTCACGCCGCTCGGCGAGCTCGAGCGCCAGACCCAGTTCAAGGACAAGGCGCAGCGTCAAGAGAGCGTTCCCGCGGGACTCCTGAATTATCCCGTTCTCCAAGCCGCCGACGTGCTCCTGTACGAAGCAACCCTCGTGCCGGTGGGCGAGGACCAGCTGCAGCACCTCGAGCTGATGCGCGAGATCGCCCGTCGCTGGAACAGCCGATTCGCGGACGGCTTCGCCTTTCCGGAGCCCCAGGCGCTGCTGTCCACCGCCAAGCGCGTGCTCGGGCTCGACGGTCAGGCCAAGATGTCGAAGAGCCTGGGCAACACGATCGGTCTGTTCGAACCAGCCGAGACCATCTGGGAAAAGCTCAAGCCCGCGGCCACCGACCCGGCGCGGGTCACCCGCAAGGATCCGGGAAATCCGGACCTCTGCAACATCTTCACGATTCACCAGGGCTTCTCCCCGCCCGACACGATCAAGCTGGTGGCGCACAACTGCCGTACGGCGGGGTGGGGCTGCCTCGACTGCAAGCGGGTGCTGGCGGACAATATGATAGCGGCGCTCACACCCATCCGCGAGCGGGCCGAGGCGCTGCGCGCGGACCCGCGCCGGGTGCTGGACCTGCTGCGCAGTGGTGCGGGCAAGGCGCGCGCCCTCGCGCGCCGCACGATGGCCCAGGTACGGCGCCGCATGGGCTTTCTCGGGGAGGCGGACGGCTGATGCAGCACTTTCTCTCGGGCGTCGTCCAGATGTTCCGGCTCGAGCTGTTTCTCCAGCTGTGTCTCGCGACCGTGTTCGGCGGCGCCATCGGCCTCGAGCGCGAGCTCGGCGGCAAGCCGGCCGGGTTGCGGACCAACATCCTGATCTGCCTCGGCTCGGTGATCTACACCAAGCTGTCCGTCGCCATGGCCACGGGGACCGCCGACCCCACGCGTATCGCGGCGCAGATCGTGACCGGCGTGGGGTTCATCGGCGCGGGAACGATCCTGCACGCGCGCGGCGCGGTCGTGGGCCTCACCAGTGCCGCCACCATCTGGGTCGTCGCCGCGATCGGCGTGGCGCTGGGCGCCGCTTTCTATTGGGAAGCCGCAGGCACCACCCTGCTGGTGCTGCTCGTGCTCCAGGGACTGGGGCGTGTCGAGCGGCTGGTGGCGCGGCAGTCGACGCAGAGCAGTCTCCTGGTGCACGCCCGCCCCGAGCCCGCCGCGCTGGACGAGCTCGAGACGGTGGTGCGCCGGACCGGTCTCGAGATCGAGCGTCAGGCGAGCCGACGCGAGAACGTCGATCTGGTGATCGAGTTCACGCTGCGCGGACCGAAGCGGCTGCACGACGAGGTGATGATCGCCCTGCTGCATCACCCGGGCGTGCGCACGGTCTCCACGGGCGAGTGACGCGGCGGCTGGTGGTCGACCTCGCGTCACCTCGTGCCGCGTGGCGGATCCCGCCCGCGACCGTGCAGCGGATTCGCGCGGCACTCGGCTCCGGCTGGGAGGTCCTCCCGGTGCAGGCGCCCGCGGCCTCCGACGGGGACGGCGGCTCGGTGAACCCGGAGGCGGTGGCGGCCGTCCGCGGCGCGGAGGTCTACGTCGGGTACGGCGTTCCGCCGGGGGTGGTCGCCCAGGGGCGGGGTACCCTCCGCTGGGTGCATACCGCCACGGCGGGTGTGTGGATGAGCCTGCCGAGTCTTGCCGGGACAGGGATCGTACTCACGAACAGCGCCGCGGTGCACGCCGAGCCGCTCGCCGACTGGACGATCACGGCCCTCGGCTATTTCGCGCGCGGCCTGGACCGGATGCGCGCGCTTCAGGCCGGGGAGCGCTGGGCGAGCACGGAGCTCACGGCGCTCCCGGTCTCGGTGCGCGAATTCGCCGAGCTGCGGCTTGGCGTGTTCGGCCTGGGCGGCATCGGGGGGGCGATCGCGCGACGTGGCATCGCGCTGGGGATGAGCGTCGCGGGGGTGCGCCGGCGGCCGGAGCGCGGAGGGCCGCCCGGGGTTCGCTGGGTGTCGGGCTTCGACGCGCTGCCGCGGCTTGCCGCCGAGAGCGATTGCTTCGTCATTGCGGCGCCACACACGGACCAGACGCGCGGCGCGGTGAGTCGGGCGGTCCTCGAACGCCTGCCGCCCGAGGCGATCGTCGTGAACGTGTCCCGCGGAGAGTTGTTGGATGAAACGGCTTTGCTGGACCTGCTCGACGCGTCGCGCCTGCGTGGTGCAGCGCTCGACGTGTTCACGGTGGAGCCGCTCCCCCCGGGCCATCCCTTCTGGCGTCACCCGCGCGTGCTGGTGAGCCCCCACGTGGCGGCCGTGACGGCCCGGTTCTGGGACCGGGAGACGGGCCTCATCGTGGACAACATCACCCGCTATCTTGCAGGGTCCCCGCTTACCAACACCGTCGACCCGGAGGCCGGCTACTAGTGGACGAGAAGTCCAAGGGCGCCCGCGCGAGCGCCGCCACGACGCACCAACGCGGGATCGAGCAGATCATCAAGGCGGCGATCGACCGCAACGCTTCCGACCTCCACATCAAGGCCGGCGACGTGTTCCGTGCCCGGATCGACGGCAAGCTCGTGCCGTTCACCAAACAGCGCCTCACGCCCGAGCAAACCAGGGCCATCGCCCAACACCTCATCGCCAACGACGAGGATCGGGCCAGGCTCGACAAGCTGCGGGACTACGACTGCTCCTGGGGCATGCCCGGCGTCGGGCGGTTCCGCGTCAACATCCTGCGGCAGCGCTCGTCGTTCATGATCGTCATGCGCGTCATCTCGTTCGACGTGCCGACGTTCGATACGCTCAAGCTGCCCGCGATTCTCCCCACCGTGGCGGCGGCCGAGCGCGGTCTGATCCTCGTGACCGGCGTGACCGGCTCGGGCAAGAGCTCGACCATGGCGGCGATCGTCAACCACATCAATCAGACGCAGTACAAGCACGTCGTGACGCTCGAGAACCCGATCGAGTTTCTGCACCGCGACATCAACAGCTCGGTGACCCAACGGGAGATCGGCGTGGACACGGACGACGTTCGGGCCGGGCTGCACGCCGCGCTGCGGCAGGACCCCGACGTCGTCATGATCGGCGAGATGGAAGACGCCGCGACGATCGATACGGCACTCAAGGCGGCCGAAACGGGGCATCTCGTCATTTCCAGCCAGCATACCCCCGACGCCGTCAGCACCATCACGCGCGTCGTGTCGATGTTCCCGACCGAGGAGCAGGACGTCGCTCGGATGCGGTTGTGCGAGGCGCTCCAGGCCGTGGTGTCGCAGCGGCTGCTGCCGCGCGCCGACGGCCACGGACGGGTGCCCGCCGTGGAAGTCTTGATCTGCACGGCCGTCGCGCGCGACCTGATGAAGGACCCGGCCCGCATGGAGGAGCTGCACGACTATATCAGCGAGGCGCGTGAACAGTACGGGACGCAGACCTTCGACCAGCACCTGATCGAGCTGGTGATGGACGAAGCGGTGACCTACGAGGCGGCGGTGGCGGCGGCCACGAACCTCAAGGAGTTCGAGCGTCAGTTGCGCGACGAGCGTCGTCGCACCCGGGTCGCAGCGCCGGCGGAGGCGACCCCACGTCGGTGATGGAGCGGTGACGGCACGGCAGCTCGCGGGCGTGCTCGCTCCCATCACGACGCCGTTCGACCAGACGACCGGGGAGGTCGCCCCCGTCCACCTACGCGACAACGTCACGCGCCTGGTGCAGGACGGGCTCGACGGGGTCGTGGTGGCGGGCTCTACCGGGGAGTCGGCGCTGCTCGAGCCGGACGAGCAGCGTCGCATGGTGGCGTGGGTCAGGGACATCCTGCCCGACCAGCGGTGGCTCGTGGCCGGTACGGGCGCCGAATCCACGCGACAAGCCGTCGCCCTCAGCCGGGCGGCCGGCGCGGAGGGCGCGGACGCGGTGCTGGTGCGCCCCCCGAGCTACTACGCAGCGGCCGTCTCGCCGGCGAGCCTGGTCGATTACTATCGCGCCGTTGCGGAGGCGAGTCCCATTCCAGTACTGGTGTACAACATCCCCAAGTACACCCACCTCCCCGTCGCGGCCGCCCTGCTGCAGCAGCTCGCGAGTCACCCCAATATCATGGGCGTGAAGGACTCGTCGGGCGATACCAAGAACCTCGCCGCGTACCGGGACGCCGTCCCGCAGTGGTCGGTGCTCGTCGGCTCGGGCTCGCTGCTGTATGCCGCCCTCGAGCTGGGGTGCGACGGGGGCGTGCTCGCGGTGGCGTGCTTCGCCGCCCGGGTGTGCGCCGGCATTCTCGCGGCGTTCCGGGCCGGCGACCGCACTCAGGCGGGGAAGCTGCAGGAGCGTCTCGTGCCGCTGGACAAGGAGATCGTGGCCAGGCTCGGGCCGGCGGGCGTGAAGGCGGCGATGGACGCCGTGGGAGGGGGCCTGTACGGCGGACCGGTGCGCGCGCCGCTGGCGCCCGTCGCCGCGGCGGACCGGGAGCGCGTCGCCAAGCTCGTCGCCGCGTGACCGATTATCGGGGCCTCCTGGCGGAGCTGGCCGTTCCCAGGCTCGCCGGCACGTTCCCCGCCGAGCAGGTGCGCGCAGTGCTGAAACGCGAGCTCGCCGCCCGCGGGTTCGTCGTCATGGAGCACCGCTTCACCGGTCGGTCCCTGCTGCACCGGCTGGCCCGGGTCCCGCTCGCGGGCGTCAACCTGATCGCCGTCCGTCCCCGTCCCCGTTCCCCCGCCCGCGTGGCCACGTGGCTGGTGGCGCACTACGACTCGAAGGGCCAGCCCCTCTCCATGGCCGCTCGCCTCGGGGCGGCGGCTCTCGCCGGGGCCGGTGCAGTCGAGCTGCTCGGCCTCGCGCTGCGCGCCGTGCTGGGGGGCGCACATCCCAGCCTCCTGGACGGCGTGCTCGGCGGAGCCGGCGTCGTTGGAGCCGCCCTGCTGGCGGTGAACCGGGTGACGGATCGCTCGGCCGGAGCGGTCGACAATGCGGCGGGGGTGATCACCGCGTTCGCCACGGTCGACGCCCTCCCTCCCGACGTCCCGGTGGGGTTGATCCTTCCGGACGCCGAGGAGTACGGGCTGCTGGGCGCTCGCGCCCTGGTGCGGGAACGGGCGCACCTGCTCGCCGACACGACCATCGTCAACTTCGACGGCATCGACGACCGGGGCCTGACGATCGCGCTGCTGCATCGCGCCGGGGCCACGGTCGACCGGGTGGCCCGGACGCTCGCGGCGAGACGCGCCCGCTGGCTCCCCGTTCTCGTAGACGGGCTCGCGCTCGCGGCGACGGCGCGCGAGTGCGTCACGATCATGCGAGGCAACTGGAGCACCGCCCGGGTCGTCCACACGTTGCGGGATACGGCCGCCCGACTGACCCTGGACGGCGCCCGCCGAGTGGCGGGAGGAGTGGCGGCGGCGCTCTTTCCAGGCTGAAGCTCGCGCGTCGCCGGGGAGCGCGCATCTTACAAGTGCCATGACCCTCGATTGGGCTCGCGGCCCGGCACCGGGCGCCGACGAGCTCGACCAGCTCGTCTACCTCTCCCGCCTCATCGGGCGGGAACCACGCCTCGTGCAACCGGGCGGCGGGAACACGTCGATCAAGCTCGGTGAAGCCTTGCTGGTAAAGGGTAGCGGCACCGACCTGCGCACGGTCGGGCGCGAGGGGTTCGCACGCCTGTCGCTTCCGCGGCTGGCCGCGCTGCGGGACGTCGCGATGATGAGCGACGTCGAAATGATGCGGTTCATGGCGAGCTGCGCGCTGCAGTCCGACGGGCCAGCGCCGAGTGTCGAGACGCCGCTGCATTCGCTGCTTCCCCATCGGGTCATCGCGCACACCCACGACGTCGCTACGATGAGCCTTACGAACGTGAGCGACGGGATGGCCGAGCGCCTCGTCGCCGACCTGTTTCAGGGAGAGGTCGTCTACGTTCCGTACGCGCGCCCCGGGTTCCCGTTGGCTCGGATGGTGAACGGCATGGTGAACGGGATTTCAGCGCGGGCCATCGGCCTCGCGCTGGCGCATCATGGCCTGGTGGTGTGGGGAGCGGATCCGGCGGAGTGCTGCGCGCGCCTGGACCGCGTCGTGCACCGCATCGAGGATTACCTCGAGCGCAGCCGGCGCGGTCGAGCCGTGCTGGGGGCGACACCCCACTCGATCGCGACGGCGGAGGTCCGTCGGCGGTGCGCGGAGCTCGTGCTGCCCATCGTGCGCGGCGCGCTCGGGCCGCCCGCGGGTGGTCGCGTGATCCTTCATTTCGACGACGCCGACGACATCGTGACCGCCCTCGGGGCGGAGCGGCTGCCGTCGCTGGTGGGCCGCGGCGTGGCCACGCCGGAGCACATCCTGCGCGCCGGCCGCCTCCCTCTCTGGCTCGACCTGGATCCCTCCGCACCGCCGGACCGCATAGCCGACGCGGTCCGCACTCAGATCGCGCGGCAGCGAGCAGAATACGAGGAGTATCACCGGCGCTACGCTGCCCCGGGGGACCGGCCGCTCGACGACTGGGCCAAAGTCGTGCTGGCGCCGGGTCTGGGCATGATCACGGCGTTCCGCGACAAGCGGGGCGCCGTGACGGCCAATCAGTGCTACCGAGCCGTGCTCGAGACGATCGCGAACGCGGAAGCGATCGACGCGTTCCAGTTCATTCCCGAGCCGGAGGTGTTCGCCTTCGAGCACTGGCCCCTGGAGCGGCGTAAGACCGACGAGCAGGACGCGCGGGAGCGCGCCTCGCTGCTCGTCCCCCGTCACGTCGCCGTCGTGATCGGCGCGGGAAGCGGCATCGGACGGGCGGCCGTCCGGCGGTTCGCGGAGGAAGGCGCGCACGTCGTGGTCGCGGATCTCGACCAGGCGGCCGCGGAGACGGTGGCAACGGAGGTGGGAGCGGCGTACCCGGGCCGCGCCGTCGCCGTCCCCGTGGACGTCCGGGACGACGCGAGTCTGGCGCACCTGATCCGTCGCACCGTCCTCGAGTTGGGCGGGATCGATTGCCTGTTCTACACGGCGGGCCAGGCGCCCCGCTTTGCGGGACTGACGGACATCCGGCGCGAGGATCTCCAGCGACAGCTCGAAGTGCACTACCTCGGCGCCGTCCTGGCCATGGGCGCCGCGGCGGCGGTGATGCAACGCCAGCAAACGGGCGGCTCGATCGTGGCGTCGGTGTCGAAGGCGGCGCTCGTACCCGGGCGGGAGGCGGTGGCGTACGGCGGGAGCAAGGCCGCCCTGCTGCAGGCACTGCGCGTCGCGGCGGTCGAGCTGGGCGGCGACCGCATTCGGGTGAACGCCATCAACGCCGACCAGGTGGAGACGCCGCTGTTCCGGCGGTTCGTCGAGGAGCGGGCCGCCAGCGGCGGTGTCTCCGTGGAGCAGCAGCTCGAGGCATACCGCCGCCGCACCGTCATGGGGGTATCGCTCATCCCAGCCGAGGCGGTAGCCGACCTCGCCGTGCTGCTGGCGAGTGAGCGGTTCCGCTTCACCACCGGGGACATCCTTACCGTCGACGGCGGTCTTCCGGAGGCCTTCCCCCGCTGATGCCGGACCTGGACGGTGGGAACGGGCGCGTTGACGCCACTTGCCCGGCGGCCTAGCTTCCCACAGAGGATACTACAACGCCCCGCGAGTCGGGGCGTTTTTGCTGGGGAGCCATGTTCGGACCGAAGACGCACTGCGTGGTCGTGGTCGGCGCCCAGTGGGGCGACGAGGGGAAGGGGAAGGTCGTCGACGTGCTCGCCGAGCGCGCCGACCTCGTGGTGCGCTACCAGGGCGGCGCCAACGCCGGCCACACCGTACACACCGCCGCCGGCGAGTTCGTGCTGCACCAGATTCCCTCGGGGATCATCCAGGGGGCGATTTGCGTCGTCGGCAATGGCGTCGTACTCGATCCCGAGACGCTGTTCACCGAGCTCGACGCCTTGAGCCAGCGCGGCATCCGGACCCAGCACAAGCTGTACGTGTCGGAGCGCGCGCACTTGACCCTGCCGTTCCACAAGCTGCTCGACCGTGCCCGTGAAGCGAGAGAGAAGATCGGCACCACCGGGCGCGGCATTGGACCCACCTACGAGGACAAATACGGGCGGCGGGGGATCCGGGTGGGCGACCTGCGAAATCCCGAGCGTGCGCGGGAGCTCGTGTGCGCGCGCGTGCAGGCGGCGAACCAGTTCCTCGAGGTGCTGGGCTCGCCCGAGCGAGCCGATGCCGCGGAGCACGTGCAGCTGCTCGAGCGGCTCGCGCCGCGGCTCCTGCCGCTCGCCGTCGACTCGGGACGCGTCGTGTGGGAAGCGCTGCAGCGCGGCGAATCGGTGCTGCTGGAGGGGGCGCAGGGAGCCCTGCTCGATGTCGACCACGGCACCTACCCCTACGTCACCTCGTCCAACACGACGGCCGGCGGCGCCGCGGTCGGAGCCGGGATCGGCCCCACCGCCATCGACGCCGTGCTGGGCGTCGTCAAGGCCTACACGACGCGCGTGGGCAACGGACCCCTGCCCACCGAGGCGCCTCCACCGCTCGGCGAAAAGATCCGGGAGCTGGGCGACGAGTTCGGGGCCACCACGGGACGCCCACGCCGTTGCGGCTGGTTCGACGCCGTGGTGGTGCGCTACGCGGTGCGGGTCAACGGGCTCACCGGACTCGCGGTCACCAAGCTGGACGTGCTCGACTCCTTCTCCGAAATCCCGGTATGCGTCGGCTACCGCCTCGACGGGGAAGCGCTCGATTCGATGCCCGCCGAAGTGGAGCGGCTCGGACGGGTCGAGCCGGTGTACGAGTCGCTACCAGGCTGGCAGCGCTCCTTGAGCCTGGTGCGACGGCTGGCGGACCTGCCGCCGGCCGCCCGGGCCTACCTCGATCGCCTGCAGGACCTGGCCCATGCCCCGATTCAGTATGTCAGCGTGGGTACGCACCGCGATCAGATCATCGAAGTGACGTGACACTGTCCGATTGATGCTCGATCTTGCGGTGATCGGTGCGGGGCCCTGCGGGCTCGCCGTCGGCGTGGCTGCGAAGCGTGCGCACCTGGTGTGCTCGCTGTTCGACAAGGGCCCGGTCGTTTCCAGCCTGCTACGCTACCCCTTGTACATGACGTTCTTCTCGACCCCCGAAAAGCTCGAGATCGGTGTCCCGTTCGTCACGGCCGGCGACAAGCCCACGCGACGCGAAGCGCTGGCGTACTACCGGCGCGTGGCGGAGCACTTCGAGCTGGACGTGCGGCAGTATCACGAAGTCGTGCAGGTGAAGCGCACGCCGGAGGGCTTCGAGCTCGTGGCGCGGCATCCGGGCGTCGCGGAGCCGGAGACGATCCGCACTCGTCACGTCGTGTGCGCGACCGGTTACTTCGAGTCGCCCAACCTGCTCGGCGTCCCCGGCGAAGACCTGCCACACGTGTCGCACTTCTTCGTCGAGCCTCACCCCTACTGGCAGCAGCGCGTCGTGGTCGTGGGCGGGGGGAACAGCGCCGTCGAGGCCGCGCTCGAGCTCACGCGCGTGAACGCGCGCGTGACGATCGTGCATTTCCTGGGCGACTTCGACCGGGGGGTGAAACCGTGGGTCCTGCCCGACATCACGAACCGCGTCAAGGAGGGCCGGGTGGCCGTCCGCTGGTGCAGCCGCGTGGTCGAGATCGGGCGCGCTCACGCGGTGGTGCGCCGCGAGCCGGACGGCGAACGCGAGACGGTCCCGGCGGACTTCGTGGTGGCCCTCACAGGCTACCGTGCAGACCTGAGCTTGCTCCGCTCGCTCGGCGTGGCGGTGGACGAGACCACGGGTGTCCCACGGCACGACCCCGCCACCATGGAGACCAACGTACCGGGCGTGTACATCGCCGGCGTGCTCTCGTCCGGGTTCGACGCCAACAAGATCTTCATCGAGAACGGCCGGGAGCACGGCGGCCGGATTTGCGACCACCTCAAAAGCAAACCCCCCAGAGTTGCCCCTGGGGGGTGATCGCCTGCTCGACATCGTGCGCCCTAGAACCCGATGCGAGCGAGACGAATACTGTCTGCCACACCTCAGTGGCAAGAAGAGTGCCTTGACTGCGATTGCGATCACGGCGAGAGATACGCACGGCTGTCAGACGAACCTGTACCGCATAATGCACTATTAATTGCGTAATGCAAGATGCATGACGTAATTCTCGTTGCCCCGGCGGCATTCAAGGGCAGTTTAGGGCCCCGGCAGGTCGCGGAGGCGATCTCAATCGGTGCGCGCCGCGCCTTGCCGGGCGCCACCGTGCTGCAATGCCCTATTTCCGATGGGGGCGATGGGCTACTCGATGCGGTGCTGCCACCGGGATCGCTGCGCGAGCACCTCAAGGTCACGGGCCCCTTGGGCGACCCGGTGTCGGGCGAGCTGGGCTGGGTCGACCCGGAGACCGCGATGTTCGAGAGCGCCACCGCCTGTGGCATCGCGCTGCTGCAGCCGGACCAGCTCGACCCGCTGCGGGCCACGACGCGCGGCGTGGGCGAGATGATTTGGGAAGCCGTCGAGCGCGGCGCCCGGACCGTGGTGGTTGGACTGGGCGGGTCTGCCACCGTGGACGGCGGCACGGGTGCGGCCCGGGGGTTGGGTTGGTCGCTGCGCGACGCCGCCGGGGCCCCTCTTCCTGAGGGCGGGGGCTCGCTGGTCCAGCTCGCGGTATTGGACGGGGGCTGGGGGCTCGAAGCGCGCGTGGTGGCGTTGGCGGATGTGACGACGGCGCTTGTGGGGCCGGAGGGGGCGGCGCCCGTGTTCGGCCCGCAGAAGGGCGCCGGTACCGAGGGCGTGAAGCTGCTCTCCCGCGGTCTCGAGCGCCTCGGCGAGCTGATGGCGCGTCACGGCCGCGGCGACCTCGCGACGCTGCCGGGCGGCGGTGCGGCGGGAGGGCTGGGCGCCGGACTCACGTTCTTCGCCAAGGCGCAACTCCTGCCCGGCGCGGAGTGGGTGCTGTCGCGCGTAGGATTCGACGCCGCGCTCGCGAACGCGCAGCTGGTGATCACCGGTGAGGGGACCTTCGATCGCACGTCGCTCGTCGGCAAGGCCTCGGGTGAAGTGGTGCGGCGGGCGCAGGCCGCCAGGAAGAAAGTGGTTGTGATCGCGGGAAGGGTCGAAGGACTCATCGGGCTGCACGCGCTCGACGGCGAGGGAAAACGGCTCGACGCCACGGGTATCGCGGTCCTCGCCGAGCGCGCGGTGCGCCAGGCGTTCGGGTTGCCTGCCGCCTAGCGGCGCGTCTATCTTCCGGCCCTCTATGTCCCCTACCGACAACGTCATGGAGAAGTTGGTGTCGCTCGCCAAGCGGCGCGGCTTCGTGTTTCAGTCGTCGGAGATCTACGGTGGCCTCGGCTCCGTGTGGGACTACGGGCCGCTGGGCGTCGAGCTCAAGAAGAACATCAAGGAGCGCTGGTGGCGCTCCATGGTCCACGAGCGCGAGGACATCGAGGGGCTCGACGCCGCGATCCTGATGCATCCCAAGGTATGGGAGGCGTCGGGACACGTGGCCGGCTTCACCGATCCCCTCGTGGACTGCAAGCATTGCAAGAACCGGTTTCGCGCCGACGATCCTCGGATCAAGGGCACGCCGGGCGAGCCCACGGCGCAGTGTCCCGTATGCGGCAGCAAGGGCACGCTCACGGCGCCGCGCATGTTCAATCTCATGTTCAAGACCTTCATGGGCCCGGTAGAAGACGCGGCCGCGGTCGTCTATCTGCGTCCCGAGACCGCGCAGGGGATCTACGTCAATTACCTGAACGTGCTGCAGTCGGCGCGGCAAAAGATCCCCTTCGGCGTCGCGCAGATCGGGAAGGCGTTCCGTAACGAGATCACGCCCGGGAACTTCATCTTCCGCACGCGCGAGTTCGAGCAGATGGAGATGCAGTTCTTCGTCAAGCCGGGCACGGACCTCGAGTGGTTCGAGTTCTGGCGTCAGGAGCGGATGAAGTGGCTGGGGGGTCTGGGCATCCGGCCGGAGAAGCTGCGCTTTCACCAGCATACCAAGGAAGAGCTCGCCCATTACGCCAAGGACGCGTACGACATCCAGTACGAATTTCCGTTCGGCTGGCAGGAGTTCGAGGGCATTCACAACCGCACGAACTTCGATCTGTCGCGCCACCAGGAGTTCTCGGGCAAGAAGCTCGAGTACTTGGATCCCGCGACGAACGAGCGCTTCGTGCCCTACGTCGTGGAGACGTCGGCGGGCGCCGATCGCACGGCCCTCGTGGTGATGGTCGATGCCTACAATGAAGAAGAGGTCGAAGGCGAAAAGCGTGTGGTCATGCGATTTCACCCCGCATTGGCGCCCCTCAAGGCGGCCGTCTTCCCGCTGGTGAACAAGGAAGGGATGCCCGAGCTCGCCCGCCGCATCTTCGACGACCTGCGCAAGTCGCACAACGCGTTCTACGACGACGGGGGGTCCATCGGACGGCGCTACCGCCGCCAGGACGAAGCGGGTACACCCTTCGGGATCACGATCGACGGCCAGTCCACGCAGGACGGAACCGTCACGGTGCGCGATCGCGACACCCTGAAGCAGGAGCGCGTGGCCGCCGATCGCCTGGCCGCCTACGTCGCGGACAAGCTCAAGGGCTGATCCCGGT
>WNGC01000631.1_pt1 | contig 20685 bp, 19 predicted proteins | sample 5400051 | NCBI WGS metagenome assembly WNGC01 (sample SAMN13153368, study PRJNA577476) | soil metagenome | isolation source: 20 cm soil or saprolite under grassland replicate 2 | place: USA:California | collected 2016-06-15
AAAAACTCAGTCACGCACAGGAAGGCCCAAGGGAGTATTCGCGATCCGCCGAGGATCGGATTGGCACGGACTGCATGTGATTCCCCGTGGCGATGGCGCGACCTGGCCTTTTGCTAGTCGCACCACGCGGGCGGCGGATTGGGAACAGAGGTGGTCCCACTTTTTCAGACACGGGTATAAGTGGATTTCTGGCCGGGTCTGACCGGAGGGAAGTCCATGCGAAGGCCGCGACGTAACCATTCAGCGAAGTTCAAGGCGCAAGTGGCTCTGGAAGCGATCCGGGGCGAGAAGACGATAGCCGAGATTGCTGCCCACCACGAGGTGCATCCGAACCAGGTCACGGCGTGGAAGACGCAGGTGCTGGAGAACCTGGCGGCGATCTTCGGCGACAACCTGATCGCGGAGGACGGCAAGGAGCGCATCCGGGAGTTGCACGAGAAGATCGGCGAGCTCACGGTAGAGCGCGATTTTTTATCCAATGCGCTCGGGAAATTCCCCGGCCTGAGCGGCAAGCGATGATCGACCGGGGTGCAGTGGTGACGGTGAAGCGCCAGACGGAGCTGCTGGATCTGACTCGTTCGAACGTCTACTACCGGCCGAGGCCGGTGTCGGAGCGGGATCTGCTGTTGATGCGGCGGATCGATGAGCTGCATGCTGGAGGCTCCGTACTACGGAGCCCGCAAGTTTGCCGCGCAGCTGCGTCGGGAGGGTCACGAGATCGGCCGCAAGCACGTGCGCACGCTCATGTGGCGCATGGGAATCGAGGCGCTCTATCGCAAGCCTCGGACCAGCATTCCTGCCCGGGAGGCGGCGATCTATCCGTATCTGCTCGAGAACCGCCTCATCGAGCGGCCGAATGAAGCTTGGGCGTCGGATATCACCTATCTGCCGATGGCGCATGGGTTTTTGTACCTGATGGCGATCATCGATCTCGCCAGCCGCAAGGTGCTCGCCTGGCGGTTGTCGAACACGCTGACCGCGGATTTCTGCATCGAAGCGCTCGAGGAGGCGCTGAAGAAGTTCGGGCCACCTGAGATCTTCAACACCGACCAGGGCTCGCAGTTCACGAGCGAGGAGTGGCTGGCGCCGCTGAAGGCCGCCGGCGTGGCGATCAGCATGGATGGCCGAGGTCGCTGGATCGACAACGTGTTCATCGAGCGGCTGTGGAGGAGCGTGAAATACGAGGAGGTGTATCTGCGGGAGTACCGGAACGGGCACGAGGCGCAGCGCTTACTGTCAAAGTACTTCGCGTTTTACAACGCGCGGCGCGTTCACGAGACCCTCGGCTACGCCACGCCTGACGAGGTGTACTTCGGCGCCTTGGCCAACAGCGTGTCGGCGGCGGCCTGAAGTTCGACATGACTACCAACACGCTCAGCGCTCCACTTTACGGGGATACCGAGGTAGCGACCCCCCTCGAGATCGTCGCGCCTCGGGCTTTATACGAAGCCGGTTTTTCCACACGGCCTCCAAAAACCCGGAACCAGAGCTTCTCCCGCCCTTCGGGCGTGAGACTGCCCTGTGGGGGAAGACGATTGACGAAGACCGAAGAGGAAGAGAGCATCATCATCAACCGCTTTGCCAGATCCACTTATCCCAAGCGGAAATCTGTACGAAGAAGCGGAGCCACCCCTCCGGATGGGCGCATAGTCGCGATGCGGTACTGGTGGGTTAATCAGAATCAGACCTACGCCCAGGAGATCTCGGGCGGCTATCTGTGGTCACCCAAGCGCAAGGCGAACGGTGAGCGCAATGCGTTCTATGAATCCATGCGCGAAATCGCGCCCGGCGATATCGTCTTCTCCTTCCGCGATACACGTGTCGCCGCACTAGGAATCGCACGCTCGTATTGCTACGAGAGTCCAAAGCCTACTGAGTTTGGCAGCGTCGGTGGCAACTGGGGCGCGATCGGATGGAAGGTCGAGGTGGCGTTTCGCGAGCTCGCAAACCAAGTGCGTCCCAAGGATCACATCGGAGAGCTCCGGGCACTGCTGCCGGGAAAATACTCTCCGTTGCGGCCAACTGGCGACGGACTGCAATCGGTCTACTTGACGGAGATCAGCGCGACTTTTGCGTCGGCGCTGTACCGGCTCATTGGCAACGAAGCGAATCAGGTGGCTGACGCAGGACGGGTCATCGAACGGCCAGATCGGCTCAGCCTACCCCCAGAACCGACGCTCGAGGAATGGGAGCGCCGCATCGAATCGAGCATCCAGGCCGACCGCCATCTAGACGAGACCGAGAGGCGGGCGCTCATTCTCGCGCGTCGCGGCCAGGGCTTGTTTCGGGCGAACGTGCAGAGTATCGAGCGAGCCTGTCGCGTGACGAAGGTAGAGAGACGCGAGCACTTGATCGCGAGCCACATCAAACCCTGGCGGGACAGCGCCAATGACGAGCGGTTGAGCAGCGAGAACGGCTTGCTGCTCACGCCGACGATCGACCATCTCTTCGACAAAGGCTTCATCTCGTTCGAGGGTGACGGCGAGCTCATCGTTTCGCCTGTGGCTGACCGAACATCCCTTCACCGGATGGGCGTTCCTGTCGATCAGCGGGTCACGGTAGGAGCCTTCTCCGAAGGTCAGCGGAAGTTTCTCGACTATCACCGGGACAACATTCTGCGACTTTGGCAACGCCCACGGGGATAGCAAGACGATTGCGAGGGTGACCGCGACTACAGCCAGGTCTGCTACTCGGTCACTACGAGCGTCCTCGAGAGTAGCTTCCGCCGTGCCACCGACGATACGCCTCGATCCACTCCGCCCCGTCAGGCAGCGGCGTCGGCAACGGCAGATCGATGATAGGAAGCGACTGCCATGCTCGCCCGCGCCTGCAAATCGCGACGATCTGCTCGCTTCGATCAAGATCCACTCGCTCGACAGTGACCGGCATGCCCAGCACCACGGTTTCGAAGGGCACCGTTAGGTTTTCTTCGATCACTGTGAGCCAGCCTGTGGTCTGCTCGGACTCACCGTAGGCGTCGACGGTCGCTTGCTCAATCATTTCCGAGAGCCTTGCCTTCGTGAGGCGCGCAGCGTGTCGCTTCTTGCGCTTGCCGGCGCTCATATAAAGGTGTCTTGCTCTTTGAGTGAGCGCAGGACTTCCTCGTCGTACTCGATGACGAGTTCGTGTCCAGGCTCCGCGAGTCCGAGGGGTGCCTCACCCCTCGCGTAGCCGAGACTACGATAGCCGCGCAGGCGCTTCTGGAACATCCGAAACAGCACCGGAACATCACGATCGACGTAGTCGAAGATCCGGACTTCGCGCTTCGCTGGATGGAGGCGCTGGAGCCGACCTGCGTATTGGGTCAACCTGCCTTTCCAAGAAACTGGCGTCGCGAGGAAGAGCGTGTCAAGCCGGGCATCGTCGAAGCCCTCGCCAATGTAGCGACCTGTTGCGAGAACGAGTCGTTCCTCGGCGTCCGGAATGGTTGCGAGCTGGCGCATGGCCTCCCGCCGCTCCTTGGCGCTCATCCCACCTTGAAGCACGACAACGTGTCGTGCAAGTTTCGACAGCTGGACTGCGAAGTACTCGAGGTGGTTTCTGCGCTCCGTGAGTAGGATTGGCGAACGTCCTTGTTCGAGCGCACCGATTACGTCGTCTAGAATCAACTGGTTTCGTCTCGCGTCAACTGCGAGCGTTGCGTACAGTTCCTGGATCCTCGGCGAATCTGTGCCCGATATCTGGAAGGCGGTTTCACGCACGACGAGTGTGTGCGCGAAGAGACGTTGTGCCGCCTGACTTTTCGGATTCATCGCGAAGCGGACCGGTCCAAGCTGCATCGCTGCAATCGGGTGATGGCCGTCGCGTCGTTGTGGCGTTGCAGTGAGTCCAACGACGTAGCGCGCCTTCACCTCAGAGAGGACGCGCTCAAAGGAGACAGCTGGCACGTGATGGCATTCGTCGACGATGATTTGACCATATCCGGCCACGATATCCGAAACACTGTCCTTGCGAACCAGGCTTTGGACCATTGCGACATCGAGCTGGCCCTTGCCAGTCTTCTTACCCGCGCCGATCTGACCAATCTCTTTCGGCTCGATTCCCAAGAACAAAGACAATTGAGCGACCCATTGGTCTAGCAGCGGCTGCCGGTGAACCAAGATCAGTGTACTGCAGGCCCGTGCAGCGACGAGGAAGGTGGCGACGACCGTCTTCCCGACGCCCGGCGGCGCAACGAATACCCCGATATCGTGAGCGCACAACGCATCGGCGGCCGCCCGTTGCACGTTCGTCAACTTTCCCTGGAACTGAAATCGCACGCGCTCCCCGCCGACGCGCTGATCTTCAATCTCGACCGAAATCCCATGATCGTGCAGCAGCGCCTCCAGCTCGCTTTGGCAACCCCGAGGCAGCGCGACAAACTGCGGCGACTCTTGAGCGCATGTGATCACTCTGGGGGTCGTGGCCGTTGAGAGGCGCATGCTCTGCTTCTTGTAAAACTCGGGATTCTGAAATGCGGCCAGGCGCTTGATCTCGTTGATCAAGGGTGACGGCAGACCGGCCTTGTCGATAAAGAGCTTCTGTGCAATCACCGCGCGGATGACGCGCGGAAGCGGCTCGGTGATCACGAAGGGGCGGCGTTTCCGCGATGGCAACTGCACCCAGGGTGCGGCGTCCGCGTCTTCATCGGTCGTTGCTATTCGTACGCCGATGACCGAGCCGCGGTCCGTGGCTTCGCGGGCGATCATCTCGACGGTCGCCACATCGATGCGTGACAGCGAGGCAAGAAAAGACCACTGTTTGTCACCGGGGTAGGGATGAAGCTGATCGTCGAGGAAGATGGAATTTCCCAGCGCCCGTGGCCCGTGCTGCAGCGGCAACGCGATCAGGTTGCCGAATCCACCGCGCGGCAGCGTGTCCTGGCTCGGGAAGAGCCTGTCGTAGGACCCCATGCTGAGTTCGTGTCGTCGGGACATGGTCTCAGTTATGAGGTAGCAGCCCATCTTGCGTGCGGCGGCGGCCGATACCGGGGATGAGAAGAAGAACCAAACGTGAGCGCCGTTACCCGAGCGCGATCGCTCGACGGCGGCTGGAATCCCGACTCGCCGGCAGGTCTCGACAAAGGCAGTCACGTCGTCGATCCACGTGCCCTCGTCGAAGTCCACCGCGAGAAACCAGCACGTCTCATCAGCGAGAAGAGGATAGACGCCCATGACGTGCCGGCCGGTGAGGTGGCCGACCACCGCCGCATCGTCGAACGGGATGAATGCCTGATTCGGGCAGTCGCCGCACTTGACCTTGGGCAAATCGCATACGCCCCGGACGAACTTGTTGTGGCACGCCGGGGCGTATCCGCTCCTCCCAGTCTTTGCACTCACGAATCTGGTCGGGAAGATTTCCTCGCGCCCGCGGAACAGTGAACGAAAAAGCCGAACCTTCTCCGCCGGTGTCTGGGGTGTCGGTACGTCAGAGGCTCGTGCCAGACGGACGTGGATTTCCGGCTCCGCGTCGAGCGCTGCGAGCTCGGCTCGGAGGGTGGTAAGTCGACGGCTGGACTCAGTTTGCTCAGCTGTGAGTGTCGCGAGACGAGATTCCTCCTCTGAGATGGCGTGGCGTAACCCGTCACGGTCAAGCGCCCGAGCGGATGCTGGGCGTCCGGGAGGTTGCTTCGGTTCCGCATCGTTAGTCACAAGGAGTTGGTGCGGTCTCGCAGGATCGATGCGCTGACCGCCAGGCCGTGGCGCTCATAGTTCGCGATTATCTGCTGTGCGGAGTACGGCGGATGTACAGGCGAATCCTCCTGATCGCTTCGCGTACGGCTGCCGGATTCAAATCGAGAAGGGTTCGACAGAGAATCCAGGATGGATGGCCTCAAGCTCGATTTTTGAAATAGTTAATAAAATCGTAGTCAAGCTACGATTGCAGGTAGAAATCAAATATTGACATCCACCCAGAATTGTCCTATAAGTCGTAGTATGGCTACGACTAAAAGAAATAAACTAAATTCTCTCTATGCTCACTGGGCACCAGGAACCCCCCTGACCTCAGGGGAACTGGTTGCCCAGGGTATCTCGGCCGACCTTGCGGTCCATTACGTCCGGTCTGGCTGGCTCACGCGCTTGATGCGCGGCGTCTATTGCCGTCCGAACGACACCCTGGCCTTGTACCCCAGTCTCATCTTGCTCCAGCGCAAGTTAGACGGGCTACACGTAGGCGGCAAATCCGCACTCGACTGGTATGGCGTGCGCCACTATGTCTCGCAGAAACCGGTGCTGCATCTGTACGGGTGGGTCGCTGCGCGCCTACCCGACTGGTTCACTCAGCGCTTCCCTGCGGAGTATCACCGCAAGCGCCTGTTCGACGAGCGGCCGCAGGCATTACTGCACGCCGGTTCTTTCGAGAGGCGTACCGGGGCACCGCAGGCGTCGGCACCGGAGCGCGCCCTGCTGGAGCTGTTGAGCGAGGTTGGCGTACGCCAGCCACTGCAGGAGGCCCGTGAACTCACTGAGAGTACGTACAACCTGCGCGCCGACGTGTTACGTGAACTCTTGCAGCGCTGTACCAGCGTCAAGACTGTGCGGCTGTGTCTCCAGCTTGGTCGCGAGCTTGCTCTACCGTGGGTCGTCAAGCTCGATCCTGCCACGCTGCCGACTGGCAGCAAGCGGGCTTGGGTGTCGAAGTCGGCAGACGGTCTGCTGGTGCTCAAGCCATGACCCCGATCTATCTCGAGACCGCACGTCTGTTGACCCAGATCGCACCGCTGGTGCTGGTGGACGACGACACCTTTGCATTGAAGGGCGGCACGGCGATCAATCTCTTCGCGCGCGACATGCCACGCCTTTCGGTCGACCTCGACCTGGTTTTCCCCGACTACACGCTCCCGCGCGAGGCCGCGCTCGAGCGCATCAATGAGGCCATTCGGCAGTCCGCGGGGCGGTTGAAAGCGCGCGGCTTTGAGAACCGAACTGTCTCCGCAAGCGATGCCGGCGAGACCAGGCTGCTGGTGCGCCGGGATCGTATCGAGGTAAGGATCGAGGCTAATTTCGTGATGCGGGGAACGGTGCATCCGGTGCGTCGCGCATCGCTTACGCGCACCGCGCGCGATGCGCTGCAGAGCGACCTCGAAATCCCTGTGGTGTCGCTCGAGCATATGTACGGTGGCAAGCTCGTCGCGGCGATGGACCGCCAGCACCCACGCGACTTGTTTGACGTCATGCAGCTCTTTGCGCACGAAGGAATTACTCCCGCCATTCGGCGGGCCTTTGTCGTCTATCTAGCGAGCCACAACCGCCCCGTTCACGAAGTGCTGTTCCCCACGCTGCGCGATATCGAGTACGAGTATGTGAATAACTTTCAGGGTATGACTGCAGATCCAATTCCGCTGCCGGCACTTCTCGCTGCACGCGAGCGCATGATTCGCGAACTCCAGCACGGGATCGATGCAAACGAGCGGCGCTTCCTACTGTCGCTCGTCGCCGGCGCACCCGAATGGCCGTTGCTCGGCATCGCGCATCTTGAGCAGCTGCCAGGCATCCGCTGGAAGCTGCGCAACCTGCTTCAGCTACAGAAGAGCAATGCCAGGAGGTTCGCCCAGCAGACCGAGGCTCTGAGGACTCGACTTGCATCGGTCCCGCCTTCATCTGCACGATCGTGAGCTGAACATGATGTGCGTGCAGCAGATAAAGTCATGAGCCGAAGGCGCGAACCAAGTCGACGGATTCGCAGCGGTTCGTCGCGGGAGTCGATCGCGCGCATGTACGACACGCCGATCTACGTCTGGGAGAATGGCAAGGTAGTGGCGAAGAAACCATGAGCGGTCGGTCGCGGAGTTCAGTGGGCCAAGCATGGCCTGCAGAGGAGCGGCGACGCGGCCGCGACAGGTGCTGCGAGAGCGATTTCCGCCGATACCATCTTGGCTAGAGCACGGGGCGAACTGAGACAGCAAACGAGCGCATCGCGCGGGCCCTGTGCCAGGAATGTCCGCGTGTCGGCAGTTCGATTCTGTCCCTGGCCACCGCCTACCCATGAATAAGGAAGGGCACGAGTTCCGTGCTGGAGCAATCAGCACCTGAGTGAAAACGGCCGGGCAGGAGGCGAGCTCCCGCTCCTGCCCGGTCAGCGCTTCACGTCTTAGTGTTCACGGTGGGATTCCATTCGCTCCTTAAGACTTTGAGGCGCCGCGTTGATTTCCTCATGTGAATTGCCGCGATCTCCTGCTTCGTCACTGAGCGGTGCGAAGACATCTGTGCGGTTACTAAGATTTCCAGAGTTCGTCATTACGAAGAACGGCAGGAAGGATTCGTCCTGATGCCCCAACCCCTCGTAGTCGCCCACGAAGTATCCGCGTGCGATTGGCGCCGTTGTCATGTCAAAAGATCCTCCGCGGTGCTGCTCGTGCCAAGTTGTGCCACCGTCTTGGGAGGTGAGCTGCCAAGAGTCTGTGAGAAGGACATTTAGGTCCGGCGTGTCTTTCCGGAAATCGTAATACGCTATGGCTACCGCGCCATCCTCGCTCACATCAATGGATGCGGTGAACGCTTGCACTGTCGGTACTTGGTTCACCTGCACGGGTGCGGACCAGCTCAGCCCGCCATCAACGGATTTGGAGAAGACAATTCCATCACGCTGGTGATTGCTAAACCGTGCATCTTGCCAAACGACGTATACCGTCCCGCTTTCCCGGTCAACGGCTATGTTGGGAATGACGTCTCCGGTTCGAAGGGGTACGCCGTTCTTGAGGTCAACAACGCCGATGCTTTCAACTGTGTTGATCACAATCGGCGCCGACCATGTCGCACCGCTATCTTTTGAACGGACGATCCCCAGCGCGACATCGCCTGGGTTGGTGCTACCCTCGTTGAAATGTAAGAAACGAACGAACAGATCTATCAGCGTACCGTCCGGCAATACGGCAATCTGGTTGGAGATGGTTGACGCATCTGTACCGGGGTCGTAGATGATCTTGGCGGGTTCCCAAGACTCTCCACCGTTGGTTGTTCTCGCAAACCAGGTCGGCCCCGCAATTTCGGGGAACACCGGAGGCGTGGTATCGAACTGAAGGCGATCCCACACGGCGTATACAAATTTGGAGTGTCTGGGATCGGCCGTAATGGATTCCTTGTCATCACTAACGAAGGGGTCGGTGTCGCTGATCAAAGCAGTGGGCTCGGTCCAAGTGTCGCCGTTGTCTGTGGAGCGGCTCACCAAAATGGCCTGATTCGCGTCGTTTACGAAATCGAACGAGAGTGCGATTTGGTACACACGGCCATTCGGAGCGATAGTGACCCAAGGATCGCTGGCGCGCTCGTAATTACCACCGTTTGATGCGGTCCCACCGGCACACAGGCTGAAGTGTGGAAAGGTTCTGGTCCAACTTGTGCCGCCGTCGTGTGACACGCCGGTGACTAGTCCGCGAGCCCCACCGAAACTGTAGCGATCTTGCTGCCAGACTCCGACGATGTGTTGCGGCCGTCTCGCATTCACCGCCACAAATGGCTCGACCTTGGCGTTTAGGTAATTGAGTTCACCAAATTGAGTAAGTGTTAACGGATCGACGTCACAGGCAGCGAACGGACTAGGTCCAGAGACACGAACGAGGCTAGCTTGGGCTTTAGCAGTGCCCATGACGAGCGAACCGAACAGAAGACCAACGAGCAGCGAGATGCAGACTCGACCGTTGAAATGCGACCGCGCCTCGCGAAAGAAATTCTGAATTGTCGAGATCACTTTGCTCATGGCGTAGCCTCCCCTGCGGCGTTGCCTTTGTGGTGTTTCGACGCGATCGGGTTGAGCACGAGCAGCGTCAGCAGGCAAGGCGCTCCTGGGTCGAATGCGTTACCGCGTACGGACTTCACTGCAACAGGGGTCATGCTGTGGGTGCTTGAAGTCACCGCGCGCAACGAACGCCGTCTAACGATGCTTCGTTGAGACCCAGACGGCTTATACACCCGTTGCCGTGGCGTTGCATGGGCGGAAACCCTCGCGCTGCCTGTAGCCTAAGCAATGCCGCGGTGCGGCAAAGATGGCGAGCCGGCTTGTTCCACTGTAGTCCGCAAATATTGCGTCCAGCTCAGGCAGGGCACAGCGATACTCGTGATGCAGCCCCCCGAGCACCGCTTTGCTACGCACTGAGCCGAAGTCCCCGAGGCGATGGCAAGACTTCGGCGTCGCGGTTGGTGCGACCGCCGGAGGGTCGGGCACTCCAGGGCCGAGCATCATGTGGGGGCGGCCGCGGTTGTAGTGCGGCTAAAGGCCATTGCCGAAGATCAGAAGATCAGGAGCTGGATGGAAGTAACAATGTCCTGCTCATACCCGGGACCGGCATGCTCTGGAACGGCATCGGCTGGAATCACTGGCCGGCATGCGTGGAATCCGCAATCTCAATGCGGCCGACACTGACTGCGTGGTGTCTCTGTCCGACGTCAAGAGCTATGCGATTCGGGGCACACCCGACTTCGCGAAGGTATTGCCGTGACCGCGTTGGTGCGGCGGCACCACCAAGCGGTTCCTCGCTCCGCTGCGAAAGGAGTCGCGTTCTCCGGCCGATTGAGCAGGCGACCAAAGTCTCTAACAGACAGCGTGAACCTCAGCTTGGGCTGTCTAGGCGAACACCTGGTTCGCGTTCACCTGGTGGCGGCGGGCGACCGTCGCTACCGAGGCACCGCGCACGTGCGTCTCATCGACGATCCGCCGCATCTGCTCGAGGGTGTGTCTTTGCCGCGGCCCGGTGCGCCGGCCCAAAGCATCCGTGGCGACCGCTTCCGCGCAGGTGTCCATCTGGGCTCCACGTGGACACCTAGGCTACGTGTCCACCTCGCCCCAAATCATTTGCCCTGCGCGCTGCCCACGCCAGACGGTCTTCAGCAGGCGCTTACACTGCTCTCGAAGCGAAGAGCCTTGGTAACCTCGCCTCTCAACTTCGCCAACGGTACCCGGACGGGGAGTACGAACGCACCCTGCACCGGGAGCGAGATCGCCAGGCCGAGCAGCGACGGGCAGATGCCATGAACAACCCGATCGAGATCCTCGTGGATGCGGTCGTTAAAGAGGCGGCTCCGTGAAGATCAAGGTAGCCGCCGGTGTGCCAAGAATGTGACGAACTCAGACTGGGTGTGCCGGTGCCTGGGTGAGGCTGGGGTCGGGGCTGGCAAGCGTCGCAAGTGATTGATCTAGAAGCCCCTAGAACTGCCGAGAACGGACTGAAAATCCGCGTGTCGGCAGTTCGATTCTGTCCCTGGCCACCATCAGATCACGGTTGTGCGGACTCTGTGTTCAGCTCCGCGTAGCTCTCTATTTTCCAGAGGTATGGTCACGCGGGTTTGATGTTGGCGTTGAGTCTAAACAGATTGGTCGGGTCATAGCGCCTCTTGAGCGCGACAAGGCGCGGATAGTTGTCACCGTAGGCCGCACGGATCCGGCGCTGTGGATCGTCGCCAGCGTCGGTGTTTACGTAGAATCCGTGCGTAAGCGGCTCGAACATCGCCCAGATGCCGCGCACCCACTGCGTCGAGCGCTCAGCGCCGCTGGGGTCGTCCCAGAATCCGACCACCACCAGGTCACGCGCCGCCGCGCGATGCTAGTAGGCGGTGGCCTCGGGCTTCACACCCCTGATGGCTCCGCCCAGGTGGGCGAACGCGATCACGCTCGTGTCGAGGGGCGAGCCCTCGAGGTAGTCGACCGCGACGTCGATTGCCTCGGTCGTGATTCCGGGGAGGTATCCGGACTTGACGTAGTACCCCCGGCCGTAAGGGAGGCTGGCATCCCCGCTGCGCTGCAGCTCGACGTAAGGGACTGGTCCGAACCCGTCGTGCAGCGGCTTGCCGACGCTGCGTAGCGGGGCTACCGCGCGTTCAGCGTCCGCGAGCGAACCGCAATAGCACACATCAAATACCACGACCCGCTGGTGCTCCGGATTTGTTACAAGCAGCACATCGACATACAGCTCATCGGGCGCGTGCGCGTCGAAATCTGCGAAGCTGCGCAGTAACTCTCGTGCCCCCGTAAACGGGTAGACCAGCTTGCCGCCGAACACCGTCGGTCCGACAGCATGCAGTCGGTACTCAAAGGACGTCGCAATTCCGAAGTTGCCGCCACCGCCGCGCAGACCCCAAAAGAGATCGGGGTTGTCCTTCGCACTGGCTCTGAAGAACCGGCCGTCAGCGGTGATGAGGTCCACCGCCGTCAGATTGTCGCAGGCAAGCCCGTACTTGCGGGCCAGGCGGCCGAAACCCCCGCCGAGCGTCAGTCCCGCAGCGCCGGTGTCGGAGATCGTCCCGGCCGTGGTCGCGAGGCCGAACACTTGCGCTTCCCGGTCGAACTGTCCGAGGAGAACGCCCGGCTCGACGCGCGCTGTCCGGGCAAGCGGGTCGATCCGGATGCTACCCATGGGGGACAGATCGATCATGAGCCCGCCGTCGCAGGCGGACTGACCCGAAAGGCTATGACCCCCGCCCCGGACGGCGGTGAGCAGCTCGTGGGTACGGGCGAAACTGACCGCGCGCGTGAAGTCCGCCGCGCCGGCGCATCGGGGGCTGAGCGCGGGCTTGCGGTCGAAGGCTCCGTTCCACACCTTGCGGGCGCTCTCGTAGCCGTTCTCGCCCGGCATCAACAGCTGGCCGCGCAGACTCGCCCGGAATTCGTCGATGTCCGTCGGTTTCAGGACTCGCTGTTCGCCGCCCAGACCCATCGCGCGACATCGTCGCCGGCGGCTGCGAACACGCGACTGTACGGGAGCGACGCGGAGACCAGGGTGCTGAGCCCCGAAGCGCAGAAGGTTCTTCTTCTCATGTGCCGCTCCCCTTTCCTTACCGTCGCGCGCCCGGGCTCTTTACGGCGCCCATTTTGGTGCCGGACGCTATCAGTGGCGTTCAGACGGCGCGCCAAATATTGGCCCTATGCAGACCGGCGTCCAGCCGGCGGCCATCGGTGCACGCTGCCCACTGATGCGAATTGATGACTGTGCTTGGTCCAGTTGACGAGTCCGTGGATGGATTGTCGCCGGCTGCGAAGGCCGGTTCGGTCCGACAGGCCGAATTGGGACCAAAAGGGGACCAACCCAGTCCAACCGGCCCAAAGCGAGGCCCTGGCCATCATTTGGATCACGGCTCTTCCGGAAGTTTCCGTGTGGTGCGGCATCACTACCACGCGGTATTTTGCGACCGGGGACGTCTCGAACTCTGGCCCGTTCGTAACTTGCGCTCGACGACACCCCGGTGAATACCGGCGTCGCAGGTGTTTCGGCGCCCAAAAAGGGAAGACCCCGCCACAATAGCGGGGTCTTCATCATCGACGCCGGAAGGCTCGCTGATCGGCAGCCGATGCAGCCGGTCAGTCCCCCTCTCCATTGCGGCAGGGGTTGGTATTCACGACCTGGCGGAAGTTGTTGTAACGGGAATCGGTCGTAGTGGGCCCCGTCTGATACACCAGCGTGAGCAGCGGCCCGAATTCGGCGGTCGAAGTCCCGCCAAACGTATTGCTGGTTCCCGGAATGTTCGCCCCGCCCAGCTGCCACATGCAACTCTCGGTGTCATTCGTGTTGCGGGTGGAAAAGAACGGATAGAAGGAGGCACCCTTCGGCGGATTGACGCAGCCGCTGCCGGTGTGCCGATCGCAATTATTGTTGGGAGAGATGTTATTCACTTCGATGCGGGGCAGGTCCGCCTCGAACGCGACGCGGTCGTAGTTGGCGTGCCGCTCCGGCTGACCGGTCGGGACGAACGTCGGGCTCGAGAACAGAATCGAGCTCGGATGCAGCCGGCGATCCTGCCCCGCGTTGCTCGAGGTGCCAGGCCAGGCGAGCTGGTAGGGCACTCCGTCGAAGTCGGATTCGGTTCCGAGACACCCGCCGATCGCAACGTACGACGAATCACCCGCGTTGAAGCAGTACACGTCGTCGCCGTCAAGACCCGCCGGATCGTTCGCGCCGGCTTGTGTGCAGTTCCCGCCGGGCCCGCTCGACAGCTTGCAGTACTCGAAATGGCCGATCTCATCGGCGAACGCCACATTGTACGAGTGCGCGGCCCACGGCACGCGTGTGTGCTCCGACGAGGTGCTGTACATCGGATGGAAATCGTACGGAAGGTTCTTGCAGGTCGCGCCGGCCGGATTGTACTTGACCTGTCCGAAGCCGTTGGCGGCGCTCGCCGTCATCGAACCTGATTCACCACTCGTCAGGTCATGAATCACGATCTGGAGCCCGTGCGGTGTATCGTGCAGGTCTACGATGAGCACGTCGCCGGAATTCATGAACAGGTCGAGGCTCGGATCGGCCGTGAAGGTCACGAGCGTCGACTTCACCGGATTCGGCGGCCCGCCAGGATGGGGCAGGCCGTTGCGGGTAATAAACGCGAAGTTGACCGGCTCGATCCCTACCGAGCTCAAACAGGCGTTGTTGTTGACCGTCCCGTTGTTCGGATTGACCGAATAGCTGTCGATGTTCAGCGCGGCACACCAGCGCGTCGCGTCGCAGCTGTCACCGGCCGGCCAGAGCACCCAGCCGGGGGGATAGAACTGCATCTCCATGAATGCGGTCCCCGGATGGTTGCCGATCCAGTCGGCTTTGGTCGAGTCGGAGCCGTCGAAGATGTTGGCATCGGAGTCGGGGGTACAGGCCACGCCGTTGCCCGGGTTCGGGTAGGACTGCGTATCGCACATCGCGATGCCGAACCAAAACGCCGGGCGCAGCTGGAAGTTGAAGGTACCGCCAGTGCCCGCCTGGTTCGGAAGGACTGGCGGATCCTTCGGCAACACCAGCCGATAGCGCATGTGATTCCCGGAGCCGGGAACATTGGAATAGAACAGCAACGAGGGCTCGTCGTGGCCGACGTAGAGCCCCTCGTAGTTGGTCGTCTGGCCGTTCGGGAATTCGTTGATTTCAGTGCAGAGCGGCCCGTTGTCATCGCAGAGCGGACGTACCGAACCCGGAATCGCGGCGGTCGCCGTCCCGGGCAGCGCCAGCACGCCAATGGCGCTGACGATCAGGCCCGCCATGAAGTTCGGGCAGCGAAGTGTCTCCATCCATGTTACCGATGAACTGATTCGTTTCACGGTGAGCTCCTCGTTGATTCTGCGTTATTGAAAATTCCGCCGCGCCCGGAAACAGCGATGACTCGCTGAGGGCCGTAACATCGACGCAAAGCAGCTATGTGCGCCCGCCCGCCGCGGCGACGCACCCTAACATCGAGCGCTGGGGTGAAACAATGGGGTGAAACCCGGGTCATCCGTCGGTGGCGAGTTGACGCGACTCGAAGCTCTGCAGGTTTGGGTCTTCGATCAGCACGACGGAGAAATCCGCGGCGCTTCATCACGCTGGCGCCCCGTCCAAATGGCATGGGACGGCGGTGGCATGAGCTTGCCGGTTGTGGTCCGCAAAATTTTCAGTCACGCACAGGCAGGCGCGAGGGAGTATTCGTGATGCAATCCGCCGAGGATCGGATTGGCGCGGACTGCATATGATTCCCCGCGGCGATAGCGCGAACTTTGCTTTTGGTAGTCGCGACAGGCGGGCGGCGGATCGGGAACACGCGGACCCAGCGCCATGTGCGGGCGCCCGGCATTGTAACGGGGGATCCATGGAAGTGACCAGGAAAGGCTGGTCTGAAAGGAAGGATGTGATCGGTAACGTTCTGAAATTCGGAGTATCCGTCCAGCGGGTGCGAATCCCGCCCGGCCAAAGCGAAGACCCGCAGGCCGGAAGCAAGCCTTGCGACGACGGGGGCAACCCCGACGGCGATACGTAGGCATGCGAGGGTGTGAGCCGTGAGAATGCAGTCTCGAAATACTCATTATTCCGGGAGCCCAAGGGGTCATGGACTTGGAAGGCAGCAGCGTGACGCCCGCAAAGAAGGTCGAGGGCGGAGCGCAACCGGCGGGATGATCGACTACGGCGCGTACCCAAGAAGATGGACCAGTCATCTGGGAGGCCCTGTCTGTCCTTCACGTGAGGAAACGAACGTGGGAGGTAGGTCCGAGCGAGGGGAACCAGAGCTCGGTTGCGAAGCAGTGCAGGGAGTCGGAGGGCCGAATAGGAGCGAAGACCTCGGGGACCGCAAGGCACGCGGACCCGGGCGAGTAAAGGCGGCCCGTGCTGGTGTGAGCTTCCGGAGGGAAACATGACCGACGCATTGACGTCGCTGGACATGTCAACGGGACTTCGGAAGGTAGCGGAAAGAGCGAAACGGGAGCCTGCAGGCCGGTTTCACTCGCTCGCCCATCTGATCGACGAGGAACTGCTGGCCGGAGTGTATCGACGGCTGCGCAGGGATGCGGCGGTTGGAGTGGACGGCATCACGAAGGAGCAATACGGGCAGGACCTGCAGAGCAATCTGCGGGATTTGCACGAGCGGTTGCGGACGAAGCGATATCGTCACCAACCGATCCGACGGCTGCACATTCCCAAGAAGAAGGGTCGGACGAGGCCGATCGGCATCTCGACCACCGAGGATAAGGTGGTTCAGGGTGGGTGCGTGAGGTGTTGGAAGTCATCTACGAGCAGGACTTCTTGGACTGTTCGTAAGGTTTCCGGCCCGCACGCAGTGCACATGATGCGGTGCGAGCCCTGACTCGGGCGGTGAATGGAGGCGAGGCGAACTGGATTCTGGAGTTTGACGTCGCGTCCTTTTTCGACAGCGTGAACCGAAACAGATAGTTGTTGGAGATGCTCCAGAGGCGGGTGGCCGACGGGTCGATGCTTCGGCTCGTGGGCAAATGCTTGCATGTAGGGGTACTGGACGGCGGGGAGTTCACCACGCCGTCAGAGGGTACCGTTCAGGGGTCAACTCTGTCCCCGCTGCTCGGCAAGGTCTATTTACACTACGTGTTGGATCGGTGGTTCGCCGAAGAAGTCAAGCCGCGGCTGCGTGGCAAAGCAGTGCTAGTGCGCTATGCGGATGATGGTGTCTTCGGGTTTGAGCGACGGGACGACGCGGAGCGTGTACTGGCGGCGCTGCGCAAACGGATGGAGCGCTTTGGACTTACCCCGCACCCAAAGAAGACTCGGCTGTTGGACTTTCGCAGACCACTTCGGTCGCGTGGGGAAGGCGGGAGTCCCACGACCTTCGACTTCCTCGGGTTCTGCTGGTATTGGCGGCGGACCCGTCGGGGGAGTTGGGCGGTGACGTGCAAGACCCGGCGTGCGCGCTTGGCGCGGGCCATACAGGCTGTATGTGCGTGGTGTCGAGATCATCGGCACCTGCCAGTCAAGGAGCAGCATGAGGCGCTCACGAGGCGCGTGCAGGGCCACATCAACTACTTCGGCGTGAATGGAAACACCGCTAGCCTGCGACGGTTCGTGTGGCAGGTTAAACGCAGTTGGTTCAAGTGGCTCAACCGTCGGAGCCAGCGGGCTCGCCTCAACTGGGAGAGATACGAGGACCTTCTTCGGGACTTGCCTCTCCCCCAGGCCCGTATCGTAGTGTCTATTTGGAGCTAGGCTATGATGCGGACGCCGCAAGCCACATCAGCGGAAGAGCCGGATGGTGGAAAACTCCATGTCCGGATCTGGGGAGGGCCGGGCGGGGCAACCGGCCCGGGCTACTCAACTTCGCAGCCGCCGCGCAGGTGCCGCGGCTGATGCAGCAGTTTGAACGAGGGCCGCTGCGCCAGTACACGCCGTGTCGGATGAATTCGGTTGAGGAACAGGCGGAAGCGCTTGCGACCGTGCACGCTGAGCTTGTCTTGATCCACCCCTTTCGGGAGGGGAACGGGCGCTGCGCACGATTGCTTGCCATGCTGATGGGATTGCAGGCGGGCTTGCCGGCACTCGACTTCGGCGGGATCCGAGGCGCCAAGAAGCGTGGCTATATTGCCGCCGTACATTCGGCGATGAACTACGACTACGCGCCGATGACTGCGGTGTTCCGGGAGGTAGTAGCGCGGACGCTGAGATCGGTGGCTAGGACTTCTTCTGAGTAGGCCTTGCGCGGCTGCCGCGCGTCTTTGCACGCCGCTTGAAGAACGCCCGAATGCCCTCGATGGCGGACGACGTCGCGACGGACCTGATCACTGTCCGTTCTCGGACGCCATGGTCGCGTAGATAGGGATTCGTGGCCGAAAGCTTTGTGCTCATGTTAGATGATTCTACCAGCAGGTTTGCGAACGCGGTTCCCAGCCGCTCGCTGCCGGCATGTGCCGGGAATGTGTCGAACTCAGATTGGGTGTGCCGTGATTGTGCCTTGGTGGGCCTTGGGGCGGGGCTGGCAAGCGTCGCAAGTGATTGATCGAGAAGCCCCTAGAACGGCCGATACCGGTCTGAAAATCCGAGTGTCGATGGTTCGATTCCGCCCCTGGCCACCATTAAATCGCAGTCATTGCGTAGTTGACATCTCTGGAGCCTCGAAAAACTGGTCGAGAAAAACGAGATACACCGCAAGTAGGTGGTAAGTCTGGTAGTAGTCGTCCAACCGCATGGCTGAGAGCTTGTCCTTTGGCGCGTGGAGGATTTGAGCGTTCCACGTCTCCTGGGTCAACGAGTGAACCGTAATGCTAGGTATTTTGCGCTTCGCAAACGGTTCAGAGTCACTACTGCCGACCTCTTCGAAATCAACGCCTCTGACGGGCGAGTTAAGTAGGTTCCCTATGTAGGCGAGTGCATTCGCCAACCGTTTGTCCGAACGGCTCACCGCCCAGACCTTGGTGGGCGATAGACCTAGTGTATCCATGTTAACCATTGCATCGGTTACGGCAACTTGTTCTTTTGTCATTTGGTGGGCATAAAAACGCGATCCGACCAAGCCGCGTTCCTCGTCAGTGAATCCGATGAAGAGGTAGGTATGCTTGCGGGGCTCATTTTTTATTGCTTCGTAGAGAGATGGCAGCAAGGACGCACCGCTCCAGTTGTCAACGACTCCATCTCCTGCCGACACGTGGTCGAAATGAGCTCCGACTAGAATGACCTTGTCTGAGCTGCCCCGCTGGACGCAAACGATGTTAGGCAGTTTCGATCCTCTGACCGGCTGCTCAGATAAGTGCTCGCCGCAACCAGCTTCGACAAACATTCGCTTCAGTGCCGCTGCACGTTCACTGTCAGTACCGCGGTATTTCCCTAGGCGGGCTTCGACAGCCGCACGCGAAACCGGACTGACTCGGAGAATGTCGGCCGCGGCGCTGCTCAAGGTGAGGAACAGCACCACCATGCCAGTCGAGCGATGAGTGAATCGCCAGTCCATGCAGTCATTTGACGGCGAACAATCGCCTCGTCAAAGGCAAGCGTCCAATCGTCGCTTGTAACGCGCGTCTTGTCGCGACGGCAACTGCGAGACGCTTACCGAGCACCGCTTTGCGACGCACTGAGCCGCAGTCCCCGAGGCAATGGCAGGACTTCGGCGTCGCGGTGGGTCTCGCCGCCGGAGGGTCGGGCACTCCAAGGCCGAACATCATGTGGGGCGGCCGCGGTTGTAGTGCTCGACCCAGAGTCTCAGGGCACGCCGCATATGGGCTTCCGAGAGCGGAATGAGCCAGTCCAGACAGTCGCGACGAATGGTGCCCATGACCCGCTCGCAGATCGCTTCGCCATCGGACAGCATCGCAGTGTCTTCTGCACGCGCGGGCCGAAGTTGCCAACAGAGGATCGAGCTCGACAGAGAAGATGCTGTCACGGTCATGGATCAGATAATCGTATCGGCTGTCAACCCCAAGCGCCTCGCGTAACTGCTGGCGGGTCCAAGCCGCCGTCGGATGGGCCCGCAGCGCCATGCGAACAGCGGGGACAGCAGCGCCAAGCGCACAACCGCCAACTTGGCTGCCGCTTGACGGCCACCTTCGACGCGCAAGCCGCCCGCCTGCCAGGCGCATCCAAAGCATAGCCCGGCTTCGAATGCCCGAGATCGTTACCGAGTTTGATCTCTCGGGTTGTTCCGTGCCGAGAATGCAATCAGGCCACAGACGGCGCTGTGCCGGGAATGTGACGAGCTCAGATTGGGTGTGCCGTGATTGTGCCTGGGTGAGGCTGGGATCGGGGCTGGCAAGCGCTACAAGTGGTTGATTCATAAGCCCCTGGAATCGCCATTATCGGACTGAAAATTCGCGTGTCGGTGGTTCGATTCCGCCCCTGGCCACCATCAAATCAATGGGTCCAAGATCAACTGTGAAACATCCGGTCTTGCCCTGCTGGGATAAATATTTCACGACCTGAGAAAGTTGGTCTTTTGAGTCCTTGGTCGCAATCGATAGCTCGCGTGACCCCCAAGGGAAGTGGCTGGATCTATGCAAATCAGGTATTTATCTGCACGCAAGGGGTCCAAATATTTCATAGCTCTCACTACCGAGCGCCGACTTGGCGCATCGTGCGAGAACGCGGCGCGATGAGTGACATGGGCAACCGGTTTCGGGCGTTGGACGTGCTGCGTGGTCTCACGCTTGCGCTGATGATTGTCGTGAACATGCAGATCGGTGACGGCAAATCCTACGCGCCACTGCTGCACGTGGGTTGGGATGGCCTGACGCTGACGGACCTCGTGTTTCCGACGTTTATGTTCGTGGTCGGAACGACTCTCACTTTCACACTTGAGAAGTACGAACCTCTGGGCGACGCGGCAGTCCTGCGCAAGATCGCGATGCGCACTGCCCTGATGTTTCTGTGCGGTTACCTGCTCTACTGGTTTCCATTCTTCAAGGTCGATGGCACCGGGCACGTCGTCCTCGCGCCGATTGCATACACGCGCATTTTCGGCGTGCTGCAGCGCATCGCCCTCGGCTACGGCGCGGCGGCCCTAATCGTGCACTATGGAGGGAGGGCTGGCGCGATCAGCT
>WNGC01003204.1_pt1 | contig 20685 bp, 16 predicted proteins | sample 5400051 | NCBI WGS metagenome assembly WNGC01 (sample SAMN13153368, study PRJNA577476) | soil metagenome | isolation source: 20 cm soil or saprolite under grassland replicate 2 | place: USA:California | collected 2016-06-15
GCTCGCCGGTCGTCGCGGGTCCGGTATGCCGATTCCACTCGTCGACGTTATCGACGATTTCCTGAACGTACCTCGATCGACCGAACAGCCAGATCACTGCGTTGTTCAGCAAGGACACCGGAAACGACAATGGGCGTGCGAAATCAACGAACAACACGACGCGCCGTTCGTCCGTATCGTTCCAGACTTCATGCATATAGGTATCGTCGAACACGACGCTTCGCCCCTCCTCCCAGTGGGCGACTTCAGAGTCCACCCGGATGCGGCAGGCCTCCTTCTGGAGAGGCACGATCAGCCCCAGATGGTAGCGGAGGACGCCGCTGTACGGCCCGCGGTGCTCGGGGAGGTGTTTCCGCGGGGCCAGGATCGAGAAGAACGCGGTTTTTATCCCGGGAATCGCCTCGATGAGCCGAGTAGTCTCGGGGCAGCGGTTGCAGTTCTCGGCGATTTTTCGCCCGTACATGTACAGCATGTAGGTTTTCCACTTGTCATCCTGGGTGATCTTCAACTGGTCTGGGGAGATCTCGTGAAAGCTCGGTATCCTCTCGCCTTTGCGCAGCAGCATGCGCAGCTCGTCCCGCATCGCGGTCCAGCCGGCTTCGATGCGCGGAATCCAGTCAAACTGCGACGGATCAAAAAATGGATGCTGCCCAACGGATGAAAAGCGGCGGACCAGCCATTCTGTGGGCTGGAATAGGACGTTATAGAAAGCGCGATCGGCGGCTCTGACCGCTATTCTCATCAAGATGCTGCGCTCCATGGCAATCCTCCTCCTTGGTTGGAATCAGTGGGACGATGCCGCACCCTTGCCGAAGTTCATCTCGCCCTTGCGGTGCACGTCGCTCTTGCGGTCCTCTATCCGATGCCATCGGTCATCCCCATACTCCTTGTGCTCGCTGGCAAGGAGGTCGAACAGCAGGCGATCGTGCGGCCGGCCATCGATGTAGTGACATTGACGCTGTCTGCCGACGAAACGGAAGCCGGCACGTTCGATGATCTTGAGCGAGGGATTGCCGTCCGCTACCCACGTATTGACCGAATACAGGCCGAGATCCCGGAATGCAATGGTCATGAATCTGGATGCGGCGAGCGTTCCGTAACCCCGGCTGCGGAAGGACTTGTCGCCCGCCGCTCCCCAAAACGTGGCGGTCTTGAAGGCGGTGCGATCGACCCCGTTGAGTGCAACGATACCGATGGGATTGTCGTCGCGCTCCGCGGTATAGACTCTCAGAAAATGGGTCTTCGACTGCGTCAAGATCTTGAGCAGCGTGGGCGTGATGGGCTGTCCTGCGCTCCCGAAATCCAACCACTGGTAGTTCTCTTTTTTTTCGATCCAGCCTGCAGCCAGTTCGAGAATTCTGGGCGTGTCGAGAGGTAAAAACTTCATGTACGAGAGGGCCGCCAGGCCAAATAACTCCTCTCCCCGATATCGAACCGCAAGATCGCCTTGCCGAGCACCGTGTGTTCGGTGGGCTTGTTCATGGCGCAATGATGCTGAAGTCAGTTGACAGCCGGTTTGCATCCGTGAGCGCGATGCGTAGTCCGATCGATGGTGAGGCATAGTCCGATCGAATCGGTGGCCGATTTCACAACTTCGCCGTGAACCGGGTCTGCCGAGCCGGGGGCAGGACCGGTCGCTTCCTTTGAACCCTTTCCGGTTATCACCCACCGTATTCCCAAGGCGTCTCCGCCATGGTCAGGGGCTGGACTCGCTCCCGGCATTCGGCCTCCACCACGCGCAGGATCACCAGATCATGATCTCCGTTCGTATCCACGATCCGCTCGACCTGGCATTCAATGTAGGCGGGTAGGCTGGGCAATACGGGCGCGGTGGTCTTTCCTTCCGTTACCGGCTCCCCGTTTATTGTGCCGTCCCCTGACGTGGTGGGTGAGAAGAACCTGCGTGCTATGTCCTGTTGCCCGTCCCCGACGATATGGAGCACAGCGGCCCGGCTTTCCGCCAGACATCTGAACACATTGCTTTCCCTGCGCACCGCCGCCATGATCAACGGCGGCTTGAAGGACGCCTGCGAAATCCAGCTGACGGTCGCCGCTCCGTAGCGATTCTCGCTGCGCGAAGTCAATACGTAGACGCCGTTCGACAGTAGCCGCAGAGCCTTCTGTTTGACTTTTGCGTCCATCGACCTCACCCCGCCTGAGGCAAACGCTCGCAAACTGCGTCCTGATGCGAGCTTTCAACCCGGTGCGTCCGCGCCTGTTCGAGCTCCCGGTGCTCGGAGGCGAGGAGATCGAACAGCAGGCGATCGAAGAGCTGGCCGTCGATGCAGTGGCACCGCCGCTGCCTGCCGATGAAGCGAAAGCCGAGGCGTTCTATGGTCCGAAGCGAAGGGTTATGCTCCACGGCCCAGGTATTGATCACATGCAACCCGAGATCCTGAAACGCAAGGGTCAAGAGTTTTGAGCTGGCGATGGTCGAATACCCCCGGTTGCGGAAGGACTTCTCCCCCGACACCCCCCAAAACGTCGCAGTCTTGAAGACGCGATCCACGTTGTTCAAACCGACGATCCCGATCGGAACGTCGTCCCTGTCCGAGGTATAGGCTCGCAGAAAATGTGCGTTCCGCTGGGCCATGACCTTGAGCAAGGGCGGCGTGACGATTTGCTTTCCGCTCCCGAAGTCCAGCCATTGATAGTTCTCCTTCTGGGCGAGCCAACCTGCCGCCAGATCGAAGATATCGGACCTATCCAGGGGCAGCAGCTTCATGTTTCGACGCTTCGCGCAGCACGGGAAATTTCGGCGCCGCGTCGAAGGGCTTCGTAGGCGGCAAGCAGCTTCGGCGCTTCGTGGCGCCATTCGAGTTCGTTCTCCACGCGCTTGCGCCCATACTTGCCCATCTCCGCGCGCCGCACCGGGTTGTCCAACAGCTCGACGATCTTGGCGGCAAAATCCGAAACGTCGTCTTTTCTCGCGTAGAGAGATGCCCGCCGAGCCGAGTGACGTCCTTCCGTCAGATCGAACTGCACGACCGGCTTGCCGAGCGCCATGTATTCCAGGATCTTGTTCATCGTGGACTTGTCGTTCAGCTCATTGGCGACGTCCGGGTTCACGCAGACGTCGGCGGTGTTGAGCATCGCCAGCATCTCGCCGTCCGGCACGCGCCCCGTAAAGGTCACGTAGTCCGCGACGCCCAGCGCTTGCGCGAGCGCCCTCATCTCCTCGAGCGAGGTGCCGCCGCCCACCAGGCCAAAATGGACATCGGTGCGCCCAAGGTCGAATACGATGTGGCGCGCGGCCCGCAGCAAGTGGTCGATGCCTTCCTGCTTTCCCATCACGCCCACGTAGCCGACCAAGTAGCGGCGACCGCGCTTGAGCCGCTCGTCGGGCGGCAGGATCTTCAGGCGCTCCAGACTCGGCCCGCTGCGCACGACGAACACCCGTTCGGGGGGCATCCGCCCGCGCCCCATGGCAATGCGCCGATAGGACTCGTTGGTCGCAATGGATACGTTCGCGCTTCTGAAAGTCCAGTACTCGAGCTTGAGCATCAGGCGATAGAAGAAATCGCGCCGCCCGAACTTCGCTTCGTAGAGCTCGGGGTTGAGATCGTGGTGATCGAACACGAATTTCTTGCCGAACAACCTGAAGAACCCGCCGATCAGGAAGAACAGGTCGGGCGGATTGCAGGCGTGAATGACGTCGAATCCGCGCGTCAGGAACACCCGCCAGGCGAGCACGAACGTCGAAGCGAGCGCGACTGCGTACTCCAGCGCATAGCCGGCAGCCCCGGAGGCCTCCACGGGCAGGGAGTAGCGATAGACGTGGATCCCTTCGATCGCTTCGAACTTCCTTTCGTAGCCGCGCCCGGTCGGACAGATGATCGATACCAGGTAGCCGGCGTCGCGCAACGTCGTCGCCTCCTGCCACACCCGGCGGTCGAACGGACTGGGCAGGTTTTCGACCAGGATCAATACGCGCCTGGGATGGCCCATGTCGCTCTCTGCGTTTGCTTGAGGCATTACCAGCAGATCCCTTCGTAGACTCCGGTCAATCCGCACGCGGTTTGATCGCGGCAATCCGCAATCCCAGCAGCGCCCGCATCGGCGCGGTGTCTGCGACGGGTTTCCTCAGCGAATACGGCAGGGCGTCGAAAACCGACTCGAGCGCGGCGATCGGTTCGCGGGCGGTATATTCGAGCAGGTGAAAACCCGTCGCGAACTCGTCGAAGCGCGCCGAGATGTCGCCCGGACCGTACAGACGGTTTGGCGTGATACAGAGGTAGATCCCGCCGGGCGCGAGGCTGCTGTGGATATTGCGCAGCTGTTCCTTCGCGTCGTCCGGATGAAGATGCTCCATTAACTGGTTGCTGTAGGCGACATCGACGCTACCCTTCGCTACCGGAATGCTGCAGCCGTCTGACAGGATCAGCTCGAAATTACCCGACGGCACCACGTCCCGTGTAATGTGTTCGGACACGTCGATCGCGTAGGCCCGCTTCACAATCGATGCAGCGCGGATTGCGAGCGCGCAGTCCCCCGCGCCGATCTCCATGAACACCGTGGTGGGGGTCAGGAAGCGTTTCAGAAATCTGAGTTGAAGATCGACCTCGCGATGGCGCTGCGCCGGACTCACACCCTTCAACATCGGGTGGTGCGGCACGCGGCGAAATAGCTCGTCGTACAATTCGGAATAGAGCCTGCGCCGATCGGCGCGCGCGGCGTAACGCAGCCGATCAGCGAGTTCGCGCTCGATCAGGTAGTGCTCAAGCACCTGTTCATCCGTGCGGATTTCGCCCCGCCGGCGTGCGAGCCGCGGCTCGCGCGCCAGCACGGCATCATCTCCGTGAGTGGACCAGTGCGAAGTATCCATGTGCATTTCGTGCCCGCTCTCGGCCTTTCAGCAGATTCCTTCGAAACGGTCTCAACGATCCGAGACCCCAGACGCTAAGCTTCATGACCGCCTCTCACGGTTGCGATGGCCAGGCGCTGCAGGAAGCAGCCCGCTGGCTGCAGCACACCGCTGCCGCCCACGCGCCGGCGAGCATGGGTCAAAGCATAGGAAAGGGTTGTTGACGCTCGTGCTGCGAGTGCAAGGCGAAATGTAGTCCAGTTGGATCAGCGGGTGATTTCGATACGCAAAGGGACCTTTCAACCCTAGGACCTGAGCCCCCAGCCGGGACCGTCGGCTAGGGTCGAGGTCGGTCGCTCGTGTCAAACCGTCCCGATACCCGGCGTTGATCGGCTTTGAATTGCGTCGATCGCAATTTTGATGACCGTAACCAGGCGGGTGTCACCCGCAACGCGTCCCGCACAAACAATCACCGGCGACGGCTTTTTTTCGTCCAGCCGCCGTGATATCCAACCGAGCGGCGGTTCGTTCTGGCCGACAATCACGTCTGGCGCGCCCAACCCAAGCGGACACTGGAACCGTATGCGCGCGTCAGCACATTCGGCCTCGACCGCGTGACCGGAAACCCGCGCCACCCAGCGCTCGGCCAGATGCCAGTGGAGCTCCACGAAATGCTCTTCATTGCATTCCAGCGTGTCTTCGACCTCGATAAGCATGTCGCGTTTATCGAATTCGATGCGCCGGCGGTGGCGTACCGGATCGTTCAACCGCAGATAGCCATCGTGCACGCCTTCGAATACATCCCGCTCCATCCCGGATTCAAAGTGCTCGCACCGGGCCCGGGCATGCGAGAGCCACATGAAATTTCCGCCGGGCACGGACTGCTCCTCCCCATCGATCCGCAGTGTGTTGTGCGCCGAGGTTCCACGAAAATAGTCACGCCAGCGTTTCTGGCCGTGGTAGGCGTAGGTGCCAGGGTCGACCAGGATTTCGTTACCGCCGACGGACAGCGAAAATGCCAGAGCATCCGCGTGCCCGTGTGCTGCGATCGACAGATAGCCCAATGGCCCCGCATTCACTACCGCCTTCACTTCGCGCGGCGTGCCGAAGTCCCGGCCCAGAACGTAGTACCCGCCCTCGGAGAACGCCAGCCTGGCAGGCTCCACGGTCGCAAGACGCAACTCATGGAAGCGTTCCGAGACGTCATCGCCCAGGAGCCAGCGGGTCTTCTCGTCCAAGTGTCTTGCCTGCGTCTTGAAGTCGTTTCGCCCGAACAGCACCGCCCCAGTGGCAAGGAGTGACCGATAGGGACAGAAGCCCTGCTCGCGCGAAAAACGCACCATCACGGCATCGTCGGCATCACCGACCATGGGCACATGTCCGCCTGCATCCATGACGGCGGCAATGAATTCGAGCATGAGTTCGAGGCGTTTTCGAAATCCTTTTGAAAAATCGACCCCGTTCGCCTGCCCGAAAAGTAGGCACAGGAGCATCATGTCTGCGACCTCATGGTGATACCAGAACGCCTGCTCGCGGTTGGTGCCGTCGGCGGCATTCTGTTTTGTTGCCTCTGCTTCCAATTCGCCGCGGGCGCGGGCGCGCCAGCGCCCGGACTCCGGCCAGAGCGGCCAGGTCACCGAGGCCACGAATAAGCCCATCAACTCCCCGAACAGATGATTGTTCGCCGAAGAATGACGCGACAGGTTTCGCGATATGAAATGGCAATGCCGGTAAATTGCACCGAGCCAGAGTTCCCGGAACGCTTGGCCCTCCTCGGTCGCGAACAGCGGCGCCGCCTCGCCGCCCAGCAGATGCCAGGCGCAGGCCCAATTGACGAGGCGCACCCCCAACTCAAGGGAGCTGTTCCAATGGGGCCCCTGGGGATAGGGACATTGCTCCAGCCAGGACGACAGCAGGCCGCGTGCGCCTTCGGCAAACCGCTGCTCGCGCGAGAGGTGCCACGCCTGCGCCAGGGTCACCAGCTCCAGGTGGCGGTTGGGCTCCCAAAGATACTTGATGTCGCCGACGATGCGCTCATCCCGATAGTCGATATCCTTGCCGAACGCGAGCGGCGCCTCCACTCCTGTTTTGGGATCGCGATTCCAGCGTGGTGGGAAGCCGAGAGCGCAATCACGCAGCGAAAGCACGTCCCAACGTCCGGCGAGAAGACGGTCGGCCGCTGCGATATACGGTGTGGCATCAAAGTCCCTCGGCAAAGGTGAAACCCACGCTGAGCCGGAGATGCCGGTCCCCGCATTGCCGTCGTACGCAAGACCGAAGCCCCACCGCTCAAATCCGGCCGCAACGGCTTTCCGCACACGCCAGCAGACTTCAGCGGCCCCCATCGTTTTGAGGCGATTCAACTTCCACGCGAGCGTCGCGCTCATGCGAGGCAGCGATCGTATAGTTTTCGGAAATCGTCAGCGAGCCGCGCCACCGTATACCGTTCGAGCACCCGTCGCCGGGCCGCCTTGGCCATTCGTATCATGCGTTCGCGGTCGTCGTCGAGAGCAGCCACCGCGATCGCGAGCGCGCCCGCATCCTTTACCGGCACAAACAAGCCGTGTTCCTCGTTCTGCATCACATCGGGGATCGCGGCGACAGGCGTGGTTATCGGAACACAGCCAGCCGCCATCGCCTCCAACAACGAATACGGGAGCCCTTCAAGATGGAACGTCGGAAAAACGAACAAATCCGAGTCAAGCCAGAGCCGGGATTTTTCTGCGGTGAATACGCTGCCGAGAAACCGCACGCGATCCTCTAGACCCGCTGCTTCCGAAGCGGCCATCAATTCATCTCGATCAGGACCTTCTCCAGCTATGGAAAGCTTGAACTCCCGTCCAGCGCGTTTGAGCTCCTTCAGAGCCTCGATGACCTCGAACAGCCCCTTGGGCCGCACGAGCCGGCCGACATAGACCAGCTTGAGGGGTCTATCGGTGTTGTAAGAGCGCAACTGATCGGCGAGCCCTGCCGGATCGATGGCATTGGGCACCAGATGGGCCTTTATTCGTGAATCAAATGCCCGGTAAGCAATCAGTTCCGCGTTGGAGAGAACGGCGACCACGTCGCTCGAAATCAGAAAGCGGCGCAGGAGCCAGGTCAGAAAGGTATTCCCGTGAAATAAATTCTGGGGCATCGCTCCGCCATGGATTTGGTTCACGACGCGCCGCCCGAGCAGCCTGGCGACGATCGAATACGCGAGGTCCCGCCAATAGGATTTCGGTTCGAGCGAAGCGTTCATGTGGACGACCCGGGCGCCGGTTCGCAGCAGGAACAGCGCGAGATGGAGAGGACTGAGGGTGAACCGCATCAGTTTCTGCACGGTGTTCTCGCGACGTCCCTCGCTGCCGACCTGGAAATGCAGCAGGTCGTAGTCTCGCACCAGATCGGAAGAAAACAGCATCCGCACGTGGGTCGAGACCCCGCTGAGCGCAGCCAGGGACGGGCCGAACAAAACGATCTTGTGCTTGCTCATGGCAGGATCAGTCCTGGATACGCTACGACATTGCTACCGGCGATCCCGCGCATGGCAATCACTGCGTTTCGGTTGCGCCGGGCGTGCCGACCGGCGGGAAACCGTTCCAGATTTCCACATCATCGACCCATTGGTAAACGGGCATGCGGCTTCCGGTGTAGAGGATGGGTATCATGATGCGATTGATAGGAAGGTTCCAGGCGCCCATGTTGGGCCCCTTGTGGTCGGCGATTGTGTTCCCGTTGATCGCCACCCAGACGCGGCCATCGGCTCCGTTACTGCGGTGCAGGAAGAACTCGAACTTGAACCATTCACCAGCCGGCACCGGAACGGTGCGGTTCTGCACGGCCCAGCTGTTGACCAGGGGAGCACCGCCTCCGGCATCGTTGTCCGCAAGTACCTCCCAGTAAGGCGTGCCACCGCCATAGGTCTGCACGTAGACCTCTACGCGGTAGTCGCCGTTGTCCCTGGGAGCGTTGAGAGGGCCCGTGACGGGTTTTTGAGTACCGGTCTTGAGCGCGAAGAATGCGCGCCACGTCCCCCCGCCGCGGATGCCCGGTCCCGCAGGCAGGTTGTTCATTTTTTCCGCGAGGTCCGGCTGGAATTTGAGCCAGTAGCTGATGTAGAGGTCGCTCGTTTCGCTAGTAGGATGGAGGTCGAATTCATTTTGGGTGGACGATTCTCCCATCGGCTCGGTGCCGTTTACATTGCGCGAGATTTGCTGGTAAAGGGCCTTGGTCTGGTTCCCCTTGGGTCCAGTCACGGTCTCGATTCGATTGAACATATAACTGCCGACGTCGGCGGCGCCCACTACCACGGGGTCGGTGAGAAACAGGAACCTCCCGCCCCCCCCACCCCAAATACTAGGCGGCCAGGCGAAGCCCGTGGTGTCGTCGGTGCCGGTGATGTCCGCAAATCCGCCTGTTCCCCAAAAGCTGGCTTGATTAGGAGGCACTATCGCGGTCGTGCCCTCGAACCCGGAGGCGAACAGTCGTTGACCCGTTATGGGTACGATTTTGCCGCCCTCCGTCGTGGGTGGGGCTTTTGCGCCCGGCCGGCAGGCCGCAAGCAGTACAACCGCGCCCAGGAGAAGCGCAAACGCGGCAGCCGTGCGCCACAACCACCGGTAACTGGCGATCCCACGCATGCGGTCACTCCGTTTCGGTCGCACCGAAACAGACCGGTTGCAGGTCACGCTGTCGGGTCTGGCGATCTGTCCGCTCCGCGGACCCGTACTCACGGCCATGATGGATTTGATCATGCCGAAGCTTCTTTCCTCGATGATTCTTGCCCCGTCAAATAGCTGGGACAATTCTCTTTTATCCAACAGATAGAAATCTGGAATGGTGGTCTTGACCCAGAACAGATTGGTGAAATGCAATGTAGGCACCAACAGCCACCGTGGCAACCATGCAACGAATGGCAGCCAAGTATGACTTTCTATTGGAAAGTGCTTATAGGGTGTCTGTACGAAATAGCGCTTGCCTACCCTTCTGATTTCGTCTGCAAACGCTTTCTGTGTCCTGCGGGATTCATCGTGGAATTTGCGCCCGGAGAGCAATTTCCACATGATTGCTTTTGGAACAGTCACATGCTCGATTACCGATGAAGAATAGACGATATCGAAGAATCCATCTGGAAAGGGCAAAGGTCCTGATTCGCTGACTACGACAGGCGTGAACCCAAAATCTTCACGCCCTTTCGTCACCGCCTTCGAATCTATGTCGGCGATATAGACATTTCTCGGCTGTACCGGCGTTCCTTCGAGTACAGCCTTGATGTTCGCTCCAGTTTCTGAACCTAGATCCAGTATTTTCGTGTTCTGATCCGGTGAGAAAAGCTTTCTAAACAGCGCCGCGCGCTTCGCTCTCGAGCGCTTCGAAAACTGTCCGGCCAGTCTCTCAATCGGACTCATTTTCCGCTCCGGGAGTCGACCGGTTTCGGCGAGATTATGGCCGGACATACTGTCGGTGCCAGACTTCCAGGTTGAGGAGCGACCACAGCAGCTTCTCGTGGTTCTGCCTGCCGTTCAGATGTTCGGCCATCACCTGGTCGAGAACCGAGGCATCGAAATAGGCGCGGGTGATCGATGAAGCGCTTTGCAGGTGTTCGACCACGTAGTCGCGCATTTCGCCGCGAAACCACTCATTCACCGGGACCCGGAAGCCCATTTTCGGCCGCGTCAGGATGCGTCGGGGAAGAAGCTCCCTCCCTGCCTGCCGCAGTATCCATTTGGAGCGCAAACCCCGTACGCGGTAGCGGTCGGGCAGGGAGGACACGAACGCGGCGAGCTCGTGATCGAGGAACGGAACGCGCGCTTCGATCGAGGCCGCCATGGTCATGCGGTCGCCTCGCTCGAGCAGATTGTCCGGCAGCCAGCTCGACTGGTCGAAGTAGAGGATGCGCCTCAGCGCGCTGCCGCCCGGATCCGAGTCGAACGGCGGTGCGTCGATGACCCGTGTACCGTTCAGCCGCAGGGTCGAGAGCCGGTCGCGCTCGCTGCGATTGAGCGCGCCGAACCAGCGCACGTAGCGCTCGCGCCAGTCCTCGATATTCAGGTTCGTCACGGCCGTCTTGATGCGCCGGAATCTGTAGGGTAGCGCGCGGGCAAGCGGCTCGACGAGACGATGCCGAAAGTATCCCGGCAGCAGCTGATAGCCCGGCGCAAATCGCTCGGCGATGTGCTTGGGATAACCGCCGAGGATCTCGTCGCTGCCCTCTCCGGTCAGCACCATCTTGACGCTACGGGCCGCTTCGCGCGCGAGCAAATAAATCGGGATGTCCGAAGGCTCCGAAACGGGGGCATCCCGAAACGCGACCAGCCGGGGAAGACGCTCGATGATATCGCGATGATTCACGACGATTTCGTGGTGCTGGGTGCCGAAGTGCCTCGCGACCTCGGCTGCATAGGCGAGCTCGCTGTAGCTGTCTTCGCCGAAGCCCACCGAGAACGTCTTGACCATCGAGTTGTGGCGGCTCATCAGGGCGACGATGGTCGAGGAGTCGAGCCCTCCCGAAAGGAAAGCCCCGAACGGCACGTCGCTCACCATCTGCAGCTTGACCGCCTCGTCGAGCCGGGCCAGGAAGTCGGCGACGACATCGCGCTGCGGCTGCTCGAAACGGCCAGCGGCGCGGTCCGGAGCCGTCCAGTAGCGCTTCTCCTCGAGCTTGCCGCGCTCCCAGAGGACGGTCGTGGCAGGCATCAATTTCCGGATGCCATTGAACAGGGTCTTCGGGCCCGGAACGTAGCGATAGGCGAGGTAGTCCCAGACGGCTTCCTTGTTTACCACGGCCTTGATGCCCGGCACGCGCAGCAACGCCTTGACCTCCGACGCGAAGAACAGCCCGCCGCCGTTTTCGTGAAGGAACAGCGGCTTCTCGCCGAATCGGTCCCGCGCCAGAAACAGGCGCTCGTTCCTGACGTCCCAGATCGCGAATGCAAACATGCCGCGCAGCTGGTGGACGACCTCGCTTCCCCAGTGCTGATAGGCGCGCAACAGCACCTCGGTGTCGGAATCGCGCGTGAAGCGGTAACCGAGCCGGGTGAGTTCTTCGCGCAGTTCGCGGAAGTTGTAGATTTCCCCGTTGAAGGTCAGCGCGAGCCCGGCCTGGGCGTCGCGCATCGGCTGGCGCGCGCCTTCGGGGTCGATGATGGCCAGTCGCCGATGTCCGAGAAACACCTCATGTTCCGTCGCGCCGCAGCGCGAGGAATACATGCCCTGGTCGTCCGGCCCGCGATGGGAGATCGCTTGCAGCATCGACGCCAGTGTTTCCTCGGTGAGAGAGCTCGCCGGCCGGGCGATCCATCCTGCAATTCCACACATGTTCGGTCTCGCGGAAAGCGCGGTCAGGATCCTGCCTAGGCCTTCTTCGCGTACACGACACGGTGCCAGTCCCAATGTCGACCCAGCACGCTGCGTGCGCCCCGCGGCAACAGGAGGCCCAGCGCGCCCCAAAGCCGGTGATCGAAAAAATACGCCTCGTTGTCCCGTCCGCAATATGTCTTGGCGTCACGATGGCGCAGCGTTCGGAGAGTGGGCGCGAAGTCCGTCTCGACCCTGCCGACTGCCGCCTCCCCGGGTTCGTGGTCCACCGACGCCCGATTTCCAGAGCGGGGCCTCAGCCAAATTCCTTGCTCGAGGAGGGCTACCACATCTTGTGACGGCTTCTCAAGCTTACGGGCGAACATCAAAAGCATCCACCACGACGTAGGCGCTGCCTGCAGCCGGGTTCTGCCGGCCGGTCGCCTCGATCGTCAAGGTATGTGTCCCGTTGGCCAACCCATCCGCTCTGAACATGGTGTTCTGGTATCCCTCGATCGGGAATGGCTCGAACGTATCGATCTCGGCCATAAAGACTCCATCCAGATATACGCGACCGATCCCGGTCGAGGCTTTGCGGCAGCCGATCCAGCTGACCGAGGTTCCGGTGAACGTGAAGGTGGCTTGCGAGCCGGCCACGTTGGATGTGGCGACGGTCCCTTCACTCCAGGTTCTGTTCAGGTTGCCGTGGGTCCAAATACCGCTGTAGGCGACCGCGGGATCTTCCTCCTGGAAGCGCGTCCCCGGCGTCGTCACGTCGAACGCATCCAGCAGGACCTGAGTGCCCGTCGAAGCGCCGTTCTTGGCGCCCGTCACCTGGATCGTCAAGGTATGGCTCGCGTCGGCTAGTCCCGCTGCCTTGAACAAGGGGTCCTGGATTCTTAGTGACGGAGAATACGTATCGACCTCGCCGACAAAGCTTCCATCGATGAACACGCGGGCGATGCCGTAATCGGGCCCGCGGGCGCCGATCCAGCCGATCTCCGTTCCGCGGAATGTCAAGGTGGCTTGCGCGCCCGCGGTCGTCGAGAGCGTGGCCGACCCGCCGCTCCAGGGTTTGATGAGATCCGACCCGGTCCAACCGGCGCTGTAGCTGATGTCGGGGTCCACATCCTGCAAGTGCGATACGGCCGGTGCGGGCACGTCGAATGCATCCACCACGACAATGTTTCCTTGCGACTCCGCGTTCTTCAGGCCGGTCACTTCGATCGTGATCGTATGGCTGCTGTCGGTCAGGCCCTTCACCGAAAAGATGCGCGCGCTGACTTCGTCCCTCCTTGCAAACAGATCGACGTCGGACACAAAGGCCCCATCCACGAATACGCGAGCAATGCCGCTGTCGACGCTGCGGTAGCCGATCCATGTGACCGAGGTCCCGGTGAAACTGAGCGTGGCTTGCGTGCCCGGCGCCACCGAATGCACCGAGAAGCCGCCGCTCCATCCATACCAATCGAAGTTGGGATCACTCTGGATCCAACCGGGGCTCAAGCTCACCGAGGCATCCGATTCCTCGAACCGCGTTACCGGCGCCTCCGATGACGGAGGAGGCGGAGGAGGCGAGGGGGCATTGGAAACCGTGACCGTGACCGGCGAAGAGGTGGTCCGGTTGCCGGCGGCATCGCGCGCAACGGCGGTGATGGTATGCGAACCATTGCCCCAGGCGGTTGTGTCCCAGGGCACCGAATACGGCGCCGTGGTGTCCTCCCCGCCACCGTTCGCGCCGTCCAACTGGAACTGAACGCCGGCGACACCTCTATTGTCGGAAGCGTCCGCCGTTATGTTGATCGTCCCGAACACCGTGGCCCCGGAGGCGGGAGAGGTGATGCTGACCGTCGGCGGGGTCCTGTCCGGAGGGGGGCACGTCAAGCCTGGAATACACGGGAGAAATTGTGCGAATGCCAGGGACGGAATCCAAGTCAAGCCGAGCACCAAGAGACCAGTACAAACACGTTTCGCGATTTTCAGCATTGGATTTGATACAAACACGTTTCGCGATTTTCAGCATGGGATTTCCCCTTTCACGAGAGCCTGCGCAAGCGATGATTGTGCCCGCCAAATATGGAGAAGGCCGCGACCTTCCATAGACCGATTGAACTACGACCCTTTGGGTGCGGCTTCGGGCCCTGCTCACCGGATTGTCGGACCTCAACGTGTGGTTTCTTGCGTGGCTGCCATAGACCGGATGGACGGCCGCGGCCTTACGGCTCTGCCGTCCCGCGGCGTGCCCTGGCATTATTCCGCACTCAATAGATCATCGCCTCCTTGGCGCGGTAACGGACCCCACACAGTTCCAGGAGCGTTCGCTCGTAGCGGTCTACCATCGCTTTTTCCGAAAAGCGAGCCTCGACCGTCGCGCGCGCCTCATGCCCCATTCTTCTGGAAACCGCGCGGTCTGCCAGGATCACCAGCTTGTCGACAAAGGCCTTCGTATCGTCCACCGGAAAAAGAAAACCGTTGCGCCCCGGAACGATCATCTCCGCAGCGCCGCCGACATCGGTGTGCACGACCGGCCTGCTCAGGGCCATAGCCTCGATCGCCGCCAGGGAAAACGCCTCGGTATAGCTGCACAACGCCACGGCATCGCAGGCTGCGATATAGGGACGGACCTCCCGCTGAAGCCCCGTGATCACGACATCGCTTTCGACGTTGAGCTCGCGCGCGCGCGCCTCGATCGCCCCGCGCATCTCGCCATCGCCTATCATCAGTCCCCGGGCGGGGATTCCCATCTTGCGGAGCATGGCGATCGCCTCGACCATCTGCGCATGGTTCTTTTCCGGGCGCAGCAACGCCAATATGCCTATCACGTAATCCGTATCGCGAAAGCCGAGCGCGCTGCGCAACATCCATCGCTCCTGGGGGTTCCATTTGTCGCTAAACTCCTCCGTGTCCACGCCGTTGTAGATCACTTCGTTTCTTCGCGAGAACACTCCACGGCGCAACCAGTAACGCTTTTGCTTTTCGCAAACGAAAATCGAACAGTCCGCCGTCCAGAAAAACACGCGATAGGGGATCATCTGGATCCATTCCTTTGCGCCGAGCAGCCGGTTCGAGTGATAGATGACGACCAAAGCGGCCCGCATACGCGAAAGACGCAGTGCGAGTGAGGAATACATCAAGGCGTACGGATTCGCCGCCACGATCACTGAAGGCCTGACCCGGGAAATGTGCGCAGCGAAATCGGCTAGCGCGCGTGCATCGAAATAGCGGGCTGCGTTGAGGCACCGCACGGTCACGCCATCGGGCAATCGAACGCGGTCAAGCTGGGCGGCGGCGTCTTTGATGTAGACCGCGTGACATTCGTGCCCGCGCTCCGCCAGACGCCTCATGACGGTGACGGAGTGCCGCTCGGCTCCCCCGTGCGCCAACGAGGCCGTAACAAAAATAACTCGCAGGACGCCTTCGCTCAAGAGCGATGCTCGGTGTCCAGAGCCGATGGCATTCCGGGCGACTCCGGTCAAAACGAGTTGAATACGGTACCGACGATGCGAGCGCCCGTATCGCTCAACTCGCGGATGACGCCGGTCGTGTCGATAAGGCGGGTGTGGTCCTTACGGGCGAGCACCAATACGCTGCCTGCGCGGAAAGCCACGCTTTGTGCGTCCGCGTAGAGCTTTGCTGGGGGTGTATCGAACAGGATGACGTCGAACTCGGTCCTCAACTCGGCCAGCAAGGCCGCAAGTGCGGAGCGCGACAGCAACTCCTGCGGATTGGGCGGACGGGCGCCCGCCGGTAAAAGCGAAAGGCTCCCGAACTCGGAAACCGGCACCACCGCGCCGCGATCGGCGCGGCCGGAGAGGACCGCCGAAAGGCCGATGCGGTCAGGGACGTTGAAGATCCGATGCTGCCGCGGCGTGCGCAGGTCCGCGTCGATCAGAAGCGTCCTCTCGCCGAGCTGTGAAAAAACTACGGCCAGGTTGGCCGCCACATAACTGCGCCCTTCGCCAGCACCCGGACTGACGACCGCCAGCACACGGTGCCCGATCCCGGCGTTGGACCAGCGGATCAACAACTGGGTCCGAAGAGCCCGCAGTTCCTCGGCGCGGGGGTGAAAGGGCTCGTAAGCGACGACGAGTTCGCTGCTGATGCTTTCGTTGCCCGGCAGCAGATGGGGAAGATCGTACTGCTTCGCCACGGCACCACGCAGGTCTTCCGCCGTGATCAGGCCCAGGCGAAGCGCCGCTTCGCCGAACCTCAGTCCGTTCGTCTGCTGCAGCTCCATGACGCGCTCGATGTCCTTGGCACCGAGCTTTCCCTCTTCCGCGAGTATGCCGCCGATGCGGTTGTCTCGACGGGAAAGAACGCGTCCCGACCCTTCAATCGGCAGGACATTTTCCTGGGCAGCCATAGGCATTCCTCAGCCGGGACTCGGCAAAGCCCGCTCGGCGGCGCTTGGCCGACCGAGCAGACGGTTCCCCGAAGGCCGCCAAGTGTTGAGCATCGCCAGCATCGGGACCTCCACCAACTCCAGGTCGTTGAGCGAACGCACGCGGCGATCAAACATCTCCATCATGACCACGATCCCCAGGCCGAGCATCGTTCCCACCACCAGCGACAGCGCGATGTTGAGCGCGATTTTCGGATGCGAAGGCGTGGCCGGAGGAACCGCAGCGTTGAGCACGCTTATGTTGGTTTGGCTCGCGCGGCTTTCGACCTGGCTGACGACGAAGCGCTGCATAGCGGTGTCGTAGGCGCGCTCGGCGGATTCGACGTTGCGCTTGAGCACCGTAAACTCGTTGCGATTCTCCTTGAGTTCGAGCAGCCTCGCGCGCTGCGCTGCCAGCGCTTTCCTCAACTCCGCCTCGCGTTGGCGGCTCTGGCGCGACGAACTCTCGATCCCCGCCACGACTTTCCTCATTTCGGTGTCGAGTTTCTCCTGTAGGCTCCGGTTCTCGGAAACTTGACGCTGGTATTGCGGATAGTTGCTGCCGTACTGCGCGGCCAGCTCGTGCAGCTTCGCTTCTCCTTGCTGGAGATCCGTCTTCAGCTTCTGAATGAACGGATTGTCGAGAACCTCCGGCAGCCTATCCAAAGAACCGTCCTGCTTGAGGAGACCGTGAGCCTGCTGCTCGCGGGCATTCCATTGGAACGTCTGTTCCTGCGCTCTCAGCACCTGTTCAGACAGCACGCCTGGGCGTCCTCCAGATTGGCGCGCAGGCTTTTCAACTGTTCGTCGAACCACACGGCCGCCGCGCGCGTGGGCTGCACGCGCAACTCGAGCATCGTATTGATGTAGGCCTGGGCGAATGCATTGGCAACCCGCGCAGAATAGGCGGGATCGTCGGATGAGAAGCTGATTTCGAGCATGCTGCTTTGCGAGGTTTCCACCTTGAGCTTTTTGGGAAGCCGCTCGGCCAGCCAGTCCTCGATCGACCCCTCGCCTTCCGCCTGCTTTTCGAACGCCGCCTGCGTCGCAGGGTTCTCTGCGAGCTTCAAGTCCTGCACCACCTGGCGCGCCACTTTCTTGCTGGTGATGATATCCATCTGCGTCTGCATATAGCTGAGCCGCTCCTGCGGGAGGACGAGGGGACGCAGAACATTGCTCAGCGACTGCTCCTCCTTGGCGTCCAACAGCAGCGACACCGTCGCCTTGTAGGATTTCGGGAGCAGCACGCTCACCACGGTGGCGGTCAGGACGGTCGCAGCGAGCACCACGGTAAACACGCCGAAGCGCGCGCGCAAGGCAAGCAGGAACTGTTGGATGCTCACGATGATGTATGTGATTCAGAAGTTTGATTTTGCCGCTCGCGGCGGACCCGTTTCCTAGAACAGGCTCTCTTTGACGTAAATCACGTCATCGGGCTGTATTGTGTCGGTCAGCTGCGCGTCGAGCTTCTGCACGGCGCCATCGGGCGTCCGGCGGTGAATCTTGAGCCCGCGATCCGTGCCGCGTTGCGTGACCCCACCGCCGACGGAGAGTGCTTGCATTACGGTCATGGCGGGCTCCAGCCGATAGGTGCCGGCGCGCTGTACCTCTCCGTAGATATAGAAAACGGGGGCGCGTTGGACGAAAACCGTATCGCCGCTCTCCAATTGAAGGTTCCGTGATAAGTCGCCGGCGCGGTACATGGACGGCACATTGATTTCCAGTTTTGCGGTCTTGCCGTTGCGCGTGACCATCACGGTGACATTGTCGTCGCCGCTCGGGCTGATCCCACCGGCGAGCGCCAATATGTCCGTCAGGTTCGAGCTGGTGTCATCGAGTGCATATCGTCCCGGGCGGGCCACTTGACCGAGCACCGACACCTGCCGGCTGCGCACCCGGACAACGTTGAGACTGACCTGGGGCTTCAGGAGAAACTTCCCCACCCTCAACTGCTCGGCGATCCGGTGCTCCGCGCCCGCGGGCGTAAGTTTGGCGATCGCGACCTCGCCGATCAGCGGAAAGGTGATGGTGCCCCGCTCGGAGATGCGCGTCTCCGTCGTGAGATCCGGGTTCTGGAACCCCGTAATGCGGACGGTATCGCCTTCGCCGAGGGCTTCACGCGATTGGCCCAAAGCCGGGGACGACAGCATCATCGCCGCGACACAGAGTAGAGCAGGCGCAGCGAGTGGCCCCGTTACGCTCGCCGGCGCAGCAATGGGCGGCCCGTTGCACGCACGCATCATCTCGGTGGACCCCATCGCTAAGTAGAGGACCTCAAGGTAGCGGCACGAGGTTTATGGATGATTTTCCGCCCTGATCCGATCGGACTATCCGTAAGTCCGCCCTCAACGAAAATCGCACGACAAATCAGTCTTCTGAGTTCGACCACGCTGACCGAAGTCAGCTCAATGCGAATGATCGTTCTACCTTCTTCAGCAATTCACACAGGCGCTGAAGTCCGATTCGGCTGACCGACTGTCGGTCAGTCTGTTGCGCTGTGCCGGTCCCTTTCCTGCGCAGGACTTAATTCACGTTTTCCCGAACGCGATTTTCCTGCGGAGTTTTTCTCATTTTCTGCGACGCGATTCTTCGGGCGCAGATGCCTGGTTCGTTCGATTTTACAGTAGCTATATCGCTACAACACTGATTTCTTAGATCTTGGCTCTCGTAGGAGGCGCCCCTTAGAAAATCTCAGGTTTTTCGATATTACTTCTAAATAGTTATGAGAATTCGTTCGGCGCAGTAAACCTATGCCGTCGTCATGATGTCGCCATGGTTTTGTAACGAACCGACTACACAGAGGACATCATGAATCTTTCGAACCAATGCACCGTCCAGCCCATCACCGCAGCTTGCGGGCGCACTGCGATACGCGCTGCCGCGTTTGCGCTTCTCCTGGGCGCGGCCTTGCCGCTTGCGGCCCAGACGAGTCAACGACTGTTCGCCTCCGGCTACGAAGGCACGACCGCGATAGTGTCTCCCAATCAAGGCAACTTTTGGGGAACAGGTGGGTGGACGGACATCACCGGCACCGACAACACCACGGGTTTCAACTGGCCGCCCAGTATTTGGGGTGGGGGGGGCGGGAGGTTCCTGTTTCTCACCGACCCCGTGGTAGTGGGCGCCGCCGACGTCGGCAGTTATATGTTCAATCGAATCGAGACCGTGACGGGACCCAAGGGGAATCAGACCAAGGCCCTTTACCAGGAAATCTCGCGGAATGTAAACGGCACCGAGCCGATGGGGACATCGGTTAGCCAAAATGAATTCGACCTCCATCCTACCGGCGAAACGAGCGATCTCTACATCAGCTATTGGGTCAAGTTGCAGCCGGACCTCGCGGAAAAGATGAACAACCTCCCCGCTGGCCCGGGCATCGTCAACGGGGGGACCTGGCGCGCGTTCTTCGCGCTCAAGACCGGCACTCAAAAACCTGCCACAGGCCCTCTCAACGATCCCAGGGACGACGGTGACTACCGCATAGAGATCTACGTGATGACGTATGGCGGCGGCACCCCTTATTGGCAGGTTCTTGCGGACAACAATGCCGGCGGCGGTGCTCCCCTGGTCAACAACTGGGCCGTGCAGAATCGCACCGTTCCGGTGCCGGCGGGTGAATGGTTCAAGTTCGAGATGTTCTTGCACCGCAGTAGCGGCGCCGATGGTCGCGTCTGGGTGGCTGTCAACGGCAACGTAATCACCGACCACATGGGGCCCACTATGGGTGCCTGGAACCTTCCTATCAATCGCATCATGACGCCCATCCTCTACACCGGAAGCCGCATGCCGGTGTACCAATGGATCGATGACGTGGAAATCTGGAACGGCTTCCCGCCGGCCGGCGCGCCCGCTCCGACGCCGGGAGCGGACACCATCGCCCCTTCCGTTCCCTCCGGGCTTGTAGGCACTGCGCTGTCCTCGAGCCAGATCAAGCTCACGTGGAATCCTTCGACCGACAATGTTGCTGTAACCGGTTACCAAATCTACCTCAATAACGTGCCGCTGAGCACGACGACGGCGACAACGTTCACTCACTCCGGTCTTGCCGCAGGCACTACCTACAACTACCGCGTGAGCGCCTATGACGCGGTTGCGAACATGGGGGACTGGTTCCCCATGACCGGCAACCCACCGGTCTCGGTGACGACGATGCCGGCACAGCCGGCGCCTGACACCCAGGCCCCCTCGGTTCCGACCGGGCTTGTAGGCACTGCGCTGTCCT
>WNGC01002996.1_pt1 | contig 20668 bp, 28 predicted proteins | sample 5400051 | NCBI WGS metagenome assembly WNGC01 (sample SAMN13153368, study PRJNA577476) | soil metagenome | isolation source: 20 cm soil or saprolite under grassland replicate 2 | place: USA:California | collected 2016-06-15
AAGACGCCAAGAATCTCGTAGACGAACGCGACAGCGGTAGCGATGCCACAAAATTAGCGGGCCGTACGCTGATGTCATTCGGCGCCTTTCTCGATGAGTCGTGGCGACGAAATGACATGCTCTGGGGGCGTCTCGATGGAGCTGAGCGGATCATTAGCGCGTTATTGCCGGAAAAAAGCGACCGCGAACTTCGCAAAAATCTGATCAACGAGGCGCACCTCGGTATCTTCAAACAAGAAATTGAGGAAGGAAATGGCGATGCGGTTTGCCGGTTACTCAGCCACGCGCTCGCGCACACCAAATCGCAGGGACCGAGCGAGAAGAATCTGAAAGACCTTGTCGGGCAAGTCCTTGCCCAAAACGCCGGACGCCTTAATGATGTTCAGAAAACGGCATTGAGCAGGCCACAAACTTTGGATCGACAACTTCACCCGCAGCGCGCGCTGGAATACATTTCGCGATCGACCAACATCACCGGCGACATGTTCACGGGTCTGTCGAACAAATATCAATTCGAACCCGGCAAGCGCGTGAGCAGCTGGACGGCGCGAGTCGGCACCATTCTTTGGTATGTCATCGCTGTCGCCGTTCCACAAAGTCTTGCCAGCTTATTTTTCCGCCATTGGCTCGGACTGCTTTATCTGGTCGCTGTCGCGCTCATTGCCGTCGGAGTTTTCCTAAATGACAATGTTAAATTCGCCGGCTGGCAGCTGCTCGGAATTGTTGTCGTGATTCACCTCATTGTTTCCGGCGTGGGCAGTCACCTCCGCGGTAAAAAGCTCCTGAAACTTGCAAAAGCGGTCGCTGTGTTTGTGGTCCTGGCTCTGATGACGATCGGTGGGCTTTCTCTCATTGAGCGCTCTCGACATATTTCGCTCAGTCACCCGGCCGAACTGGCGTTAGCAGCGACAATTGCTCTCGTCGGAACCTTGTTGCTGTCGATTTCCGGACGAGGCCCGGTTGAACAAGTTCGCCCAATAAGAAAATAGACGCGCTGACGATTCAGGGCGCGAACGATAGTAGGCCGGGGTTTCGGTCACTTTCCGGTCAACGGAAGCAACTCTACGAATGATTATGAAAGTCTATCGTCTTTATTTCGGCAGCCTATGAACGCCAGGACGAAAAGATCGAGTAAGACCAAACGCTGGTCGGCGCGGGTCACCAAGCATAGCAACGCGCTGGATCTCAAGCCCGATGTGTTCAAATCAAAAGATCCACACAAGATTGCTCTCTCGCTGAAACGGTCTGCCGAGCACAGCAAGCGACGCAAAGCGAAGCCGTATCAATCGGCGATGTCGATGCTGAATTTCTACATCAATCGCGCCGGCAAAAATCTCCCACAGAAGCGAAAGCGCGTTCTCGAACGCGCTAAGGACGCACTGCGCGAGGCCTTCGGGCGTAAATAAGAAATCGGAGTTTCGCGCGAAGCGCTTTGCAGTGCGGCGATATTTCGCCGCTTTTGTTTCAATCCCATGCTTCAGTGAGCAACACACGTGTTTCTTCTACGCCTGTACGCCAGATTTTCATCATCTCTTCGTCGTCGCGTTGATATAAACCGCCATAGTTGCCGTCCTTGAGATATTCGCGCAGCGATTTTGGATCGAGTCGGCGCAACTTTTCCACATCGCTCATTGGCTTCTGTTCACGCGGCAACTCGACCTTTGCCAAACGCGTCCAGGGAAAATTTTCCATCCACGATGCGTGCGAGGCGATGGGATCGATGGCCTGCACCTGTGCCCAAACTTTCGGCGCGTTCCACCAGTTGTGAAACTTAATCCGCACGCCGGGATGATCCGCCATCCATTCGCCGATGAACCCTTGTGCCGGCGTGTTGCCGCCATGGCCATTGATGATCAGGATTCGTCTGAATCCCTGCTCCGCCATCGCGTCGAGTATGTCGCGCAGGATCGACATATACGTTTCGACGCGCAGCGTGATCGTTCCTGGGAACGCCCGAAAGTATGGCGTGATCCCGTACGCCAGCACGGGAAACACCGGTACGCCCAAAGGCTGCGCTGCTTCAATGGCGAGGCGTTTAGCCAAAATGCTGTCCACGCTCAGGCTCAGGTAAGCATGTTGTTCCGTGCTGCCTAGGGGTAACACCGCGCGATCGTCGCGCTTCAGATACTCTTCCACCATCATCCAATTCATTTCACTGATCCGCATATAACAACGTGCCCTACAGATTTCATTGCTTCACGCAGATTTACGTTCAACCAGGGGATTGATGTTGCCGTCTTGGGACGGCTGTGAAAAATCGTTCTTGTGAAACTTTGGAAATGGGAGCCGGAAAATCTTCCGTCAGTTGTACATTCAATTCGAACCGCCATTGCGGCGACTATATCGCTCGCAGTCGCGCGTCTGTTCGGATTACCCGAAGCCTATTGGGCTGCAATCGCCACCCTTGTCGTAATGCAATCAACGCTCGGTGCGACACTTCTAATTTCGGTCGAACGCATTGCCGCTACCGCGCTGGGTGCTCTCGCTGGAGCGTTCCTGGCGACCTGGTTTCCCGAAAATCTTTTTGTCTTCGCAGCCGCGGTATTTGTGCTGGGACTTTTGTGCGCTGCATTTCGCATGGAGAAAACTGCGTATCGTTACGCGAGCATCACCCTTGGAATCATCGTGCTCATTCCGCGTTCGAACGCCGCATGGATCGTTGCGCTTCATCGCTTCTTCGAAGTCTCAGTGGGAATCCTTGTCGCCCTGGCACTCGTCGCCGTCTGGCCGGAGCATCAGGCCGAATCCGCGAAAAGAAGCGCCGAGTAGGTAGCCTGTGGTCGGCGTGTCGCCCCCGATCAACGGACTTTGCAGCCGACACGGCTGCCTCCAGAGGCTTTCGATCGATCACCGCCCGGCGAGATTTGTTTCAGCCGATGCGGACAACGCGCGGGTCGTCACGCCCGCGTGAAACGAATTCGGGAAATTCTTCCGGATGCAAGATTCCAGCGAGAATTTCGGCGCTATCGACGATACGCGGACCTGGTCGCGCGAAGTACGCGCTCGCGTCCACTAAATAGATTTGACCCTGGCGCGCCGCCGGAAGTGAATCGAAATCGGGAAATCGCCGGAGAATTTCGTAATCACTGCGCGCGCGATTAATGCCATAGCCGCAAAGGGCCAGCACGATAAATTCAGGACGCGCATCAAGCACTTGTTGCCACTCGATTTGCACTGAAGGCTGCTGTTTGCGGCCTAAAGGGTCGTATCCGCCAGCAATTTCCACGAGCTCCGGTCCCCAATGACCAGAGCAAAACGGGGGGTCGACCCATTCCATCAAGAAGCAACGCGGCCGATGGGCAATGCGATTTGCGCGGCTCCGCACTGCTTCGATCCGATCGGATAATTGGGTGATGACTTCGTTCGCGCGATCGGAAACGTCACAGACTTTGGCTACACGCTGAATGTCACCGAAAATATCCGATAAGCTCGATGGCTCGAGATTCACTACCTGTGGTGGGCCTGACAAAGTTTCCGCGAGCCGAGCGACAGTGTCGTAACCAACGGCACACACGTCGCATAATTTTTGGGTGAGGATCACATCGGGCCGAAGGCTGCGCAGAAGCGGTTCGTCAATGCTGTAAATTGTGCCGTTCTCGCGCAGCGCGCGACGCACCCATTCGTCCATCTCGCGGCTCGTAAGTCCAGCATTATGCACCGGACAACGTGTGACGCGCGGACGCCGATTTGCTTCCGCCGGAAAATCGCACTCATGCGAAACGCCGATCACTTGGTCCATCAGCCCAAGCGTAGCTGCAATCTCCGTGGCGGCGGGCAAGAGCGAAACGATGCGCTTCACAATTTAACCAACTGATCAGTCAGCAAAAATGCGACGGCGTAGCAACCGAAAATGGATATTGCACCAAAGAAACCAGCAATAATGGCCATGCGCCATGAACTGCGCCGCAAGATTCGGGCAAGCAAAGCGAACACAAGCGCGATGCCGAATTCGCCGAGAATGATGTACCAGGGCGTGAACGAGATCATTCGGCAACCGGTGTATTGCCACCAGTGAATCCTTCGGGCCATTTCTTCGTAGAACGGAATGTTGATCGCGCCGAGTACCGCGATGATGAGCAAACCGAGCTTGCCAAAACGCTCCCACAATCGCAGGCCTATGTATCCGAATTGCACCGCCACAACTTCCCACGCCAGCGGCATCCAGAGCGGCGACCGCCAGATCATCGGTCCGCCACCGATCGAGTAATCCAAGGTGCGCGTGTAATCGACGAGCCACGCATCAGCGGGAAGCTCGGCGATTCCAACTACCAGTCCGAACACGAGAAATCGCGCGAGCAATGCATCTCGCTTTGCGAGTACAAAACCGAGGAGCAGACAATTATCGACAAGATTGAGCGCCGCCCCGGTGCGCCAATCCGACCACGGCGCGAACGTGAGCAGTGAGACTACAACAACGTTGATGGCGATTGTCGCGATAACAACACGCAGACGACCGCGCTCAAGTGCAGGATCAGCGGCGTTTTTCAGAGACACGATGTCCGTCTAGCGAGCCACGCGATGACAGTCAATTACGACGCTAGTCTTAATATCATTCTGAGGAAACGGCGAATCTCAGATCAGCTCTGGATCGGCACGCAACGGAAATAGACTAGAGTTGTTTCGCTTCGCTCAACAGGACAGCGCTATTTACGGGGCGAGTTCTAGTTCTTGACTAAGGCAGTTTGAGGCTGCTAATCCGATCCGATGAAACGGCTCCTTTGGGTTGACATCTCAAAGGGGTTGGCAATTCTTGTCGTTGCTTACTTTCATTTTTTTAGGACCTATTTCCAATACGGCGTTCTTCCGCCGTCCGACTGGAGCAATCTCGCAGCGAGCGCTCTGACCATTCTCAGATTGATCTGGTTTAAAGTATCAGGACTCGGTTTCCATGCCGTTGGGGTCTTCATCATCCTAAGTGGTTGGACCCTCATGCAATCAACGATGCGACGCGTCGAATCGGGCCCCGTCGCATGGGGCGGCTGGTATCGTGCACGCTTTGTGCGGCTTTATCCGATGTACTGGGTCGCGCATTTGGTTTATCTCATTTCACCTTTCGTCGCGCATCTCGAACCGGTGGATGACCGAATCATCCTGAGCCTGCTCGGTCTTAGGTTCATCGATATCCAGATGAACTTCATGTACCTCAATGCGGCATGGTGGTATTTCGCAATGCTGATCCAGTTTTATTTGATCTTTCCCCTGCTCTTCTGGATGGCGCGCCGTCTTGGACCATGGTGGTTTCTCATCATTGCATGTGCCGCCGGATTTTTCGCTCGCTACATATTACTAGTTGTCTGGCCACAAAACGGATTGTGGGTCCTCGGCGGTTTCGCGATTTGTCGAGTACCTGAGTTCGCGCTCGGAATGTCGCTCGCTATGTGGCACCGCCAATCGAGCGCGCGTGTCGAATGGTTTCTACTTCGCGGACCGGGGTTCGTCGTCGGACTAATCCTCTATCCGGCGGCACTTCAGCTTTATCACGGACTGTACCCATACATCTTCTGCGACTTCGCGACGGGTACGTGTTGTATGCTCGAAATCGTCGGCATCGCCGGAATCATTTCGCTTTCATCAGCGCCAGCCAAACTGTTCGGACTCGTGGGAGTCTATTCGTACGGCCTGTATCTCATTCACCAGCCGTATGTCATCTGGCTCGGGCTTCGCATCCGCGAAGTGCCAATCTGGATGTTTCTTTTGATTTGCATCCCGGCTCTGGCTGTCCTGAGCGCGTGGGGAATGCTTTTAGAAAAAGGCACTAACACGCTCGTGAACAAACTGGTTTCACTCAGAAAACCAGCGCACACCTAGCTTCGTTGATCTGCGCGAGATCAACGGCCATTGCTCTTCCGTCTCAGCTTTTTGCCGGCGCGCCGCAGCTCTTCAACCATTTGCAACGCGCGTAAATGCTTTTGAGCGCGCTGCTCGAAAGTCAGCTTGAGGTTCTCGCGTAGCAAGGTGCGATCAACGTCCGCCATGTTATTGCGAACGTCGATTTTCGCAGCAGTTCTTTTGTCAAACCAAAAAGTAACACAACGTGCCGAAAGTAGCCATGCGTGCATGGGTGGGTTCAACTTCCTCTTCATCAAGACCAAACGCACTGCATTGAACGATATGGTTTAGTCATGGCTCGAATTTCAGGTTTGGAGAAGGAACAGGCGCCGTGGCATCTCCGTTGGTTCTACGGCGCGATGCGCAAGATGTTCGGAAAAGATTTTACACCGGCGAAGATACAGATGCGGTTGCCTAGCCTGGTGTGGGGCGGCATCGCGATGGAAGCTGCTCTGAGCCGCAAACGACTCGTCTCATTGCGTTACATGCAACTCGGAAAAGTGCGTGCCGCGGCGCGCATTGGTTGCGCCTTTTGAATAGACGTCAATTCTGCCGTGGGCAGAAAAGCAGGCCTGAGCGATGAAAAACTTCATGCCGTGCTTGGCGACGATAGGATGCCTTTCAATGACACTGAACGGCTAGTGATTGAACTGGCTGACGCGATGACCAATACGCCGTCAAATGTCTCCGACGAATTGTATACGCGTTTGCGCAATCAATTTTCCGAAGAACAGCTAATGCAATTGGGCGCACAAATCGCGTTCGAAAATTATCGCGCACGCTGGAACCGCGTTTTCAACGTCGAGAGCGACAATCTGTACACGCCGGATGCAGATCAATCGAAAGAATCGCGAAGAGCCTGAAAGCGCGATGTGGATCTAATTATTGCTGGCAAGGTCCCGTCTCCTTTTGATTTCTTTTCAGCACTTCGTTTATTTAGGGTGAGAGATGGAAGCGCCAGTAGGTCGGCAGTCCTTTTATGCGTTAGGTCATTCCGAGAAGGAACTCCAGCGTCTCAGTCGTCAGGGCCAGGTCTTTGGACCGTTTACTCGTCAGCTATTCGAACAGGCTGGGATTAGCCGAGGTATGCGCGTCCTCGATGTTGGCTGTGGTAGTGGGGATGTTGCGTTCTAGCTGCTGATCTGGTGGGACTCACCGGTGAGGTAGTGGGTGTAGATCGCGAGCGAACAGCTGTCGACTGGGCCAACGCGCGCGCGCATTCGCGGGGAACGAAAAATGTGAACTTTATTGAAGGCGACCCGGCGGAAATGGAGTTTGATCAACAGTTTGATGCGATCGTGGGTCGGCTAGTACTGATGTACTATCCGGATCCCGTTGACACCATTCGCAAGTTGATGCGGCATGTTCGGCCAGAAGGATTGATTGTATTTCAGGAACTAGACATGGCGAACGCCCGCTCCCTGCCCATTGCTCCGCTCTTCGAGCGTTCTCTGGCGTGGATAAAACAGACGCTTAGTGCGACGGGCGCGCAAATACAATTGGGCTTGGAACTATATCCGGTGTTTCTAGCGGCGGGTCTGCCCGCACCTTCAATGCGGGTGGACGCCTTAATCGGTGGCGGTCCACAGTGCCCACTGTACGAAATTTTGGCGGAACTGATCCAGAGTCTGCTACCGCGATGGAGAAACTGAAGATCGCCAGGGCGGCGGAAGTGGGGCTTTCCACTCTCGCGCAACGCATGCGTGATGAAGTTGTTGCCCTAAGAGGGGTGGTTCGTTCTGGAGGGTTCATTGGGGCATGGTCGCGCAAGGGGCATAGCGACTGAAGATCATTCTCGCATCGCACTCGACGTGCGATGCTGGGTTTCGAGATTATTGGAAATAGAGAGTCCGCAAGACCTTGACCGCGAGGGTGCGGCCAAGGCGGGCTGGCACTCTGCCATGTTTCGCCTAGTTCAATTCTGGAACTCGGATATACTCGGCCTGTCCCACACTCATTTCGCGAAGGCACCTGAAATGGCCGGACTCCCCTTACGCGCGATTGCGCCCGGCGCAGCCCGGTCTGCCGACCACGCACGACACCACATTGCTCTTCGGTTGCTTCCATTTGTCTTTGTCCTTTACATCACCAACTATCTTGACCGCACCAGCGTCGCCTATGCCGCGATTGGAATGGCTCGCGACCTTGGATTCGACGATCGCGTGTTTGGCATGGGGATCGGCATTTTCTTCCTCAGCTATGTAGCCTTGCAGATCCCTGGCGCGTTGCTGGTCGAACGATGGAGCGCACGCGGGATGATTTCCGCAACGATGATCGTGTGGGGATCGCTGACGGCGCTGACTGCACTGGTGCACACTCCCGCTCAACTGTACCTGGCACGCTTTTTGTTAGGCGCCGCCGAAGCCGGTTTTTTTCCGGGTGTCATCGTCTATCTGAGCCACTGGTTCATCCAGGAGGACCGAGCGAAAGCGACGAGCAACTTCATGGCTGCGATTCCTTTGTCATTGGTCATCGGATCACCCGTGGCGGGCTGGATACTCGGTCACAACTGGTTCATGGTCCAAGGCTGGCGTTGGTTGTTTTTCCTGGAGGGTGTGCCTGCCATTTTGTTAGGTATCGCTGCGTTTTTCTTTCTAACGGATTGGCCAAGTGAGGCGGCCTGGCTGACTCCCGAGCAGCGGCAATGGATCTCGCGGAGGCTGGCAGAAGAAAAGCCATCGAACCGCCAATCGTTCACCCTGGGTCAGGCAATGCGTTCGCGGCCCGTCCTCTTGCTCGCCGCAGCGGCCTTTCTTGATTACTTCGCAGGCTACGCTGTAATTTTCTGGTTCCCGACTGTTCTAAAGAGGCAATCTGGATTTTCAGATGCGCATGTCGGCGTGCTCGGCGCCGTGCCTTACGCAGTGGCGCTCATCGCCATGCTGGTTAACGGATGGCATTCCGACAGGAGTCGCGAAAGACGCTGGCACGCCGCGGTTCCACTCTTCATCGCCGCAGCCGGGTTCATGTGTCTCATCAGTCTGCCCAGCTCAACTCTGATGACCGTCCTATTTTTCAGTATGATTTGCGTGATCCTAGCATTTCTGCCCGCATTCTGGGCTATTCCAACGGAAATCCTAAGCGAGTCCACAGCCGCGGTTGCGGTGGGAATGATCAACGCGCTCGCGAGCGTCGCAGGCTTTGCGGGACCCTACGTGTTTGGGTATCTGCATACTCGAACTGGATCTCTCATCGCCGGATTTGGGATCTTGATGTTCTGTACACTTGCCGCGGCGATCCTCATGTTATTGACGCCAGTCGCCGCCCGTCCGCGCGTTTCCGAATTTATCGCATCGTGACACGATATGAAAACTTAAGTCATCCTGACGCGAAAACCGAGCACTCAGTAGAACACTCTTGTTGACCGTAAGCAGTTGTTCCTTGGTTCTCTCAAAAGCGGAATCTCAATCTAATGCCTGTTCGCCAGATGCAGTTTCGTCTTAATTTCTTCGACAAGCTCTTTTGGTGTGCGCCCCAACTCGATCGTTAACACATGTTCATCGAGCTCCGGCTCTTCCAAGTCTGCAAACTGACTTCGCAGCAACGCCGGATTCATAAAATGATTGCGCCGCTGACGAAGTTGGTTTGCGATGAGCGCGCAGTCTCCGCGGAGAAACACGAATTTCACTTCTTCGCTGACGCGCAGATGCTCCCGATACGCTCGCTTCAATGCAGAGCAGGCTAGCACAGCATTCGCGTCCGGGGCAATGCATCGTTTGATCTGCTCACGCAAGCTGTCGAGCCAGGGCCATCTGTCCTCATCGGTTAGCGGAATCCCGCGCCGCATTTTCTCGATGTTGGCCTGTGAATGAAAATCATCTGCTTCATAGAACCGCCAACCGAGTTCGTCCGCGAGCAGCTTGCCAATCGTAGTTTTGCCCGCTCCCGAAACGCCGAAAACAATGACGATCACGACACATTAATTTGTCTGCGGCTGCCGACCTTCTCCACCAGAAATGCAACGAGAACAAAGAGCGTATAAAAGATCCAAACGCCCATGGCAGTCGCCTTATCGGTTAATGGAGCGCGAGGCACATACGTGTCCCCGATCTGAACGATAACCAGAACGATTCCAAAGCCGATTATCGCCGTATTGCGAATTGGCGGCATCACATTCCGCGCGAGGTAAACAATGATCCCACCCGCGAGAAGCGCGATTTCCAATGCAAACTCCGGGTCCCGATAATTCCACAAACCGAAACCAACCTTCCAAGTATCGTCGTAGATCGCGAGGTCACGAGGGTGTGCAATAAGATCGAGAATCCAATGCGAGAAAACAGCCAAGCCCACGATGACGGCGGCTGAGCTGGAAGCCTTCGCCCGCCAAATGGTTTTATAAAGGAGAGCCGCAACGCCTGACCACGCCATTGCGGTGATCAAACTGTGCGAATACGGATGGAAATACGAGTCGAGCATGCTGCCAGCGGTGAAACCTTTGATCACGCGCAGCTTCTCAATCCCGAGCGGAATCCTGTTCTTCTCACTCTTGGCTGCGAACGCAACACTGTAATGTCCAACAAACATGAACTGGAGTTCCTCAAGACTGTAGGGGACGCTGTCAGCGTCCCGCCTATATTACTTGGAAGCAAACTGCTTCCGCTTCAGATTGCGGTCTATTATGAAGGGCGTAATTGTCATCGTCGCGTATCGGCCCAAGCCCGGAAAAGAAAGAGAACTGCTCGAGCTGGTGCGGAATCGTGTCCCGACCTTGCGGAAAGAAAACCTTGCGACCGATCGCGAGCCGACAATCATCCGCGCGCGCGACGGCACCATCGTCGAAGTCTCGAAATGGAAATCGCAGGAAGCGATCGATGCCGCGCATAAAAATGCGAATGTGCTCGCGATGTGGGACAAATTCTTCGCGATCTGCGATTGCGTACCCCTAAATACACTTGATGAAGCAAAAGAGATGTTCGCTGGCTTCGAACCAATCGCCGACTGACAAAACCTTTTCTGCAGCTTCGGCTACCTAATCGCAGCCAATCTCATCGTCAATCTACGCACGCCCCAATCGCCGCGGTTCAGTTCGCGCTAAATCGCAGCAATAAGTATTGGCACAATCTTCGTGGCAGCGAGCTCCGCCGTTTTGATGGTCAGTTTTTCCGCGCGTTCTTGCGCAGCGAGCGCCTGACTGGCCACGAAGTTTTTCGCCAGAATCGCCTGCGAACTGACCAGGTTGTCGAACTCATCCTGACTCATTTTTTTCTCGCTAACGTCAATGGTCCATTGCTCGAGTTGCTGCGCGCTGGATTGGATGAAGGCTTCCGAAGCAGCCTTGCCTTCGTTGATCAGTTGTTCGAACTGAGTCTTTGCGTCGGCTACGGTCGGGTCCTTGATTTGATTTAGTGCATCTTGAAGTTTCGACATAGGATTGAATTCAGCTCGATGTTTTCTGCAGGAGAACATCGTAATTTTGCTGGAGCTGCTTCTTTTTGTTGGCGGCGAAGCTTGGGCTTAGGCAATGCTGTTTCCGGACGAGTGCAGCATCGCGCTGAAAGAGCTTAGCGGAATTTTTGATGAACTCCTTGCGCGCAGGCACCGTTTTCGACTCAGCGGCCTCCGCATCCGTGAATTGCTGTGTAATCCTCGCCACTTCGCCGTCGAAACTCGCCTGATCCCACGTCGGCTTCGTACCTTTAACGCACGTGTAGTGGTCGATAAAGGCCAAATGGGCATCTTCGAGCTGTTGCACCCGGACTTGGCTCGAGGATTTGGTGACTGTAGCGCAGGAACAGAGTGAAAGAGCGATTGTACAGATCGCGACACCGGACGGTGTCAGAAAAAGACGAAGATGTTTAAACATAACTGATGTTTAGAAGCAGTTGTATCGAATTGAAGGCGAGACGTAAAGAAAAAGTCTTCATGGTTGACGGGAATGAACGAATCGAGCAGTACCGCTAGTCGGTGCTAAACATCGGAGGGCCAAGCCCGCACTCATTACCACCGCCCGCGCAACGGCCGATCCACCTTTCTGTAGTGCCTAGACCGCCAGCCTTACTGGCACACGTCGCGCGCCCCAATCGCCGCGGTCTTCTTCAAGAACGCCTGCGATTTTGTAACCGCACGATCGACACCTGCCGTCTTCGAGATTCCATTCGCCTAGTTCGTACCAATCGCGCTCGATCAGTAATTGGCCGCAGCCGCGACACCACGTGCTGCCGCCATCGCGATCGTGCACGTTGCCGGTGTAAACGTAATCAAGTCCCTTCGAGCGCGCGATGTCGCGAGCGCGAGTGAGAGTCGTCGCTGGTGTGTGTGGTTTGTCCAGCATTTTGAAATCGGGGTGGAAGGCGGTGAAATGCCATGGCACATCAGGTCCAAGATTTTCCATGAACCAATCTGATGCGCGATGTAGCTCCGCATCGCTGTCGTTCTCGCCGGGAATCAACAGCGTGGTGACTTCGAACCAGACATTCGTTTCGTGCCGCAAATATTTCAGCGTATCGAGCACTGGCTGAAGCTGTGCAAAACAAAGCTTGTGATAAAACGCGTCGGTGAAGGCCTTCAGATCGACGTTGGCCGCATCCACATGCCGGTAAAATTCAGGGCGCGCATCATCAGTGATGTAGCCCGCGGTGACCGCGACGGTTTTGATCCCGCGCTCACGACACGCGTCGGCGACATCGATCGCGTACTCGGCAAAAATCACTGGATCATTGTAGGTGAATGCGACCGATCTACAGCCGAGCCGCTCCGCCGCGCATGCGATCTGCTCCGGCGACGCCGCATCGGCGAGCTTGTCCCATTCGCGCGCTTTCGAAATGTCCCAGTTCTGACAAAATCTACAACCGAGGTTACATCCGGCCGTGCCGAACGAGAGGACACTCGTACCAGGCAAAAAATGGTTCAGCGGTTTCTTCTCGATTGGATCAACGCAAAACCCGCTGCTTCGTCCGTAAGTCGTGAGCACCATCTGATCGCGGACTCGTTGCCGCACAAAACAAAATCCGCGCTGACCTTCATTCAGTTTGCAAAACCGCGGACACAGCCGGCATTCGATGCGCCTGTCCGGTAGCATCGCCCACCAACGACCGGGATAATCTGACTGCGTCAGCTCTGTGACCATTTGCGCAATATCGCTCAGGAAATCAGCAAGCGACCTTCAACTTGGAAGGGCAAACGAAATAATCCTGTTTTTCTCGCGATAATTAGACCAAAAGAGTTCGCCATCGGAAGTCAGTGAGCGACACGCAAACGGGACAACAGCGATATCTTCGATTTCTGGAGTTTCCTGTTGCGGATCGAGCCGCGCGATTCGCCAATTCTCATCTGGTTGTTCCCTTCCGCGCAACACGTAGATCGAGCTATCGACAAACGCGTGACCGGAAATTTCGGCGCCGACGTCGATCTCACGGATAACATTCCCGTTTTCGTCGAACTTCAGTATGCGCTGCTTGTACCATTGACTTAAGTAAAGATTTCTCCCGTCGAAGCTGAGGTACGATCCAGTAAATTCCGGACAAGCGAACATCTTTGAAAATCCACCTTCAGGCGTGTAGCGATAAACGTACCGATCGTCATCCGCACCTTCTCCAATGGTAAAACGCACCTCACCGTTGATAGCGACTGCTGCCCACGGGACGCCGGGCGCTTCCCTTTCTTCCACTACTGCCCAGCTCTCCGCATCAATTGCATAAATTCGCCGCAGATCGCGCGAGCCCATCCACAACACCTTCTTCTTACCGTCCCACGCCAGCGCCTGAGGCGTCACTGCCGGCGAAGCCTGCCGACGTTTTTCGATAATTTGCGCTTTCGCCATTTTGAAATCTAAATCACAGTCGGTTCATTTCCACCCGGCGCAAGAACGCGCCGCAATAAACTTGATAGCCTTTCGCTGCCTGTTCAGACTCGGAGGCGCGGAGGTTACAATGAGAACACTAAATGCTCTGTTTTTCCAAATATTCCGAATCGCCGCGGCTTTTGGGAAAAAATCGAGTAGCACAAAGCAGTAATCCGCGAATCTTATGCCACGTTGTCCGTGGGCCACGACTGAACCGGCCATTACTTATCACGATCAGGAATGGGGCGTCCCCGTACACGATGATCGACGGCTCTTTGAATTCCTGATCCTTGAAGGCGCGCAGGCTGGCTTGAGCTGGACCACGATTTTAAAAAAGCGACAGAACTATCGGAAGGCATTCGACGACTTCCGCGCGGAAAAAATCGCCCGCTACACTGCCCGAGATGTGCAGCGGCTACTCCGCGACGACGGCATCGTCCGGAACCGACTGAAGATCACGGCCACAATTGAGAACGCAGAGGCATTTCTCGCGGTGCGAAAAGAATTTGGAACTTTCGATGGTTACCTATGGAGCTTCGTCGGCGGCAAACCCATTCAGAATCGCTGGCAGAAAATGGCCGACGTGCCCGCGCGCACAGCCGAATCCGATGCGATGAGCCGGGATCTTTTGCGGCGCGGATTCAAATTCGTCGGCTCAACGATCTGCTACGCGTTGATGCAGGCGGTTGGCATGGTCAACGATCACCTCGTGACATGTCCACGACACGCCGGGCTCGGTGGCATGCGTCGTCGCAAATAACGTCATTTCGCTTTACGCGAATTCTTTTTTCGTTGAGCGCGCGAGTTCTTATCCTGACCTTGGCGGCAATGATCGCCTTCGCTAGCAATTCGCTTCTCTGCCGCGCAGCGCTGAAGCAAACAAGCATTGACGCCGCTTCGTTTACGTTCGTTCGCGTTTTTTCTGGGGCGGTTGTCCTCTGGCTCGTGACGAATTTGCGACGAATGATACGAACCACGCGTGACGTTGGAGTCGGTGGCAACTGGATTTCCGCGCTCGCACTCTTCCTTTACGCGGCCGGCTTTTCATTCGCCTATGTCGATGTTGCAGCAGGGACTGGCGCGCTACTGCTGTTCGGCGCCGTGCAGGCAACGATGATCCTTTGGGGTTTGCACAAAGGCGAACGTTTGCGCGCAATTCAAATTGTCGGCCTAGTCGTAGCGATGACAGGACTTGTCGTGCTTCTGTTTCCCGGACTTTCCGCCCCGCCCTTATTTGGTTCAATCCTGATGCTGGGAGCCGGCGTTGCCTGGGGTATTTATTCGCTGCGCGGCAAGAGAGAGAGAAATCCTGTCACCGCTACCACCGGTAATTTTGTACGCGCAGTTCCGTTTGCGGCTGCTGTCAGCATCATTTTCCTCCGGTGGTTAGACCTCGATATTGCCGGAGTCATTTACGCAATAATCTCTGGCGCGATCACATCAGGTCTTGGTTACGTGATTTGGTATTGCGTGCTGCCGAGCCTGAAAGCTGCCAGCGCCGCTACCGTCCAACTTAGCGTGCCGGTTCTGGCCGCCACAGGCGGAATACTGTTGCTCGGAGAACCAATCACATTGCGTTACGTACTCGCCTCAATTGCTGTGTTAGGCGGAATCGCGCTCGTCGTAGTAGCTCCCCATTCACAAGATCAAACTGCTTCCCCTACCGGGCAATCGCGATCATGATGTCGATCTCATGAACGGTGTTGTTGTGATCGTGGCCTATCGGCCCAAGCTCGGAAAGGCAAATAGAACCGTGGAGCTGGTGCGGAGTCGTGTTCCGACTTTGCGCAACGAAGGTCTTGTGACCGATCGCACACCCACTATCATGCGCGCACGCGACGGCACAATCATCGAAGTCTCGGAATGGAAATCGCAGGAAGCAATCGACGCCGCGCACAAGAACCCAAATGTCCTTGCGATCTGGAGTAAGTTTTTCGCGGTCTGCGACTGCGTCCCGCTCAACACCCTCCCCGAATCCGCTGAGATGTTTGCCGGATTCGAACCGATCGCTGATTGAGTAACCAACTCTCAACTTCTTAGCGACGCAACGCTTCAACTTTTCCAGTACTCCATTTCAGTCTGGAAAAGTCTGGGTCGAACACAATATTACTGAGTCTTCATGAGCAGAGCTGCTATTGCGCGTACACGGACGCCGCACTTGTCTAGCGCGCTGATCGCCTGCGCACTTACGATTGCGATCATGTGCGGCGGCAGGTTGCTGGCAATTCATCTCGAGCAAAAAACGGTTCATTGGATTGCTCCGAGAGATTTCTTTATCAAAAATCAGGGGCTTGCGTTCGAGCGCGCTGCCGCACGCACGCCAGACATCTTCCTCCTTTACGGCAGCTCGGAATTGATCGACCCAATTCCAAACAGGGCATCTGATTTCTTTTCCAGCGCGCCGACTGGATTTCAGGTGTGTCCGGTGGGCAAAGCGGGCACCACCTCGTTGATTATTTTGCAAAAGCTGGGCGCACTCGGCTCCGAGTTGCGCGGCCGGAAGGTTGCAATCTCGTTATCGGCCAGCTCGTTTTTAACGCCTGCCCTCAGGCCGGAGTTTTATGCAGGAAACTTCTCGTTACCGGCGGCCAGTGGCATTCTCTTTGGAGATGGCATTGATTTAAACCTGAAGGCTGCGATCGCAAAGCGGATGCTACAGTTCCCCGACACCCTGGCAGAAGATGGGCTGCTCGAGCTTGGCGCCAGATGCCTCGCTTCCGGTCGTCCAGTGGACCGCATCGTTCTCATGGCTATCTGGCCTCTGGGTAAGCTGCAAAACATCATGCTCGATTTGCAAGATCATTTTGAAGCGCTCGTTTACATCCTGGGCAAAGGCAGGACGATCCCAAATTGGTTGCGACCGATCCATCCGCACAAGGTGCATGTCCGCAGAGCGTCCGACGCCGACGACCAAGAGACCGAATCGTTCGACATAATTCGGCCAGCGAGGGATGCGGCGTTTCGCGCACGGATCGCTGCTGCAAGCGAATGGACTGACTTGGAACTCCTGTTCCGCACACTTGCCGAGCTTAAAGCTGAACCGCTGATTCTAAGCATGCCAATCGACGCTTATGCCGCGAGGGGCGTCTCGCGATCAGCTCGCGAAGTCTATTACGAGAGGATGAGGGAGCTAGCCCAGCGATATCACTTCCCGATAATCGAGTTTGAACAGCATGATGCCGACCCGGCTTTCTTAATTGCTCATCGCGAACACCCCACGCCGAGAGGCTGGATGGTTTACAATCGAGCGCTCGACGATTTCTTTCGCAAAGCTAAATGAGCGACGCCAAAGACAACATCGAGCTGAGCGCGGTGGAAGACCACGACGGGATATTGACGATCCGCGGTGGGGGCGCCCGGCGGGATTGGAACGGCATTCACTACAAGCAAGGAATGTCGCGAAAAAATGTCGGGACACAGAGTCTCTCAGCAAACATCGCTACAATCCCACCCGGTGGCGTTGCCTATGCGCATATTCACGTCGGATTCGAAGTGATTCTGTACATCATCGAAGGAAAAGTGCGCCACGAATTCGGACCCGGGCTAAAGCAGACTGTCGAAAACGAAGCCGGCGATTTCATTTACATCAAACCCGATGTGCCACATGAGGTCTTCAACATGAGCGAAACCGAACCGGTGGTCGCCTTTGTCGCCCGCTCGTCCGCGGACGAATGGGACAACATTATCCCCTACGATCGCAATCAGCCGCGCCCGGGGGTGAAGCCGCTGCGGCGTCCATGGCGGAGGGGCGGCCAGCAGGGTGGCGGACGATAAGCCCTCTATCGTGAATTAACGAACGGGCGGGAGCCGACTCCCGCCATGTTTTTTTGATTTGCCGCCTTCGAACCTTGGGGTTTTCTTCCGGCCTTTATCCTCTGGCGATCAGTGGAACAACATTATTGCTTACGCCTGGGACTTATTCGTCATACGTCACAGCTAACCTGTCTGCCAAGTCGCAGCGTTGGCGAAGGCCGGTCTCATCAGGAAGTCGGCCGGCCGAGAATGATGTCCTTCTTTGTCCAGGTATGAATGCCGCCGCAGTGCTCACAAGTAAACTTTTGAATTTTTAGTTTGGCTGTCTGCCAGCGGTTTGCTTCTACTGTTCTTCCCGTATCAGTCAGCTTTGAAGTCGAAGGACAGCGCACGAGCAAGCTTTTGATGTTAGGACCGGCCTTTGATTTCGGCCGTCGCGGAGGATCGAAAAAGAATCGCCTCGCCATATCAGAGCCGATAAACGATGCGCGCCTTGGCTGTATCGTAGGGCGACATCTCCATTTTTACTCGATCACCAATCGTCAATCGGATGAAACGCTTGCGCATCTTCCCGGAGATATGCGCGAGAACGAGATGGTCGTTGGCAAGCGCAACTCGAAACATGGTTCCAGGAAGCACCGTCATGATGGTGCCCTCAATTTGAATGGCTTGTTCAGAATTCACGATGTCCGAGGTTTTTGGGAATTGTAGGGGATGCTGACTGCGTCCCCTACATAAGTTAATCCGACTTACCGGCGAAAACCGGCAAAGGAACGCCGCGCGCCTTGAGGACGCGGACGCTGTTCACGCGGACGCGCTTCGTTTACAGTTAATGCACGGCCGTTGAGTTCGTGGCCGTTAAGGGCGCTCGCGGCAGCGTTGGCTTGTGTGTTGTCATTCATGGTGACGAACGCGAACCCGCGCGATTTGCCAGTCATGCGATCCATCATCAGATGGACTTCATTGACGGTGCCGTGTTGTTCGAACAAATCCTGAAGATCGTTCTCGGTGGTCTCAAAAGAGAGATTACCTACGTACAGTTTCATTGTGTTTTGAATTTGGAAAAACTACCGAGCTACAGAGCCGTTCCCGTGAATCGGGTTTCAAATCACCAATGAGCGAGGCCCACCTGACGATCTACCGTGCAGTGAAGTTAAACAGAGTAATCCAATAAGCGCGCAGTATCGTCCAGGTTGGGCGAAACGCAAACGATCATTTCACGGTTTTTAAAGCAAGATAGGACTTACTTGATCGCGCCGAGTCTTGCCGCTACGTCCGGCGTTTGTCAGGATCATAGGATGAAGCATTTTCTTCTGGCCTGTCTCTTTCCGATGACGTTAACAGCTCAGACCATGCAGCAATTGACTGAACAGCTAAGCAAAACAGTTCTGTACGGCGATCTTGCTCTTTCTCCTAATGGCACACGTTTGGCATGGGTGCAGTCGCCTGCCGCAACGACATCGAAGCAGACCTACATTAGTGGAACATCAGGAAATGAACGGCCAGTGATCGTTGAAATTCCAACCAGCGTCGAGAGGACCGACTTTGACCCCGCCTGGTCTCCCGATTCCAAAATGCTCGCAGTGTTTTCAAGCTCTGGCGAGAAAGAGCAGCGGCAACTTTGGATCGTCAATGCTGATGGTTCCAGTCCCAAGAAAATTACAAAAAACCTAAATGGATACGCGGCACGTCCACATTGGTCACGGGACGGAAAACAGATTGCGTTTCTCTACATTGAAGGCGCGGGTGGCGGCGGGCCGTTAATGGCTGCGCCCGCCACCACAGGCGTGATCGATACTGCTATTCATAACCAGCGGATCGCCGTCCTCAACGTTGCCACCGGCCAGTTACGCCAGGTGTCGCCGGAAAATCTCCACATCTACGACTACGATTGGTCGCCTAACGACAAGACGTTCGTCGCAACGGCGGCGCCAGGACCCGGCGACAACAATTGGTGGATCGCGCAGATCCACACGATCGACATCGCAAAGGGCAACGCTACATCCATCTACAAACCCTCGCTTCAAGTCGCGGTTCCGCGCTGGTCGCCGGACGGCAAGGCGATCGCGTTCATTGAAGGCTTGATGAGCGACGAAGGATTTCACGGTGGCGATCTGTTCACGATTTCGGCTGACGGTCGCGATGTCATGAATCGCACGCCGGGCCGAAAAACTTCGGTCAATTCATTCTTCTGGCAGGGGCCCGATCGCATTCTGCTGATCGAGTATCTAGGCGGCGGAAGCGCTATTTCCGAGTTACGCCTGACGAACAATTCCACGCAGACAATTTGGAAAGGACCGGAAGGCATTCACGCATTTGGCAATTTTCCGAACTTCGCTTTATCGAGGGACGGCAAGTTCGCAGCGGCAGTTCGTAGCACTTACAACTCGCCGCCCGAAGTGTTCGCTGGCCCGCTTGGCAAGTGGCAGCAACTCACCAGCGACAACGCGAGATTGCCGACGAACTGGGGTAAAGCCGAAAGCGTCGAGTGGACGAATGAGGGATTTAACATTCAGGGCTGGTTGGTACCGCCGGCGAAAGTCGAGGTAGGCAAAAAATATCCAATGGTCGTGCTCATCCACGGCGGACCATCCAGCGTGACGACGTCAGAGTGGCCGGCGTCGTTCGGAATGTCTCGCGCGATTATCGCAGCGCTGTCGGTGCGCGGTTATTATGTCCTCCTTCCCAATCCCCGCGGAAGTTACGGCCAGGGCGAAGATTTTACGCGCGCAAACGTGAAAGATTTTGGCGGTGGCGATCTGCGCGACATGCTGGCCGGCGTCGATGTTGCGATAAAGAAACATCCAATCGATCCTGCACGTCTTGGCGTGACTGGCTGGAGCTACGGCGGGTTCATGACGATGTGGACCGTCACCCAAACCAATCGTTTCCGTGCCGCTGTTGCTGGCGCCGGCATCGCCAATTGGCAAAGCTACTATGGACAGAATTTGATCGATCAATGGATGATCCCGTTCCTCGGCGCATCAGTTTACGACGATCCCGCCGCGTATGAGAAAAGCTCTCCCATTCGGTTTATCAAAAACGTGAAGACCCCTACGCTCGTCATTGTCGGTGAGCGCGACGCGGAATGCCCTGCGTCGCAGTCCTACGAATTCTGGCATGCGTTAAAGACGCTGCGAGTGCCAACACAGCTGATCATTTATCCGGGCGAAGGTCATCTTTTCATAGACCCGAAGAACCAAGCCGATCGAATGGATCAGACAGTCGCATGGTTCGACAAGTATTTGCGTTAACTTCTTCCCATTTCTCTTCACGACGTCTTTTTCGCGTCGGAGTTTTCTTGCT
>WNGC01000841.1_pt1 | contig 20663 bp, 25 predicted proteins | sample 5400051 | NCBI WGS metagenome assembly WNGC01 (sample SAMN13153368, study PRJNA577476) | soil metagenome | isolation source: 20 cm soil or saprolite under grassland replicate 2 | place: USA:California | collected 2016-06-15
TCTCCCTCCCCCCGTGGGGGGGAGGGGCGGGGTGGGGGCTATACGCGGTCACGCCGGGCCACCGAGAGCGCGACACCGACTTCCTCGCTGCGCAGGGCGAGCTGGATCGCCAGGTAGGTCATGGCGGCGAGTGCGACGGCGGCCAGCGTCGCAACGAGCGGCCGCAGCCCGCCCTGCAATGATCCGCCGGTGATCCCGTAGACGACACCGGCCGTCACCAGGGCCATGGGGACGACCCCGATGAGAGCGCGCCGCGCGGTGCGGAGAATGGCGCGCCCCTCCAATCCGCCAAGACGCCCACGCAGGGCGCGGGCGAGCAGGATCGCGTTGAGTGTCGCGGCGATGGAGGTGCCGAGCGCCAATCCGCCCTGGGCCAGCAGCTGCACCAAAATGACGTTGGTTCCCAGGTTGACGGCGATCACCAGCAGCGAGATACGAAGCGGTGTGATGACGTCCTGCAGCGCATAGAACACCCGGACCAGCAAGGCGGTCGCGGCCTGCCCCGCCAGCCCCAGGCTGAAGAAGGTCAGGGCGTAGGCGGTCTGCCTGACCGATTCTTGCCCGAACTGGCCGCGCTCGAACAGCGCGGCGGTGATCGGCACGCCCAGAATCGCGATGCCGACGGACGCGGGAACGAGAACGAAAATATTGAGCCGCAGCGCCAGCGCGGTGCGATGCCGGATGGAGTCGATGGCCCGGACCGCCGCGTCGCGCGCCAGGAATGGAAAAAGGACGAAAGCCAGCGCTTGCGAGAAGGTTCCCAGCGGTAATTGCGCGATGGTGTCCGCGTAGCGCAGTGCTGCGACTCGGCCATGTGGGAGCGAGGTACCCAGAATCGTGTCGACGAAGACGTTGACCTGGGCCGCCGCCAGCCCCAGCGCGATCGGGAACATCAGGCGTCCGACTTTGCGGACCCCTGGATCGTCCAGCCCCAGCGCGGGCGCCGGACGCCAACCGGTCCGCCAGAGCGACGGCAGCTGGATGCCGACATGGAGGATCGCGCCAACCACCACCCCGACGGCCAGCGCCGTCACTCCATAACGTGGCGCGAACAGGGCAGCCGCCACGATGATGGCGCCGTTGTAGAAAAGTGGGGCCAGCGCCTGGGCGAAGAAGCGCTGGTATGCGGTGAGAATTCCGATCACCATCCCGCCGGCGCCGAGGAAAATCGGTTGCAGCAGCAGGATCCGGGTGAGCGACACGATCAGCTCATGGTCTTTGGGGCTATAACCAAACGCGATCAGCGACACGTACCAGGGCGCCACGACAAACAGCACGGCCGCCCCGACGGTCAGGATCAGGACAGAGGCATTGAGCACCCGGCCGGCGATCTGCCGGGCTCGCTCCGGCTCGTTCTTGGCCAGATACTCCGACAGCACCGGGATGAAGGCGGAGCTGATGGCGCCCGCGAGCAACAGATTGAACAGCAGGTCGGGGACGCCGAACGCCACCCGATAGTCATCGAGGTTGTGGCCGGTACCAAACGTGTTGGCGATGACGAGCTCGCGGACCGCGCCCAGCACGCGACTCAGTCCGTAGGCGACCAGGATGAGCGTCGCGGCAGACGCGATGCGCCGCCGCTCGCTTGACATCGGCTGCCATTATCTCCCTCCAGTGCCGAACATTTCCCTCCCCTTCTGGGGGAGGGTAAGGGCAGTCTTTCTCCCTCCCCCCTTGTGGGGGAGGGTCGGGGTGGGGGCCTCCGATATAATCACCGCTCGCATGGCGAATACCCAATCAGCAAAAAAGCGCGTGCGCGCCTCACTGCGGAAGCGCGATCGGAATCGCTCCACCCGCTCGGCCGTCAAGACGCTGGTTTCGCGTGCCCGGCGTCCGGCACTGCCCGACGCGGCCAGCCTGACAAGCGAGGAGGTGCGCCGTGCGATCAGTGCGCTCGACAAGGCAGCCGAAAAGGGTGTCCTCCACGCGAATAATGCGTCGCGTCGCAAAGCGCGCCTGATGAGTGCGCTCGCCAAGCTGGCGCCGCTGGCGGAGACGCCGCAGAAGGCCCCTGCCAAAAGCAAAGCGACTCCGGCCCCCCCAAAGCCGGCGAAGACCGGAAAGACCCGCTCCTAGCTCAATCGCCGGTCGTCGAGCTCAGGGCGCTGTGTCCAGACCCCTTTACAAATAGCGCTGACGCGTGAGACAGTGTCGGGGCGCTCAAGCGCGACCGTAGAGGAGGAAGGGGAATGACGCTACTCAAGCGACTTTTGGCCGCCGGCGGGGCGGCGGGACTGCTCGTCGGGCTGGGGGCAACACCGGCGTTTGCCACCTCGCCGTTCACAGCAACCATCGAGCTGGCGTGCGCCAACCCGGACGACACCCAGACGATCACGGTGAACTCAGCGGCTAATGCGCTGATCCACATCGAGGTGACGATTGAAGGCAGCACCGTGAATGACGGGACGAAGAACGGCACGGGCTTGACCAACGCGAACGGGACATTTACAGACCAGTGGACGGTGACCGATGTTTCGACAACGACCACCGCCGCCGTTGAAATCTGGGCCTTGACGCTCCAGGGTGTTGCTGAGGGCCACGGAAGCTTCATCATCCAGCCCACGAACCCGTGCCCCAGTCCGAATACATCCCGTATTAGCGGATCGTTCATCGAAGCCACGCAGGTCGGCGGTGAAGTCAAGAAGACCTGCGATGCGGGCGTCACCGGCGACGCCGTTTTCACCGCGACCATCCATGTGAACGCGGGGGACTTCAGCACGACCGTCAGCTCGCCGGAAGGCCTCGAGCTGACACTGGCCTGCAACGGCGATAGCGAGACGCTGCCGAAACTGCCGGTCGGTTCGACCATCACGCTCCACGAAACCACCCGGCCGGCTGGAGCGGCCGCCGGGGCCGACACAACCATCACGATGGCGGTGGGTGAGGGTGTCGCCGTGACGACGATTCACAACACGAAGGCGGCGGCGGCCGTCAGCCCGACGCCAACCGCACGGGTCCTGGCCCAAACGGGGAGGCCCGTCAGTCCCGCGAGCGTGCCCTGGCTGGCGATCGTCCTGCTGGGCGGGGTCGCCGCCGCAGGCGCGGGCCTGGCCCTACGGCGACGCAACTGAGACCTAGCGAGCGGCGCCCAGGACCTGCTCGAGGATGAATCCCTCAACCGCAAGCCGGGCATCGAGCTCACCCAACTTAATCTGCTCCTCGAGCTTGAGCAGCTGGTGGAAGCCGCGGTCCAGCTCGGCAGCGCTGTAGTCAGCGGCCTGCCGAAACGCTTTCTCCAGGACAAACGGATGCTCCGAGAGTCTGGCCTGCAGGTCGGCCACCGTACCACCACGGTCCCGAATGGCGCGCGCCTGCAGGAGGCGGCGCCAGTGGCTGACCAGCGTGTAGAGCAGCCAGGTGGGTTCACGCCCGGCATCGAGGAGTGATTGCAGCACGCCGGCCACCTCGCCCGGGCGGGGGCTTCCCAGCGCATCGGTCAGGGCGAAGATCTCTTCTTCGCGGGTGTCGCTCACCAGTGCGCGCACAGCCTCTTCGTCGATGCGCGTCGACGGCAGCGAATAGAGGGCAAGCTTGACGCTTTCCTGGTCCAGCAGTCGCAGGTCAGGGTCGGCGCGTTCGAGCAGGAGCCGCACCGCGGTCGGCGTGATCGTCAGCCCCCGTTCCTCGGCCAGCTTGCGCACCCAGCCGGCGCGATCGGACCGGCGGGGCGGCTCGTAGCGCTGGACCTGAGCGCGCTTGTCGCGCTCCATCGCCATCACGGTTTTGTAGATCGCATTGCCGGGCGCAACGAGGGCGTGGATGACGAGCACCAGCTGCGTCGTGTCTGGAATGCCCGCCATATAGGCCGCGGCGCGCTCGGCTCCGCCGCCCTTATCGCGTTTGCCGGCCAGCAGCCCCCAATCCCGCAGCACCAGCACCCGAAGGGCATCGATGAAGGGCAGGGTGCCTGCCTTTTCCGCGAAGGCGTCAGCGTTCAGACTCTCCGCCTGCAAATCTTCGTAGTTGAACTCCAGCGTGAGGCCGGTGCGTAAGGGTTGCAGCAGGTCACGGGTCGCCCGGTCGACCAGATAACTCTCGCCGCCGTGGATGAGGGTGATCATGCCGCGACGCGGTCGATCTTCGCTGCCATGTAGAAGTCGCTCTCGGTGAGGCCGTTGATTTTGTGCGTCCAGAGGTAGACCCGCACCTCACCCCATCGGACGTAGAGGTCCGGATGATGACCCTCGGCCTCGGCCACCGGCGAGATCCGGTTGACGAAATCGACGGCCGCCACCCAATCCTTCACCTTGAACGACTTGCTCAGCTTCGTATCGTTTTCGACCTGCCAGCCGCCGAGTTGCGCGAGCAGCGGCGCGATCTGCTCGTGGGTCAGCGGTGGCGTCCCGCCGCGGCAGGGAACGCATTTGTTGTCAGCCAGACTCGGCGCTGCCACCATGGCCTCCTTGATCCATCGACCTGACTTTATCGATCACCGGCAACTCCGCCGGGTCGGGCTTGCCCTCGAGCCAGGCGTCGCAGATCTCGCGCGCCACCGCCTCCGGCGTCGAGCGGAGGCTCATGACCAGGACGTTGGCGTCGTTCCACTTGCGGGCGCCGCGCGCGGTTTCGGCGTCGTGGCAGAGCGCAGCCCGGATACCCGGCACTTTGTTCGCTGCGATGGACGTGCCGGTTCCGGTCCAGCAGAAGAGGACCCCCTGGTCGGCTGCGCCCGACGCGACCCGCTCCCCGACAGCTCGGGCCACATCCGCCCAGTCCATCGGCTCGCCGGTCAGCGGGCCGTGCGGCTCAACCTCGATACCCTTGTTCTGCAGGTACTCGGTGACGACCTCAGTGACCCGGGTCTTCTCGTCGCTGCCGATCGCCACGCGCACAGGTCAATTCTAGGAGCGCTCCCGCGACCCTCCGGCCGCAGTTACGCCGCGGCCTGACCCCGGGGCGGTTGGCGCGCGACGAGATAGGCCACGAGGGCGAGGTACTCCTGGGAATCAGCCGAGTCCAACCAGCGAATGTCGGAAGTGCTGCGACGGAACAGTGCAAAGACCTCGGCGCTCGTCAGCTTGGCGCCAGTGTAGCCCGGGCTGCACCGGCAAGCGCAGACGATTCCGCAAAAATTTTCTCTCTCCCGCTCGCGGGGGAGGGCAGGGTGGGGGCTTTAGCCGCCGATCTGGCTCATCGTCTTTCCGGGACGGACGAAGTCGGCCTGGCCGATCTTGTGCCCTTCTTCCTTCTGCCAGACGGCAGCGGCCACGAAGTCACGGATCTCCACGTCCGACGCACCACCCCGCAGCAGCGCCTTGACGTCGTGCTCCTGGATCGAGAACAAGCAGGTCCGCAAATGGCCGTCGGCCGTCAGGCGAATGCGATTGCACACCTTGCAGAAGGCATCGCTGACCGAGGGGATGACGCCAATCCCGCCCGGAGCACCGTCCCGAAACCGGAATCGCGTGGCGGGTGCGGGGCGCTGATCCTTGACGGGCTGCAGGGCGAACTCGCGGTCGATCGCCTCGATGATCTCGCGGCTTGCTACCACGCTGTCCATCGACCAGATGCCGTCGGCGTCGAGCGGCATGAACTCGATGAAGCGGACCTCATAGCTCTCGCGCCGTGCTAGCCGCGCAAAATCCAGTATCTCATCGTCGTTGCGTCCGCGCATCACGACCATGTTGAGCTTGATCGGGTTGAACCCGGCGGTGCGCGCGGCGGCAAGGCCTCGCAGCACCCGATCGAGCGCGTCGCGTCGGGCCAGGTCCTTGAAGCGGTCCGAGTGCAGGGTGTCGAGGCTGACGTTGAGGCGCTTCAGCCCGGCGGCACGAAGCGCCACCGCCTTTTCTTCCAGCAGGATGCCGTTGGTGGTCATCGCGATGTCCAGTTCGCCGTCGATCCCGGCAATCATTGCGGTGAGATCTTCGATTCCCTTACGAACGAGCGGCTCGCCCCCGGTGAGCCGGATGGTGCGGACGCCGCACTGATCAACCAGGATTCGGGTCACTCGAACGATCTCTTCGAAGGTCAACACGTCGTCGCGCGCCAGCCAGGGCAGGCCAGCGGCCGGCATGCAATAGACGCACCGGAAATTGCATCGGTCGGTCACCGAGATCCGCAGGTCATCCGCGACCCGGCCGAAAGTATCGCGGAGATGCACGACAGGCTCGGGGCTGGGCACGAATTTAGTATATGAGTCGTGCAATTAGGAGTCCTGCCCCCGTTCAGTCCGATGGAGGCCAAGGTCCAGTCTGAGTTGCCCCGGGGCGACGCCTGGCAGTACGAGCCGAAGTGGGATGGCTTCCGCGCCGTCGCATTCAAAGACGGCGATGAGATCGTCATCCATAGCCGAAACCAGAAACCACTGACTCGCTACTTCCCCGAGCTGGTGCCGGCGATTCAGCAGATCAAGCCCAAACGCGCCGTCCTCGACGGCGAGATCGTGATCTTCACCGGGTTCGGGACCGACTTCGATGCCATGACGCTGCGAATCCATCCGGCGGCCTCGCGGGTCAACATGCTGGCCAAAGAGCAGCCCGCCACCTACATTGCCTTCGACTTGCTGGCGGACGGCGACCAGAGCCTGCTCGAGGTTCCGCTGAGGGAGCGCCGCCCGCGCCTGGAAAAGCTGCTCGGTCCCAGGCCCGAGTCGGTCTATCTCAGCCCCGTGACGCGTGACCGTGAGGTCGCGCTGAACTGGCTCAAGGAGTATCGAGGGACCGGGCTCGACGGCATCGTCGCCAAACGGGTGGACAGTATTTATCATCCCGGCGAGCGCGCCATGATCAAGGTGAAGGAACAGCGAACCGCCGATTGCGTCGTCGGCGGCTTCCGCTGGGGCAATGACGGCAAACGGGTGGGCTCGCTCCTGCTCGGCGTCTATCGGGGCAAGACGCTGGAGTACATCGGTCACACGTCGGGTTTCGACGATTCCCAGCGCCGCGAACTGGTCGGCCTGCTCGAGCCCTTACGGGGCGGCACCAGTTTCGAGGGCGGCCGCGCCCCCGGCGGCCCCAGCCGCTGGTCGCAGGATCGCGACCTGGCCTGGGAACCGGTGCGTCCCGAACTGGTCTGCGAGGTGGCCTTCGACCGGCTGGAGAACGATCGATTCCGACACGGCGTCGGATTCGTTCGCTGGCGGCCCGATAAGCCCCCGAAATCGTGCACGATGGCGCAACTCAAGGCCGAGGCCTCGGTCGAGCTGAAGAAACTGTTCGCCTAGCGCCGGCGCTTCTTGCCGGCGTCCCGCTCCTGCTTCGCCTCGTACTCGCCGGAGACTTCTCGATCGAGCTCCGACGCCGCCGTCTTCGCCTTTTGCGGCAGGGGCTGGTGCTCTCCCTCGCGCTCGATCTTCCGGGCGATGTCCGACGGTTCCTGCGGCGGCTCCGGTGTCGGACCGCCGGTGATCGACTCCGCCTCGGGCTCAGCCATATTCATGGCCTCCTTGAAATTGCTAGCTGCGATATCATTTTAGGATATAATCTGAGGCTTACATGCAAATGAAGCCGCAAAAACGCCCACTCAGGGAGGTGCCCCCATGAAAGTCCGAGATGCGATGGCCAAGACGGTGACGTCGGCCAAGAAGAACGACAAGGTGATCGATGTCGCGAAGAAGATGAAGCAGGAAGACGCCGGGTTCATACCGGTGGTTGAAGACGGCGGCACGGTGATCGGGGTAATCACCGACCGCGACATCGTGATCCGCTGCATTGCAGAGGGGCATGACCCCCGGGGCGAAACTGCCGAGCACGTGATGAGCAAGCAGGTCACCATCATCGCCCCGGACGACGAACTCGAGGAGGCCGGGCGCACGATGGAACGCGAAGAGATCCGGCGCTTAGCGGTCGCGGAGAATGGCCGGCTGGTCGGCGTTCTGAGCCACGGCAACCTGGTCCAGGCGACCAAGAACAAAACGGCTGAAAAAGTCACCGAGGGGGTGACGCGCGGTGCCTGACCTGAAGCAAGTTGATTTCAAGCAAGTGAGTAGCGACGTCGCGGACCGGGTCGGCCGGGCCGCGAAAGAGCTCGGCAGCGGTGCGGGCAACGCCGCTCGAGAGCTTGCCGCGTCCGCCGAGGAGTCGGTCAACACCCAAATCCGCAAGCAGGCGAAGGCGGCACGCAAGCGGCTGCCCACGCGCCGTGGGCCATCGCCGTTCACCGTCATCGCCGGCGCCATCAGCGGTGCGGTCGCCGTCTATTTCCTCGATCCGGAGCGCGGGCGCGCGCGACGGGCAATGTTCGTCGACTGGTCATCCGCGCGGTTGCGGCGTGGGTGGCACGCGGTAAACCAGTGGGGACGGCAGACCGGCAACACGGCAGCCGCCCTTCCCCAGCGGATGGTGACCCTGCGAACGGCGCCGCCGCCCGTCGATGATCTGACCTTGCGCGACCGCGTGGAAAGCGAGGTGCTGCGCCACCGTGATCTGCCGAAGGGGCAGATCAATTTCGATGTCGAGTCCGGCATCGTCACGGTTCGCGGCCAGGTCGACAACGCCTATCAGATCGCGACCATTGAAAAGGCCGTCCTGAAGGTGCCGGGCGTCAGCGGGGTCGAAAACCTCTTGCACGTCAGCGGCACGCCGGCGCCAAACAAGGCGGAAGCTCGGGAGAACATCAGCTAGGAGAGCTCGAGTCGGTTTTGAGCGGTCGGCATTCCCCCGCCGGCCGCTCTTTTTTTGTTCCATTTCCCTTCCCCGCTCGCGGGGGAGGGTCAGGGTGGGGGCGCTACGCTGTGCATGATGGCTGTCACCCACGATCTGCGCCCCATCCAGCACTACTACGACGAAACCTGGCACGACTATCGCTGGCTGTGGTTGAACCCCTCCAACTACGCCATTCACTTCGGCTATTGGGACGACCGTACCCGCAAACATGCCGACGCGCTGAACCGACTGAACGCCGCGCTGGCGGAGCGCATCGGGATCCAGCACGGAGCGCGAATCCTGGACGCCGGCTGCGGGGTTGGCGGCAGCGCGATCTGGCTTGCCGAGACCTTCGCCGCCAGGGTCGTGGGGATCACGCCGGTGGCCAGCCAGGTGGAGCGCGCCAGGCGGTTTGGGGTGCAGCGCGGCGTTTCGGACCGGGTGCGTTTTGCGAAAGAGGACTACCTGCACACCTCGTTTCCTGATGCCAGCTTCGATGTCGTCTGGGCCCTCGAAAGCATCTGCCACGCGGCAGACAAAGCCGGCTTCTATCGCGAGGCCCGACGGCTTCTGCGGCCGGGCGGCCGCCTCGGAATCGTTGAGTATCTGCGGACGGCACGACCGCTGCCGCATGGGGATGAGGCGCTGCTCCACAGCTGGCTCTCCGGCTGGGCCATCCCGGACATCGCCACCGGCGCCGAGCATCGCGAATGGGCAACGGCGTTCGGCTTTGACGACGTTGGGCTGATCGATATCACGCCCCGGGTTCGCCCCTCCCTGGCGCGCCTGCATCGCATGGCGTCCTTCGCATGGCCCGCGGCGCTGATGCTGCGCGCCTTGCGGGTCCGAAGCGACACCCAGCACGGCAACGTGCGCGGCGCGCGCGATCAGTTCCGTGCCCTTCGCCGCGGGCTGTGGTTCGACGCCATGCTCACCGCCACGGCCGCCTAGACTTCAGCCGATGCGCACCGGAACCGCCGACCTGCCGCTGCACGGCGGCCGCGCGCCACGCTGGTTGTTCGAACGGATGACCTCCCTAGCCCGCGAGATGACGCTGGCGATTCTCGCAGAGGAAGGCGCATCGGGCCTGCTCCGTCGCCTTGCCGACCCAGTCTGGTTCCAGGCATTCGGCTGCGTCCTCGGTTTCGATTGGCACAGCAGTGGCCTGACCACGACCGCATGCGGCGCCCTGAAGGAGGGTCTGAAAGATCTGTCAGGTGAGACCGGGATCTTTATCGCAGGCGGCAAGGGGAAGACCTCGCGCAAGACGCCCCAGGAGATCGAGTCCGCGTGCTGGGCGACCGGCCAGGATGCGGCGCCGCTGGTTCGCGCCAGCCGGCTCTCGGCGAAAGTCGACTCGGCCGCCGTGCAGGACGGGTTTCAGATCTATCACCACAGCTTCTTCTTCACGACTGACGGCTCGTGGGCGGTGGTCCAGCAGGGCATGAATGAAGGCTCGCTGATGGCGCGCCGTTACCACTGGGTTCCGCCGGAGCGATTCGACTGGGACCCCCATGCCGCCGTCGCGGGCGAGCCGACCCGCAACGTCCTCAACCTGGTTGCGTCCGAGGGCGAGAGCAACCGGACGGTCGCCGTCGCGCTTGCCCGGGAGAACCCGGCCAAACTCGTTGCCGATCTGACGCGGATGCGAACCGTCTCCATGCCGCGCCACCACGAGATCCGGCTCAGTGACCTGCATCCCGATCGGCTGGCTCGGATTCTGCTCGCGACTTATGAGCGCCAGCCTGAGGACTACACCGCATTGCTGTCGGTGCCGGGCGTCGGTGCCAAAGCCTTGCGAGCGCTGGCGCTTACCGCCGAGCTGACCTACGGCGAGCCGGCATCGGTCCGGGATCCGGTCTCCTATTCCTTCGCGCACGGCGGCAAGGATGGGACGCCATTTCCGGTCGACCGGTCGACCTACGACGCCACGATCGATTCTTTGCGCCAGGCGGTGCGGGACACCCGGGCGGGATTGACCGAGAAGTCCGCGGCGCTCAAGCGGCTCGCCGGCGTGGAGCGAGCCCTGATCCCCACGGCGGCCTCGTGAGCACAACCGCCGGCCACATCGAGGTTGCGGCGGGTGCCCTGGTGCTGCTGATCGGCGCGGCTGGGTCGGGCAAGTCGACCTTCGCGGCCCGGCATTTCGCGCCCGGCGATGTCATTTCCTCCGATCAGCTGCGGGCGCTGATCGGTGAGAGCGAATCCGACCAGCGCGCCAACAACGAGGTCTTCGACCGGTTGCAGACCCTCGTGCGAAAGCGGCTGGTCGCCGGCGCGCTAACCGTTGTCGACGCCACCAACACGGATTGGATGCGGCGCGCTGAGCTGATCGCGATGGCCCGCCGTTACCACCGTCCGGTGCTCGGAATTGTGTTCGACCTCCCGCTGGACATCTGCCTGTCCCGGATTGCGGGCCGCCTTCGCACGGTGCGGGCCGCCGTTGTCAGGCAACAGGTCGGCGACATCCACCGCGACCGTGAGCGGCTCGACCTCGAAGGCTTCGCGGCGATCTACGCGCTGGGGTCAACCAACCAGGTTGAGCACGTCATCGTGGAGATCAAAAAGGGCCCGGTCGCCCGGGCCCTTTCCTCGTAGCAGCGAGCGTCGTTCAGTCGCGATGAGCGCAAGCTGTGGCGACCGCGCCAAACGCGGCCTTCAGCCCGGCCAGGTCCGTCGTGCGGCTCGCCTGCAAGAGGATCTGCAGGTTTGAGATCGTCGCCTGGCAGGCCGCACTCGGAGTCGGCAGGCACGCCGCGCGTGCCGCAGCCAGCGCCGTCCGCCATTGCTGGGCCTCGGCCAGATCCTCGGCGCGGTCGGCTTGAAGCGCCGCAACCGAAACCGGTTGCTGGGCGGCCCGCTCCGCGGCATCCTCGGCCACGTCGGCCTGGTGCAGAGCCTTCAGGGTATTGATGGCCGCCTGGCAGCCGGCTGACAGTGCCAACCTGGGCGCTGCGGGCCTGACGGCCGCGACCGGCCTGGCTGCCGGCGTGGCGCTGGCCGGCACCGTCGCGGCGCTGCGCGTCCCAAGCGCAACCTCGTCGCGGTCGACCTTCGCGATGGTCCGTACGCCTGCGACCAGGCTCACGACGCTCGCCCGCGAGCTTGTCGGCGTGTTGGTCCCCGCGTTCGCGGTGAGGGTCGCCAGCCCAATGGCCGCGATCGCCCCCGAGATGATCGCCTTTGTTCGCACGATTGATCCTCCTTGGCGGGATAGTCGTCTTCTAAAACGGCGACGGCTCAGCCCGCTTACGCCCGGTTAAGAATCATCTAGACGCTCATGCCGAACGTTCGTTCGGTGAACCACGTCAGGGGACGAGGTGAACCGGCCCGCCCTTCAGGCCGACGGCCACGGTGACCGTGTCATAGGTAACGGTCCCCGGACCGGTGACGTACTGCAGCTTCCACCAGTCCTGGCCGGGCAACGGGTTGTAGGACGACGGAATCGGGATTTCCAGGTGGATCCACTGACTGTCGGCAGACACCGCGGTGCGGGTGTCCAGGGCGGTAAAGGACGCCAGCAGGTTGTTGGCGGCGCTTGCCCAGACCTGGTAATTCCGCCGTGCAAGATTCGAGCGTTTTTCGTGGAGATCATAAATGTTGATACCCAACGGCGAGCTGGCGACCGTGCCCGCCGGGCCGAGGACATTGAGGGCGACGAAGCCACTCGTGCTGAGGACGTCACCGGGGTCCCAGAGAGCGATCGTCACCGTGAGCCCGGCGTAGTCACGGGGCAGCTGGAAGAGGTTCATGCTGAAGCTTCCCCCCAGTCCCGCATCGAATGGCGTGAAGAAGCACATGTCGTACCAGGCGGCCGTCTGGCAGTTCGTGCAGGTCGTGCGGCCGGCATCGCCGTTGACGGCGCGCAGGGCATATCCTTTCTTGCCGATCGTGCTCGCGTTCGTGAAGCTCCGTCCGTTGTTGTCCATGGTGTCGACCCGCAACCGGTAGGTGCCGGGCACCAGGCTTCCGCCCTGGTTGTAGGTGCTGAACGCCCCCGTCTGCTGCAAGCTGACCAGCCCGCCATCCTGCGACCCGTCGTAGGTCGCCGGGTCGATCCAGTTGTGATAGATGAGCATGTTGGTTGGGAGACCAGCCGAGTACTGTTGCGTCACCCGGCGGCCTCGATTGGATCCGCCCATCACCAGGTACTGGTTGGATGGCTGCGACCAGTTGCCGGCGTCGATGGGATACACGGTCAGCTGCGAGAGGAGCACGTCGGTGCTGCGAATGAATAGATTGTTCACCCAGTAGAGGCTGTAGCGCATCGCCGGATAGTTCGCGGCTGTCGCCCCGCCCATGTCGTCGTCCTCGTGATACCAGGTGATCCCACGGCTCGAGCAGGCGCGCAGCGCGGGGTTCTGGTTGTCGTTATCGCAGAAGTTTGCCGCGGCGCCGTATCCATCGGGGGCATAGGCCGCGTTGTAAATCTGGACCACCCCGCCCGCGCCACCACTGGGGATCGTGATCCGGTAGTTGTAGCCGCCCCGGTCAGCGACCGAAGGGTCCATCAGCTCGGTGCCGTTCGCGTAGCTGATCTGGTGGACGTCGTCCGTGGCGCCGGCCGAGGCGGGCGGATTGAACGGGCTCGGGGTGAAAGCATCGCCGTACCCGCGGTCGGCGCCCCAACCCTCAGTCCGCATGAAGGAGAATCGCGTGCGTCCGAGCTCGCCGAGCGAGGCGCCCAGCTGGCTGCCGGGTTCGCCCAGCGAGATCGGCGGCAGGTAGGCCGCCACGGCGGTCTTTCTCACGACGTACGGCCGAAAGCCAAACGCTTCCATGAAAAACACCGGCGCCGTGCGCTCGACCGTCACCTGAAGATGGTTCGGGTAGCCGGCCACCTGACTCGGCGTAACCACGATGCCATTGGCGGCGTCAGCGGTATCGAACCCGTTGCGCCTCGCCTCGTCGAGGGCTCGGTCGGTCGCGTCGTTGCGCGACCCTGGCGGCATGGCGTTGCTCGGGCTGAACTGATCGGGCATGAAGACCACACCGGACAGGGCGGCCGCGGCCGCGGCCCGCTCGGTGGCGACGCTGTAGAAATACCCCACCACGACGTCGACTCCCAGGCCCACTCCGGCGAGCAACAACGTCCCAGCGAGGGCGACCACCACGATGGCTTGGCCGAACTGCGAGCGTTTCATCCCAGGATCGGTGCTGCCTTCATCACCGAATAGTCAGAAAGGATCATGTTCTTGGGAAAGATTCCGGCCGGCGCGTTGTAGGTCCAGACCAGCCGGACGCCGATGGACGTTTCGTTGGGTGGCGACTGCTTTCGCTTGCTGATGGGGAACGTCTGCGTCCCCACCCTGACGCTGCCATCGGCGCGGATGAAGTACTTGTCCACCAGGTCCGCGCCAGCCAGGTAGTTTCCGTCCGGGCGGGTGGGCGCATAGATATCGATTTCCGACACGGTGCCGGAGGTCATGCCTCCGGCCATCGCCATCACGTTATGGACGATCTGCATGTCGATGTCGGCCGTCGTCGCTCCCGGGTTTGACTGCGATCCGCCCAGCTCGGCCGCCAGCCGAGCACCCTGGCGGACGGCGGATCCGGAGGTGACTTTGTCCGAGACCATGATGCTGGCATCGAAACCACCCATCAGCAGCAAGGCCAGCAGCGGGACGACAAGCGCGAGCTCCACCAGGGACTGGCCGAGGGTCTTTCCCATGTCAGTAGCTCTGCGGCTCCAGCCGGATGTAGTGGCTGACGCTGCTCCTCAGCGGGCCCAGCGGCGCCAGAAAGCCGGCCTTCCAGCTATACGTGAAGTGGACGGTGACACCCAGGAAATCACTGGTGCCGTTACCCGTGTTGCGCGACGCCGCCACCCAGGGCTCGAGCGTCATCGGCGTGCCGTCGATCCGGTACCGGTTGAACAGGACGGGATCGGGCGTCAGGTTTCCGTTCGCGTCTTGATTGAGTTTGTAGACGTCGACCTCGTCCACCGTGAAGATGCCGGTGGCGCCGACGTGTTCGCGAATTACCCGGATCGACTGGTCATCGGTCGTGGCCGCGTTGCCGAGTTGCGCCGCCATCCGGGCGCCCTCGACGGTGGCATAGCGGGCGGTTCCGACGCTGAACATCAGGAGGCCGCCGTCCAGCACGCCCAGCATGAGCATGAACAGGACGGGTAGGACAATCGCGAACTCGGTCATCGTCTGGCCGTAGCCGCGTTCCCCTCGCTCCCGCCGCATTACGGGAATCATTACGCCCCTCATAGACAGGAACGCTGAGATCGGGACAGTCCAATGAGGGCCCGGCAAGTTGCGACAGGCGTCTTGCGGCCGCGATTTCCATCACCGGGCCGCGATCACCGTCACGCCGCCGTGCTAGCGGTTCCGGACCTTTTCCTGGGCTGCCTGGTAGGAGCGCAGTTTTCTGACCTTGGGCTGCGCGTTGAAGACGATATAGGGGTTGAGGGGATTTCGCGCCGCGTAGTCCTGGTGGTACGTCTCGGCCGTGAAAAATTCCTGCAGGGGCGTGACTTCGGTGACGATCGGGGCATCGAAGACCCGCGCCTTGTTCAACTGGTCGATGTAGGCTGCGGCCACACGCTTTTGCTCATCATCGGCGAAGAAGATCGCCGAGCGGTATTGCCGGCCGGTGTCGGGTCCCTGACGATTGAGCTGGGTGGGGTCGTGCGCGATGGAGAAAAACACCTTGAGGATCTGGCCGTAACTGATCCGGCTCGGGTCATAGACGACCTCGACCGCCTCGGCATGGTTCGTGGTGCCGGTCGAGACCGTTTCATAGTCGGCGGTCTCGGCCGAGCCGCCCGCATACCCCGATTTGACCGAGGAAACTCCGTCCAGGTTTTTGTAGACGGCCTCCACGCACCAGAAACACCCGCCGGCCAGGACCGCCCGGCTCTGTCCGGACTTGTCGGCGAGCGGGGAGTCGACGGTGGGATCAGGGAAATCCTCGGGTGATACGCGCGCCATCAAATCATTCTACTTTGCGTTCGAGAACGATCACGGGAATCACGCGTTCGGTCCGCTTCTGGTACTCGGCAAACCCCGGCCAGATTTTGGACATCTCTTTGTACAGCCGGTCCCGCTCCTGACGGCTGTCCACAACCCGGGCGCGCGCCTTGAACGTCTCAGTGCCGTGGTCGTTCGCCACCTCGACCTCGACCTCCGGGGTTGCGTTGATATTCCCGAACCACATCGGATGGTTCGGCGCCCCGCCCTTCGATGCCACGACGATGTAGTCGTCGCCCTCGCGGCCATAGACCAGCGGGGTCGTGATGGCGTCGCCGCTCTTGAGGCCTTTCGCGGTCATCAGCAGCACGTGGTCGCCCCACATCCCGACTCCCCGCCCTCGCTTGGCGTGGAACTCGGCAATCGTTTTCTGATTGAAGGCTGTTGCTTTCATCGGTCTAAATCTACCGTGCGGCGAGGTTTCTGACGCTCGGAACCGCCAGAACGACCGCGGTCGACAGAACAATCCACGTTGCGGAAACGGCAAGCGTGCTTCTCACGCCCACCGCCGTGGCGAGCGGACCCGCGATAGCGAATCCGAGGGGTAGCAGGCCCCCTGACATTACCCAATCGATCGAGGCAACGCGTGAGACCGCGTCCGCCGGAATGTGCCGCTGGACGGTTGTCTCGAAGAGGGTGTTAAAGACGGTCAGGCCGAAACCGCCCGCCAGGGCACCGGCCGCAATCGTGAGCGTCGATGCAGGCAGGGCCAGCAGACCCGTCGGAAGTGCGAGGAGCGCGAGCAATGGCACTCCCGCGCGCAGAGGCCGCGCCGGCTGCACGCGGAGTAACACCATCCCGCCAAGGACCGAGCCGATGCCGAATGCGGCCACGATTGTTGCCCACGCTGGTGCCCCACCGAGCGAACGCTGGGCGACGATCGGCCCGAGCGCCAGGAGCGGCGCCAGAACCGCAAAGCTTCCGAGCGCGGAGAAGACGCCGTCGACCCAAAGCCATGTTCGGGATCGGAATATGCGCCACCCGGCCCGCAGCTCATGCCAGAAGCGGGCATGCGTGCCTCGAGCGGCACCGACGGCTCGAATCGGCAGGAGGAAGGCCACACTCAGCAGGAAGGTCGCGGCATCGGCAGCCAGCGCCCAGCCCGGCCCGATCGTGACCACGAGCACACCGGCGACCACCGGACCGAGAATCGAAAAGCCGCTACTCGTGAGCGCAAGAAGGGCGTTCGCCTGCTGCAGTCGCTCCCGCGAAACGGTCTCGGGGACAAAGCCCGTCGAGGTCGGCCGGAAGAAGGCGTCACCGATGCCGTAGATGAACGTGAGGGCGATGAGATGCCAGAGCCGCGCTGCCCCGCCAATCAGCAAGCCGGCCATCGCGGCCTGAGCCATGAGGCGAACCAGGTCGGAGGCGATCAACACGTACTTGCGAGCAAGACGGTCGGCAATGACTCCGGCGACCAGCAGAAAGACGACCAGGGAGAGCGAGCGGCTGGCGAGCACGAATCCAAGTCCGGCGGGCGAGCGGTCGATCGACAGGACTGCAAATGGCAGGGCTACCGGGACGAGGCCGTCTCCGAAGAGGGAAAAGGCCCGGGCAACGTACAGCCGGCGGAAGTCCGGCTCGCCCAGAGCACCCAGGTTATGGATCGATCGCCATCCGCGCCAGAACCGCAGCACCATCCGACAGCATCGCGGACCGAGCCGGGATGGGGCTTGGAGATTTGTGCTCGATTACTTCACAACGTCGAGGTCATCGCGCAGCTGGGACCGCAGCCGTGACGGCGGCGCGTGGACCTCTGCGCGCAGGGTTCGCACCAGGTGCGAGTGGTCCGTGAACCCGAGATCGGCGGCTAGCCGGGCGAGATTCCTTTCGCCTGCCGCCAGCCGCTCCAATGCCCTTCGGACGCGAAGCCGGTTGCGGTAGCCAGAGACGGTTTCACCCGTCCGGCGTCGGAAAATCCGGCTGAGATGGTGCGGTGACGCCCCCACCATGTGCGCCAGCCCCACTAACGAGATGCGGGCCTCGAGGGCGAGAGCTTGGCGCGCATCACGAACAATGCGATCTTGACCCGCCATGGTAGCCGGACGACCCGCCTCGACCGCAGGATCGCCATGCTCTTCGAGCAGCGCGGCCACCAGAGCGATCGCCGCCTCAGCAGCCTCCCACGGATCGTGCGCTCGCTTGAGCCCGCTGAGGAGGGCGCGATGGCGCATATCGGTTGTCGGGGTCGTGAAGGTCGGCCGCTCGGGGAGCGCAGGCCATCCACCGCGTAATGAAGCCAGCAGTTGCTCGGACAACCCGACCGCAGTGCACGCGTCGCCGCCGCTGACCGGGTGAGATACGTTCTGCTCGTCGCCGGGCCGGCCGAAATACGCGACTGCCGGATCGAGGAGGGACTCGAATCCACTGGCCCGCCGCCGGAAGCATCCCCGGCGAACGAACACAACGACGTATCCGCGAACCTGCTCGACGTCGGACCAGGAGGCCTGACGACCATCGCATTGCACATCGGCAACCTGAACGCCGCCGCTATCGAGCAGCGTGCGCGTTTTCACAAGTCAGCGCGGACCGGATGGCTGACGGCGGCACCGATCCCCAACGCGAGGTAGGTGCCGCCAACGAGATAGCGCTGTCCGAGGGCGAAGCCCCGGCGCCGGATCACCCGGTTGCCGAGCGTACCGCTCAGCAACGCGTAGCAGGTGTCGGTGCAGAGCCCGATAGCGACGAAGATGACACCCAGCACGACGAGTTGCGCCGCAATCGACCCATCGCCGCAATCGACCCATTTCCCGGATTCACGAACTGCGGCAGAAAGGCGACGAAGAAGAGAGCCGTCTTCGGATTGAGGACCGCAATCAGAAATCCTTGCGCAAAAATCCGAGGCAACGATGCGCGACCGGCTTCGACCCGGGCGGTTATGTCGTGGTTACGTTGCAAGAGGCGACGGATGCCGAGATAGACCAGGTACGCCGCCCCGAGATATTTGACGATGCTGAACGCCAGGGCGGATGACTCGAGGATTGTCGACAGTCCAAGGGCAGCAGCGAGCGTAAGAACCAGACCACCGAGCGCGGCGCTGCAGGCGGAGGTGAGGCCAGCCAGACGTCCCTGATCCATGCCCCGAGCCGTGATGTACAGCACGTCCGGTCCAGGAATTGCCACGAGCACCAGGGCGGCAAGCATGAAGACACCGATCCGATCCGGCATTCCTCCACCTTACGTCAGTCGGAATCGCACCGGCAATTCTAAAAGCCGCCATGGGGACGCAAGGGCCGGCCAGCGGACATTGAGGGTCCTACTGCTTGACGACAGGATAAGAGGCGATGTATTGGCGCAGGACCGCCACAGCCTCTTTGGAGCGTTGCACCTCAGCACGCTGCGCAGCGTCTAATTCCTGCTGCTCTAACTCCGGATAGTGAGCCATCCACCTATCAAGGGCGGCTTCCATCTGATCGATGATCTTGCGATCAACCGGAGGTGGAGAGGGTGTTATGGGGACGCCACTATCGACCAGTCGGCCTAAATTGGCATATAGAGCAGCTTCGGCGCGCAACGCTTGCTTCTGCCAATCGTTCATCCCCATTCGGTCCGCATTTTCAATCACGTCATTGGCTCCAACTCCAAGATCGCGTAACCAAGCTCGAAAATTTTGGTAAGGACCGAGATCGGCCCCATCCCCTGGGGCTCGGCTGTCAGGCAATGGCAACCCCGAACCAAATAAACAAGACCGACTGAATCACGAGCGCAAATGCCGAGGCGTTTATCATTGGCCGTCAAATAATTCCGGTACCAGATCAACGGTGGCAGATGGCATTGCTATTGTCTACACGTAACGGCCAACTGACTAGCTTGGAACGCCTTCACGCATACACCCGGCACTCATCCGTCTGACAGCCCGGGAATGAACCGGTCAGGAGCAACCGGATCGGCGTCCGAACGCCAGACCTGGATCCCGCTCGCGGATATTCTACGGTGACCCAGCGGAAGCCTCTCTGTCTGCGGTCAGGTTGAATTTTGGAATTTGTCGGCAAATGACTTAGTTGCTGCTAGGGGATAACGCCGGCCTGCGCAGTAAAGATCACGTCGACGAGTCCAATGACGAAGACAACACCAGCGAGGATCATCAGTCGTCTCTTTCCGACCACGTACAGGAGCGCAACTGCCAAAAGTACAACCACCACCACCTCTCCCATGACCAGTCCGTGGAGCAGCCCCGCACTCGAGGCGAATCCGGACCGTTGCTGCGCATCCGAAATGCGGAGTATCTCGATCAAGGAGCCGATGACCATAATGGTGCCAACGCCCAAAGCGACCCAGGAAAGTACGATCCTGATCTCACGTCTCACAGGACGAGGATGCCATAGCCGCTCGAATCGCAAGGGTTGAGCTCTGCCGGTCAGCGTCTGTCGCGGCGAGACCCGAGCGGGCGGCCGATCGGTCGATGATCCGACAGCTCAAGCTCACAACTTAACCCGTGATGACCTTACGAGAAGGCCACGTTCTATGCCGGTGGATCTCCCACCGAGATCTCATCAATTGCGGTCGGCCTAATGACTTCCCGTTAGGTAGAGGATGGCCAGTGTCAGCGGAACCGCCAAAGCTGCCCCTAGGATCGTGTAAAGACGAATCGGTTTGGATCGCTTTGGCTCGGCGACCGTGGCGGAACGAATATTGAGGCTTCGGCCTCGGAGAATGAAGAACAGCGCAGCGCCGCCACAAGCAAGTCCAAAGACATCGACGACGACCGCCGAGTCCGATCCTCCCCCAACGAGACGCTCCAGTTGGCCACCGCCGAAAAGGGCCAGCAGAATACAGCTCGTCCCCAGAAGGTACATAAGCCGCGTCTGACTCATTTGTCGATCGAAACGCTGCAGCAGACTGATCCCTTCAGTTCGGCTCAGCCGTGAGGCTCAAGCTTCAGATATATGGCTCCTGCTTACGGCGATCGGAACAGTCGCCGAAAGGAGTTAGACCCTGTCGACATTTGGCGTCATCCAATGCGCTGAATTAGGCGCTCCTGACAAGGAAAGCGACCAGAGATCACCCGTATCGGGTGGCACCTGCACTCTCGGATCGAACCACTCGGGTAACAAGCCCCGACGCTCAGAAGTACTAGGTGCGTCGTCGTTCTGCTTTC
>WNGC01005988.1_pt1 | contig 20661 bp, 26 predicted proteins | sample 5400051 | NCBI WGS metagenome assembly WNGC01 (sample SAMN13153368, study PRJNA577476) | soil metagenome | isolation source: 20 cm soil or saprolite under grassland replicate 2 | place: USA:California | collected 2016-06-15
CATCCTATTATAATCGCTCCAAGGACGGATTGTTTAGCAACCTGACTTCTTTCACTCTTGCTACAGATACCATCTAAGGACGGCGGCGGCCGTGAGCGCGGTTAACGTCATGATTACCATGAGCTTCCACATTCGAAGCTGATTCACTGCGGACCAGCGTGAACCTGTCATCAAATAGAATCCGGCCAGGACAACTCCTATAAGAGTGCAGCCCACCTTTAACGCAAGCGCCGTCAGTGCGACACCTTCCACTTCCGGGAGCGCGCCTTTCATCGTATAGCTCGTTACCGCAAAGCCGATCCCGCTGGCCCCCTGTGCCACCCAGCCGAGTGCCATCAGCCAGGTGAGCTTGTGCAGGGCAATCTTGTTTTCACGCCCGAACCATAAAGCCACAACGGGGCTGCCGGCCACTGCGACAGCCCCGAAGTTGTGCACTAACTGCACCAAGGTATAGATGAAATTTTCCATCTGCTGACTCTCACTTTGCACTTACGTTAATGGACTGCTGTGGACCGGTGGGCACATGGCCCTTGTCGACGACCTTGATGGTGATCACATGCTGCCCCGGACTGAGCTTGGGCAGAGTGTATGTCCCTTTTGAGTCGTGAATGCCGGGCCCTCTATCCTTATCCACCCACACATGGAAATGATCGCCACCAGGTCCTGGCGTCACTTCATAAGACAGCGGATACTCCTCGCCCGCATCCAACCGCTCGTTGCCGGCGGGTGAGAGAATTTTCACTGATGCCGCATCCTTCGCAAAGGCTATCGACCCGTGCGTTAAACCCAGCAATCCTGCCAATATTAAAACACCTGAAACTTTCATCACTCTTGCTCCTTTCTATTTCTATAGCTATTCCAATCAGACTTTATTCCTCGAAACCTAATCTCGCCTCACCACCGCGGTTTGTTACGGATCAGCGCCCACCGGGAGAAAGGTTTACTACCTTCCCCCGGGAGCTTGATCACAAGAACTTTAGTCCTCGTAATCGTTGGCGAACCTATGTTGCGCCTCGATCTTCTGAGCTTGAATCTCGTCTTTGCCCAGAGGATCATGGTTGCAAGGACCATAAAAATCGACAAAGTCATCGGAATCCTTAAGGACCGGTCGAGACGAAGCCAATGTTTCTTCACGAATGGCTTCGAACTTCGTGTGGCAGTAACTACCCTCGGTCATAACGTCTTGGGAGATCACGCCTTGAGCACGCGCTGATGTCAGGCTGTCGGCACGCGCCGATATTCCGCCCAAGCCGATCGCCCCTCCCAGAAAAAAAACCGAAACAACTAATTTCATGTTATTCATCTTTCTCACCTCCTTTCCGGCCAACTCGTAGCCTCTGCTCCATATGACAAGCGACCACTGGAGAAAATTCCCGTAAGAAAATATTTTTTAAAAACTCGTCGCGGAATTGTTTCGGCAGAAAATCAACCGTGTGAAGATGAGGTGGGATTCAGCGAAAAGAAAAAACGGCTTCCTTATTTCAGCCGGATACCCTTCTTCCGGCTGAGCAGTTTGAGACCTTTCCCGAGAAAACTTCGTTATAGCCCGAGAGAAGGCTCACTCTAGCGGTTTTGGAGGATGCCGTTGGGTATTACTACAGGTGGGTAGCGAAACGGAAGGGCCAAACCAGTATCGCGGTGCCAGAGTTTCCGTTACGATGCACTAGAGGTTGCCGCACGCGCCCGACGCGCGTCCGTTTTTTCTGCGATCTGTTCTGATGGCGCTGGCGCCAGCGTTTCAACAGCGACTCTCAGCCTGCGGGCTTCGTCGGCGCACGCATTGCCTACTTTCATTTCCATTGCATCAGTATAGGCGCGGTACGTCGCCTTCTCACCTTCCCAGCAGAGCTGACACTGCATTTCCCAACCTCCGTAAAGCAGGTTTCTAGGGCTCCGGTGCTACGTATCCAAAAAAGAATAACTGACGTCGGTCCGATCAAGATTCAGTTCCACGTGACTTGCCTATGAAGCACGACTTCCCGCCCGTTCGCATCGACCTCAATTATCGGATCGCACCAACAGAAATCTGAGTCTAAGTGGTTGAGACCGATCGGCATCTCCACCGGCGCTACCGCAGGCAAAAACCATGTCGGATTTACGAACATCACAGTAAACCTCCTCTCAGAAATGCATTTTCACTCGTTTTCTTTCATGGAAAATCTTCACTCGGTTGAGCAGGGCTTCACGCCTTCGCTTTGTGCGTTCCACGCCGCTTATTCGTTGAAGTAGCCCGTCGATGCAGCCCAGTTAGTGTGGTATTTTTGGCACGCACCTTGATCGTAACTCTGAGCAGCTAGACAGCTGCACCCTTCTATGAGACTACCGACTACAAGCAGGGCTGCCAAAAATGATGTTGCGATCTTCATTCTATTATCTGCGCGAAGCACTCAGATCTTTCGCACGATCAACGACAACGTCACATAAACAACTGTGAAAATGAGAATCACCGCGCCCATGGTTTATCTCCTTGCATCTGAAGTTGAAGTCTCTTGACTGTTAGATATCACCGCCTTCCGGGCCAACCTGCGGTCTCTACTCTGTTTGACAAGGGCGCGCTGGAAAAAATTCCCTGCAAAAAGACAATTCCTAAAATCCAATCGCGGCGGAATTTTTTGGGAAGTTTCAAGAAGTAAAGGGATGGATTTGCGGATTTTTTCTTTAGAATATCGGCGAGGTCTTGGGCGTTTAAATCTCGGCTTTTGTTGAAAGGAAACTTCAGAAAAGTTTTCGAAACGTTCCTGTCACATTAGCCTGGGGGAAGGTCAAAAAATCCTGAGCATACGTCGCACCCGCGGGGTTGTCTCCTTCCACCGCATCCACCTCTTACGCCTCAGTCTTACCCACCATGGAGATCTCTGGAACCACACGGTAGCAGGGCCTGCTGCAAGGCCTAGACCTAGGAAGCCATAAGCGAGAATCATCTCCATAAACGGGGTGTAACGTAATTTCATTTCTCGAACTCTTTCTTCGTTCATGTTTTCCAATGGCTGAAAGAATGTCTTTCGTCATCTCAATGTGTATTACCGTGCTATCGAAGTTACTTCCCAAGAGCCAGGTTTATTGACTTGCCAGAGTCAGCCTAATAGAGTGCGCTGCAGAAAAAGCCGCAACATCAAGTGAAAAAACAGCGACTTGTCCCTTTTACCTCTGGCCACGGGAATAAAACGGACACAGGAGCAGTCTTAATTTTGAGGGAAAAAGACAGACTGGCGCGTTTTGAGCAAACCATCTTGCCGCATCTGGATGCTGCATACAATTTAGCTCGGTGGCTGACGCGCAATGAGCATGATGCAGAAGATATAGTTCAAGAGGCGTACTTGCGCGCTTTTAAGTTTTTTAATGCTTTCCGTGGCGTGGATGGTCGCGCCTGGCTGCTCACCATTGTGCGCAACACTTGTTATACCTGGCTTCAGCAAAATCGTGCGCATGAGATAACAACCATGTTCGACGAAGAAATACACAGTGTTGACAGCGATGCTTCAAATCCAGCAACCCTTGCGCTGCAGAGCGCTGACCAACAAATCCTCAGAGAGGCTTTGGATGAATTACCGGTCGAGTTTCGTGAAGTGGTGGTCTTACGCGACCTGGAGGGCTTCTCTTATAAAGAAATCGCTGACATCGTCAACATTCCAGCGGGCACTGTGATGTCGCGCCTGGCACGCGCTCGAGAGCGGCTCAAGCAGCTTCTGTGCAATCGAGGGAACCTAGCATGAACTGTAAAGATGCGCAAAATCTAATCAATGGCTACGTAGACGGCGAATTGGATCTGGTTAGAAATCTAGAGATCGAGCACCACCTTCAAGAGTGTGCGCTTTGCTCGCAGGGCTACAAGGACCATCAGGTGCTGCGAAATGGAATAAAAACCGGCTCTTTCTATTTTAAGGCTCCGGTGGACCTCCAGAGGAGGATTCAGTTGTCGCTAAGTAAGGCAGCCAACGCCGAAGCGGGTCATCGAGTGCTGCCTAAGTGGTGGCTCACCATCGCAGCTCCTATGGCTGCCGCCGCGATTGTGGTCTTGGCTCTGGTTCCGTTTCTGCGGGGTCCCTCCGGCGATGACCTCTTGGCGCGTGAAGTCATATCGAGCCACGTGCGTTCTCTCATGGCGAGCCATCTAGCGGATGTTCCCTCTTCTGACCAGCATACGGTGAAACCTTGGTTTGCCGGCAAACTGAACTTCTCACCCCCGGTGGAAGACTTGGCCAGGCAGGGATTTCCCTTAATTGGTGGCCGTCTGGACTATGTGGACAATAGACCAGTAGCTGCGTTGATCTATCAGCGGCAGAAGCATTTCATTAATCTGTTTATATGGCCCTCAGGGTCTGACTCAGATGTTGGGACAAAAACGGTGTCGCGCCAGGGCTATAATCTGTTTTACTGGACCAAATCCGGCATGACATATTGGGCAGCATCCGACCTGAACAGCGCCGAGCTACAGGAGTTTGTTGAGCTGGTACAAAATCAACCCTCGCCAAAATCGTGACATTTGCTGAAGCCGGGCCAACCCTACCCGCCCCGCTTAACTCGATCATAACCGCCCTGCGGGATAACCCGGTAGGCCAGCCCGCTGTTGATCCCCATATGGACGGACACCGGATGAAACATGCCTACGAACTCCTCGTTCAGTTCTTCCATCTGACGGACGCCTGAGCGCGTTGAGACAGTTCACTAAAGAATCTTTCAGCGTACTGTGCATTATAGGAAGATATTCCACCCGAAAAATTGCAATAACGCGGCACGCGGAACTGCTGGGCTTACTTTGCTCGCAGGCTTACAGATACCAGCGTAGGAGGGCGGCGGCGGTCAGTGTTGTTAATGTAATGACCAACATGACCTGCCACATTCTGAGCTGACTCATACGATTTCCCTTTAAGAAAACCATCTGGCTACTTAATGGATCCATAAAAATCTCTTTCGCCTACCGTCATTCAAATCTCTAAGGTTCAGTCCTTCGAGTGCGACGTGGATGTCGCACTAAAGCACCAGGCAAAATCAAACGGGAGAGATAACGCAATTCCTCAAAGCCAGACATCTTCGGGCGGAAGCGCAGCCGCCCCCACAGGAAAAGAGACACCGGCCACAAAGAAGACCACTACGTGGCGCAGAATATATGCCTCGAGTTGCATCGAAACCGCCTTTCTCCGGCTCAGTGTCGGAAGCCCGACTCGGTTTTATTTGGCGCTCCGGGGCGTGGCGTTTCCAGTCATCAGTTCGCCCTCCATGCCCAGCGCCGAGTGAAACCTGCAAAAAAAGCGTACCAGTCCAGACGGCGGGAAGGTGACTTCAACCACCACCTTTCCCTCCGGCCGGATATCCATATCCAGTTTTTGCTCCGGGATGGTGAAGCTGTGCAGCGTACTCGATTCATTCTCGACCTCTAGGCTTCCAAATGCAGCTCCGCTAACCCAGTCACGTCTTTAACCTTGGGTCGTTCCGCCGCCGACGCGATAAAAGAATGAGTAAGACTGAGCGATGCAGCCAGCACTAAAATACGTGAGATGTTCATGATACGTCCGTTCTCCCTTTCTAACCGTAGCCCACAGCCGTGGAGCTTTCAGTCTCTAGCTCCAGGCGACTCTCTGGTTTGCCTCGCATAAGCTGCGCCGGCCGGGGCAAAGGCTGTCGTCATTCTGGTCGGACCCGGCTGCACAGCGATCTTGCGCGGGGCGTTGCCGATAGGGATGGTGGCCGTTACCTTCTGGCTGCCAAGGTCTACAACCGATACGTCATTGGAGCCTTCGTCCGTCACGTAGGCAGTGCGTCCATCGGAGCTGATCGCGATCCAATGGGGTAACTTACCCACGGTGACGCTGGCGCTTCTGGTATTGCTGCCGGGGTCTAGAATCTCTAGATTCCCAGGACCCTGGCTGACGACCAGGCTCGATTTTCCGTTGGGCGTGAATAGTGGATAGTGGGGCGATGCTCCAACGGGGATCTCCCCCGCGACCCGCTTGGTCGCTGTGTCGAGCACCTGCACGGCGTCTGCACCTGCCACTGTGAAGTAGAGCAACTTGCCGTCCGGGCTAATATCGAGCGCGCGGGGCGTCTTTTGTAGAGGCACGCGGCCTACCTCGACGTTGTTAACGAGATCCAGGATGACGAGGGCCGTGGCGCCTTGCTGTTGTGAGCCAACGTAGGCAGTGCGCCCGTCCGGGCTAATGGCGCTGTTATGAGGCTGTGCCACTGGAACCCTTCCAACAATACGGTCCGTGGCGGTGTCGATGATTATTGATTGGTTGGTGCCGAAGCCCGATACCAGCACTTTGCTTCCATCAGGCGCAATCGCCAGGCCGTGCGGCGTCGAGCCAACCTCTATAGTGGCCATCACCCGGTCCGTAGCTGTGTCGATGACACTCACCGTCGAGGCCCCGTCGCTGCTCACGTAAACTTTACGACCGTCGCGTGTAACAACCAGACCATGTGGACCGGGGGGGATCGGGATGGTGCGGAGCACGCGGTTAGTGCCGGTGTCGACCACGGCGACGGCGTTGTCCTTGAATAGGCCTATATAGGCCTTGGCCGGCTGAGTGGGAGCCGCAGGCGACATCATCTGGGTGCAGGCAGCCAGCGCGAATAGGGCAACCCCCAGTAAGGCGCCCAGGCACCGAAAACCCTTGCGGATCTGTATATTATGCGTTGTCATTTTGTAGTTCCTCCTTATAAAAGCTCTTCTGTATATCTGTATGACTCTTTCATTTGAATAAATATTCCCATGGGAAGTGGCTCGCCCCTTAAGGCTCTCCTTAGACCTCTGCTGGCGAACGCGAACTATCGATATCGCGGAGGAGGCTGACTATCCTCTTGTGACGTTTCGGCAATACTCAAACGGCACAGACAAGGCTGCTGAGCTACCAGACAAGACAGCTTTTGCAACCAACAAAGATCAAAGCCAAGTCGATAGAAAGAGTTTCCAATCAGTCATACAAAGACGCACCCGTGTCGGTGAAGACTAATTGAATTTCAAACCTGCAATGCTCCCAGGGTCGATCAGTGCTAGTTGGCGCGCAGCTGGATCAGCTGTTCGAAAAAAAGCCGGAGCGGCGGCAGGTGCGCAAACAGGGCTTGGAACGTATAGTGGTCCATCGCCAAGACGTTGACTCGGGTCACAGTGCGAACCGTGGCCGACCGTGGCATCTGCCGGACCAGTGCCATCTCTCCAAAGCATTCGCCACGCCCGAGCCGGGCGAGCGGCACATCGCTTTGACCTGGAACATCTCGCGTGATCTCGACCTCGCCGTTAAGGATGATATACAGTGAGTCACCCGAGTCGCCCTCGCGGAAGATGGTCTCATTCGGCTCGAAGTGCTCCCGCCGGATCGCGAGAGGCTTCTCAGTTGTGAGCTGGACGATGTCGGGGGGCAGGATCAGATCGAGGGTCCAATCCGTGGCAACTCGGATCTTGCGGTCGAGCCCGGGGAGCTTCATGAGGTACATCGTCCGCCAGAGCCACCACGCGAGAAACCCTGAGACCCGCACCCCGAAGATCTCGCCCACCGCGGAACGGTGCCCGAGCGACGCCATCTCGCCGAGCGCTGTGAACGCGAACCTCGTCTTCGGCGCACCTCGCAAGGTGGCCACGAGGTTTTCCGCAAGGCGCCGCGCCTGTCGGATGGCGTGTTGGGCCGTCGGTGGGCACGGCTCCCCGCTCTTCCCGTCAACGACAAAGGCGCAGTCGCCCACGGCCCACACCCCAGGGTAGTCCGGGACTGCCAGATGGCTATCGACGACGATCCGGCCGCGCTCCTTCTTCACGGACAGGGCTGCAACCAGGGGAGTCGGCACAGAGGAGACCGTGCTCACGAGTGTCCGCGTGGCGATGCGTTCCCCGCCCTCGAGCAGTGCAGCCTCGGCTGTGGCCCCGGCCAAGCGCGTGCGCAGCCGAACCTCCACGCCGCGCTTGCTCAGTAGGCGCTGAGCAAACTCGGCGAGCGACTGCGGAAGCTCCGGGAAGATGAGTTCGCCTGCGTGCACGAGAATGACACGGATGTCGCCAGCATTGAGATGGCGAAAGTTCCGCGCGACGGCGCGGACGAAATCGTTCAATTCGGCCACAACCTCGACGCCAGAGAAGCCGCCGCCCGCGACGACAAACGTCAGGAGGGCGCGACGCACCTGAGGATCGGGCTCGATGTCCGCCTCCTCCAGGGTGTGGATGACGCGGTTGCGTAGGGTGAGGGCATCCCCCAAGTACTTGAATGGAAGCGCATGCTCTGCAAGCCCGGGCAGGTTAGCAGGGCTCGTGACGTTGCCCAGAGCGATGACGAGGTGGTCGTACTCGAGCTCACAAGGCCGCGTACCGAGGCCAGCGGCAGTGAGGACGCGCCTGCGTTGCACGTCGACCTTTTCGATCGGGCGGGTGTAAAGATTCGTGTTTGGGCACAGACGTCGAATTGGGATGATCGTGTCCACGAGGCCGATGCTGCCAGAAATCACTTCCGGGAGCATCGGCTGAAAGACCATGTAGTTCTCTCGGTTGACCAGCGTGAGCTCGACGGCCCCACGTCGGAGATCATCCCGGAGGAGCTGTTCCAGGGTCAGTGCCGTGTACACCCCACCGAAGCCGCCACCCAAAATGAGGATCCGTGTCGGTCCTGGACTCATCGTCATCCCTCCACGATCACCAGGCTTGACTGGCGATATCTGCTCGGCTGCCTGCTTCCGGGACGAGGCAGGCAGAGGGCAGCCACGAAAAATCCTTACGAGCTCCGTAATGTGCGTTGGAATCATGTTGTTGCTTCCTTTATGACTGATGACTCTCTCATTTGAATAAATATTCTATTCCCGGACCTGACGTTCGGTTGGTGCTTGGGGGCGACGGATCATCTTCCACATTTTACCGATGACGCGCATACGGCCGATGTCCGCAACTCTTTGCAGACAACATAGTACCGTCGCATATGAGCTCTCTCCCTCAGGAACGGATATTTAGACAACTCTTCGATGCCAATCATGCTGCCGAGCGCCGAGCCTGTCGGGCGTTCGCGACCGCAAGAGGCGCCTCTCTTGCTGGCTCTATCCCTGTGTCTATCCAGTGACCTTCTTCGTTTTGTATTTATCGATTGCTACCTTCAGGTCGTCGTACTCCTCGCATTTTCCAAAGAAGGGACACGCCTTTTTCAGCGCCTGGAGTTGCTTCTCGGCGTTGGCAGGTTGATTCATCTCGAGGTAAAGCTCGCCGAGATATTCATGCGCGCTCCGATGACTGGAATCGATCTTCAGGGCCATCTGGTAATGCTCCATCGATTTGTCGAAGGTGCCGAGTTTGCGATAACTGTAGCCGAGCAGGGTATGAGCGTCGGCGTCTTTCGGGTTTTCCTGAACGGCCTTCGTTAAATTTCCCACGGCAGACTTGAAGTCCTTCGCCTCGATAGCTTCCCGTCCGGCGGCAACATTTGGATTTTCAGGCTTCGCCTTTGGTAGAGCGGCGAAGGCCCGAGCTTGCATGAACACCAAACCAAGAACCAATGTAATAACAGCCAACAGCGATTTCATATGCAAATCTCCTTTGTAGTACATACCTGTATGACTCTTTCTTTTGAATAAATATTCCCGTGGGGAGAGGCATGCCTCCTCTCCCCTTTGACCGCAGCAAGGGCTGCTCCCCATTAGCTTGAGTAATCGTGGTCTCTACGATGTTGCAGCTGAAGCAACTGAGCATTAATTTCATCTTTTCCTAGCGGATCGTGACCACACGGCCCATAGAAGTCGATGATATCGCCGAAGTCCGGGCTCTTGAGGAACGGATGTTTAGTAGACAAGCTCGCTTCGTTTATCGCAGGAAACTTCAGGTGGCAGTAGCTACCCTCGGTCAAAGCATCTTTGGAGATCACGCCTTCGGCCCCCGCTGCCGCTATGGTCGAACCCATAGCTCCGGCCAAAAACAAAACTGCTAAAACTGATTTCATAGTCTTCATCTTTCTCACCTCCTTTCCGGCCAACTCGTGGCCTTCGTCCTTTGTGACGGGGCAGCAAGGGGAAAAATTCCCCTCGAAAAAAATATTGCTATCGGGAATTTTTCGCGTTGACACAAAGTCTCCACAAAATCTCAATGACGTGGACTCCCTCTTAAACTTTCGCGCAGAGGAAGCACTGGCCCCTCTATTTCAACCGGACACGGTTGCTTCCGCTGAGTACTTTGAAATTTATCAGCGCAAGGTCGGTTTAGAGCCGGAAAAGAAACTTAGGCTCGCCGTGCTGCGGGATGCCATCGGGTGTTTCAAAATTATCTCCTCGCAAGAGACAAACGGAGGAAGAAATGGTTTCAAGAAGCGCAGGAATGGTTTAACGAGAAGGAGAGCAAGTGGATATTCTCTTTTGAGAATATCTTGTGAGCCCCTAGGGGCTTAGTTTGCAGTATCTCGGGAAGGACTGATGTTTTGGCAGCGTAAGCGCCTCGCGGAGTTCCCCGCTGCAGCGAGCGGTTCGCGCCCTGTCATGTTAAAAAAACGTTCGTGAGGCTTGCGCAAAAAGCAAAACATGGTCAGGCAACGGTGCCGCGATCGGATCGCGCTGACCGAGGGCGCTTCGCCGCACGGAAGATTGCAACCGTTGGCTCGGGTTGAACGTAGTAGCGAGCCACCAATTTTTAACTGCGCGACCCGCTTCCCATGGAATTCAGACGCCCGCCATCAACCGGCAGGATGGCGTTCGTGATGTAGCTCGCTTTGTCGGAGGCCAAAAACACCGCCGCCTCTGCCACTTGAGGCCGTTGACTCTGACCTTGTAGGGAGCCAGGTCGACGGCAGCCTGACGCGTCAAGGAGTTGATCGCGCCCTTGGATATTGAGTAGACGGCACCGCCGGGACTCGATCTCTCGCCCGACCCCGCGGAGATGTTGACGATGGCTCCTCCGCCCTGCTCTTTCATCATTCTCGCTGCGTGCTGGATGCAGAGAAAGTAGCCGGTTAGGTTAGTGGCCATGATTTGGTTCCATTCTTCAAGCGGAAGATCAAGGATACCGTGCTTTGAAGAATGAGCGACGCTATTGACCAAGATATCAAGGCGGCCGTGATTCTTACCGATGTGATCGAATAGCGCATCGATCTGTTCAGGTCGAGACACGTCCGCGGCAAAGGAGTCGCCGCCGATCTCTCCTGCGATTCTCCTCGCGTCCTCTTGATGGCGTGAATGAACGACGACCTTGGCTCCTTCGCGTGCAAAGGCGCGCGCGGTTGCCAATCCGATGTTATGAGTCGATCCGGTAACCAAGGCAACTCTATCTTTCAGAAGCACGGAAATATCTCCTTTACAGCAACGTGATCCAGATCACGACCCTCATGCTCGCATCGATTACTTGTCCAACTGAATCAACTTTTATCGTCGACGCCGCCGGCCAAACCTATTTCTCTAACGGATGGCTTTTTATGACAGCCGAGAAAAAGGGTGGAGCTAACCACCGAGCGAGATCATTTCGATCTTTTTGTGGCTTTTGGGATCGTAGTGGGAACTGCGCATGGCTTCTAATCGATCGGCGGAGTAACGGTCGCGCCGCGCTTGCCAAACCCCGCTGAGAAATTTCACCAGATCTTCGTCCGATGTGCCGTTTCGCAAGAGCGCTTTAACGTCATGCCCCATCTGAGAAAACAGACAAGTCACTAGTTTGCCATCCGCCGTGAGTCTCGCCCTCGTACAGCTCGAACAGAAGGGCTCGGTAACCGAAGCAATAACACCCAAGTCTCCGCGGCCATCGATAAATTCATAGTCTACCGACGGTGCGCTTCCCTGGTCGCGGCCGATTTCTCTCAGAGGATAACGAGAGCTGATTTTTTCCAGAATCTCCGCTTTGGAAACCAGCTTCTCCGACGTCCAGTTGTTGGAGTTGCCGACATCCATGTATTCGATAAAACGGATGGCCAAGCCATGTTCCCGGGAAAACTCGACCAGCTCGAGAATATCGTCGTCGTTTACGCCCCGCTCGATAACCGCGTTCAACTTGATGGGATGAAGCCCATGATCTTTGGCGGCAAAAATTCCCTCTAGAACTTTTTCTAGATCGCCTCTCTTGGTCATGCGTCTGAACTTTTCAGGGTCCAGAGTGTCGAGGCTGATGTTGATCCGCTTGAGTCCTGCGGCTTTGAGAGAGTCGATCTTTTCCGCCAAAAGCGCGCCGTTGGTGGTCAGGCAAAGGTCCTTCAAACCGCTGATTGCTGCAACCTTGGCAACCAGCTGATCTAGGTTCTGCCGCACGAGAGGCTCGCCGCCGGTGAGGCGGATCTTTTCGACACCGAGTCCGACGAAGAGAGTTGCTAGTCGGGTAATCTCTTCAAAAGTCAGGATCTCTTTCTTAGAGATCCACTCGTACTGATCGAGCGGCATGCAATAGGTGCAGCGGAAGTTACACCTGTCGGTCACCGAGATTCTGAGATCCTTGACGGATCGATTATAAGCGTCAACAGGCATCCTATTAACTATGCAATAAAGGCGTCGCAGGCGCAAGTTAAGGTCAGGGGGGTGCGCCTTAAGATCTTTGCCGGTTATGGCCGATCTGCTATCCTATTGGGCATGAGTCTACGCCAGCAGCAGGTGGCGGTGTTCCTCGGCACGGTGATTGTCATTTTTGGTCTATTCGCCGCCGGTGTTTGGCTCATTGCCCAACGGCTCACGACTGAGGCCACACTTCAAACCGCACTATTGATGGCCCGGCAAGTGGAGATTGCCTTGGCTGATAGCCTCCGTGAGCGGCCCGTATCACAACCGAAGATGGCACAGTCTCAAAGTCAGCCAGGTTCTTTTTGGAGCTTTCTCGGCAACATCTTTCCGGGCAACAAACAAGCCCCCAGGCCTCAACCGAGTTCACCTCGTCCGGCGTCCCGCAATGCCGAGGTCAAAGGGCTCATGCGCGCCTTCATCGACCGCAGCGGCAGTATTGAAGCAATGTGGGTTCTGAACTCCGATGGCAAAACTCTATATAGTTCGATGGGTAACGAAAAAACAAACGAGCCGTTGGATGCAGCGCTGAGCGACAGTTTGCGTCGCGGCGAGACGACGATTAATCCCAGAGTCGAGGGGAACTCCACCTATTACGACGTTCTCGTGCCGCTCGAAATGCCCAAGGGAGTACGCGGTCCTGGTGGACTAAGACTATGGATCAACCCGGCTGACTGGACGGAGTTGCTTTCTGGAATGTGGCGCCAGCTGACGCTTTTGTTCGCGCTCGGCGGCGTGGTAGCTCTTCTCAGCGCGCTTCTGACCACGACGCTTTACACCCGCCGTTTTCGTTTGATCAGCGAAGCGCTGCGCCAGGCCGAAGCCGGCACTTATCAGGCCCGCCCCCAGTACTTAAGCCACGACGAGGTGGGACAGAGCTTAGACTTGATCGATCGCCTGGTGATGAAGCAGCGCAAAACCGTGGGCGCGCCCGCTCCCGTCCAACGACTGGCGATGGCGGCGCGGACCCTGGCCCACGAAGTTCGAACGCCTCTCAATGCCTTGGCTATTCATCTGGAGTTGCTTCGCAATGCCGCAACTGCGCGCCGCGACGCGCCGGCCGAGGGTCAGCAACAGCGTTCCTTGACGGCGATTGACGCAGGCGTTCGGCAAGTGGAACGGTTGGTGCGCGACTTTACCGATTACTCGGCGCCGGTCAGCATGGAACGAAAGCCGCTGGACGTTGCCGAGGTGCTCACGGCCAGTCTCGAGGCCATATCCTCGCAATGCTCCGAAAAAGGAATTGCGCTCGTAAAAAAGCTTGCCCCCGGTCCGTGGAGCATTCGAGGCGATGCAACACGCTTGCGTCAAAGCTTCGACAATCTCCTGCGCAATGCTATGGAAGCGCAGCCCCACGGAGGAGCCATCCAGGTCTCCGCGTCCAAGACCGATAGTCAACTGACGCTGGATTTTAGTGACTCCGGTCCCGGCGTCCCACCGGAACGACGGTCGGAGCTTTTCGAATTCGGGAAAACCACAAAAGCCGGTGGCAGCGGCATCGGACTTCCCCTGAGCCAGCTAATCGCTGAGTCTCACGGCGGATCCTTGGTTTACCAGGATGGCAACGGCGCCGGTCGCGGTGCGACGTTTCGTTTGACTCTGCCGCTAGAGGAATTGCGCTGAGCATGGCCCGCACTCACACCAAGATTCTCGTCGTCGATGATGACGCTTCCACCCGTGAAGGGCTCGCCGCGTTGCTACAAGGCTGGGGCTACAGTGCCAACGCGGTTCCCGACGGCGACGCGGCTCTCAAGCTCTGCGAGAAAGAACTTCCTCACGCGATTGTCACGGATTTGATGATGCCAGGAATGAGCGGGCTTGAATTTGTGAAAGCCCTGGGCGAGCGTGTGCAACAGGTCGCAATCGTCGTATTGACCGGCCAGGCGACCATCGAAACCGCCGTGCACGCGATCAAACTGGGCGCCTATGATTACTTGCCCAAGCCCCTCGATGCGGAAAGGCTTCGTAGCGTCCTCGAAAGAGGGCTCAAACAGCTGAGCCTAGCGCGTGAGGCCGGAGCTCTGCGGCAACGTTTGGAATCGCCCTTGGGATCTTACGGCGGCCTGATCGGGAAATCCGCTCCGATGCGCCAGCTTTACCAGCGGTTGAGTCAGGTGGCAGCAACGGACGCCGCCGTGTTGGTGAGCGGCGAAAGCGGTACCGGTAAGGAGCTCGTTGCCCGCACGATCCACGATCTTTCACCGCGGCGCGAGGAAGCTTTTTTGCCGCTTAACTGCCCGGCTATCTCTCCCACACTGATGGAGAGTGAGCTTTTCGGTCACGAGAAGGGCGCCTTTACCAATGCCATCGAGCGACACCAGGGTTGTTTCGAGCAAGCAGACGGCGGGACCCTCTTCCTCGACGAGATCACCGAGATGGCGGCCGAAGTTCAGGCTAAATTTCTCCGCGTTCTCGAGGAAGGACAGGTGCGGCGAATCGGGGGAACTACCTCTATTCCGATCTCGGTTCGAGTGGTCGCCGCCACCAATCGTGCCCCGGCTGCCGCCGTCAAAGAAGGAAAGTTGAGGGACGATCTTTTCTACCGCTTGAGCGTTTTTCATTTGGAGCTACCGCCGCTTCGAGAACGGGCTGAGGATATTTTACTGCTCGCGCGCTATTTCCTCGAGTCGTTCGCTGAAAAGTATCAAAGACCACAACTGCCATGGGCCACGGACTTCGCTCCCGCGCTGCAAGCCCACTCTTGGCCCGGAAACGTCCGTGAACTACGCAATGCGATGGAGCGACTAGCGGTATTGGCTGCGGGGCCCAATCTGACCGCGGCAGATTTTCAACAGTTCTGCCTAAGCTCGGTCTTGGAAGAAAAGCCCGACAGCGAACCACTCTCCTTGGCCGAGGCCGAACGTCAATGCATTGAGCGAGCGTTGGCCGCGAGCGGGGGTAATAAGACCCAAGCCGCGCGGCTTCTGGGCATCACTCCCAAGACGCTGAACGCCAAGTTAGCCCTCTACAACAAAGAGTAAACCCCGTACCATGGACTTATGTTCGTGGCTTTGGGGGCCGCCTCTTTGAGCAAGTTCATTACCGCAGTCACGTTCCGGGCGTTCTCTAGTACGGGGTAAATTCTCCCTGCGCCGTTACCTAATTACCCGTCGTCTCGTCTTTTTATAGGTCCGCGACTATTTATTTTGCGACTTTTTTGCTGGCATGGACGTTGCTGGAATGTCTTGTCAGCAATCGAGACAAAAGACATCTTGCTCGACTAATGCTCAAACGGAGGTCGTATGAAAGTGAGCAAATCCCTCACTATCGTTTTGCTACTCAATGCGTTGCATTTTTTCGCTCTCCACTCTCCGGCTAATGCTGAACCAGAGAAAAAGAAAGCCGGCGGCCAGGCGGAATCTCATAGGAGTAGCAAAGGAACAACCAATACAAACGCCCAGTGGAAGGCGGACCCGGAGCGAGGCTGGATCCGTGCCGACGACCGCCATGAGCAGCGTGAGCAGAACCACTCTAACAAGAAGCAGAATCAGGGCAAACGTAAAGGTCAAGACAAATAACCAGGGAACTGCTGCATCTGAACACCCAACGACCAATAGCCTCTCGTGATGACTCGCAATTGGGTTCCCGCAATTTTCATAATTATGGCGTGAAACAAATGAGCCCGGTCCAAAGAGTTTTGCTCGCTACGATCCTCTTGACCTCTTTCTGGAATACCAGCTACGCCTACTCACCCGCCGAGACACCTGCTCGCTTCCACGAAGATTCGCGCCCGAGTAGAGAGCGCTCTCCTATCTCACAAAGCCAGGTCGAGAGACTCCGGCGCGTGATGCTTCCTCTCGTTAAAGCAACCGATCATCCGGGCCACTTACAGCAGATACGTGTAAGGGTCATAGACGACCCGAAAATCAATGCTGCCAGCGCAGGCAACGGTGAGTTCTACGTGACCACCGGATTGCTGAACCGGGCTAACGATGATGAGCTTCGGGGTGTGCTCGCCCACGAGATCGCCCACGACGATCTCGGGCATCCGGCCAAGGTGCAGGTTCTGGGCACGGGGTTGGGCCTGGGGGCGATGTTATTAGAACAATTCATCCCGGGTAGCCGCTCGTTCGCTCCAATTGCCGGAGCGCTGATCGCGCGCGGCTATAGCCGACCGCAAGAGTACGAAGCGGACCGTCACGCGGTCGAGATTCTCAGACGCGCCGGCTACCCCAAAGATGTAATGATCCATACGCTCACCTGGTTAACCCAGGCTGAGGGAAACAGCGGCGGTGGGATTTTATCGACCCATCCCGCAACTTCAGACCGCATCCGGGCCTTGAAAGCATTACGTTAAATTCCGAAGGGCAGCAGTGCCATTGTGTTTTTTCTCTGAACGACATCCAAGGAACTTAAAGTAACGTTCGCTCCGCTGCCATCCCCGAATGAATCGGACCAAAATCCCTGGTCACTTCTGTGCTGGGCTCCAATAGTCACTTTGCCGCTCCTGGTAATTTCTCCTATCACATTACCTTTTTACTGGCACTCTTCAGTCGTGTCTGCTGCAAGTAGCTGATTTTGCCCTTTTTATTGAGATGGCATATCCGTTGCTCTCGTTTCTTAGCCGACGACGTGAACATGGAAGCGAATCAGTCAAGGACAAGATAGGAGAAGATTATGAAATCACAAAATTACGTGACCGTACTGGCAATCCTAAACGCCATGGCGACGCGCATCGCCAATTCATTACCACAGATTGAAGCAGCGACCCGTGGCCTACAACATGACTTCGGAGCGGGCGCGGGCGTAAGGATCGACGTTCCCGTAGACGCTAATGTTTAAGAAATAAGTCCGATGAAGCTAAGCCATAACAAGAATAAACCAAAAGTAGAGAGTACAAAACAATCGAGCAGTAACGCGACGTAGAAAACATAAACTCAAATAGAAAGGAAAAACTAAAATGGAAACGACCATGAACATGAAATGGATGAGCAAGGCTTCAATATTTCTTCTCGCCGGAACGCTCTTTGCCGCAGGATGCGCCGGCGGGCCGCTAAGCACACGCGAGAAGGGCGCTGGTGTTGGCGCTCTCGGCGGCGCAGCCGCGGGCGGACTCATCGGTGCTGCCGTCGGCCATCCCGGAGCTGGAGCCGCCATCGGCGGGGGTTTGGGACTCGGTGCTGGCGCCTTGGTCGGCGACCAACTGCAAGGCCATGAGAACACCAATTATCGGCAGCAACAACAAATCAACCGGAACCAAGCCGAAATCGAGCGCAACCGTCAGGACGTCCAGCGCTTGCAACGTCAACAGAGTGAATACTGATCGAGTAGCGTTGATAGAACCCACTCCCGTGAAAAACCGCTTCTAGACACCCAGCGGAGTTCGCGACGAGAACTCCGCTGGGGCCCGCCAGAATCATCCGATCTAAAGATAAGCTTGGACAAGAAATCTACCAAGCGCTCTTGATCGTTGAGACGCGGTCCCGGTGAGTGAGACCGCTTCCATCTACCGATACAAATTCTTCTCGTTGACACTTTCCTCTTGGCCGACTAAGCTTTGTTGCGTCAGTTCGTCTGTCGGAGAACGCGCAAAGTTTCCACCCACGCAGCGGACTCTTCGTCGCTCCGCAAGGTCCGCATGGCCTTCACATCCCTATCTGGATCCATGATTATTCCCTGGATGGCGCGGTCCGCCGGGATTTTCAACAAATATGGTTTGGATGTGGAAGTCATCTCCACACCGAGCGGTGTCGAAGGGATGAATGCTTTGATTGCCGGCGAGGTTCAGTTTCTGCAAATCGCCGGTGGAACGACGGCCAGCGCTGCCTTGGGCGGAGCGGACGTCATGATCGTCGGCACCACTATTGATACTTTCGTCCAGAACTTGATGGTCCGCCCGGAAATCGAAAAACCCGAACAGCTAAAAGGTAAGTCGTTAGGAATTAGCCGATTCGGAACTTCCATCGACACCGGCGCCCGGATCGCGCTGCGTCATTTCGGACTGGTGCCTGAAAAAGACGTCGCCATCGTGCAAATCGGCAGTATCGAATCGATTGTTGCCGCACTGCAGGGTAATCGCATCCAAGCTGGCATTCTCTCGTATCCTTCGATCGGTCGGGCTAAGAAACTCGGACACCGCTCGTTGTTGGACATCGCCTCCCTCGGCATTCCCTACGCGTCCACAGGCATGACGACTCGCGGCAGGCTGATCCGCGAAGATCCCGATCTCGTTCGGAGATACATGAACGCCCAGGTCGAAGCCATTGCACGCGCCAAAAAAGACCGAAACCTTTCCATACAGGTGATGGGCAAGTATCTGCGCATCACTGATCCAGAGCTTCTCTCCGAGGCTTACGACATCTACGTCGACAAACATTTGCTCAAAGTACCGCTTCCGACCGTCGATGCGATGAAGACCGTGTTGGAGGAACTTGCCGGCAGAAACCCCAAAGCCAAAGAAATGGACCCGAGAAAGTTCTTCGACGATTCCTTCGTGCGCCAGATGCAGTCCAGCGGTTTCATCGACGGGCTCTATCGCTAGCCACGTTGCCACTCAATGCCGAGTGAAACGCGTTTGCCGCGCTTTTGCACCTCGCAGATTGACGCGCCGGAACCCTGCTTGTTATAAACATTACTGAATATAGCAAGAGGAGGACACGTCATGCGCGTCATCGATGCTGACGGCCACGTCGAAGAGAATCCGACTACTTTCAGCGATAAATATTTCGATCCGGCGTTTCGGTCCCAGCGACCGGAGGTCGTCGGCATGGATGGCTTGGCCTATTGGATGATCGACGAACAGCTCTATCCCCGGCGCGTCGGCCGAGGCTGCAATAACCTCGGGACGCCGGTGAGCTACCAAGGAAAGCCCACCAAACACGCCGCGCGTAAAGTTGACAGCGTGGAGAGCATGGAACTGAGCGATCTCAGCGCGCGAATAAAAATCATGGACGAAGAAAATCTTTCCATCCAGGTTCTCTATCCCACATTGTTTCTTGCCTACCCCCTGAGTTGCAATCCGACTTATGTGACGGCTATGTGCAACTCCTATAACCGCTGGCTCGCCGACATTTTATCGGGCCATGAAAGACTTAAATGGGTCGGCGTGGTTAACCTTGACGACATTCCCGCGGCGGCAAAGCAAGTGCACGAATGCAAACGGTTAGGGGCCGTCGGAATCATGATTTTGGGTACGGCCGGCGACAAGCTGCTCGATGATCCGAGCCTGCTGCCTTTCTACGAGGCTGTGGCGGGTGCCAATCTTCCCCTTGCAGTCCATGTCGGCTGGGCCTGTCCCGCGATTAACAATCTTTACAGCCACATCTATCCCTCCGGCGTTATCGCTTTCTTGATGCCCGTATTAATGGGCTTCGTATCGCTCATGAGCGGCGGGATTTTGGACCGCTTTCCAGCTATGCGCGTAGTCTTTCTCGAGGCGGGCAGCTTGTGGGTCCATTTCATACTTGAGCGACTGCACCACCGCTTCCAACACTCCGGCAAGAACCTCTCCCAGGTGGTCACGCGAACGACGCCGATTCAGGCGCTGCCCACAATGGATTACGTGCGCAAAGGGAATCTCTACTTCAGCGCCGAAGTCGAAGACGCGCTGTTACCGCAAGTTTTGGATCTCGTCGGAGACGGGCAAATCATGTTCGGTTCCGACATGCCGCATGGGGACCGTGAGCGTTTTGCCGCAGAGATGTTACAGGACAGAGAAGATTTGAGCGAGAGCGCCAAGCAAAAAATTCTCGAAACGAACCCCGCTCGTTTCTATGGTTTGTCCGCAGATGCGGTATTGATCTTAGACCCGCCTCCGCATTTGAACTCTAAACTCGCGCCTTATCGCAACGAGTAATTTCTCCTCCACATCCTACTTTTTTACTCGCGGCCCACCTGCGAACTGTCTACAACTCATTGATTACCTATGGCTTTCTCACTGGCATATCCGTTGCTCTATTGACTGCTTGAACGACCGAATTTTAACGTTACGGACCTTAGAAAAAGGAGATGCAGTCATGAAAAGTCTAGCTACACTGTTGCTTTTGGGAAGTTTAGGTCTGGGTGGATGTCAGTTCATGGCCGGAGCCGCAACGGGTGCCTTGGCTACTGGAGCTGGTTATGAGATCAACGCGAAAAGACAGATGGACAGGCTCGAAGACGATTACCGCCATGAGCGCATCAGCCGCAGAGAGTATGAACAACGTAAAAGCCAGATAGAAAAAGGTTCGATCATATACTGAATCCCGGATTGGTCGTCTTCGAACCTCGTCAATTTAGAATGTGAACCGATTACGCGAG
>WNGC01001534.1_pt1 | contig 20608 bp, 21 predicted proteins | sample 5400051 | NCBI WGS metagenome assembly WNGC01 (sample SAMN13153368, study PRJNA577476) | soil metagenome | isolation source: 20 cm soil or saprolite under grassland replicate 2 | place: USA:California | collected 2016-06-15
TTTCGCCTTCGCCGGGATGCCGCCGCCTTTGCGCTTGACCTTCGGACCGGTCTTGATCTTCGCCAAACGCCCCTCCTTTTACTAATCAGAACGCCCTCGTTCCCAATGGACACGAAGGCGTCAGGCGGCGAGGCCGCATCTGGCTTGCCTCCGCAGGCTCGGGCGTGTGCCCGACTTAATCCCTCAGGGAACCGGCTCTCTCAGGCTATGAAGTTGTCTTGCGGTGAAGTCTACCCGCGCGAGGCTTAGGCCCTCGCTTGACCGGCGAGCTCGTTCGCGGAGCCGAGCTCGAGCTTCACGCTCGGGCCCTGCGTGCTCGTCAGGTGCGCCGCGCGGATGTAGGTCCCTTTGACGCCTGCCGGGCGGGCCCGGTTGATCGCGTCGAAGAGCGTGGCGAGGTTGCCGAGGATCTGTCCCTCGGTGAACGACGACTTGCCCACGACCGTGTGGATGACGCCGGTCTTGTCGGTCCGGAACTCGACGCGGCCGCCCTTGGCGTCGCGGACGGCCTTCCCGACATCAAAGGTGACGGTGCCCGACTTGGGGTTCGGCATGAGCCCGCGCGGGCCGAGGACACGGCCGAGCCGGCCGACCTGACCCATGAGGTCCGGCGTCGCGACGGCGACGTCGAAGTCGAGCCAGCCCCCCTCGATGCGCTTCGCGAGGTCGTCCGCCCCGACGGCGTCGGCGCCCGCCGCCTGCGCCTCGCGGGCCTTCTCGCCCTGCGCGAACGCGATGACGCGCACCTTCTTCCCCGTCCCGTTCGGGAGGACCGCGGCGCCACGGACCATCTGATCGGCGTGCTTCGGATCGACGCCCATCCGGAGGTGCAGCTCGACGGTCGTGTCGAACTTCGCCTGGCTGGTCTCCTTGATGAGCTTCGCCGCCTCGTCCGGACGGTACTCGCGCCCGCGCTCGATCTTCTCCGCCAGCGCGCGATAGCGCTTGCCGTGCTGCTTCGCCATGGGATTCGCTCCTTTCGGCCCGAGGCCTACCGACTGTCGCGCGGTGGACGCCCGTCACCTTCGCGAGGCGCGGGAGGTCCCTAAATTGTCGATCCAGCGCCCCACGACCGTCAATCGGGAGGATCGCGATGGCCGTACGGAGCGCGGCGCGGGTCCTAGCCGCTGATCTCCACGCCCATGCTCCGCGCGGTTCCCTCGACCATGCGCATGGCCGACTCGATCGTGTTCGCGTTCAGGTCGTTCATCTTGATCTCGGCGATCGACCGCACCTTGGCGCGCGTGAGCTTGCCGACCTTGACCTTGTTCGGCTGCCCCGAGCCCTTCTCGATGCCGGCCTCCTTGCGGATGAGGTCGGCCGCGGGCGGGCTCTTCGTCACGAACGTGTAAGAGCGGTCCTCGAAGACGGTCACGACCGCGGGAACGATCGTGCCGGCGAGCGACGCGGTGCGCTCGTTGTACTCCTTGATGAACTGCCCCATGTTGATGCCGTGGGGGCCGAGCGCGGTGCCGACTGGCGGCGCGGCCGTCGCCTTCCCCGCGTTGATCTGCACCTTGACGACCGCTTTGATCTTCTTGGCCATTACTTCACCAATTTCTCGATCTGCAGGAAGTCCAGCTCCACCGGGGTCTCGCGGCCGAAGATGGAGACGAGGACCTTCACCTTGTTCCGCTCGGGGTTCACCTCGTCGACGACGCCGTGCAGGTCGGTGAAGGGGCCGTCGGTCACACGGACCGCCTCGCCCTTGGTGAAGGCGACCTTGTACTTCGGTGCGTCGAGCTTGATCTGACGGAGGATCGCGCGCACCTCGCCATCGGTGAGCGGGGTCGGCTTGTTGCCGCTGCCGACGAAGCTCGTGACACCCGGCGTGTTGCGCACGACGTACCACGAGTCGTCGCCCATGATCATCTCCACGAGCACATAGCCCGGAAAGACCTTCCGCTCGACCGGGTGGCGCTTTCCGTTCTTGATCTCGATCTCTTCTTCGGTGGGGACGAGCACCTGGTAGATCTTGTCGCCCATATCCATCGATGTGATGCGGTGCTCGAGGTTCGTCTTCACCTTGTTCTCGTAGCCGGAGTACGTGTGGATCACATACCAGCGACGTCCGGTGTCGATCTCGTCGGCCGTCGGTGCGGACGGCGGGATGACTTCAGGCTGGACGATCGGCGGCGCGACCGCGACCGGCTCGGCCTCGGCGACCGCGCCGGCCCGGCGGAGGACGCTCTTGACTTCGTCAACCGATACCTCTTCTTCAGGCTCCGCTGTCCCGAGGAACGCGCGCGCCGCCTCGGCGGCCGCTTCGTCTGAAAGCTTGGCGGCGTCGACCTCGGCGTCCCGTTCGGGCGCGGGAGTGGTGGATTCCGCCTCTTGCGGCTGTTCCTCGTTTCGCGTTAGGTCGTCGCGCTCTTCGCTCATGCCCCTCCCCTTAGGGTGTTGACGGCGCCGGCGATGGCACGGCCTGGTTCAAGATGAGGCCGTTCACCAGATACGTGAAGACTTGATCGGCGCCGAGGATGTACGCGGCCACGATCGCCGAGATGACTATGACGATGATCGTCAGCCGAACGACCGTCTGCCGCTCTGGCCACGTGACCTTCTGCAGCTCCGACCAGCACTCCTGGGCGAAGCGCACAACCCCAACGCTGCCGGTCCGGACGGCGGGTGCCTGCGAGCGAGCGGCCACTAACGTCCCCCTGCACGGCGGGAGAGACTCGAACTCTCAACCGCTGGTTTTGGAGACCAGTGCTCTACCAGTTGAGCTACCGCCGTATTCGGCTCGGAACGAGCCGAATACGGCGGATGAGCGCCGAAGCGCGAATACCGCCGCCGGGCAAAGGCGAGGGGCGTAGCCCCGAGCAACTGCCCGTGCCCCGACTCATTGAGCGCTGTCAATTATCTCGTCTCCCGGTGCGGTGTGTGCTTGCGGCACCGCGGACAGAACTTCGAAAGCTCGATCCGATCTGGATCGTTCTTCCTGTTTTTGGTCGTTCCGTAGGTGCGCGACCGGCAGGTCGAGCACGCGAGGGTGATGATCGGTCGGTTGTCCTTGGGCATTTAGGCGAGCACCTTCGTCACGACACCCGCTCCGACGGTGTGTCCGCCCTCGCGGATGGCGAATCGGAGTCCCTCTTCGAGAGCGATCGGGGTCCCGAGCGTGACCTCGAGGTTGACGTTATCACCCGGGACGACCATCTCGCGGCCCTCCGGCAGCTTCACGTCGCCGGTGACGTCGGTCGTCCGCACGTAGAACTGGGGACGGTAGCCGTTGAAGAACGGCGTGTGCCGCCCGCCCTCTTCCTTGGTGAGGATGTAGACCTCGGTGTTGAACTTCGTGTGCGGCTTGACGCTGCCGGGCTTGGCGATGACCTGGCCACGCTCGATGTCCTCGCGCTCGAGTCCACGGAGCAAGAGCCCGACGTTGTCGCCGGCCTCGCCCTGGTCAAGGAGCTTGCGGAACATCTCGACGCCGGTGACGACGGATTTCTTGGCGTCGCGGATGCCAACGATCTCGATCTCCTCGCCGACCTTCACGACGCCGCGCTCGACGCGGCCGGTGGCCACGGTGCCGCGGCCCTTGATGCCGAACACGTCCTCGATCGGCATGAGGAACGGCTTCTCCTTGGCGCGGACGGGCGTCGGGATGTAGCTGTCCACCGCGTTCATGAGGTCGAAGATGCACTTGAACTCGGGCGCGTTCACGTCGGTCGACGTGGACTCCAGCGCCTTGAGCGCGGACCCGCGAATGATCGGCGTCTTGTCGCCGTCGAACTTGTACTTGGTCAGCAGCTCGCGAACCTCGAGCTCGACGAGCTCGAGGAGCTCCTCGTCGTCGACCATATCGACCTTGTTGAGGAAGACGACGACCTGCGGCACTTCCACCTGACGCGCGAGCAGGATGTGCTCGCGGGTTTGGGGCATGGGACCGTCGGCCGCGCTCACGACGAGGATCGCGCCGTCCATCTGTGCGGCGCCGGTGATCATGTTCTTGATGTAGTCGGCGTGGCCCGGGCAGTCGACGTGGGCGTAGTGGCGCTTGTCGGTCTCGTACTCAACGTGCGCGATCGAGATCGTGATGCCGCGCTCGCGCTCCTCAGGGGCGTTATCGATCGAGTCGAACGGCCGGAACTCGGCCTCGCCCTTCAAAGACAGAGTCTTCGTGATGGCCGCGGTGAGCGTGGTCTTGCCGTGGTCGATATGACCGATCGTCCCCACGTTCACGTGCGGCTTGGTGCGCTCGAACTTCTTCTTCGCCATCGCTCTTTTCTCCTCGTTGAGCCCACCTCGGGGATCGAACCCGAGACCTCGTCCTTACCAAGGACGTGCTCTACCAACTGAGCTAGGTGGGCGGTGGCTCACTTGGACAGTAAAAAGAGGTTGCTCTCCGCAACCCCTTTGGCGCCTGATCAAGAACAAGTATACGCATGCCGCTAGTAGCCCACCGCCGCGATCATCGTGTCGGTATTTCCGAAGCTCGAGGCGCATGCGGTGTCCGGATTTGGGGCCACGGCCGTCTTGGAACCGCCGTAAATTGCCGTCCGGTAGGCGTCGACCGCCGCGCAGGGCGTGGCGTTCCGCGAGTCGGTCCACACGACGTATGCGCTGGCCGGCCCGGACACGATCTGGATGTAATCCCCCAGGAATTGCTCCATCAGGTTGTTGTAGCTCGAGCCATCGGGGTTCGAGGAGGCCGTGCTCACACGGATCGGCGCGGTGAAGCCGGCCCTCGGTGTCGACTGCACGTAGTAGACGTCGTAAACCTGCGTGCCGGTCTGCCACGGATCGCCGGCCGGCGGTGACGTCAACGCGTCAAAGGCCACGCTCAGGATGCCGCTCGGCGACACGCTTGCTGCTGGAAAGAACGCGTTGCGGCCCGCCACGTCGGCAATGGTTCCGAGCTGTGTCCAATTGAGTCCATCTGTCGATACGGCGGCTTTCACTACGCCATGACCACCCGAGAAGTCACACCAGACCGCGTACACGCGCGTCGAGCTTGGATCCGATGCCGGATGCGGATAGCAGTCGACCCTCGCGCTCATTCCGGGTACTCGGTTGAAGAGATCCACCGCGTCGAATGGAGTGCCGGTCAGCGGATAGTCGGTCAATGTTCCGATCGTGACGGGTGCGCTGAATGTCGTCCCGCCATCCTTGGACACGGCGACGACCTGCGTGTCGGGATACTTGCCCTTCGAGTCCGCGTTCTCCGTCCAGAACGCTTCGACCGTTCCATCGGACGACACCGCGACCTGCCCGGTCTCGCGCTCGCCTTGCGCGAGGTTGTTCTTGCCGGCACTGACCTGGACCGCGGGGCTCCAGGTCCGTCCCTCGTCGTCGCTGTGCGCGACGTACAGCTTGACGTTGCCGAAGCCGGCGCACGAGTAGCAAAACACCGCCCAGAAAAGATGCACCCGGCCGAACCACCGGCTCGACGGCGAATCGTCGACGGCGATCCATTCGTGATCGTCGAAATCAGACTTGTTGTCGGTGGAGGTCGCCTCGACCGGATTCGCCCAGTGCGCGCCGTCGTCATAGCTCCGCGAAAGAGTGACCTGCTCCCCGCCGACCTTGTCTCCGAAGGGATCGGCGAGGCTCGCGTAATAGATCACGCTTCCGCACGACCATGTGAACGTCCCGTCGGCGCACCGCCGTGGACCGACGTCGAGGCTCGGATCACCGCCCGACAGCCGGTTGATCGTGTCGAACCCGGGAAGATAGCCGCCGGTCCAGCTAGTGCCGCCGTCGAGCGATCGGTAGTACGCCGAAATCGGCCGCCCCGGCGTGAACGGGCATGGACTGGCCAGAGGAGTGGTCGTGCCGCGGCAAAGATCCAGCGAGAGCTCGTCGTTCGCGCCGACGATCAGCGCGCCGGTCAGCGGATCGCGCACGATGGATGGCTCGTTCTGCTTGTTCTGCGGAAAGAGCGCGCCGTGGTCGAGATCGACGAGGTTGTTCGGCCCGACCGTCGGCCCGCTCCGGGCTGTCGCCACCGGATCTGCAACCAGCGTGACGGTCATCACGAACAGAAGCGTGGCGCCGAGCTTCAGAATCTTCACAGCGAACCTCCCCCGACTCCCGGGAGGCTAACTCAAACGATTTTCTAGCGAGGTGCTCCTCACTCGACCCGGCCGCGCGCGGCGATCGTCCATTGAGCTTCGACTCGATCGTCATGGATCGCTACGAGGCGGTCGTGGAGGTTGACGGCGGTGCACACGTGGTTGGGGACGATCGAGACACGGTCACCAACGCGGAGTCCTCGTGCATTTTCCGAAAGCCGGAGCACGCCGTGTTCCTCCCAGAGGCTCGCCACCCGAGTCGAGGGGTCGGACGCGAGATAGCCAAAGCCGCATCCCGGCTCCCACGGCCCGTCGGTTGAGAGCGTCTTGCTCCCGGCATCGACGACGGCGCGATCATCGGCCGGCCGGCTGATCACCGTGGCGCGGGCGAACAGCGCGACGTCTTCGGCGCGCATCGCCCCTTGCGCGACCACGTTCGCGCACCCGAAGAGGTATTGACCGGGCCGGATCTCCGTGACGCCGCGGACACTGCCGGCCGGCAGGGCCGTGGGCGTGGATCCCGCGCTGACTTCGACGATCGGAAGGCCGATCGCGCGCAGGTCCGCGGCGGCGGACACCAGAGCCTCGCCCTCCGCGCGTCCCCAGGCCTCGCGGCCCTCCGCTCCCTCAGCGAACGCGCGGAATCCGCGGAAGCCATAGATACCGACAAGCTGGAGACCGGGAAGGTCCGCGACGCGCTGCGCCAGATCGAATGCGTCCACGCCCGCGCGCACGCCTGTCCTTCCGATCCCGAGGTCGATCTCGAGCATGACCTGCAGCTTGATGCCGGCGTCCTTCGCCGCGGCCGACAGCATCTCCGCTCCGTCGCGGCTATCGACGGCGCACCGGACGCGCGTTCGGCGTGCGAGTCGGATGAGCCGCTCGATCTGGACTGGTGACACGATCTGATAGGCGATGAATAGGTCATCGATCCCCACGTCCGCGAACACCTCTGCTTCGGAGACCTTGGCGAGGGTGACTCCGGTGGCGCCGGCCGCGATCTGGATGCGCGCGATCTCCGGCACCTTGTGGGTCTTCGCGTGCGGTCGCAGGCGGACGCCGAGCTCGCGCGCGGCCGCCGCCATCGCGTCGATGTTGCGGTTCATTTGGTCGAGATCGACGTAGAGGAACGGCGTGGCGAGGTCGTCCAAGGTACTTGCCATCGCGATCGCCAGAGATTAGCCCCTCCTGATTGGTCGACCGCTAATCTCATCGCCATGTCCGGTGCGACTCACGAGGTCCTGATCGAACGGGCGAGTTCGCTGGACGGCATGACCGATGGCCTGGCGGACCTGCTCGCGGACGCGGTCGAGGGCGGAGCGTCGGTCGGCTTTGTGGCGCCGTTCGGCTCGGGCGAGGCGGCAAGCTGGTGGCGATCGATCTCCGACGACGTCAAGCACGGACGCGTGATCCTGCTTGCCGCGCGAGAGGGTGATCGCATCGTCGGCACCGTGCAGCTGCGGCTTGCTCCTCTGCCGAACGCGCGGCACCGCGCCGAGGTCGCGAAGCTTCTGGTGCATCGCGACGCGCGCCGGCGGGGGATCGCGCGCCGACTCCTGGCGGCGCTCGAGGATGTCGCGCGACGCGAGGGCCGCACGCTGCTCGTGCTCGATACGATCAGCGGCAGCGAAGCAGACCACCTGTACCGCTCGCTCGGATGGACCGCGGCGGGGTCGGTCCCCAACTACGCCGCGATGCCTGACGGCACGCTTGCACCGACGACCTACTTTTATCGCGAGCTCTGAAGATTCCAGTAATGGCGCAGATCGTCGACGCTCAGGAGTACCCGGCCGCCGTCCGCCACCGGGGGTGGCTCGCACTCGCTCCCGTCGCCGTCGTCCTGCTCGTCTTCGCGGCCACGCTCGAACCCGTCCAGCGCACCGCGCGCGTGGCGCTCGGGCTCGCAGGGGTCGTGCCGCTTGCGGTGACCATGACCGGGAGGATCACGAACGAGGACGGGCTGCCCATCGCGCACGCTTTTGTTCGCGTTGGCCAGGACGGCGAGCTCGCCACGACTTACACCGATGCGACCGGAAGCTACCAGTTGGCTTTCTCGATCCGCCTGCGGCTCCCAGCCGATGTGTCCGTGGGCGCGACCGGCTACGAGGCGAGCCTCCGCGAGCTGCATGTCACCTCCACCGACCCGCAGTACGACGCGCGCCTGCAGAAGGTCGTTCGAATCGACGCAGGTGCGTCAGTCCACCTCGTACTCGCATCCGACGACGGTCTCTGCTACCCAGTGCGGACCGACGTGCGCGAGCCGAACCGATCGTGGCCGTGCCGGTTGCTGCACGTGCTCGTCGGTAAGACCGGGGTGCTCGCCGTTGCGGCCGTGCCGGACGATCCGCGCGACAGATTCGGTGTGTCCTTAGCAGTGGGCAGCGAGCCAACGCTCGTCTTCGCGATGCCGTGCTGCTCCTCGGACGACACGGCTCGCTTGCCGGAAGGGGCGGACGCGCTCGTGCAGGTGGTGGCGCTCGATCTCGACATGTCAGCTGCACCGAGCGGTCGCAGCCGACAGGGTTTCACACTCCGGACGGCGCTCGACCCGCCCTGATCGATCGCGGCGCGGTTAGCTCCGAAAGAGGCGCGCCTCGAAAGCTCGGCGATACGCGGTGAGCTCTGCATCGAGCTCGTCGGCCGTGAAGCCCGTCGATGCGGCTCGCTCGCGGACGAGATGGCGCGCGGCCCCGAAGGCGATGCTCACCAGTCCGCGTTCGATGATCCGCGGGATGTTGTGTTCCTCGGAGACCTTTCGAACGCTCGAAACGAGCTCGTCCATCTTCCGGTCACGCGCGGCCGCGGTCGGTTCTGTGAGGACGTCGAGGGCTGCGGGCAGGAGGGCACGGATCCGCTGACCGTAGCCAGCGGCGGCCTTCCCCGAGAGGCCGAAGAACGCGCTTGCGCGCACCGCCTCCCGAACGACCCGGTCGACCATTTCCGCGGCGACTTGGTCGAACAGCTGGGCAAGGGCGACGCGGCGTTTTGTCCCGAGCTCGTCGTCCACTTCCTTGTAGATAGAGTGGCGTATCCCGGACATGACCGAGATTCGCGAAGAGGTCGAGATCGCGGCACCCGCCGAACGGATCTTCGCTGCCATCGTTGACTTCCGCGGTTACGACCGCTGGCTCACGGCGTCGAAAGTGTTCGAGGGCATCAAAGACATCTCGTCGGACCCCATCGCTCTCGACACGACCTGGACCGAGTCCGGTCCGAACGGGATCCGTCACGGAACGATCACGGACTTCGAGACACCGACCCGCGTCACGTTCCACGAGCCGATGACGCTCAGACCACGCTTGCTCGGAGTCATCGACATCACGATCAGCCTCACGCTCGAGACAAAACCAGAAGCGGTCCGTCTGCGGCGCGTCGTGACTCTTCGGATCCCCTGGACGCTGAAGCTCGTGCAGCCGTTGGTGGTACGCCAATTCCGAGTGGAAAGCCGCCGCACATTGATGGCCTTGAAGGATTTCGCGGAGAGCTCGGGTTGATCTACGAAGTGCCGGAGATGGGTCGGGTTCCTCAACCCGGAATAGCCCCGAAACAGCGCCCGCTGCGCGCGAGGGAGTCAGGTCGGCTGGTACAACGGGCGTGGCCTGGAAAGGTCCGCGAGGGCCGAGAGCGTCGCGAAAAGGGCGACGAGCACGATCGCGCTGAAAATCAGCGCTGCTGCGTCGTGAACGCCCACCGCCTCGAGCGCGAGCTGACCGATGCCACGCCACTGGAAGAGGTATTCGATGATCGGGAGGCTCGCGACCGAGACGCGCAGACCGCTCCCGAGAGCTTCGAGCACCACCGGACGCACGTGCGGCAGGACGTGAATAGCCAGGATCCAGCTCGTGCGAAGGCCCTTCGCGTTCGCCGTCGTGATGAAGTCCGAGTCGAGGACGTCTTGCATGCGGGTCGCGGTGAGCTGAGCGGTGTAGGCGATTGCCGGAAGCGAGATCGAGAGGAGCGGCAGGACCAGGTGGCGGTCGTAACCGAAGCCGAAGACGGGAAGCAGGTTCCCGCCCTCGGGCGTTGCGCCGACGATGATCACGAGGATCTGCAGGAAGTACGCGGCGAAGAACGCCGGGACCGCGCTGAGCAATGTTGTCACGCCGACGATGCCACCCGATGCCCAGGCGCGCCGGCGCAGGAGCGCAGCTGCGGTCCCAAGGAGCGTGCCGAGGACGAGCGCCAGGACCGCGGCGCCGGCGAGCAGCGCGATGCTACGGAACATCGACTCGACGAAGAGTTCGACGAACGAGAGGTGATACAGATCGGCCAAGCTCTGACACATCCCCGGAGGTAGCGGTCCGCCGAAGTCGATCGGCGGACCGACCCTGATGCACCGGATTCCAGGGCGCACGAGGTACGGCGCGTACTGGGTCATCGCCGCGGGCACCGCGACCGCGAGGACTGCGCCGACTGCGGCAATCGTCAGAGGGATGCGGAGGATAATCGCAAGGGCGCGGCTCAACGACGTAGCTCCTCGGCTCCAAGCGCAATGCGCCCCGCCAGATAGCCAATGACCGCGACAGCATCGGGGCGCAGGTCGCTCGCACCGCCGCTGCCGGTCATCACGACGGTCCGTTGGTCGATGAACGGGACGACGTTCGTCAGCTCACTGATCCGCACCGTCGCAGTGGTCGTCACGTGGCGCGCCTCCGCCTTATCTGCGTACAGATCGAAGGCCGGAATCAGGTCGCCGTTGGCGGTCGTGAAGCGCAGCGCTTCGCCGTCGAGGTCATCGATTACGACCACAAGATCAATGCGGCGCGGCCCCAGGACCTCGGAGATGGCCCGGACGTTCGCGCGTGGATCGACGGCAGGGTCGAAGTCCACGAAGATGAAAGGTGCGCCGCGCGACCCCAGGGTTCGCGCGAGGATGGCGAGGACATTCGACGAAGGGTGCGCGGCTTCGGCCTTCCGCGGCGCCCAGATCACGACGCGTGGAGCATCGACCGCCACGCCGGGAACCTCTCCCACGTAACTTCTGGCCGCCGCGGTCATCCGCGTAAGCGGCACATCGACCCGGGCGGTGAGCCCGAGCGCGCGGGAGTGGGACTGCGTATAGAAGGTGTTCCCCACCAGATCGAGCGCGGGGCAGATGCCTGGATTGGAACAATCGACGAACGGAGTCAAATCAAGACCGGCAGCCGCGGCCAGGGCCTTACCGGTCGCCTCGTTCAGGACGATGACGGGCACGCCCGACGTGTTCGCCGCCGGCGCATCTCGCGCCACGCGCCGGTAGGGGTCTAGGCCGCCGGTCATCGTGGTGGTGAAGTCGCCGCCGTCGTCGTAGCTGTTTAGGTCGCGGTCGACGAAGAGCACTGCGGCGGCGCCACGTTTGATCGCCCCCGCGATGCTGTCGGCCGCCGGGATGCCGGGGACACTTCCCTTCGCAAACAGCCTCCGAAAGCGCTCGCCGGTAGGAATCCCACCCGCGACGCCCAAGAAACGCACCATCAGGACGACCTTCCCCCGCACGTCGATGCCCGCGTACTCGTCGGCGTAGTCCTGAATCGAAGCTCCGAGATCAAGCGAGCCCAGTTGGAACGGATTGCGCGGCTGCGGCGGGTAGTCGGCTGGCGAGAGACCTCGGCCGACGAAGACGAGAGGGCCTTCCACGCGGCCGCCGCCGGTATTCGCGGTCACGAACGGCTCCATCTTGAGGACAGCCTGGGCACGGGGACCAGTCGGTCTGGGCCAGGCCTCCGCGACGGTCAGACCGCCAGCCGCCACCGACGCAGGAGCGGACTGCACGACGGTGTCGTACGTCCGTTCCACGGCAAAGGTCGAGCCGAGCGGCGTGAGGTTCGCGCTGGCGAACGCGCGCTCCGTGTCGAAGGTGGGACCGATCTCCGCGCGCGCCGCGGTGGCCCAGTCCCGCGCCGCTGCGTAGCGCTCAGGGACCAGGCTCGAGGCCACAACGATCATCAGGACGGCCAGGCCAAGTGCGGCGGTCACGGGGCGCCGCACATCCTCGACGAAGTCACGTCGGGCGTAGCGGCGCGCGAGCGCGAAGCCGATAGCGGCGACCGCGAGGGCCGTCAAAGCGAACGCGAGGCCGGGAACCAAAATAAGCCAGCGAGTCGTCCAAAGACTCTCGACCGTGCGAGCGCCCGCGAGGAGACCGCCCCATTCGGGTGGGTCGGCGATGAGCGCACTGTTAACGACGCCGAATTGCACGAAGTGCAGCGACTCCTCGATGTTGATCAGACGCGTCGCGCCAACGAAAGCGCCCACCACGCCGAGCTCGGCGAGCAGCACCAGCGACGCGACCACCTGCTGACTCAGATTCAGAGCGATCACGGGCACCAGGTGCGGAAGCTGATGACGCCAGAAGAGTCGCCACTTGCCCACACCCAGGGCAACGGCGCCCTGGGTGAACGGTGCCCGCGCAAGTCGGTCCACCTCGGCGCGGATGACGCGATACGGTCCGGCCCATCCGATCAGCAGCAGTGCTCCGATGAACACCCCGATGCTGGCGTCGGCGGTCTTGACGAAGACCCTCACGATGACGAGCGCCACGAGCGTGGCGGGGATCGCGGAAACGAGCGCGGCGATCGTCTCAGTGGCGATGCGCGTCGGTCGCCACCAACTGCTAACCGCCGCGACAAGAACACCGACGAGAACGCGAGCGGTACCGGCGAGCAGGATGATGGTCAGCGATTGCCTAGCGCCCGCGAGGACGAGGCTGACGATGTCCCGCCCGAGCACGTCCGAACCTAACGGAAAGACGAGACCGGGGTCGTATGGGCGGGGATCACTCCCATGCTCCACGACGAAGTAGATCGATTCGTGTGGCGCCAGTCGCTCGCCGAACAGAGCGACAAAGACGAGGCCGAAGAATGCGAGGAACCCAAGGAGTGTGAGGGGCTCCGGCCCGAAGGCGCGCAAGGCTGCGGCAAGGTGTAGCCGCCCAGAAGGCCCCGACCGTGTGTACATGTCGAGTCGTGTGCTCAATGTCACCCGCCTGACGGTCGTCTGAACGTAAGAGTCTCACGCGGGAGTGAGGCAGATCGCCAGACGACCGCGCCCTTCTCGTGCCCGCCTCGTTGCGGATGCTTAGGCGAATCTGAAAGGGGCACTGCGGTAGCATCCGCGTCCGGATTGGGATTCAGCGAAGCGGTCCAGAGCTGGCACGACTTCTACCTGATGCTCGGTGCAGCCGCCGCGACACTCGCAGGGCTTCTCTTTGTGGGCCTGTCTCTCCACATTCGGGTGGTCGTCTCGCATCCCGACGTGCGCGCGCTCGCCAGGGTGACGCTGACCGACTTCTTCGTCATCCTCCTGATCGCACTCGCGGTGCTGGCTCCCGAGACTGATTCGATCGGGCTCTTCTACTGGATGGTGAGCATGGGTGTGGCGAGCCTGGTGTTGATCGCCCGCCCGGCCGTCAGCGGTATCGGCCGTTCTGGCCGCCGTGCCATCGATCTGCGGACGCTGGTGGCCAGGTTCGGCGTCAGCGCCTTCGCATTCGTGGCGGTCGCCGGGACGGGCGTGCTGTTCGCGACCGGTGACTACAAGGACGGATTCATCGGGTTGGTGCCGGTGGCGGTGCTGCTGCTCATCGTCGCGGTGCGCAACACGTGGGACCTGCTGGTCACGATCGCCGACCGTTCGGAGGCGATCTGACGAACGACTCTCGCTTCTCAGCCGCGGATCTGCGCAATGCCCGACATACGGTCCGTCAGTCCAAGTCGCGATGATCGCAACCGAAGCCTTCTCTTATCTAGAACAGACCGCGGCTGGCACCTTCGGCGGGCCTATGGCCCTCAGCACGGCGTATGGCGTCATTCGCAAGACCATCGTGTACGCGCCGCTGGCGGTGAGGCGCTGTATCAAGCCATCGATCGCGGCGGATCTGAGGTCCGCAAGCACATACTCAGGAGCAAGACAGTCGCCGACCGAGTCGGTGAAGGACGGGACCAACAGCCGCACCCGAGCTCGGTCTGTCAGGTGCGACGTGACATACGGGTCGGCTGCCACTTCAGCTCCGTCCGCCTGCGCACGCCGCCCTTGCGCACTCGATCGTGCTGCCCTCGGCCCGAGCAGACGGGAGCCTCTCCTCGCCGCGTCGAGCGCGGCCAGGAAGACGATCGCGCTGAGGCTCGCGTTGTAGTGCGCGCCCAGCGAGATGGAGGCGTCCTGTGGCAGGGCAAGCCGGGCGGCGATTCCGGGCACGCCAACGAGGAGGATCGGCGACAGTAAGGCTCGGCCCATCGTCGGGGCCACGAGCGCCACCACCATGACGACGAAGTCCCACGACGCCAATCCGTGGCTCGCGTTGACGACGAAGGCGGTGAGCGATTCGACGAGCCCTTCGGCATGGATGGAGCCCGGGTCAAGATAGGTGTAGCGGCCGTAGAAACTGAAGACAGGGATGATCACCAGAGTCACGAAGCCGAAGCTGGCCACCCCGCCCAGGCTCCAGGCGACGCCGAGTCGCGAGCGACGCTCAAAGAGCAGCCAGAGGCCGATGCCGACCAGCAGAAAGGCGCTGTCTTCCTTGACCAGCATCAACAGGCCTGAAGCGATAGCCGCCTTACCTATCTGTTGTCGACTGAGCGAATCTATGGCCCAGATGAGCAGGGGCACCGCGAAGGCGACTTCATGGAAGTCGAAGGTGACGGCATCGATGAGGCCGCGCGAGAGCGCGAATGCCGAGCCGACCAAGGCACTCTCAAGCGCGCCATGCGACCTTCGGGCGATTCGCGTGACCAGACCAACGCTCAAACCGAACAAGGCAGCCTGAGCAAGGAGGAGCAGCTCCACGTGCGGCCAGATCCGATAGACCGGCGCAAGCACCGCGATGATCGGCGAGAAATGGTCGCCGAGCAGGTTGAATGGCTGGAGCGCTTTGATGTCCGAGTAGGGCATCGTCCCAGCCGCGTACCCGGCCAAGGCTTGATCGAAGATGGCCAAGTCCACCCCGGACTGAAAGCGCAGGTGGCGAACGAGTGAAATAACTGCGTAGAGAAGAGCCGAAGCGAAGCCGAGCACGAGTTCCGGTTCTCGCCCGGCGGAGATGCCGGACAATTGGAACCTCATCCCGATTCGCGGCAATTGAGCCTCCTCCGAAGAAACGCGGCATCGACGAGCGACTGAAGCGACTGGCGGAATTGTCCGAGTTAGGGGATATCAACAAGGGCGAGTACGTCGCACGTCGAGGCCACGGGCCCGGACGACTTAGCGGACAGAGCCGCGGTCCGGGGCATGGATTAGTTGCCCATTTCGATCCAACACCCACAACTCGACGTGGCCCGTCGAATCGTAGACATGCGTGACCAGATCGAGGACACCCCTCGGACTCGTCGGTGCTAGGGAGGGCTTCGTCATGACACCAGAATCCTCCACGGGCTGGAACGGGCCAGGGATGACGACGCGACCGTCATTCGCCGATGCGAACCTGCTTGCGTCTGCCGGCGGGGTCCGCTCGATCGAGACGCCGCCGTCGCGCCCGAAGAGGGCGCTGCTGAGAGCGACACAGACCGCAAAGGCGAGCACGATCGCCTCTCGCCGATCCCGCCCCGGCGTAGGCGCGGCGTCATCCAAGTCGATGATCGCGTCGCTAATAGCTGCCGTCGACGACTCCCCTGCGGTGCCGCCTGCCAAGTCTACGAAACCCTCGAGATCGTCTCACCGAGAGACGAGAAACCGCGAGCAAACATCCCTGCAATTGCCAGGACACCTAGCGCAACGCTGGATGCCACCAGGGCACGCCACATCGTGGGCCACGTCGTGATGAACCACGGATAACGGAAACGGTATTTTCCACCGACGACCAGCTCGAGGGCTCGTTGCCATGTCGAATCCGCACGAATGCCGGTTCATCGCGGCCGGCAATGGACCTGATGGTCATGAATCGCGGATCGAAGGGCGTCTAACGCCTGATGAGCCGATCACGCAGACTAGGGTCCTACGTCCGGGGCAGAACGTTGATCCAGACGTCGCCGGCCAGCTTTCCTCCTGCGCGTTCCGAGTGGAGACGCCAACAGCCAGCAGTCGGGAAAGTCATGCGGACGCTCCGTATCCACTACAGGAAGCCCTGGGAAGCAGTTCCTTCTGATCGATGGCGAAATGCCCGGCCGCTGACCACGCGGGCGTACAAGGTGGAATTCTTGTCTCGGTTGCCCGTTTCTAGGGTCGGAGGCGCGTTCAACCCGGAGCGCCCTAGTCGAGCAGCTTCCGCTTCTCTCGCTGGAACTCATCATCGGTGAGCACGCCCCGGTCGCGGAGATCGGCGATTCGTGCCAAGGATTCGTAGCGTCGGTGTCGGGAGCTCCGCGAGATGATCGACGCGGTCACCAGGATGAGCGTTACAAGCACGAGGACGGGTAGCAGGACGCCGAGCACAGCGACGAGCATGCTCGCGAGAGCCCCTGGATCAAGTGCCTCCGAGCCACCAAAGCGCAAGTCCGTGGGGTGAACGGGATCGACGTTGTTGTGAGCAGTCACGGCCTCTGACAACGTCGCATGGCCGAGCGGATCAGGTTCGCGGTCCGGGAGAGTCGCGCGCCGTATCGTGCCGTCCGCCAACGTAAGCGTCGCGCGAGTGCCCTCGATGAGGACGGACTTCACCCGGCCAGCCTGCACGTCTGAGAGGGCTTGGCTCAGCGGCACCGTTGGCGTCGCTTGCGTCTGGGCTTGATATGCATACAGGCCGCCGTAGAACAGAAACACGACGACGAGCGTCCCCATGAGCACGAGCGACCAGCGCCGAGGCCGGCCCGGAGGCGCCGTGAGCGTTCCGCCGCCAGCGGCCGCAAGGACTGGCCCGGCGAGCTCGGGATGAAGATGCGCGTCGATGGCTCCGAGGATCAGATCGACGACGAGGCTGAGGCTCAGACGCTCCTCGCCAAGGATGGCGGCGATCTCCTCGCCATAGCGCAGCCGCCAACTGCGGGGATAGAGAGCGAGAAGACGGGTCGCCATCATCGCATCGCGACACGGCGCTTACGGGCACGGCCCGCGAAGACCAGCGCCGCCGCGAATGCGACCGCGAACATACCGAGGATGAGTGTCGTGACGAAGGAGACGTAGTCCGCCGCACGCAGCTGATTGTCGAAGACCTCGCTGCCGAAGTTCACGAGGGACTTGAGCGCGCTCGGCAGGAGCACGAAGTAGCAAAAAAGCATCCCGGTAATGAAGATCGCTGGCACGAGTGCGGTTCGAATACGGGTGGTCATTTTCGGAGTCCCTCCTACGCTGAGGTCGCCAAGCAGCGGATGAAGCTCCGCGTCCACGAGCGAAGCACGAAGATGCGCGTCGATGGCTCCGAGGATCAGATCGACGATGAGGCTGAGGCTCAGACGCTCCTCGCCGAGGATGGCGGCGATCTCCTCGCCATAGCGCAGCCGCCAGCTGCGGGGATAGAGAGCGAGGAGACGGGCGGCCTTCATCGCGTCGCGAGGCGGCGCTTACCCGCTGCCGTCACCCTCTTCAGCGCGTCGAGCTCAACGCTGAGAGCGCGGGATCCAGCTGGGGTCAGGCGGTAGGGACGGCGCGGCCCTTCGTCGGAGAGCGACTCGATGTAGCTCGCGGTCTCCAGGCGCGCAATCGCGCCGTACAGGCTGCCGGGCCCGAGACGCCGACCGCTCACTTCCTCAATGTCCTGCTGGATCGCATAGCCGTGCTTCGGACCCTCAGCCAAGCTGACGAGGATCAAAAGTGCCTCCGCCGAAACCTTTCGCTCTGCCATTGCTACGCGCCACGGTACTACGCGCCGCGTAATAGAGCAATGGCATCGGCGGTGGGGCGGCACCTCGCGCAGCCACGTCGTTTGGTCCGAGGCTAAGCCCTGTTCGCGGTTGCTAGCCTTTCTGCGTGCTCGAGCCGAATGATCCGATCCGCGTCGGCTTCTACGGCGCTGCGGCGCTCTTCCTCGCCGCCGCGGTGGCTTATGTCGCCAACGCCGTCGCTGGACAGCTTGCCTCAGGCCGACCGATCTACTTCGCATTTGGATACATGACTCATCGCGCCCTTCGCGCCGTCGCGGTCCTAGCCGAAATAGGCGGAATCGTGATGTTCACTTGGTTGACCTTCGCTGCGGGAACCGATCCTCGCGAACCGTCTGCTGTGGCGACAGCCATCTACCGCGCAGCGTTCGGCGTCGAAGTTCTAGCGATTCTCTGGGCCGTTGCCCGAGTCGTCCGCGGCGGGCGACGCTAGCCAGCACGGCCGAAGACGCGCTCTTGTCAGGCCGAGTTCGGGCGGACCGGTGGTAGACCCAGCGCGTCGCTCCCGCCGGTCGCGCCCGAGCGGGCCGGTCGCTCTATCTAGCCTCGAGCAGTGGATTACGTCACGGTCATCGACCGCGTCCTCGACGCGGCGCCAAGGTCGTCTGATCGCAGCAAATCGAAGTCAGTCAGACGACCGTGAGAGCCTCTCATACGAAAAACCGATAAAGCCCCTCGAACGTCGAGGGGCCTCTCGCGTAAGCAGGGTCGCGAAAATCGGTGGGCAGAGAGGGAATCGAACCCCCACAGCCAAAGGCGGCTGATCTACAGTTCCGCGCCCGTGCGACAGACACCGCCGTCGAGTTTTGGCCGAAATTCAGTCGATCCAAAGCCGAAAAGTCAGGAGAGTCAGCCGCCTAAACAAAAGGAATTTCGAGCGAGAGACTGACCACACAAAGCGTCCAAGAGTTGAGGTGCAGGTCTCGCGAGAAAATCACCTCTTTAACGCTACTCGAGCTCTTTATCGCCGTAGGGGCTCAGCCTCACCGCGCTGAGGACCCCAACGAACAAGCCGGCTAAGACGGCGAAAAAAAGCCATCTCCCCGAGGGACCCCAAAAGTCCTCGAGTAGGTTGTCGGCGACGATGGCGATCACCGCGCCGACCGCATAGAGGGTCGTCATCTGCCGCGCGGATCGCGGCTTCCCGCCCCACATGTGACGCTTGATCACAAGCCACATCAGGACCCCGCCGCAGGCGGCCGAGAGGGCCAGCGTAGAGACGGCAACTGCGGGATTTACCTGAGATCCCGCGTAGAGCGCTGCAAGCGCGAGGAGCGCCGCGGCCACGATTCTCCGGTTGCCGAGCGACATCAACAGTTAACCTCCTAGACCCAGCGCGGGATAAATGCGCGGCCGCACGATGAATGTATCTATCCCAATCCCGATGAGAGTCGCTGTTCCAACGCCTAACGCGGTGGCCCCTGCACCCCCTGCCAAGACGAATGATGAAAGCCCAAGACCTGCGAGCACATACGGCGCAAGGGCTATGGCCGCAACGCTAACGATCGCAGCCACGGCAAATCGACCGAATCGTTGCCCCGGCGTCAACTCTGGATGAAACAGAAAGTCCATCGCGAACTGGGCTGCTCCACCGAAGACTCCCATTCGTCCGGCACCTTGGAGCGCGACCTTGCCGAGCGGAGAGATGGGCTCCGGGCCGGTCAGCTCGGTGATCGCCCAGTTTCGGCCCATTTGCACCGTGTATTCGTACCAGACGCCGATGTCACTGATCCGTTTTCCGAACCACTGAGCCGTCACGTCAAGCGCGTCCTCGAGCAGTCCCTTCAGAACATCGCTCAATCTCTCCCGACGCGCTTCCGAGCCGGAAGGGTCAATGAAATTGGTCGGGCTCTCCTGCGCGTAGGCGTAGAGATTCGTGTCCCCAGCCGCGAACCCAAGCGGGTCCTCGCTGATGAAGCGGCTCAAGACGGGGCTGTAGTAGCGGGCGCGGGAATAGTAGAGACCGTCGGCGTCATTTTCGCGGCCAGTGAAATCGGTCGTGCTGCCCGAGCTCGTGCCCGCGACAGTTGTGTCGCCGTACGGAGCGTACGTGTATGAGGTCTGGACGACCCCTGCCGTATCTACGAGAGCCACTGTGCTGCCGAGCGCGTCAGAAACGAACTCCCGCGTGGTTGAGCCCTCGGTCCTCTGGAACACTTCGTCAACCCCGACACCGGTAAGAACGTTTGCGCTCACCGAAGCCCCTGTCAGCTCCTGGACGGTGTTCGCGCCGTCGTAGAGATAGCTCGTGACCGTCGAACCCATCGTCTTCTTCTGACGGCGGCCAAACGCGTCGTAGGTGAAGCTCGGAAGTGTCTGGCCCGATTTGGTGACCGCGGAGAGTTGGTCACGGGCGTTCCAGATGTAGGTGTTCACGCCGTCGCCGTTCATATTGCCGTTGAGGTCGTAAGTGAGATTGGTGGTGCCCCATTTGGTGAGCTGGTTGTTGGCGTTGTAGAGCGCCGACGTCAGCGCTGGGGGCAGGTTTAGTCGCGCGTAGCTGCCCGAGGTCGTGGTGCGACGTCCAGCCGCATCGTAGGTGTATGCGAGGTCACCAATGGTCGAGCCCGAGTGCTTGTAGGTCAGCGACAGAAGCTGAGACGCGTCGTCATAACCATAATCAACGGAGAGATTGCCGGGCAGGGTGAGGCTGGTCCGGCGGTTGGCATTGTCGTATCCGAAGCCAACAACCGTCGCGCCCTGTGTTACCGACATGAGACGGTCCGCGTTGTCATAGCCGTACGTGACCGCAGTTTGGCCGGTGACCTGGAACTGCGTCCGACGTCCGGCGGTGTCGTACAAGTAGTTCACCGTCCCCTGCGCGGAGACTTCGTTCTTGAGCTGGTCGAGGTCAAAGTAGTC
>WNGC01000641.1_pt1 | contig 20606 bp, 16 predicted proteins | sample 5400051 | NCBI WGS metagenome assembly WNGC01 (sample SAMN13153368, study PRJNA577476) | soil metagenome | isolation source: 20 cm soil or saprolite under grassland replicate 2 | place: USA:California | collected 2016-06-15
ATTCCGGAGAATACGCGGCGGAATGCCTTTCTCGGGCATGTGGCGGAACTCTCGGATCGTGACCGCCGAGCGATCGACCGTGTCTTGCTCGGTCGCGTTCGCCCCAATTAGTGATAAAGAAAAGATCGTTAGGATGAAGGATAGCCTTTTCATTGCAGTACAAGTACTTCGCCGCCTTAAAGGTGCGTGGACGTGTCTTTTCGATAAAGATGTCGATCTTTCGAGATTGTTAGGCGAACGGCGTTGACGATGGAATTGGACGAAACCTTCATGCAAGAGGCGTTACGCTTGGCGATGAAAGCGCGCGCCGCCGACGAAGTTCCAGTGGGCGCGGTAGTTGTCCGGGAAGGCAGAATTATCTCGCGCGGATACAATCAAGTCGAGCTGCTCAAAGACGCGACGGCTCACGCCGAAATGCTCGCATTAACCGCAGCCGAGGCAGCCGTCGGCGACTGGCGCCTGACTGACTGTGATCTCTATGTGACCAAGGAACCTTGCCCAATGTGCGCCGGGGCGATTGTCCACACCCGGATTCGTCGGGTGATTTTTGGCTGCACAGATGTTCGCGCCGGGGCCGCCGGCACGGTAATGAATTTGCTTCAACACAACGCGCTCAATCACAGCAGTCAGATCACCAGCGGCGTTTTACAGACCGAGTGCGCTTCAATTTTGCAGGATTTCTTCCGCAAAAAACGCGCGGCGACCGCGGACGATGCCGCTACGTGAGCCGGCGACGGTTTTCAAGTGGATGCTGATCACAGCGCCACTCATAAGAAGATAATCGCAAACGCACAGACTTAGACATGAGATGCGGCCGGGTTCCCTAACCGAACCCGGCCGCCTGACTAGCTACTGTGCAAGAGACAGTACTAAAATCTCTTTTTGACCCCGACGTACCAGAGCCGGCCTTTGTTGTTCGCGGTCTGCTGGTCGTAACCGTTTTCGAAGGCAGCAGCCACGAATGGCGGCTGCTCGTCAGTCACGTTGTCCATGCCCACCGTGATCGTCAAATTGTTCAGCCAGGACCTCCATCCGCACGGGTTGTACTCGGCGGTGGAGACCGGCATCACGTTCTTGTCCTTGCCACTCATCTTCACGTTCTTGCCGCCATCCTTGGCATATCCCGCCACTTCGTTCTGGGCCGCGGGCGGTGGCAGGTTGAACGTGTAATTGACAATCAGATCCAAGGTCACGATTTCACGCACTTTGCGATTGAACGTTCCTTGGCAGGGGAAGAAAGGATTATTCGGGTCCTTCGAAATGGGCCCATGGTGAGGCGGTATCGTGGCGCCTGGGACTCCGCTTGCCCCGCCCAACACAAGGAAATCAAACTTGCTGCAATCCCCCGTAACGGGATCCGTTGGGAAACCCGGCCGTGGCCGTAAATCGAGGAAGGTGAATGCTGCGTTGTCCCAGTACTGTCCGACGAAATGGACCACGGCACCGGCATCGATGCCTTGCATCCACGATCCGGACGGGCCGTCGTAGAACAAACTCGCGTACCAGCGATTGTGGGTGAAGGAGCCACCGCCATTATTACCTTGGAACCCGCCACCGAACTTGCCAACGACCGTGAGTCTCTTACCGTCTGGCACAGCCTGGAGGTCCACGTCAGCCATGTAGGTTTCGTTCCAAGTGGCAGTGAACGTTCCCCAGTCGCCATGACCGAGCCGCGAAGTGTCGAATATCTCAACCGCTTCGAAGTCCCAAGCACTCAGGATTTCCCGTCCGAGATTTTGCTCCGGCGTTAGCAACAGAAGAATCGGACCGTTAAACCCGTCGCGGATAATGGTCGAAGCGCCGAGGTGTTGCGTACCGGTCACGGGATCCTGCGGGCCGGCGTGCTCGATCAAGAACTGCGGATCTATGGACGTGGTGAAACCGCGGATGTCGATGTGGATGAAATCCGCCGATAGGGTCAAGCCCTGCAACGGAGCCCACCATTTGCCCGGAGTTAGCACGCCGCCATAGGTGTACTCATAAGCGATTTCCGGCTGTAGGTTCGGGTTACCCGAAATATGCTGTTCGACCTGCGGTTCTATCGTGAAGGGATCTACGACGAGCGGGAAGGTTTGGGCGGTTCCTCCGAACAATTCGCCCAACGTCGGAGCGTGAAAGGCTTCGATATAGGCCGCGCGCAATGTCAGAGACTGATCGATTGGCTGCCACCGAACGTCGAATTTCGGCCGCTGCGTATCGCCGAAATCGCTATACCACTCTTCACGCTCGGCAAAGCCGAACTCCAAACTGTAGGCACCCGGGAAATTCCAAGTCGGCCCGGTTACCGGCACCCGTACCTCTTCGAAGATCGACCAAGTGTCGCGGCTGCCACGGGTTGGCTGGAAGTTAGTAGCTCCAGTGGTCTGCCCGGCCTTAGTCAAAGAATCCGGGTCATCAAAGACGGTATTGCCCAAGTGCATGCCACCAATTGCGAAACGGACAGCGCCGCCCGGCAGGTTAAAAAGATCGCCGCGCAGAGTGAAGTCTTCGGTCAATAGGACTGAGTCGGTAATCTCGTGGCTGGTAACGAAAACCTCGTTCTTCACCTGCCTCGAATTCTGGCTTATTCCGAATGGATTGAACGCCGTTGCCGGATCGGTGTCGAGCAAGCGGTTACGCAAAGCGTAGTTGTTTATGAGACCGCCGGTCCGTATAGTCTCATAGCTTTCATTATAGCGAATGCCCGCTTCCCACTCCCAGGTCTTCAACTGGTCCCAGGCGTTGGCGAACTCGCCCAGATTGCCTTTGAGGCCGCCGGTAAACAGATAGTTATCGGTTCTCTCTTTCAGGGTCCGCAACCCGGCTTCCAACGAACGATAACGAACACCGGTAGTGAACTCTGTCCCCGGGGGAGCCGCACTCTGCTGCGAGAACGCTGGGAACGAGGTACTAAACCCACCGTTGGAGGTGTAGTCCGCCGTCGTAAACGGGTTGAACGCGTTCTGTGTCGGCACACTGATTCCGACACTGCTGATGCCGAACGCGTGCGAGCCAAGGGCCGTCCCTCCAGAAAAGCCACCAAGATCCGTCCATACGTCCGGTGTAAACGGAGTCGGCGCTAAGCCGCCATCCCAAAATTGGCGGAAATATTCGAAGTCAGCAAATACGGTCAAATATTTGTCGCAAATATCGCGGTCGAACGAACCGTAGAGATATTCGCGGTCGGTGGCCGCGATTGACGGAGTCAGATCGGCGAAGTTAAAGAACGCTCGCTCGCTCGTGATCGCAGAAGTGGACGTCAAACCCCGGTTCGTATATTGCGTGTCAGTAAACTGGTTCGCGGCGGCGTGCGGTGTTGGTGACCTCAAACCACCAATAGCGGATTTAAACGGTTGCTGCGCGGTCCCGAGGAACTGCCGGGTGGTGATGCGTCCAGGGAAATTGCCGCTCCTGGCGTCGGCCCCGCCCCACAAGTTGTAGTCCGCATCATGCGAAATCTCGCTATCGCGCGAGTAAATCGCCGAGGCGTTGTAAATTCCCGCGTAAACCACGATGTTGGTTTTGTCGTCCCCAGTACCTGCGAGCAGGTAGCCGGTTTCTTCACCGCGATCGTTGGCGAAACCAAGGTTCGTGTTCCCGTAGCTGCCGTAAACCTCCAAACCACGAAAGCGGTGGATCAAGAACACGTTGACCACGCCAGCCACTGCTTCGGTGCCGTAAATCGGCGAGGCGCCATCCTTCAAGATGTCGATGTGGTCGATCAAACCAAGCGGGAAACGGTTGAAATCAACTGTACCCGAGCCTACGCCAGCCGCGCTCACTGAGTAGGTAAGTCGTCGTCCGTCCTGCAAAACCAGGGTCTCTTTTGGATCGATACCGCGCAAACTGATACGGGTACTGCCGTCACCACCATTGGTGTTGTTTTCAGTCGTGTTCGATCCAGTCGCCGCAGGAATTCGCAAGATCAGGTCGGTCGGAGTGCGCACACCCAACCGAGTGATGTCATCACGGCGATAGGTATCGACCGGGTTTGGGCCGACTTCTTCCGCCGTCGGAATGTTCGAGCCCGTCACGATAACGCGTTCGGCCGTCGCTTCAGTTGCGGCTGGACCGCCCGGAGTGATGTTCGTTCCAGTCGGCGGCGCGGTTGGCGCTGGCTCTTGAGCGCGCGCGCTCATCGCGATGATTAATGGAAATGCGACGGCGGCTACAAGAGCGACGCGAATTGAAAATTTAGTGATGTTCTTAATCATTGGTTTCTCCATGGTTTGAATCTTGTTGGGCTGTACCTGCTGTATAGGTTTTGCCACGGAGACTAATCAGACCGCGATATCGGGCGTGAGGACATAAATCCGACGATTGCGGACGCGCGATAATTCCGCGATTTCACGGACTTGATTTTCGTAACGCCATGACAATGGTTTTACGGACCGAATCTCGATGACTACGCTGCGAATAAGGGCGAGCGGTAGATTTTATTGTTCTCGATTCGAAGATTTCTCTTGTAGCCGAGTGGGCTAACACCGTAACGCCTCTCAAAGGCGCGCCGAAAGGAATCGGCGCTTTGATAGCCGACATCGCGCGCCACGTCTTCGATGCTATTTCGAGGAACCCTCAAACGACGCCGCGCCTCATCGAGCCGCAGTTCCTCGACAAAAACTGCGGGTGAAGCGTGAAAGAAACGTTTGAAGAGACGACTAAAATGACGCGGGCACAAACAGACTCGCTCCGCCAGCACCTCTACTGAAAGGTTGTCGCACAAGTGCGATGCAATCCACGCCGGCAAATCAGCGAAACGATCCATCGGCCCGCATTCAAACTGCAATGGTTCAAGTGCGTTTTCTCTGTCTCCAGGCGGTCTTAGTCGCATCACAAGTTCGCGGGCGACGGAAAGCGCGCCGCGCGCGCCGTAGTCTTCCTGAATCAAAGCCAGAGTCATTTCGATGGCAGCGGTTCCGCCGCCGCACGAATAGAATTTGCCGTCCTTAATAAATGAAGCGACCGGATCGACATCCACTCTCGGAAACTTCCGCCGAAAGTCTTGGACCAGCTTCCAGTGGGTTGTGATCTTGCGCGTCTCAAGTAAACCCGCTTTAGCAACTGCATAAATGCCTCCACAAACAGAAGCGATTCTTCGAATGCTGACCGCGCGATTGCTTAACCATTCTGCGATTTTTCGGCTTACTTCTCCCATCTGAACTGCGGCACCACCGGGAATGATTACCGTATCAACCAGAACAGCGTTTCGGAGCGTATATCGCGTTTTGTAAAAGAGTCCCGATTCCGAAGTAAAGCTCTTGCCGGTTACGCCAATCAATCTGACTTGATACGGACGTGATCGCTCGGTTTCGGCGTCGTCCACCCGCGCAGCCGCGAAGGTTTCAAGAGGGCCGGTCAGATCGAGAGCACTTACACCATCGAATCCAAGAATGGCAACAGCGATCGGTTGCCTCGCATTCAGCTTCTCGATTTTCACCGACGCCGCCTCCTTGCTGGCAAGCCTGGAAAAGATCGATCAGCTGACCCGAAGTTCGGTAAACCCGGTTCCACATAAAGTAGTGCAACAGCCAGCGCCAAAAGAGCTCAAAAAAGTCCTAAAATTCCCTTTATCGGACTGCTTTTGTCACCAGATGCGACCTGATGAGCCGAGATAGCGATCCAAAACTAGACGCCCCAATCCGCTTGAACCGGATTGGTCAATTATAGACCGGCGGGAGCGCAGCGCGAGTCATCAGCGGATCGAAGCGACTGTCGGACCGAAGGTCATCCCACAACGGACTGTAGCGAAGCTCACCCCAGTGCGGCCCGCGCGGCAGCTTGACCATTTTTTCCAATTCCGCCATTGCCGCATCACGATCCCCAATCCAGGCGTAAACCATGCCCCGCATCGATTCGTAAGTCGCGCCGTCAACCGCATCGCGTGACATCGGACAGAGGTCGACCGCTTTCGTCGCTTCTTCAATGGCGGTCTCTTTCCGGCCCAGTCCGGCGTCAGCCAGACTAAGATCGCTAAACAGCGATGGATCGTTTGGTCGCTCGCCGAACTTTACCAGGATACGGTCCCGAGCGATCTGAAACAAAGAATGGGCTCGTGAAACGTCGCCCTGCGCTCGCGCGACAGTCGCCTCGAGAAGAGGAACGTGATGAGTCTGCTTTTCCATCGGGCCAGCTTCCGACAATAACTGGGACGCATGCGCAAAGTCTCGGGCAAAGAGCGCGACCCAGACTTGTTGATACATACGCGTCATGTCTTCGGGAGAACTGTCGATCACCGTGCGTGCATCGTCGATTCGGCCCATGCCGAGCAGAGCTTCGGTCCGCAGGCCCCAAAGACGACCGCTTCGCGTGACTCCCGCTTTGATCGCCTTCTCAGCTGTTCGATCAGCATCGGCAAATCGCCGAACCGCGAGATAGCTTTCAACAAGTTCGTTGGCGACATACGGATTCTGCGGGTCTAGTTCGGCCGCGTGTTCGCCGTCGCGAATCGCATCGTTCCAACGGCCCAATCGTCGTTCGATTAACGCACTAAGATCGGCAAACTCGGCCTGCTCACCACCCAGAGATCGCGCGGTGTCTAATTCAGCGAGAGCACGTCTGCAATCGCGCAATCCATAGTAATAATATTGCGCTTCGGCCAGGTGCGACTGGGGAAGTTTCGGTGCGAGTTGCAAAGCGGTGTCCGCCGCCTTTTTGGCCCGATCGAGCCGGCCCGGCGTCTGGTCATCATTGAACCGGTACATATAGAGATGTGCTTCGGCTAACGAAGAGTAAGCCAAGGCAAACTGCGGATCGCGCGCGATTGTTTGCTCAAGCAGATGGATAGAACGCTCACAATTGTTTTGAAAAAACGACTCTCGTGCTCGCAGATAAAGGTCATACGCCAGCATATCTCGTGTCGGCCGATTTTCGATTGCCGCTCTTTCGTCCGTCGACAATTTGCCTTTCAATTGCGAGACGATTGCTTGAGCGACGTCGCTCTCAACCGCAAACAAGTCCTCCAGTGCTCGATCGTATTGCTGCGCCCAGACGGTCGCTGAAGTCCGTGTGTCGATAAGATGGGCATCGATTCGAACATGGTCGGGCGTTTTCTGAACACGCCCTTCCAAAATGTAGGAAACACCAAGTGCGCGCCCGATCTCGCTCGCGTTTCTCTCTTTTCCGCGATATCCCGCTACGCTGCCGCGGCTAATCACCTTGAGAGCGGACGCATTCGCCAAGTTTGCCCGAATCGCTTCCTGAACGCCGTCGGCGAAGTAGCTCTTTTCTTTATCCGGTGTCGGGCTATCAAATGGTAACACCGCGATGCTCGTCTTATTGCTAGCTGGCAGGCCGTTCCCGGCTTGAATCTTAATTAGATGCGATCGCAGCACCATACCAAGACCGACGCCAAGCAGGCAAACCATTGCCGCGGCAGAAGCGATCTGAACCTTCCGATTGTGGAGAAGGGCGGTCGTAACTCTATATCCCAGCTTGTCGCCTCGCGCTTGCACGGGCTGTCCCGCAAGATGCCGTCGAACATCTTGCGCGAACTCTCCGACTGACGAATACCTCAGGCTTGGATCCTTTTGCAGCGCGCGAAGCAGAATCGCGTCTAAATCGCCGCGGAGCTGGCGCTGCCGCGCGCGATCCTTTACCGCGAGACTTGGAAGACTTGGGAGTTGATTGCAAACGACCTCTATTAGTTCCTCATCGCTCGGATGAGATGTTTCGAAACGGTGCGGTCTAACTCCGGTTACCATCTCATAGAGCACTGCTCCGAGCGCGTAGATGTCACTAAAGACCGTAATCGGTTCACCCTTGACTTGTTCCGGCGACGCCGACGTCGGTGTAAGTCGCTGCTGCCTAAACGAGGTGATCTCGAGAGGGTTTGTCTGGCCTCCAATCACCTTGGCAATTCCAAAATCGAGTAACTTTGGTTCACCCTCACGGTTCACCAGAATGTTATTCGGTTTCAAGTCCCGATGAATAACAGAATTACGGTGCGCCGCTTCCACCGCCGCGCTGACTTTGAGAAAAAGATCAAGTCGCTCGGTGAGCCCGATTGCTTTCTCTTCAACAAAGCGAGTAATGGGGATCCCGTCGATGTGCTCCATCACAAAGTACGGCCGGCCGTCGTCCATCGTCCCTGCGTCCATCAGTCGCGCAATATTCGGATGATCGAGGCGAGCTAAGACCTCGCGCTCCGCGCGGAACCGACGAACAACATCCTCGGTCGCCGCGCCACGATTCAATACTTTGATCGCTACCTGCTTCTCGAAATATCCGTCCGCACGTGCTGCCAGATAGACGGTTCCCATCCCGCCTCGACCAATTTCCTGAATAATGACATAAGCGCCGACTCGTCGCCCGATTTCAGAAAGGTCTTCCCGCGGAATCGCAATCTCCAGACTCTCGGCACATTCTTCGAATGGATCCGTTTCGTCCGCCTCGGCGATAAGGGATTCAATCTCGTGCAAGAGATCGGCATCATCAGCGCACGAGCGGCCAATTACGGCGCTTCGGGCTGAAGGGGATTCTTGCTCCAAAGCGTCAGCGAGAATCGATTTAAGTTTTTGCCATCGATCCGAATTCATTCGCGTCGGCTATTGTATCACAATGACGATTGCAAAAGTAGTCTGTTCAAGCGGTCCGGGATAATTCCCGCCGGAGCCAGATTTTAGCGGTGGACCACTCCCGCTTCACTGTAGCGGGAGAAATTTGCATCAGCGAAGCGATTTCGGGGACGGTTAAACCGATAAAAAAACGCAGCTCAACAATCTGCGCTTGTTTTGGATCGAGCGCTTCCAGATCCTTCAACGCGGCATCGAGGGCGCCGATATCGATTTTCCGCTGCTCATAAAATTCGAGAGCACGTTCGGCTGGGTCGGCGCCGCCGCGCTTTTTTCGCTGTCGCGCGACGGCATAATTAGTCAGCGTTTCACGCATGATTCGGGCAAAGATCGCGAAAAAATGAGTTCGGTCCCGCCATACTGCCCCCTCGTGCTGACCGGCCAGACGCAAATAAGCCTCATGCACCAGCGCCGTCCGCTGCAAGGTGTGTTCCGTCCGCTCCTTTCGAAGATAATTGGCAGCTAATCGCCGCAATTCTTCATAAAACTCCGGCATCATTTCGGCCAACGTCTGCTGGTCGATCTTTGGCGTGGCTGAGATCGATACACCGCCGGTTGTCGGACGTTTTGAAAGGTCGCGACTCATTCGCGTTTTGCCTGTAGACCCTGGAAATAATACAGTTGATTGGGGGCTTTAGTCCAACGAAAGCGGGAGAAGGACATAAATCCGACTATTTGGGACTTCCATCAGACGAGACGTTGGTTTTCAGTGCCACCGTCTGATTTTGTCGCTTTGATGTCCTAGGTTTATTTTGAACGACAGAGAAGAATCTCTCTGTGATGATCAATGGTCGCGATCCGGTATTAGCCTTCAGACCGAAGAGCGTGGGCTTGATCGGATTCGAGCAAGTAACGGCGTTACATTTCGTGGCACCGGCTGATACCTTTGCCACGGCCGCTTTGGACGACGGCTATGGCAATCGCATTCCTTGTTATGAAGTTCACACGATCGGCGCAATCTCAGATCGGTTTCGCACAGAGACCGGCCTTCTCTTTCAAGCGCAACACACCCTGAACGCTGCCCCGGAACTAGACACGATTGTCATCGCGGGTGGTACCGGCGTTTTAAGGGCAGAGGTTACCGACAAAATAAGCACATGGATTCTGAACCATATTAATGACACACGCCGAATTGGTGCGGTAGGCACTGGGGTGAAGGCGCTGGCCGCAACCGGTTTGCTTAATGGCCGCGAAATCACAACGCATTGGCGCTTCGCGAGAGAGTTGGCGCGGCAGTTTCCCCGACTGAAGATCGATCATCGAAAGTCCTTCGTTCGAGATGGCCCTTATTATACGACAACGGGTCTCACTGGAGGTGTTAACCTGTCTTTAGCGATGATCCAGGAAGATTATGGCCCGTACGTCGCCCAATCAGTGGAGCAAGAGCTAGCGCTTCGTCTTACGAAAGAAGACCAGGACGAACTTCCTCCCGAGGGCGATTCTTCGGAAAATCACCCTATTGATCGCTTTTCCGAGCTTGTCGCTTGGGTTATGAGGAATCTTGACGCCGATCTGTCAGTAGAAGTATTAGCCCGGCGGGCATGCATGTGTCCTAGCCATTTTAGTAAAGTATTTAAGAGCATTTTGGGAGAGCCTCCACGTGATTTTGTGCAGAATTTGCGGCTAAACGAAGCGCGCCGTCGGCTCTCGAAGCGGCAGAAAACGCTTCGGACAGTTTCCGAATCCGTTGGTTTCAGGACCTCTCTGGCTTTTCAAGAAGCTTTCGAACGAAAATTCGGAGCCCGACCGAGCGCGTACTTACAATATCAGAAGCCGTTGAAGCTGATAATGTCGAATGGCTCGCATTGAGTAATAAGCTACCACTGTCCACCGAATGCTGGCCCCTTCGCTTTAGCAAGTCCAAGGTCCATATCGTACGTAAAACTGCTCTTGAATCGGAGCATGATCACTCAAGCAGCCTTCGAGAGCTTTTTCGATTCCCGCCGCTGCTGCTGAACTGGTAGAACTTTGGCAGCGGAACTGAAGCGTCGCCGGTAGTCGCTCGGACTAACCCCCAGTCGACGCTCAAAGGCACGGCGAAACGCGTCCGCGCTTTTGAAGCCTATGGATATGCCGACATTTTCGACGCTATTGTCACCGTTAGAAAGCCGACGGCGCGCCTCATCGAGCCGCAGTCTTTCGACAAAGTCCGCTGGACTCGTGCCAACCTCAGTCTTAAACCGTCGACTGAAGTGTCTCGGGCACAGACATGCTCTTCCCGCGAGAGTCTCCACTGATAAATCGTTGTTCAAATGGCTGTGAATCCAGGTTGCTAACTCAGAGAAACGCGAAACAGACTCCGTTTGGAATTGCAGCGGCTCAGAGTATTGTTCCTGGCCACCGGAGCGCTTGAGATACACGACCAGCTGCCGCGCGACCCCCAAAGAGACCTGCTGCCCATAATCTTCCTCGATCAGCGAAAGGGCCAGGTCGATGCCGGCTGTAGCGCCTCCCGATGTGTAGAACTGTCCGTCTTTAATAAAGATGGCATTGTCATTAACTTTAAGATCGGGAAAGCGACGCGCGACGTTATGGGCGTGGTGCCAATGGGTCGTGATTTCGCGTCCGGCAAGAAGGCCCGTTGCGGCCAAACCATAAATTCCCGTGCAAACAGATGCGATGCGACGCGTAGATCCGGCCCGCGCCTTTACGAATGCCGAAACCGATCTGTTAATGACCGGTTTGCGAATTCCACTTCCGCCCGGAATGATGAGAGTGTCCAGGGAAGGAGCGGTTTTGAAAGTCCGCTGCGGTTTGAATGTCAGCCCGGACTCCGATACGAATGGCTGGCTTGAGGACGCAATGATCAATATTTCGTAAGACGGTTTCGGATCGTTTTCTGCGTCGTTGGCAATCGCAAAGGCGTCGGCGGGTCCCGCGAGATCGATCGCAACCACCCCATCAAATCCTACGAGACCAATTCGCTTCGTTTTCACGATACCTTGACTTCATTCTCCATCAGCCTCCCTTTTGTCCCGAATGACATTTATACGACATCTTAGGACATTTGTCCCGCGGCTCTTGCGGATAAATCTATGCAGTTCGACTTCGATGTGAAGTTCCTCCCCGGAGGTTGGAAACCACTCGCTCGCGAAGGCGATCTCGATCACTGGGAAAACAAATGCCTCGTAAAAACCGAGTCTTCAGATGCGGAGCTTCTCCAAAGCATCAACAGCACCGTCGAAACTAACAGGACAACGTTCGGGCCATCACGGTCCAAGTGGATTCGCGCAAAAAATGAACCCCGAAATCTTCGACAGAGCCTGTGGGAGTTTAGCGACGAAGACGGAAAAGCATGCAAGGGGACAGTCCGGGTTGAGCGATGTCAGGGAAGACAAAATGAATTCATTCTAATTGTGCGCGTTGATCGTGACGAAAACGTTAAGTCGACGGCCGAACAGAGCGCACAAACCTCACACTAAATTCAAGCGCTGCAGGTAGCGGCGAGTCTCAATCTGCCACTCCTGCCCCAACGCTCGCTCATGCGCAAATCATTCAAATTGACAAGCTTTGGCGCGATGTGGCGCTCCCTGACATCGTGGAGCACGAATCGGAAATTGGCTGCCTCGCTAGGACTCGAAGCTGGCCCAAAAACGTCGATTTCCCTCGTATAAATCGACGCTTGGAAATTCAGTTAGGCACAAATACGCACACAAAAAAAATGGCTTGAGCAGCTCTGACGGGCAAAACGGAGATACGTAATGGGCACATGGCGGACAGCAGAAAAAATCGTTGCAACTTTCATTGTTCTTGCGGCCAATAACCTCCAAGCCGATCCGGCCTCACCGGATAACGACCAGTCCTCTGCGGAATTGTTCCTAACCTGGAAGGTCGCACAATTGGGCCACTGTCATGGTTCTACGAAAGAATGAGGACGGAATAAAGCCATCCGCAGGGAACGAAATGCATTGCTGCTCGGACATTTGCTTTCGTTAAGCAAAAATTCAGAGGAATGCTGCAGTGAGACTGATTGGGGGCGATCTGCCCACGCGGCACTCGAGATGCTTTACGGTTGCTCCGAAGCACAACCAATTTCCTCGAATGCGACGCCATACTCTCCCTTGCCAGGTCAGTGATCTTTTGTCGTTCGCGGAACGCATTGCCAATGAGTTGGATACCCATGGTAGATGGCTCGAAATCATAGGGATTCGGGCGGACGAACTCAGGTGCATTGCTGACCAAGTCAAAAAAGCCGAGGCCGCATGGTCAGCCGCCAAGAGCGCGAAAGCATCCGCACAAACACGAACGACCGCCGCGGACGAAGCGCTGACGGCGTGGCTGGCGAAGGCGCGGCTGGTGGTGATGCTCGCGCGCGGCGAAAAATGGTCGGAGCGCTGGATTGAGGCCGGCTTCACGCATCGCAGGATGAATGTTCCGAAGCGCGTTGGGTCAAGAGTAGAGCTCGCCCGCCGGCTAGTAGTGTTTTTGGCTCTGCAGCCGGAATTTGGAGTCCGGTTTGCGGGGGTCACCGCAACGGAGGGGCGCTCCATTTATACCCGAGTGATACAGACGCGCTACGGACTCGAGAAAGCCACGGCTGATTGCATCATGATTAAGCGTCAACGCGATGCTGCGGAACGTATCGTTCGCCAGACACTGCGGCGGGTGGCTCTCAACTTGCCCTCTAACGATTCGCACGTGCTCGCGTTCGGCTTGAATGAAGCGGCGGAGTCGGTGCACGATCGCCCTGATTTTGCCAAAGTGTCAGGGGAACCAATTCCGGTAATCATCCAGGCACATTCTGATTGCCAGCAAAGTGTTGCTGCGTAGCCACCACACGATTTAAAGTGCTAACCGTTCGAAGACGGACAATAACGACTCCCGATTGACCGCGCTGCCTAATCGTGATCGTTTCCCTGAATCTGTCATGGAAAATGCTCGCAAAAGATCGCACAAACCTGTAACCGAGACTTTAGGTAAGATGCGTATATTGGTCGTCGAAGATCATTGTGATACCCGAACGGTATTAGCCACGCTATTGAGTCGATGCGGCTGCCAAACGGTGATCGCCAAGAACATGAAGGATGCCCGCAGTCAATTGGCCACGATGAGCTTTGATGCGCTCGTCAGTGACCTTAACCTACCAGATGGAGATGGTCTTGATCTCGTGGCCGAAGCAAAACGACTTCACGGCTTAAAAGCAATTGCGGTTACAGGCCGAACTGAGGCCGTGGAACGGGAGCGCGGTCTGCGGGCGGGATGTGATTTTTACCTCACCAAGCCGGTCGATTTTCATCAGCTTCGCTGCGCCCTCGGAATTCCTCCTCACCGTTCCGCCGCTTAATTTGCGCTGCCATGCGAGTCGTCATGCCCGGCGCGCGCATGTTTCAAAAGCACAAGGCGCGTCCGGCACGGCCGCCTCTACGGCTGAACACTAACGACGGCTCAGCGTTCTGCCCTCGCCGTGAAGTCGTGCCCAGAAAAATAATTCGCCCATCGTTGCTGCTTTCCGGGCAAGGCGCTGCTTGTGCGCGCCAAAACGAAATCGCCGGAAAAATTCGGCCCGTGGCGCCCAGTTCTTGTGTTGCGCGAAATAAAGCGCGCTATTCTGTGTTAGCGTTGGTTCCATCATAACGTTGATCCCTTGTTGTGCTGTGGTTTCTGATTTCATGTTCGCTTTTCACGCAATGACCGGATTTAAATTAATGCGAAGCAATCGACCGAAAATTCGTAAGGCGTTGTGTTTGAAAGGTTTCCGATATCATTAGTTGTCGGGAGGCCCCACGAGCGACTCCGTTAGTTCGTGATGAAAAAAAGGAAGAGGCGGAAGCTATACTGATGCCTCGCAGTTACCAGTGGCTGGGGCAATCGGAAAACTCCCCTGGTTTGGCTCTGCGGATACCGGGCACAGTAACACACAAAGGAGGAGTTTTGGCATAACCAGACCCCCACTGACATAATAGGGCAATCCAAAGAGAAAAGCTGCCTCGCTAGGACTCGAACCTAGACAAAGAGATCCAGAATCTCTTGTGCTACCATTACACCACGAGGCAAGAGCACGGGGACAAGATCTAAAGCTCAATTTGCACGTTGCGCAAGCAGATCGAAAACCGACCGGCTCGCAATTAATCGAGGGTCATTTCCGCACCTTCGCGCGCGCCTTCGACCTCAAGATAACTTTCGCTTTTAGCGGCCAGCTTTCGCGCCGTCTGGACCATCTGGTCGATCATTTCGTCGTCGTGCGTCGGGTCGTGGTGGAAGAGAATGAGTTTTCGAACGGCGGCATCGAGCGCGAGCGAGATGGCAGTGCTGAGCGAGCCGTGGCCCCAGCCTACGTGCGCCTGATATTCCTCGTCCGTGTACTGGGTATCTAGAATCAGAATATCGGAACCTTGAAGAAATTTCACGAGTTCGGCGCGGTCTTCGCGAGAGCGTTTCTGCGTCTGCTCCGGGCTCAACAGATGCGATTTAGCAGAGTGGAGCTTGAACGATTCGTACGGTTCATGATCAGGCAGAAAAGCGATCGATCCCTTGCTGGTGAAAATTCGATAGCCGACGCATACGCCCGGATGATTCATGAATTTTGAACGGACATGCACTTTCCCGATCTTGAAATCCATCGACTCAAGTTTTTCGATTTTGATCTTTCCCGGCAGATCGTAGAGCGCGACGGGGAAGAAAGGCGTTGCCATCTGCCCGTTCAGAATCTCGCGCAGGCCGCTGCCCGTCCCCTCATAACCAAGAATCCGGATTTGGTTTTTGTCGTTATAGGAGGGCACGAAAAAAGGAAAACCCTGAATGTGGTCCCAATGAACGTGGGTGATGAGCAAGCTGAGATTAATCGGGCGTGATCCGAATTCATTTTCGAGAGCAAGGCCGAGCTCGCGAATCCCCGATCCGGCATCAAGTACAATGAGCTCGCCATCAGCGCGCACTTCCGCGCAGGTCGTGTTACCGCCATACCGGACAGTCGTCGCGCCCGGGACTGGAATTGAGCCACGGACTCCCCACAGCTTTAGCCGCGTAGACGATTCCGATGCCGCCGACATAGGTAACCGGCATCGAGTGTGTCACGCAACCGCCCCGAAACCAAGGGTTTTTGCGGCTACGTCGCAGCCGTTAGGCGGTGCTCCAAAAAAAGCTGCCCCGAAATCTTTTTCGGGGCAGCCTAAGGGAAACAGCAATTGTTGTCTTTAAGCGTGCTGACGACGAACCAATCTCGAAAGAGCAGCTGCTACGCACACGCCGATAATTGGCAACAAGGACGATGATTCTGGCACCGGCACCGAAACGGCACCAATGTTATCCACCTTCGTCCCGGCATTAGCGCTGCTGCGCGTCGCTTCGGCGGTAAACTGACCAACCTTCAACTGATCCGTTGAGGTGATCACCGAAAACATTCCCAGCGCCGCCGAGCCGTTGATCGGCGCGGCGCCACTATAAGTCCAGGTCAGGTTCAAGATGCTTGCATTATCGGTGGGCGTTACGAGCGATGGCGTAGGACCGACCAGCGCCTGTGAAAACGTCCAACCAGTAGGTTGAGTATTCGACCCGGGCGCGATGGTCCCGAAATCGTAAATTGTGAAGAAATCGCCGGTATTAATCGTTTCATCCACCGTCACATTCGCCGAGTAATTCCAAGTGAAATTCGGACTCGATCCCGTTACGGACGATAACGTCGGAATAATATCGCCCCGCGCGATGAAACTAATTGACCCGAATAACACCAACCCTAGAACGCATGCCTTTCTCATATTTTTGTGAAATTCAGCGCCGATTCTGCGTTAAACGCGGCCCGGACGTCAATGATATTTCAAGCGGCGTTAGCCTGGGAACGCCGGCTCTGACCTGACAAAACGCTTTCGCCGATTTAGGGTTGGCGCTTGCCTGCGCTCTTTCAATATTACAGCTCATGAGCGACGGGATAGACCGGGACAGGTCCAAGCGCCAGCAGCGCAATTTGGCACGAAAACAACGAGGCAGAAGGTGGATTTTGCTGATCGCGAGCGTGCTAGCCATGATCGTCGCAGGGACATTAGCCTACCGCTGGTTCAAGGGACAGCGGGCCGAACGCTTTGCCGCGGCCGGCAATGCGCTTGTCGCAGCGGACAAATGGAATGACGCCGCAGTTCAGTATCGCGTTGCGCTGCATTTGGATCCTTCGAACTACCACGGTTTAAGCGGGGCCGCGCGTCTCGCTTCGAAAGCCGAGCGTCCCGAAGCGCTCGAGCTCTGGCAGAAAGTTTTGGCCCTTCCCCAGTGCACCATCCGCGATCGCGAGGATTACGCCGAACTGCTCATTAAAACTAATCGCCTGAATCTCGCGGAAAAAGCGATCGACCCATTACTAAAAGACAATCCCGATACGAAGGCGCTTCAACTGGCCGCGCGCTACGCGAGAAAAATTGGGGACAATGTAAAGGCCGGCGAATATCTGCGTATCGCCAGCAAACGCGCTCCGGACGATGACGCGCCACGTTTTCAATTGGCCGAGGTTCTCGCCCAATCGACGGATGCGGCCGATCAGGCAAAAGCCCGTAAGATTCTTTGGGAACTCGCCGCTAGACCAAATGTTTATAAGAAGCCAGCTGTAGAAGCGCTCGGCGCTGCGCCTGAACTCACGACCGACGAGCGAAAGCGGCTCTTGCAAGAACTGATGGCTCTGACCCCAAAAACCGCTAAGGACGATTTGCTTGCGGCCGACATGCGCGTCCAACTGCAGCCGGATGAGGCAGCTCGAATTTACCGGGAGGAGGTCGAGCGTTGGCGGAATGGACAGAGCCAGGAACTTCTCGACCTTGCACGTTGGTTAAATGCGCACCAGCAGCCTGAGCTAGTGCTCTCGACTTTCCCGGTAGAACGCACGCTGGAAGACAACAACCAGCTGTTACTCGCGCGACTGGATGCATTGGCCACTCTGCAACGTTGGAACGATATCGATGGTGTTCTCAACCGGACCGACGTCACCCTGGACCCTTCGGTAATCGAAAGTTTTCGCGCGCGCACCGCACTCGAGCGCAACGCTAATTTGGATGCCGAGGTCCATTGGAACCATGCCATTTCGGTGGCTGCTAGTGATCCATACAAATTGCGTTTTGTTGCGAATTTTGCCGAACAAAGCCGAGCCACCGCCGCAGCGCTCAAAGCCTATGAGCAACTTGCCCGCTTTCCGGAACATGCAGACTTCGCCTACCGCGGCACGCAGCGCGTGAGTCAAAGGAGTGGCGATACGGCCGCCGAACGCGCAGCGATGTCAAAAATCTCCGCTCGCGCACCGGAAGACCCGAACGCGGCGGATCAACTGGCTTATCTCAATTTGCTGCTGGGCGAAGATGTCGATCAAAATTTCGCGGTTGCAAAAAAATTAGCGGAGCAATATCCAAACCGGTTGTCGTATCGGGTCACAACTGCGCTCGGATATCTTCGCCAGCACGATCCGGCTTCGGCAATGGCTCAATTCAAAGGGCCTGTTTCGATCGACTGGAAACGGACTTTGCCGGCCTGGCGCGCGGTTTACGCCGCCGCGCTTCTCGCCAGCGATCGCAATGACGAAGCACGCGACATTATTGCAACAATTTCACGCAACCGGTTAAATCCACAGGAACGCGAGCTGATCGAGTCGCCCCAGGGATCGAACTAGTCCGGCAACTACAGCAAACTCACACCGAAAGGCGCCGGGCCTTTTTTCCAGCGCAGTTCGGGATGCAAATTGATCTCCTCCATGGGAACGTCGAATCCGACGGAGCGCAATAAATAGGAAACGCCTTCTCGGCTCTCCATTGTCTCTTTCAAACTGCGCGCGAACAGCTCGACATATTCTTTATAGGAATCAAGAGCAAGTTTGCCCTGGGCAAAATGCTCGGCCAAAGCTTCGTCGTGATAATCGATTAAATCGACTAACGCCCGCCGAAGATCGAGCCGCACTTTCGGATCGACCACAACCTTGAACGGCGTCGCTCCCGGATCCGCTTTCGCCAGGCTTCGCGTCCTGGAACGACCTTGGTCCGGGCGGACAATCTGAAAATCGTGGCTCTCGTCCATGTCGATCTTGTAACAGATCGAGAAGATTTTGCGCGCTAAATTTTTTCGCCAACCGAAATTAAAAGAAGATCGGAATGATCAGGATCGCGACGATGTTCACAACCTTGATCATCGGATTGATCGCGGGTCCGGCAGTATCTTTATACGGATCGCCGACAGTATCGCCGGTCACCGAAGCCGCGTGGGCAAATGAGCCTTTGCCGCCGAGATTTCCTTCTTCGATAAATTTTTTGGCGTTGTCCCACGCACCACCTCCGGAAGTCATCGCGATAGCGACGAACAATCCGGTGACAATCGTTCCAACAAGTAAACCGCCCAAAACAACCGGCCCAAGCGGTTTGATGATTGCAACCGCAACGACGAAGACCAACGGCAACAACGCCGGAACAATCATTTCGCGCAAAGCCGCTTTGGTCACAATATCGACGCAGGTGCCGTAATCGGGCGTGTCTTGCCCAGTCAAAATTCCCGGTTTCGCCTGCAGTTGCCGGCGCACTTCACGCACGACCGCGCCCGCAGCTTTGCCAACCGCATCCATGCTAAATGCGGTGAAAATGAATGGCAGCAAACCGCCGAGAAAGAGGCCAATGATCACTTTCGGTTCTGTGAGCGAAAAATGAAATTCGGCGTAAGCAACGTTATGCGCCCTCAATTCCTCGACATAAGATCCGAAGAGAACCAGCGCGGCCAGTCCCGCCGACGCGATCGCATAACCCTTCGTAACAGCTTTCATCGTGTTGCCGACGGCATCGAGCTGGTCGGTCACCACGCGCACCTCTTTTGGCAAATTGCTCATCACTGCTATGCCGCCGGCGTTGTCGGTGATCGGTCCGAACGAATCGAGCGAGATGATAATTCCCGCCATCGATAACATCGACATTACCGCAATCGCAATTCCGTAAAGCCCGGCGAAATGAAAACTAAGGAGGATCGCGATGCCGATGAATCCAACCGGCAACGCGGTCGCGTGTTGGCCAACCGCCAACCCGGCGATGATGTTGGTAGCATGACCCGTCTCCGAGGCGCGCGCGATTTTTTGAACAGGGGCGTAGCGCATCGAGGTGTAGTAATTTGTGATCGCGACCACGACCGCTGTCATAACCAGGCCGATGAGAGAGGCGAAATAGAGTTGGGTGGGCGTGCGCGTTGCGCCGCCGATCGTCAATCCGGTTGGAAACAAGTAATGCGTGGCCGGCCAAAACAAAATCGCTGAGATAATCGCGCTGGTTAGAACGCCGCCCATCAGGACAGCTGCAGGTTTGCCGTTGGCGACGTTCACAAATAACACTCCGCAAATCGCGCCGAGCACTGAAATCCCGCCAAGCACGAACGGATAGACGATCGCCGCTGAATTTCCAACCAGCGTCAGCGCGCCCACCAAGATGGCGCCGATCAAACTGACCGCGTAAGTTTCAAAAACGTCTGCCGCCATGCCGGCACAATCGCCAACGTTATCGCCGACGTTGTCTGCGATCGTGGCCGGATTACGCGGATCGTCTTCTTCGAAACCTTGCTCAATTTTGCCGACCAGATCTGCTCCGACATCGGCCGCTTTGGTGTAAATGCCACCGCCGAGTCGCGCGAAGACGCTGATCAAGCTCGCACCGAGGGCGAGACCAACCAGACTGCGAATCGCCATATCATGGCCGACCATCTTGTCGGCCACGGTGTAAAAGATCGACACCGAGAGAAGCGCGAGACCAACCACTAACAAACCGGTGACCGCGCCACCGTTGAATGCCATACGCAAGGCACGGGTACTCGAACTCGTTGCCGCCTGGGTCGTGCGCACATTCGCGATGACTGCGATGCGCATGCCGATGAAGCCGGCCGAGAGGGAACAAAACGCGCCGACCATAAAACCGATCGCGGTCGGATGATCTTTAAAGATGAAGAGCAGAACGAAGATGATAACGGCGATTACGCTGATCGTAACCACCTGGCGATTCAAGTATGCCTTCGCGCCCTCCAGCACTGCTCCGGAAATCTGACGCATCCGTTCATTACCGGCTGGTGAACGCGCCACTATCGCAATGAGAACGAACGCGAAAATCAGGCCGATCACGGCGCACAACA
>WNGC01000700.1_pt1 | contig 20603 bp, 14 predicted proteins | sample 5400051 | NCBI WGS metagenome assembly WNGC01 (sample SAMN13153368, study PRJNA577476) | soil metagenome | isolation source: 20 cm soil or saprolite under grassland replicate 2 | place: USA:California | collected 2016-06-15
GGGAAGTCGCCGGCGCAGATCGCCTCGGACCTGCTGGCGTGGTTCCCACAAGAAGACGCGATTACCGACTTCAACGCGTTCTTCCAGCGCGCCGCCCTGCACGTGAAGCGCAACAATCTGGTGCTGGCGCCGCTCAACGTCGTGCTGTTCTCCGACGGCGAGCCGGACTATCCGGGGGCAGGGCGGCTGTCCATGGAGGACAAGTACAAACGGGTGGACATGAGCCCGCTCGAGTACCTGTCACGCAACGTGACCGTGCGGCTGCTGTACGCCGACCCGCCCATCGCCCAGTTGTGGGAGAACAAGGTGCCGCGAAAGCGGGTGCGCCTGTGGACGCAGGACTCGGAAGTGATGAAAGGCTGGCGGCGCCACATGGTCGACGGCGCGGCGATGGAGCGGCAGGATTCGCTGTGGTCGTGGGTGGACAAGGTTGTGGATGTGCGTGTGAGACGGGAGCGGGTACTGTAGGAGGCTTGAGGAGGTTAGGGAGGTTCGGGAGGTTAGGGGAGGTTGTTTGGGATCGGCGGCAACCTCCCCCAACCTCCTCCAACCTCCCAAACCTCCACTAACCTCCGGCGTCAGCCGCAATACTTCTCGAATGCCGCCGTCAGATCCGCTGCGATGTCCTGCGCCGGCCGACCCTCGATGTTCTTCCGCTCGAGCATGAACACGAGCTTGCCATCCTTGAACAGCGCCATCTGGGGGGACGACGGGGGGTACCCGGTGAAATAGCTCCGCGCCCGCGCTGTGGCGTCGCCGTCCTGGCCGGCGAATACGGTCAACAGCCGCTCGGGCCGGCGGGCGTGCCGGATAGCCAGCGTCGCGGCGGGGCGGGCGTTGCGGGGCGTCGCGGCGGGGCGGGCGTTGCGGGCGGCGCAGCCGCATACCGAATTCACGACGACGAGCGTGGTATGCTTCGACGTCGGGAGCACCGCGTCCACCTCGGCGGGTGTGCGCAGCTCCTGGAAGCCGATCCGCGTCAGCTCCTCGCGCATCGGCTGCACGAGGCGGGGGTCGTAGAGGGGGACGTTCACGCTTGCCATAGGCTCCTCGAATCGCAAAGTGACTTGCCGGGAATCATAATTAGGTGGAGCGGGAGTTCCCACTGCCCCGTCTCCTCGCGTCCCGATTTGGAGCCTGGCCCATGCGGGTGTTGATCGTCGAGGACGACCCCGAGCTCGCCGCGCTGCTGTGCGACGGCGTGCGCGCGCAGCGCATCGATCCGACCCTGGCCACGACGTTCGCCGAGGGGCGGGAGCGCGCCGGGCTGTCCACGTTCGATGTGATCATTCTCGACGTGCGCCTTCCCGGCGGCAGCGGGTTCGAGCTGTGCGGCGAGCTGCGGCGCGGGGGCGTGACCACGCCCGTCCTCATGCTCACGGCGCTCGATGCCGTGGACGACCGTGTCCGCGGGCTCGAGGTCGGGGCGGACGACTACCTCACCAAGCCGTTCGCCTTCCGCGAGCTGCTGGCGCGGCTCAAGGCGCTGGCGCGCCGGCGTCCCGCGCTCACACCGGCGGTGCACCGCATCGCGGACCTGGAGGTCGACCTCGCCGCCCGCCGAGTACGCCGCGGCGACAGCGTGCTCACCCTCAGCGCGAAGGAGTTCGCCCTGCTGGAGCTGTTCGTCACGCACCCGGGACAGGTGCTCGATCGCGCGACGATCACGGCCCACGTGTGGGACGACAACCACGACCCCTTTACCAACGTGCTCGAGGTGCTGGTGCGCCGCCTGCGCCGCAAGATCGACGACGGGTTCGAGCCCAAGCTGATCACGACGCAGCGCGGCGCGGGCTACCGGTTCGGCCCGTGAGCGCCCGCTGATGGACCCGCTCGCCCGTCTCCGGCTGCAGCTGACGGCGTGGTACGCGGGCGTGCTGGTGCTCGTGCTCGCGCTCCTGGGGACCGGGCTGTTCCTCACGGTGCGCCGTCAGATGTCGCGCCACCTGGACGTGTCGCTGCGCGCTGCGGCGGCCGCGTTGGAACAGGCGGCCCGCATCCGGGAGAGCGAGCGCGCCGGCGCGCGCGGGGCCGTGGTCGACGCCGTCGACGAGCTCCACATTCCCGACCGGGTGCTCTATCTGCTCGACGGCGACTTTGATCCGATCAAGCCGGCGGTCGTCCCCGATTGGATCCGGGACGCCGTCCTCCAGGCCGCCGAGACGAAGCACGGCTACCGCGACCTCGAGGCCCCGGATCGCCGCAAGCTGCGGGTGTACGTCGAGCGCTTCACCGGCACCACCGGCACACCGTACGTGGCGGCGGTGGCGGCGGACCGGCTGGAGCTCGAGGACGAGTACGCGTCGCTGATCGAAGCCTTCGCCGCGGCCGCGCTCGCGGCGATGCTGCTGGTGGCGGGTGGCGGCTCCCTGCTCGTGCGCAAGTCGACCGCGCCGGTGCGGCGCTCGATGGAGCAGATGCGCCGCTTCATGGCCGACGCGGCGCACGAGTTGCGCACGCCCATCACGCTGCTCCGAACCCGCGCCGAAGTCGCGGCCGGGCAGGAGCGGGAGCCGGCCCGCGACGCCGCCGCGTTTCAGGCGATCGAGCGCGAGGCCGCGCGTCTCGGCGACATCACGGGGGAGCTGCTCACGCTGGCGCGTGCCGATGCCGGTGAGTGGCCGGTCGTGCGGGAGACGCTGTACCTGGACGACGCCGTCGCCGGCGCCGTCGATGCGACGCGCGCCCGCGCCGATCAGCGGCGGGTGTTCGTGGAGGTGGGCGCGTTCGACGAGGCGAGGATCAGCGGCGACACGGCGCTGGTGCGCCAGCTGCTGCTCATCGTGCTCGACAACGCCCTGAAATTCACGCCGGCGGGCGGGCGCGTTCGGCTCGATGTATCCGCCCAGAACGGACGCGCCGCGGTCGTCGTCACCGACACCGGCCTCGGCATCCCGGCCGAGCAGCTGCCCCATGTGTTCGAGCGGTTCTACCGGGGGGACCGGGCACGGCACGAGGCGGAGGGAGCCGGGCTGGGCCTCGCAATCGCCCGGTGGATCGCCGAGGTCCACGGCGCGGACATCGCCATCACCTCACAACCGGGACACGGCACCCGCGTCGCGATCAGCTTCCCGCTCGCCGCAGCGTGAACGTCCGGCCCCGGATGGCCACGAGCAGGATCGGGACCGCGAACAAGGTGATCGGCGTCGACAGCGCCAAGCCCCCGATCACGGCCAGGGCGAGCGGGCGCTGCATCTCGCTCCCCGCGCCGATCCCGAGCGCGAGGGGCAGCAGGCCGAACAGGGTGCAGAGCGTCGTCATCAGGATGGGGCGGAGCCGGACCCGGGCCGCCTCCCGGATCGCCACCTCGAGCGAGACGCCCTCCTCGCGCATCCGCAGCCGGGTGAAATCGAGCAGGATGATGCCGTTCTTGACGATCAGCCCGACGAGCAGGATGAGGCCCATGAACGAGGACACGTTGAGCGGGGTGCCGGTGACGAGGAGCAGCGTCATCGCGCCGACGAAGGACAGCGGCGCGGCGAGCAGCACCACGAGGGGCTCGACGAACGACTCGAACTGAACCAGCATGACGCCGACCACGCTCGCGGCGGCGAGGCCGAGCACCAGCAACAGGGCCCCGAACGCCGCCTGCTGGCTCGCATACTGGCCACCCAGCTCCAGCCGGATGCCGGGAGGCGGCGGGTTTTTTGTCAGCACCTCCTTCACGTCTTTCATCACGCTCCCGAGCCCGCGCGCGCCGAGATCGGCAGTCATCAGGATCATCTGCTGCTGATTCTCTCGCAGCAGCTCGGCGCGGGTGTCCAGCGGCGTGAACCGCGCGACCGACGCGACGGGGACGGGCGCCCGGCCGTTGGGCGAGAGGAGCGTGATCGCCCCCAGCCGCAGCGGGTCGAAGCGCACGGAATCGGGGGCGCGGACGCGGACACCGACGCTGCGGTCGTCGAGATAGATCTGGCCCGCGTCGACGCCCAAGAGAGCGCCGCTCAGGGCGCGGCTCACGGCCGCGGGGGTCAGCCCGACCTTGTTCGCCTCCGTGGCATCGATGCTCATCGCCATTTCGGCGGTCGGCTCGCTGACGCCGCTGAACAGGTCTTCGAGGCCCGCGATGTTCGCCAGCGCGGAGTCGAGCCGGGTCCCATAGGCTTCCAGGGCGGCGAGGTCCGGTCCGAAGAGCTTGATCTCCACCGGACGCGCGCTGCCGGCGAGGTCGTTGACGACGTCCGACAGGATCTGCACGAACTCGACGCGCATCCGCGGCAACGCGGCGCTGGTTCGCTGCCGCACCTCGTCGATCACCTCGAAGCTCGACCGGTGGCGGCGGCTCTCGGGCTTGAGCCGGACGACGTAGTCTCCCCGATTTTGCAACGTGGCGAACAAACCGAGCTCGGCGCCGGTCCGTCGGCTGGTCCCGTCCACCTCGGGGATGCGCGCCAGGATGCCATCGATGACGCGGAGCTGGCGATCGGTTTCCGTGAGAGCGGTGCCCCCAGGTGCCCAGTAGTCGAGCACGAAGGCGCCCTCATCGATCTCCGGGAGGAATCCGGTCTCGGCGATGCGGTACGTGCCGTACCCCGCGACGGCGAACGCCACGGCGACCATGACCATACGCCGCGGATGATCGAGCACCAGGCCGAGCGCGCGGGTGTAGCGCTCCGCCAGGTCGTCGATCGTGCGGCCCAGACGCTCGAGCAGCGTCGGCGTCGCGCCGGGCGCGGGCGTTGCGTGCTCCGCGTCGCGCGCCGTGAGGTACCGCTCGGCGAGCAGAGGGATGATGGAGCACGCCAGGACGAGCGACACCAATACGGCGATCGTGAGCGTGATCGAGAGCGCGTGAAAGAACTGGCCGACGACGCCCTGGAGTAAGCCGAGCGGCAAGAAGACGACGACGGTCGTGAGCGTCGAGGTAGTCACCGGCCAGAGCAGCTCCTGGACCGCGTCACGGATGGCCGCGGTCCGGTCGGCCTTCAGGTCGAGGTGACGGACGATGTTCTCCGTGATCACCACGGCGTCGTCGATGACGAGGCCGATGGCGATCGCCATCGCACCGAGGGTCATCAGGTTGAACGTCTGCCCGAGCAGCCACATCACGAAGATCGTGATGACGAGCGTGAGCGGGATCGCCGACGCGCTCACCGCCGTGATCCGGCCGTGACGCAGGAAGAGGAGGAGGACGATGACGGCGAGCGCGGCGCCGATCAGCATGGCGTCGCGCACCGCCTTGACGGCGTCGCGCACGAGGGACGCCTGGTCGTACACGGGCTTGAGCCGGACCCCGGGGGGGAGCGTGCTTGCCAGACTGCGCACCACGCCGGCGACGCTGTCGGCGATCGCGAGCGCGTTGCCGCCCACCTGGCGGGTGATGTTGATCTCCGCCACGGACTCCCCGTCACCCGCGATGATGCTGACGCGGTCCTCGGTGCCTGGCGTCACGGTCGCGAGATCCCGCACGCGTAGCCCGTGCCCGACGACGATGCTGGCGATGTCGTCGGCCGCATGCGCCTCGGTCGCCGAGACGATGAGGTACTGCTTGTAGCTGCTCGGGACGCGGCCCACCGCAGCGACGCTCGTCGCCTCCTGGATGGCCGCCGCGAGCTCGTCGAACGTCATCCGCTGCTGCGCCAAGCGCACCGGATCGGCCACGACCTCGATCTCCCGGACGTCGCTCCCCAGCACGTCCACGCGCCCGACGCCCGGCACGCGCGAGATGATCGGCTTGATCTGGTAGCGCGCGATGTCGTACAACGTCGCCGGGTCGCCGCCGGCCACGTTGTACGAGAGGATCGGGAAGAGCGACGGCGTCATGCGCTCGACCTGGATGTTCACGCCGGCGGGCAGGTCGGGCACGATCTGGTCGACGCGCGCGCGGACCTCCTGGAGCGCGTTGACCATCTCGGTGGTGGGTGAGAAGTCAACGTTGATCTCGGTGCCGCCCCGGATGCTGCGGGACCTGACCCGCGTGACGCCGGGGACGATGCTGACGGCTTCCTCGATGGGGCGTGACACGCTGAACAGCTGCTGGCGGGCGCCCAGCGACGTCCCGGTCGCGACGATCGTCACGCGGGCAAAGTTGAGCTCCGGGTAGATGGCCGAGGGAAGCGTCGTGGCGGCCCACACGCCCGCGACACTGAGGAGCGCCACGAGCAGATACACGAAGCGGCGCTGGCCGCTCAAGACGTCGAACAGCGTCACCGCGGCGGAGGGGCAGCCCGCACAATCTTGGCGCCGTCGGTCACGCCGTACGCGCCATTCGTCACGACGACTTCGCCGGGTTGGACTCCGGATGCGATCTGGGCGACGGTCTCGCTCCGCCCGCCGACCGTGACGGGCCGGACGTGGGCGACCTGACCGGAATCGACGACGAAGACCTGAAACCCCTCGCCGTCCGCGGCCGGGACGAGCGCGGCGACCGGCACGGTGACGGCGCGGGGCACGACCGCGGTCACGATCCCGCCGAGCAACGACTCGCCGAGCCGCAAAGCCCTGGCGGCGTGTCGCACCCGGGTACGCACCGCGACGGCGCGGGTGACCGAATCCACCGCCGCCGCGACGCCCGTGACGGTCCCGGACCCGAGCGGGTCGCCCGCCGCGGACTCACCGGCCGTCACCACCACGGAATCGCCGACGTGGATGTCCGCGGCTTCGCCGGGCGAGACGTTGAAGACGACGTCGAGCGCTCCCGGGTCGGCGATCTGGATGAGGGCCTGGCTCGGATCCACCGAGGCGCCCAGCACGGCGGTCATGCGGGTGACGACACCCGCGAGGGGGGCGCGCAACGTCGCGAGCTGCTGGGCGCGCCGCGCGGTCACGGCCGCCACCTGCGCCTGGGCGAGATCGGAGGCGGCCTGGTCGGAGTCCTTCTGCGGCAGAATGCCCGCTTGCACCAGGCGCGCCGCGCGGGCGTAATTGCGCTGCGCCGCGTCGAGCGCGGTGGTGGCGCTCTGCGCCGCGGCGTCGAACGGGGCCCGCTCGAACTCGATCAGGGTGTCGCCCAGGGCGACCCGCTGGTCGGGAGCGACGAAGATGCGCGCGACCCGCGTCGCGCCCGGCGCGGCGAGCTCGGCGAAATGTCCCGGGCGCGCGGTCACGGTGCCGATGGCTCGCACGACCCGGGCGAACGGCTGCTGCGTCGCGACCGCGGTCGCCGCCGCGACGGTTTGGGCGGCGGCGGCCTCCGCATCGTCGGCCGAGACCCGCGCGCGGCACCCGGCCGCGAGGACGATGAGGAGCGCGAGGCGTCTCACGGCTGGTCTCGGGAGGCGGTGAGCAGCCGGACGGCGCCGGCCGCGTCGTTCAGGAGCGCGACATCGTCGATGTAGCGGCCCAACGCCTCGCGCGCATTGCGCTGTGCCTCGAGCACGTTGGCGAGCGGAACGGCGCCTTCGGCGTACGCCCGCAGCGACATCGCTGCCACGCGGTCCGCGCTCGCGAGCAGGCGACGGCCGCGCGCGACGCGCTCGAGCGCCGCCACCAGGAGACGACGAGCGCGGCTCAGGTCGGCGGCGGATTCGCGGCGCGTCAGATCGAGCTGCGCCTGCGCCCGGTCGCGCGCCGCTCGGGCCTGCCCGATCTCGCCCCGGTTCCAGTTGAAGAGCGGGAACGGCCACGAGACTCCGAACGTCGGCAGCACGGTGCCGGCCGGCTCGGTCGGATCGCCCCGCTCGAACCCCACTTGGATGGTCGGCGCGGCGAAGACGCTGCGATGGGCGAAGGTCAGTGTGCGCTCCGCCGAGCGCAGGGTCGCGGCGGCGGCCACGACCGGCAGTGGGTCGCCGCCGCCGGTCGTGTCGACGGGGGTCGTGCCGGTGGGGACGAGTGAGTCGGAGAGGGTAATGGTCGGTACGTCGGCCGGCAGTCCCATGACGAATTGCACCGCGAGCAGTGCGTCCAGGGCGGCGAGCGAGTCGTCGACGGCGACGTTCTCGAGCTGTCCCGCGTTCACCTCGGCGAGCCGCACGTCCAGCTCGCTCACGTCGCCCACCTCACGCCGCAGGCGCGCCATGGTCAGCAGGCTGTCGGCGTCGCGCGCGGTGCGGCGTGAGAGCCGCGCGTGCGCGAGCGCGGCGAGCGCACGGGTGTAAGTGGTGTCCGCGTCGAACCGGATGGCGGCGCGCTCGAACGCAAAGCCGTAACGGGCCGCGTCGCGGGCGGATGCCGCGGCGCCGACCCGGGCGGAGCGCAGCCACGGCAGGTCGAGTGCCAGATCGGCGACGTAGTGATAATGAGGAACATCTTTCGTGTAGGTCCCGGAAAGCATCGGGTTGGGCAGCGCGCGGGCCGTTCGCAGCGCGCCGGCGGCGAATGCCGTGTCCGCGCGGCCGAGCGCGGCGCGGGCGCCGCGGGCGAGCGCGGCTTCCACCGCTTGGGCGCGCGTCACGGGCTGCTGCGCGACGAGCCCCGGCGCTCCGACCGCGCCGCCCAGAGCGAAGCAGAACGGAAGAGACACTCGAAGAGACATGGTGACGTGCGGGGAAACCTACGCGGCGAACCTGTCAGGAAGCTGACACCGTCAGCCCCATCCGCCTGCCGCGCGCTCCACAGAGCCCAACTGGCTCTCGGTAGGCTCCGCTCAGCAAAACCACGGCTCGGTGAGCCGTGGCGCGACGGGTCGTTCGGGGTGCGGGCGCCGGAGCGGCGCCGCCGTCGCGGGGCGGCCGGCGCGCCTCCCGGCGAGCTCGCGGAGGCGGTCAAACGTCACGGCGGGAGGCTCCTCCGCACGGGTCGCGGCGAGCACGAGCGCGCCGGCTTCGCGTTGCAGCTCGTCCATCCGCGGGTCGGGATGGGTCCAGCGATGGCTGAGGCCGGGCGCGTCGAGCTCCCCGAACGCGACGCGCAGCGCGGGTCGGGTGAGCAGCAGCGAGCCCGGAGGGACGAGCAGCCGGATCGTGAGCTGCACCGGGTCGACGTGATCGACCAGGTCCTGCGCCTCGAGGAAATCGAGCAGCTCGATGTAGTCGTCGAGCGTGCTCCAGGGCGTGAACGGCACGAACGTCGGTCGCGGCGCGATGCCGGCGCGGCGCAGGATGTCGATCGCCGCCGCGACGTCGGCCCTGGTGTGTCCCTTCTCGAGATGAGCGAGCACCACATCGGACAGCGTCTCCACCGCGGAGACCACGAAGGCGCAGCCGGTGGCCCCGAACTCGGGGAACAGCCCCCGGTGGCGCAGCACGTGCTCGATCTTGGCGGTGAAGTCGTAGCTCACGCCGGGAAACTCCGCGTGGAGCTCGCGCACCAGCTTGAGCGCGTGGCCCGGCCCGTTGAGGAAGTCGGGATCCCCGAAGGTGATATGCCCTGCCCCGGCCGCGACCAACTGACGGATGTCCTCCAGAACCACGGCGCGGGGGACCGCGAAGAAACGGCCGCCGTACACCGGCGGGATGGGGCAATGGAGGCAGGTGTGCCGGCACCCGCGACTTGCCTCGACGTATCCCGCCGGGACGAGCCGGTCATCGCGCGCGAGCCGTACGTATCGCGCCAGCGGCGGCAGCGACGCGCGACTGGGCAGCGGGAAAGCCATTCGCTCCAGGACGGCGCCGCGGCGTTGCGGCTCCTCGCCGGCCTCGAGACGCTGCGCCAGGGCGACAAGCTCGCCTTCGAATTCCCCGCCCATCACGCTGTCGGCAACGTCCTCGAGCAGGAACCCGGCGCACAGCAGTGCGTACAAGCCGCAGAACACGACGCGGCAGTCGGGGTTGAGGCGCCGGATGCGGCGCGCCGCGGGCACGCCCAGCCGCAAGGCCGTGTGCATCGGGACCATGATGGCGGCGAGGCGCGCGCCGCGCACCACCGTATCGTCGAGCGGCTCGAGCGCGAGATCGAGCGCGCGCGGAGCGTACCCCGCGCGCTCGAGAAACGCCATGGGCCACGCGAGCCCCAGCGGTTGATGACCGAGCTCGTAGCAGGAGACGACGAGGATCGCGCCGGGCGCCCGCAGGGTGTCGCCGCTCACGGGACTACGGTGCCCTCTGGGCGCGTTCGACGAACCGCACGAGGAACGCGACGCCTGCGAGACCGACGGCGATCCACACGAGCCAGCGCTGCTCGGTCGCCATCCCCAGAAGGCCCACGCCGAGGCCGGCGCCGCCGAACCATGCTTTGAGCACAAACGTTTTCGTCATTTCTTGAGAAACGCCTGTAGCGCTGTCCGGAAGTCCGGAGTGGTGCGACTGACCGCGTTCACGTCCGCCCCGAGGCGGACGCCCTCTTCGAACCGCATGCCATCGAGCTGGTAGAACTGCTGTTTGGTGAGCGCCAGCGCGGACGGGCTGGCGGCGGCGAGCGCGCGCAGCACCTCACCCGCCTGATCGTCGAAGTCGGAGTCCTCGTAGACGCGCGACACCAGGCCCAGTCCGGCGGCCTCGGTGGCGCCCAGGATGCGCCCGGTCGCCGCGAGATCGAACGCGACCTTTTCCCCGGCGGTGCGTTTGAGCAGCGTCATCACGATCGCCGGCACGAAGCCGCGCTGTACCTCCGGGTACCCGAACTGCGCCGACTCCGCCGCGAGGACCAGGTCGCACGCCGTGGCGAGGCCGCAGCCCCCCGCCAGCGCCCGGCCCCGCACCACCGCGACGACCGGCTTGGGGAGGCGTCGCATACTCAGGAAGATCTCCGCGAACCGGAGCGCGGCCCGCCGGTTCTCGTCCACGCTCTTGTCCGCGGAGGCGAGCAGCTCGTGGAGATCCATACCGGCGCAAAAATCGCCGCCCGCGCCGCGTAGCGCTACCACGCGTACCGCGGCGTCCAGGTCGGCGCGCTCGAGCGTCGCGAGCAGCGCGTCGATCATCGGCGCATCGATCGCGTTCTTCTTGTCCGGCCGGTTGAGCGTGGCCGTCAGGATCCCGGAGTCGACGCCCACGAGCACGCGGTCCGTCATCGCGGCAGCTCCACCTCGAGGCGCAGCAGGGCGGTGGAGAACACCTTGCCCTGGGCGTCGGTCTTGAGCGAGATGGTTCCGCCGCCGTCCAGCGCCCCGTGCAACAGGAAATTCAACGCGTGCAGATTCGGGAGCTCGAACCGCTCGACCGGACCCGTGATCATGCCTTTGAAATGGCGGGCGACGCGCGCGGCGGTCACCTGTCTCACGAGAATCGTGTAGTACTCGGGTTTCAGTGCGATCAACCCCACGTTGGCCGTGTCACCTTTGTCGCCCGACCGGGCGTGTGCAAGTTCCACGAGGGGAACTCGTCGCTTCCTCGACCGCCCTGCGCCGCCCTGCACCGCCCTCGCCCGCCGTCTCATACCTCGACCAGCTCCACGCACGGCTCCACCATGCTCTTGTCGAGCAGCGCGGGCCAGTAGGCCACGATCTCCTCGGGCTTGGGGCGGCCCCCGGCGAACCCCGTGACGCTCGGAGGTCCGTTCAGGATCAGCGGCGCGATCTCGCGCGTGAACCGCTCCACCGCCGGCAGATCTCGCGACCGCACGCCGATACGCAGCTGCACTTCGGGGAGGTCATCCACCACCAACTGGTCCAGCGCGAGATGGCCGTGCGTCGCGTCGGCTCCCACGAGCTCGGTGTGGATCGCTGCGAACTCGAGTCCCAGGCCCTCGAGACGTTGGCGCAGCACGCGGTCGGCCGCCCGGGCCTTCTTGTACGCATCGGGCCAGGCGTACACCAGGGTACCGACCGCCTTGTAGCCGTAGAAGTAGGCCACGGACACCTTGAGTTTGTCCGTCGCAGGCTTGCCCCTGACCCCTGACACCCGAACCCTGTCTCTCCCCGCCTGCTCGAGTCGGATCGTCGTGAAATCCGCGATGCAGTCGGGCGTGATGTACGCGGCGGGGTCGCCCATCTCGTACACCAGCTGCTCGGTCACGCCGGCGACGCTGATGCGGCCGCCGGTGCCGGGATGCTTCGCGATCTCGAACGTCCCGTCCGGACGCGCTTCGACGATCGGGTACCCCACGTTGGCGAGGTCGGGGATGCGGTCCCAGTCGACGAGGCAGTTGCCTCCGCTGCATTGGGCGCCGCACTCGATCGTGTGACCCGCCACGGTGCCGGCGGCGAGCAGGTCCCAGGCATCGGGACGCCAGTCGAAGGCGTGGATCATCGGCGCCAGCGTGAGGCCGGTGTCGGTGACGCGGCCCGTGATGACGACGTCCGCGCCGCGGTGCAGCGCGTCGACCACGGGCCAGGCCCCGAGGTAGGCGTTGGCCGCGAGCACGCGATCGCGTACGTCGGAGAGCGGCCGGCCCGTATCGAGGTTTCTCAGCTCGTGCCCCCGGGCCAGGAGGCCGTCCAAGCGCCCCAGCAGATCGTCCCCCGTCACGACCCCGATGCGCAGCCTGCCTCCGAGCTTGAGGCGGCGCGCGACATCGGCGACGGCCTGGGCGCAGGCGCGCGGGTTCACACCGCCCGCGTTGGCCGTGACCTTGATGCCCCGCTCGACGACGATCGGCAGGATGCGCTCCATCAGCGGCACGAAGTCCTTGGCGTACCCGAGCGACGGGTCGCGCGACTTCTGCTTCTGCAGGATGGACATGGTCACTTCGGCCAGGTAGTCCATCATGAGATAGTCGATCGGCCCGCCCGTCACCTGGCGGTACGGCGCTTCGAGCCAGTCGCCCCAGAACCCCTGCCCGGCGGCGATCCGCACGGCGCTCCGGTCCCGCGCCGGCGTCATGGGATCGGGAGCCGCCGGACCGCGTCCGCGCCGATGCCGTCGGATGGATGGATGCGCACCTCGATGAGCGGCGTGAATCCCTCGGGAAGGGTGAGGTCCGGCGGCCGCCTGACGGGGATGAGCGCGTGCCCGCCCGGGAGTACCCGCACGTCGGCGTCCCCGCCCATGGACCGCGGCTGCGCGAGCAGGAAGCGGACGCGCACGGTCGCGCGCCACGGGTGGGCGCCGTTGTAGCGGGCGAACGCGGGGAGCAGCTCCACCATGAGCGGCCGGCCCCTGAGCGCGGCCGCGGCTCGCGCATCGAGGGCGTGGCGTCCGGAGGCGTAGTTGAGCGCCGCCTGCCCGACCTGTTGCCCGGTCGAGTCGAAGTCGGTGACGCCGAAATCGGTGAAGTCGTCCCACTGTTCCCGCGCCATCTCGACGTCCACGGTCGCCTGGCTCGCCCAGTCGGGGAGGCGCACGGTCACGCTCTCGGCCGGCGCGCCCCGGCCGCTGACGGCGACGGACCGCTCGGCGCCGATGAGCACGGTGGTCGCGCGTCCGGCCGCCGCTTGGGGACCCGAGGTCGATGCCTCGACGCCCGCCGTCGCCGGGACGATCACCCAGGGCGCCAGTGCGCCGCGCACGGTGGCCGTGACCCCCGAGAGCGGAGGCGCCACGACGTCGAGCTCGTACACGCCGGGAACGAGATCTTCCGCGGACACGACGAACCGGGCCGTGCCGGGCAGCGTGCCGCCGAGCGAGACCACGGAATCGTGGCCGACGCCGCGGAACGGCGCTCCGTTCGGCTCGAACAGGTAGGCGGTGGCCGTTTGCGCCGCGGAGTCGGGCAGCGTCACGGCGGCCGAGAGCGTCGCGCCCGCGGTCGGCGCCTTGAGGAAGTAGCGCTGGACCCGGGCCGGGCCGATGGCGCGACGCTCGTCGAACAGCGGGGCCGTGATCAGGTCGTAGGGCACCACCACGGTATTGGGCAGGGTGAAGAGCGCCCCGGCGACCGTGTCGCTCGGATTCCAGGCGGTCACCGTGCCGATGTACACACCGCGCGCGGTCAGAGCCGACGCCCGATAGACGACGGGGATCTCGGTTTCCCGCGCGCCCGCCACGACGGTGGCGGGCACCGCGAGCCACGGGACGTTGCTCTTGAGCAGGAACTGCGCGGCACGCAGGCCGGCGACGTGGCGCACCTGGAACGATTGCACGGTGTCACCCGGGTCGCGCAGGCCGTCCCGGTGAAACGCGGCCGAGACGCCGGCGGGCACGCGCACCACGTAGGCCGAGCCCTGGTGTCCGCCCACCAGCCAGCGGTACGCCGCGTCGATTCGGGGCTGACCCGCGCCGTCGTCGATCGGGCTTTCGCCGCGGAACGGGACCGCCGAGGCCCGCAGCGCCTGCGCGATGTCCGCCGCGCTGACTTTGCGCCCTTCCTGCGACATGGCGGACAGGAGACACGCCGCCAGGCCGGCCGCGTGGGGCGCGGCCATGCTCGTGCCGCCCTTGATCTCGTCGCCCGTGTTCCAGCGCGGCACCGACGAGAACGCCACGCCCGGTGCCACCAGGTCCGGTTTGGCGAGCTCGGCGCCGCGCGAGCTCCACCAGCCCATCACGTCGGGCGCGGGCGCGGTCCCCGGCTGCACCGGACGCGCGAAGACGCCGGGGTACGATGCGCCCACCGACAGGGCGAGGTCCGCCGAGCCGGGGAACCCGAGCGTGGAAAGGCCGGGGCCGTCGTTGCCCGCGCTGATGGTGAATACCACCGCGGGATGGGTCACGAGAAACGCGTTCACGATCGAGTCGATGACCGCGTGTCCCTCGCGCTCGTTCCCCACGCCGAAGCTCAGGTTCAGCACCAGCGGCATGTTGCGCTGGTCGGCATAGCGGGCGGCGTAGGCCATGGCGCGTTGCATGCTGCCCGTGACCGAGATCCCGCCCCGTGCGGCGTTCGCGATCTTCAAGCCAAGCAGCTGCGCGCCCGGCGCGACGCCGTCGAACCCGGACACATTGAACAGGCTGTGCCCCGCGGCGATGCCGGCGACGTGAGTACCGTGCCCGCCGTTGTCGAAGAACAGGTCCAGCAGCGGGACGCCGTCGGCCTCGCTGAAGTTGGCGGCGAGGGTGATCGGCTTGGACCCGAGCGCGATCGTCTCGCGCCCGTCGCGATAGTCGTGCAGCGGCATCTCGTCTTCGAACGAGCCGTTCAAGTTCGAGTCGAGGAACGCCACCCAGCCGTCGCTCGCCTTGACCACGATGACGGGAAAGGCGTCGGTGTTGACTCCGTTGCCGTTCAAGTCGCCGGCCGGTGGCTTGCCCAGGGGCAGCTCCCGCAGCATTCCGGCGTACCACGTCGTGGCGGTGGTGAGGCGCCCGATGCGGTGCGCGCCGGCCAACGTGTGCCCCCCCACGGCGATGGTGCCGTCGGCGGAGGGCGTGACGGGAGCGAGCGCCACCCGGCCCTCGCCGGAGAAGTCGCGCAGCTCGATGATCTTGGGCGCCCCGGTGCTGGTGGTGATCAGGCCGTCCACGCCCGGGTCGACCCCGGTGTCCAGGATCGCGATCAGGACTCCCCGCCCGTCGTACGTGGGGTGCAGCAGGCGGAACTGGTCGACGCCCGTGTCCTTGAGCGGCATGAGCCCGGTCATGAACGCGATCGCCGGCGGCAGCGCGGGCTCGCGGGGAGGGGGGGTGGGCACCGCGGTGGCGTCGGTCGCCGCCGGCGGCGTGGCGGGCGGCCGCCCGGCCGGAACGGCGGTGGTGGTGGGGTGCGCCGTAGTGCCGCCGCAGGCGGCGACCAATAGGGCCAGGGCGACGCTGCAGCAATTGCGTGTCATGAAGCGCTCGGTAGGGCGAAGGCCCCGAGGTGGGGGCCGGAGAATTCCGTGGTCGTCTCGAGCAGGAAGGCGAGGACATCGGGTGTGTCTTCCGGCGGCACGATGGCATCGACGAAGCCCCGGGCGCCCGCAAACCGGGCGTCCAGCTGGCGCTCGTAGTCGGCGCGCATCGCCTCCACGGCCGGCGCGTTCTCCGCCTTGGCCACGCCGTTCCCGAAGACGGCCTGGACGGCGGACTCGCCTTCCATCACGCCCATTCGGCCGGTCGGCCACGAGACGATGAAATCGGGGTCGAAGCCCTGCCCTGCCATGGCGTAGTAGCCCGCGCCGGAGGCGTGGTTCATGGTGAGCACCAGTTTCGGCACCGTGGCCGTCGCCATCGCTTCCACGAAGCGCGCGCCGGCCCGGATGATCCCCGAGTGTTCGGCGTCCGTCCCGACCATGAAGCCCGACACGTCCTGCACGAACAGCAGCGGGATTCGCTCGCGGTCCGCGTTGGCGATGAAGTACGCCACTTTCTCGGCGCTCTCCGTGTAGATGATACCGCCGATTTTGGGGGGCTCGCCCGGCTTGCCCTTGATCACGCCCCGCGAGTTGGCGATGAGCGCCACGGGGCGTCCCGCGATGGCTCCGTGCCCGCAGATCATCTCCGGAGCTACCTCGGCCTGGAACTCGTCCAACGTGCCGCCGTCCAGCAGGCACTCGAGCACGGCACGCACGTCGTAGCTCATGCGGTGATCCGACGGGAGCAGGTCGTACAGGTCCCTGGGGCTGCGCTTGGGTTTGCCGCCCGCCGCCGGGGGGGGGCGCCCCGGCCGGGGCAGCCGCGATACGTATTCACGGATCCGCTCGAGGCAATCTTTGTCGTCGCGCGTGCGGTAGTGCGCCACGGCGCTGACGCTGGTGTGCGTGCGGGCGCCGCCGAGCGACTCAGCGTCCACCACCTGTCCGGTCGCGCCCTTCACGAGATTGGGGCCCCCCAGTCCCATGAACGACGTGCCGTCGACCATGAAAATCACGTCCGACAGGGCGGGCAGGTACGCGCCGCCCGCGATGCACGGACCCATCACGGCGGCGATCTGCGGCACCCGCAGGTAATGGCGCATGATCGAGTTGTAATAGAAGATGCGCGCCGCGCCGTACTGCCCGGGGAAGACGCCGCTCTGGTAGGGCAGATTCACGCCCGCGGAGTCCACCAGGTAGACGATCGGGATCCGCTGGCGCATCGCGATCTCCTGGGCACGGAGGATCTTGCGGATGGTCTCGGGCCACCACGATCCCGCCTTCACGGTGGCGTCGTTGGCGACGACGACCACGGGCCGTCCCGAGATCCGTCCCAGCCCGGTGACGACGCCGGCGGCCGGCGCCTGGCCGTCGTACTGGTCGCAGGCGACGAGCAGCCCGACCTCGAACCACTCGGCGCCCTGATCGAGCAGCGCCGCGACGCGCTCGCGCGCGGTGAGCTTGCCCTGCTCGTGCTGGCGGCGCACCTTGTCGGGTCCGCCGCCCTGCTCGAGCCGTTGCTGCAGCTCGCGGTACTGTGCGGTGAGGCTCTTGAGCCGGGTCAAGGGTGCGCGTCAGGCAGAGACATGCTCCGCCGCCCACTCATCGATGTACTTCACCAGGTCGGACGTCGGTGTGCCGGGCCCGAACAGCCTGCCGATGCCGCGCCGCTGCAGCGTCTCCATGTCTTCGGGAGGAATGATCCCGCCGCCGGTGACCAGGACGTCGTCGCGTCCCGCCTCGACGAGCAGCTGTTTCACGCGCGGGAACAGCGTGAGATGCGCGCCCGACAGGATCGACAGGCCCACCACGTCCACGTCTTCCTGTACGGCCGCCTGCGCGATCATTTCGGGGGTCTGGTGCAGTCCGGTATAAATGACTTCCATCCCCGCGTCGCGCAGCGCGGCGGCCACGACCTTCGCCCCGCGGTCGTGCCCGTCCAACCCGGGCTTTGCCACCAGTACCCGGATCGGGCGCCTCGGGCCTGCCATCAGCGGCGGAACCGCAGCAGGCCGGCGAGCCCGTCCACGACGCGGCGCGCTCGGTCGTCGTAGACGACGTCCAGCTGCACGCGCTGGGCGAGGCCATCCTCGACGGCATCGTCGATACGGAGGTCGTCGTCGCGGCCGTCCGCGACCAGGGTGCGCACCTGGCCGCGCTCGAGCGCCTTGAGTGTGGCCTCGACGCCGTTCACGGCCCAGCCGCTGCCGAGGCCATCCCGCACCGCCTCCGCGTGGGCCCGCTCCCAGGCGCGCTCGCGCTCCTCGCGCAGCGCCAGCGCCGCCTCCCGCACCTCGGCGGCGGCCACGCGCTTGGGGTTCAAGCGCACGACGCCGAGCACCAGGTCGTGGAGGTAGGTATGGAGGTGCGGCAACAGCGCCGCCGCGTCCACGCCGATGCCCGCGGCCACGAGCCCCGCGAGCGGGCGCTGCGTGTGGATCTGGAAGATCCGATCGGCCACCTGCGCGTAGTGCCGGTGCTTTTCCTCCCGAATGCGCATGTGATGACTGTGCTCGCCGAAGCCGCCCGCCAGCACGCTGCCCTTCTTGGCCTGCCGCTCGCCGTGGAACTTGCCGGAGCGCGTGGCGAGCGCCGTCAGGCTGGGCAGCTCGGCGACATCGTAGGCCGTCACGGCGAAAAACCGCGCGCTCGTGCGGTCGCACGCGGCCACGAGGATGGTGCCGAACTCTTCCTCGAGCGCCACCAGCTCGCGCACCAGGGGGACCGGGGCGACCGCCAGACGCGACCGGTGCACGTGGGGGAGCGGGAGCGCCTCGAACAGGTCGAGCGCGCCGCACGCGAACAGCGCGATGCCGCGCGCGGCCGGGAGGCGGCTGGGCTCCTCGAAGTAGCGCCGCAGGCGGTCGAGATCCGCCCGGACGCTCTCGCGCTGCGCGTGGTCCAGCGGGCGGCGCTCGAGGTCGGACGCGAGCTGCTTAATGCGATTCTTGATCTTGATCAGGTACTTGGCGCCCGTTTTGTCGCGCGGCTCGAGCTTCAGATAGCACGAGACGACCTCGTACGGACCGGGCTCGATGGCGGAGAGGCGTTCGACGGCCTCGCGCACCGCGCTCTCGCCGGCCGACACGGGCAGAGCGGTCATGGTCTAGAAGAACACCGGCTCGCGGTAGGCGCCGTACACGCGCTCGAGCGCGTGCCGGATCTCGTACAGCGTGCAATAGGCGCGGGCGCAATCCAGCATCGGTCCGATCACGTTGCGCTCCCCGAGAGCCGCCTGGCGCAGTGCTTCCAGGCGCTCGCCCACCAGCGCCTCGTCGCGCTGGGCGCGCAGCCGCGCCAGGCGCTGCCGCTGCAGGGCCTCGGCGTCGGTGGAGACTTTGAGGATCTCGACCGGGTGGTCGTCCTCGCTCAGGTACTCGTTTACGCCCACGATGACGCGGCGGCCCGCTTCGACCTCCCGCTGGAACTCCGTCGCCGAGCGAGCGATCTGACGCTGGAACCAGCCGCTTTCGATGCCCTGCACCACACCGCCCACCGACTGGATCTCGGCGAACAGCGCTTCGGCTTCGCGCTCGAGCTCGTCGGTGAGCGACTCGAGGTAGTACGAGCCGCCCAAGGGGTCGATGACGTCCGCCACGCCGGTCTCGTGGGCGATGATCTGCTGGGTGCGCAGGGCCAGCCGCACCGCCTCTTCCGTGGGGAGCGCGAGCGTTTCGTCGAGCGAGTTGGTGTGCAACGACTGGGTACCGCCCAGCACCGCCGCCAGCGCCTGGTAGGCGACGCGGACGACGTTGTTCATCGGCTGTTGGGCGGTGAGCGTGACGCCCGCGGTCTGCGAGTGGAACCGCATCATCCACGAGCGCGGGTTCTGGGCCCGGAAGCGCTCGCGCAGCTGGCGCGCCCAGATGCGCCGCGCGGCCCGCAGCTTGGCGATCTCCTCGAAGAAATCGTTGTGGATGTCCCAGAAGAACGAGAGGCGCGGCGCGAACGCATCGACGTCCAACCCGCGCGCCACCCCACGCTCCACGTAGGTGAACCCGTTCGCGAGCGTGAACGCCAGCTCCTGCGCCGCCGTCGCTCCTGCCTCGCGGATGTGATAGCCGGAGATCGAGATCGTGTTCCAGAGCGGCGCGTGCTCGGCGCACCACTCGAACATGTCCACGATGATCTTGAGGGCCGGCTCCACGGGATACACCCAGGCGTGCTGCGCCATGTACTCCTTGAGGATGTCGTTCTGCACGGTGCCCCGCAGCGCGTCGCTCGAGACGCCCTGCCGCTCGGCCGCGGCCACGTAGAAACAGAACAGGATCGCCGCCGGACCGTTGATCGTCATCGACGTCGACACCTGATCGAGCGGGATGCCGCGGAACAGGTCCTCCATGTCGGCGAGCGACGAGATCGCCACGCCGCAGCGCCCGACCTCGCCCTCGGCCCGCGGATGATCGGAGTCGTAGCCCATCAGCGTCGGGAAATCGAACGCCACCGACAGGCCCGTCTGCCCGTGCTCCAGCAGGAAGTGGTAGCGCTGGTTCGTGTCCTCGGCGCTCCCGAAGCCGGCGAACTGCCGCATCGTCCACGGCTTCCCCCGGTACATGGTCGGGTGGATGCCGCGGGTGAAGGGAAATTCCCCGGGGGATCCCAACCGCTCGCGGGGATCGAAGCCGCTCAGGTCGGTCCCCGTGTAGATCGGTTTCCGGCTGCTGCCGCTCATCGGGCCGCTCCCGCCGTCACTTGATCCAGGATTTCCGCCGCGACGTCGTACGGACTGCGGCGGCCCGCCACCACGTCGTCGAGCCGCTGGGCGAGCAGCTCTTCGGCCCTGGTGGCCTCCACCAGCCAGCGCTGCACCGCGCGCTCCAGCACGGCGCGCGTGCGCGCCGCCAGACGCTGGCGGCGGCGCTCGGCCAGCCGACCGCTCGCCTCAAGATAGGCGTAGTGGCCGTCCAGGGCAGCGGCAAGCTCGGCGATTCCCTCGCCGCGCGACGCCACGGTCGCGAGGACCGGCGGCTCCCACTGCGCATCGGCGCCCGCTTCCCGCGCCCTCCCGCGCCCTCCCGCGCCCTCCCCCGCCCGGGGCGGCGGAGGTAGGGGGGAGTGGTGAGGAGCGACGTGCCGGAACGCGTTCCCCCGCCGGATTCCCAGCATCACTTCGACCTCCTGGCGCAGCGTGTCCGCGCCGGGACGGTCGCTCTTATTGACGACGTAGACGTCTGCGATCTCCATCACTCCGGCC